>Ga0208872_1000020_pt1 | contig 166639 bp, 237 predicted proteins | sample CryBogCBH12Aug08_FD_185508 | JGI IMG/M metagenome (GOLD analysis project Ga0208872, IMG submission 185508) | Freshwater microbial communities from Crystal Bog, Wisconsin, USA - CBH12Aug08 (SPAdes) | ecosystem: Environmental > Aquatic > Freshwater > Lake | place: Crystal Bog, Wisconsin, USA...
TCAAGGCCAACATTATATTCGTTTGATGAAAGCCACAACCGAACACACACAAAATTATATCAATAAAACTCCTGTTGTAGCACACTAACATGTCACAATTCACCGAAGATGAACAACATAAAATTTTGTTGGTAAAAGAAATTATCAAAAATAGTTTGTCGTCATTCATTTTGACTATGGCAAAATTGGACACAGTCTCTGGAAACTATTCAACGTGTTATTTTGTTTCTGGTGGATGTACGGCTTCATTGCTTCAGAATGAAACACCAAAAGATTATGATGTTTACTTCTATTTACCTGAACAGGCTAAACGTGTTATTCAACTGTACACCGAGGATGATTCGTACAAGAATGAGGTCGAAGTGTTTGATGAAAAATACCGTGACGTAGCTCAACACCCAAATGGATTGATGATTACTGAAAATGCTATTACTCTCAAAAATAGAATTCAATTAATCACCAAACACTACGGTTCACCAGAAGACATTCGTAAAACATTTGATTTTGTTCATTGTACGCCATACTATAATTCTCTTGATGATAAGTTTTATATCTCACGTGAACAGTATGATTGTTGTGTGAATAAGGTTTTGAAACTCAACAGAGCGTCCAATCCGCAGGCATCACGTGAACAAAAATTTATAAATCGAGGTTACAAATGGCCGTAATAAACACATCTATTAATAGTGGTGTCACTTCTCCTATGGGAGTATTTAATGCTATTTCTGTGCCCACTATGACGGTGCCACAAACTGCCGCAATTCAAGGTAAAATGGTGGCTATCACTCATATCATAAATGATATGCAATGGGCTCAAAGACCTTTTGCACCTGAAGAAATTAAAATGAGGCTTACCCAATTAATGGTGGAGGAAATTTATAAAAACAACTACATCGAATTTACAAAGCAGGTAAATAGCATAAGTGGTGACCACATATTCCATGCAAGGTTGTTTGTTGTACCAGACACACAGGTTAGAATTATAAGGTTGAATACATGAAAGATACCATTGCCATCGCCTTGGTTTTGATGTATAATCTAACCATATTAGCAGGTACTGTCTACATGATTGAATGGCATAAGTGGGATCCTTGGTGGATGCTTATTGCTTTGGTCTGTATGATGTCCGTAAAGAAAACAAAGGACGAAGAATGAAAATTGCTGTTTGTTCCGACTTACACCTAGAGTTCGGTAAAATCTCGTTAGAAAACAAAGACAATGCCGATGTGTTGGTGTTGTCTGGTGATATTTGTGTGGCTAAAGATGTTCGTGTGAAGGACGATTATGGGCTCATGGGTCAAAACGACAATAATAAAATTCATACATTTTTCCAAGAATGTTGTGAACGATTTGCAAACGTGGTTTATGTTATGGGAAACCATGAACATTATCACGGTGATTTTGCTAAGTCTGTTGGAAATCTCCGTACTCACCTTGGCTATCTACGCAATCTACACATCATGGATAAGGACACTGTTGACATTGGTGATGTGACATTCATTGGCGGTACATTGTGGACTGACATGAACAAAGAAGACCCAATGACATTGAATGCCATTCGTGGTTACATGAATGACTACCGTATCATCCGTAACAGTTCACGCACCACATATCTACGTGATGGTGATGGTAACTCAATTGAAAAAGTGGGTAACCTGATTCCCGAAGATACTGTGGATGAACACAAAGCAATGCTGAAGTTCATTGATTATATTCTTGATGCTGATAAGGCTGTTGGTATTACTGACCGCAAGTATGTGGTTGTTGGCCATCATTCACCAAGTAAGCAATCAACCAAACCACAGTATGAAAATGATGTGATGGTCAATGGTGCATACAGTTCAGATTTGACAGAGTTCATTCTGGACCGTCCACAAATCAAATTGTGGACTCATGGCCATACTCATCATGTGTTTGATTACATGATTGGTTCTACCCGTATCTTCTGCAATCCTCGTGGTTATCATAATTACGAAGTCCGTGCGGATCAATTTGAATTGTTAACTGTTGAGGTGTAATATGGAATATTTCTTCTTAGTGAATTTGGTTTGTATGATTTTTTCACTTGCAATTTCAGCCAATCGTTTCAAAGATGGAAATAAACTTTGGGGATGGCTCAATCTTGTGGCATCAGCAATGAATGCTGCTTTGGTTTTTTTACATTTTGCGTGAGGTTTGATATGGAAAAGAAATTGTACATGGTTGAAGTTATGTCCACATTCCGTATGCGGTATGTGGTTGAGGCTCGTGAAGAAGAACATGCGCTTGACGAAGTTGTGATGAATGAACACCGAACAGAGTTCAAAGAATTCTCACAAGAGCACGTTGGCACAAATATTTTCTCCTCACGGGAAATTTCTGCCACAGACTACATGGAATTATTTAACAAAGACAACGAATATTTGAAAGTTTGGCCTATTGATAAAAAGATGAGTTTTATTAATAGTGTCGATTACAAGGACGAAGAATGAAAAAGATTCTAGTAACAGGTTCTAATGGTTATATCGGCCAACACCTCGTAAAATCCTTGCAAACTCAAGGGTATTACGTGGTTGGTCTTGATCGTGTTGATCGTGGTGTGAACATCGGTGATGAATTCATTCACCAAAACATTTTGGATGCCAAACAAATTAACGGTAAGTATGATGCTGTCGTGCATCTTGCTGCACTTGTCCAAGTTGGTGGTGGTGAAAAAGCGATGATGGATTATTATCGCACCAATGCGGTTGGCACTATGAACATGTTAGAACGTGTTGACTATGACAATTTTATTTTTGCATCTACTTGTCAAGCAAGCGAATTTGGAAATGTTTATGGCCAAAGCAAACACATTGCTGAAATGACTGTAAGACAGTATTGTGAATTGAACTATAAGAACTATACCATTTTTGAATTTGGTAATGTTGCTGGTCATTCTGGTTTTGCACCTACTAATCCTGATGGATTGATGTATAATTTAATTAAAGCAAGAGAGACTGGTGTATTCTATGTTTACGGCGACAACTATGACACAATTGATGGTACTGCGGATCGTGATTACGTTCATGTATTGGAAATATGTCATTCCATTCAAAAGGCTATTGAGAAACCTAGTTGTGTTGTTGGTGCAGAAGAACAAACATACTATGAATATCTTGGCCATGCTAAGTTCTACACCGTTTTAGAATGTGTTGAAGCGTTCAAAAAAGCAAACAATTGTGATTTTGAAGTCGTTATGCGTCCTCGCCGTATTGGCGATCCAAGTCAAATGTTGGGTTGTGAAGTGTCACCATATATGTCGTTGAATGTATTTACCCTTGAAGAAATGATGAAGGTATGAAAGTAAAACTACGTAAACCAATCAACTGGTTTGGGCCATATCAATTGGCTCAAGCACTTTGCTTTTGGGCAAAGAAAGAAAAAGACGAATTCGGTTTTGAACATGAACCAGATTGGGTTCATAACTTTGGTACATGGTTGGCCGGTGAAGAAAAAGATTCTTGGTTGATGAAGTTTTTCACATGGTATAATGGTGTTCGCCAGAAATATCCATGGAACAAAGATGTGGTCAAGATCGATTACTACGACACATGGTCAATGGATCACACATTGGCAACTATCATTCTGCCTATGTTGAAGCAACTGAAAGCAACCAAACACGGTTATGGAATGATTGATGATGAAGATGCACCAAAACACCTACGCTCTATCTATGCATTACCAAAACAACAATGGGAATGGGATGGTAATGCTGAAGCTCGTTATGAATGGGTTTTGGATGAAATGATTTTCGCATTTGAATGTTTGGTTGATGATTCGTGGGAAGATCAATTCCGTTCAGGTGAAATTGACCACAAAATGGTGCCATGTGAATTTGATGCAGAAGGCAAACCAAAATTGTATAAAATGGAACATGGACCTAACCACACATACGTTTGTGACTATGATGGTATGAAAGAAGTGAATAAACGAATTCAAAATGGTTTGAGGCTTTTTGGAGTGTATTTTCGGAGCCTTTGGGATTGATATGACAGAACTTGATGAAGATGCGATTGCCATTTATGGTAAACCACTTACTGGTAAGTATAAACATTTTTGTACCGAGTTTGATTTTTTACCAATAGATGAACATTGTTTTGAGTTCAAGTTTTGTTTGTGTTTTGAAGATAGTCCTGAAATACAAACATTCAAAGATAAGATAGAATTGCCATGATGGATTACCACGAAGCAATAAGGGAAATGCACAAAGGCAATGTGGTGAAATACATTGGTACGGTAAACGGCGAAGTATGGACAGACAATGGCGGTTCATTTTGTATGTGCCGTGGTTGTATTTTTCTCTTTGATGATGGAATCAAGTGGAACAAGTTGGGATACATGGTTTATGACCCAGACTTCCGTTATGAGTTGACTGGTCAAACAGTTGATACTAGAGCATGGAAACCAGAGAAGAATCAAGATAGAAAAAACATTCGGTCAAAGTTAGGCTACAACCGTATAGGAAGGAACAACGTATGAACGAACGAATTCAAAAAATTGCAAATGAATCTTTTCAATATGCTAGTGAACAATCTGGGTTATTTACTTCGAAGTTTATGGAGCATTATGACCAAAAATTCGCAGAGTTGATTGTTGGGGAATGTATTGATGAGTTAAAAGCTCTGCGTAAAAATTATGATACACACCGAGATGTAGAACCGGAAGAAAACTCAGTGTATATAGATGCCTTTTTGCAAGCAGAAGTAAGACTCAAAAATCATTTTGGAGTTGAAGAATGACAAAGGAGAATACAATTGAGTAACCTATTATCTCACGCAATGGATGAATTAGACCGTATTGGAATGACGGAAGATTCTACTGATGAAATGAATCAGCTGATGCGTAAACACATTCTACATATGATGCAAGAGTTTGCCAATGAAGGCCATTCTGGTTTCTCCGCACAATATGCAATTGGTATTTTAACGAGATTGTTGGACTTCAAACCACTGTCACCATTGACGGGTGCAGATGATGAATGGACTAATGTGCGTGATTATGGTGGTGAACCACACTGGCAAAACAAACGCCGTTCATCCGTATTCAAAGATGCTAATGGTGATGTATATGACATTGATGGTAAAGTCTTTTGGGAATGGTGTCGTGGTGCAGTAGGTGAAGATGATACACCATTCAAATCATACTACACTTGCCGTGATTCACGAGTACCTGTAACATTCCCTTATGTTGTGCCAGATAAACCTATCTATGAGTATAGATATTCAGATGCTGAACCACAACAGCCTGCACAAAACGAAGCAGGTTTCCTAACTTAATTTTTTAACAAAAGGTAAAAGTATGATACCATGGCTAGACAGGCGAGAAGCCTTAGAACGATTAGACAACATGAATAAAGCCATCGAAGAACTCGGTGGTGAAAATTCTGCACCTGCACAATTACTTGGTCAACGTGATATGATTGAGTATGAAGTAGAATGGCACGATGAACGTTGCCAAGATTGGAAGACCGGTGGCATCGTTGCTGTCGTCATGGGAATTGTTTTTTACGTTTGGATTTTTGTAATGGATAAACAATGATTACACTACCTGATAACATCAAAAAAGTTGCATCAGTATTGGCTACGATTGGTAAATTCGTAATTGCTATTGGATTTGTTTACTACTTGTTCTTCATGCAACCAGTGAAAACCAATCCAATTCTCAAAGACTATAAAGATGGTATTCAAAACCACCTCACATGGGATATCAAAGGCCAATGTTTCTTTGTGCGCCCTAATGATGATGTGACTGTGTATTTGATTCGTGTGACAGACTGTGATAAGAAATAAGGAAAGAAATGAAAACAGATAAGAACTTCAAATTCCCAAGCCAATACAAATTTATGTTGGCTCAGATTCGTGATCCGCACTTGAGGGGTCTATGGAGAAAGTCCTATATACAAGCAACGGTTGCTTCTAATGAACACCGTAAAGGTAAGTATATTGATATTTTTTCTAAGCACTCTAAAGGAGAATAATAATGAGTTTGTTCGTTGAAGTATTTGATGTGAAAAAAGGTTGCCAAGTTATCGTCAACCTAGAACACGTTGTAGAAATTACACCATTGCGTACAGGTGGTTGCGAAATGGCTTTTAATGATAGTGCATCCGTTAGTGGTAAGCGTGTCGTTAATGTAAAAGAAGAATTTACCGTATTCCAGCAATTGGTAATGCACATGGTAACACCAGAAGCAATGTCTCAACGCATTGCAAAAATCAAGGCAGATGCAGCACCAGCTGCACCGGTACATCACGTACCAGAAGCAAAAACTACAAAAACCACAAAAAAGTCAGCCTCAGTTGACGAACCACTTCATATTCCTAAGTTGTGATAGAATGGGTGTTGAATAAATACCATAGGTAATTCAACACTTTTTTAGGATATTACATGCTAATTCTAGTTATCGACACGGGTGCGCTCGCACTCGATTGGTGTCTACGTTGCATCAATGCAGGACACACAGTAAAATGGTACACTAAAGGCTCCCGTTGCGATCATATTGGCCAAGGTTTGGTTGATAAAATTGATAACTGGAGAGCTTATGCTAAGGTTGCAGACCTAATTTTTGTAACCGACAACATGACTCTCATGGATGAAATGCAGGAACTACAAGACAAAGGTTATCCTGTATTTGGACCAGGAAAGAAGTCTGCAAAACTAGAGTTGAATCGTATGTATGGTCAAGACGTTATCCAAGAATTTGGTGGCGCAATCATTCCATCATTCGAATTCAAGAACTACGACAAAGCCATTCAATTCGTTAAAGATAATCCAAAGCGTTACGTTTCTAAGCCTTGCGGTGAAGAAGAAGATAAATCGCTATCATATGTTGCTAAAGATGAAGCAGATATGATTGGTTTCTTGACCAAACGCAAAGAAGCCGGTGGCAAAGCACCTTACTTCATTCTACAAGAATTCAAACCAGGTATTGAAATTGCTGTAACAGGCATTTTTGGACCAGGTGGTTGGGTTGACTATTGGTGTGAAGGTTTCGAATTCAAGAAACAAATGAATGATGATCTTGGTGTTAACACCGGTGAAATGGGTACAGTTACTCGTTACACAAAAGAATCTAAATTGGCTGACATGTTGATGAAGCCAATGGAAAAAGTTTTGAAGAAAATTGGTTATGTTGGTATGCTCGACATGAACTGTATCGTTGACGAGAAAGACGGTACACCATGGCCAATGGAATGGACTGCAAGACCAGGTTGGCCAATGTGGAACATCATGCAACCACTCATGGAAAATGATGACCCAGCAGAATGGATGTTAGACATTCTTAAAGGCAATTCAAAGACATTCAAAGCAAAAGAAGGCACATGTGTTGGTGTCGTTATGGCTAACTCAGACTTCCCTTTCAATAAGAAAGAAGAAGAATCATATTTGGACTTCCCTGTGATGACCGATGATGTTGGACCAAACGAGATTGATAACCTACACCCATGCGAAATTAAATTGACCAAGGCAATCAAGATGATTGACGGTAAATTGGTTGAGGACGTACCTGAATGGGGCACCGCAGGTTCCTATATCATCGTATGTACTGGCACTGGTAATTCAGTTACAGAGGCGAAGGATAAGGCCTATGAGTTGGTGAAGAAGGTTAAATTTGGTAATGATGTGCAATATCGTACCGACATTGGTAACCGTTGTGAAAAAGCCTTGAAGAAACTACAGAAATTTGGATTCTGCAAGGGCTGGAAATTTTGATTGACACAGGAGAAATCCTGTGTTACAATTACATTATGAACATCTTTTATCTTGACCCAAATCCCAAAATTTGTGCCGAAATGCATTGCGACAAGCATGTAGTAAAAATGATTATTGAGTATGCACAACTCATGTCAACGGCACACCGTATGCTTGACGGCGAACAATACACCGACCTGACTGCTAATGGTCGGCGTATTCAACGCTGGCGCTTGGCAGATAGCCGTGAAGCTATTCTTTACAAAGCATCACATGTAAATCATCCTTCAGCCATCTGGTGTCGTGATAACATCGAAAACTATACTTGGCTGTATGATATGTGGTCGCACTTGCTTGACGAATACACACATCGTTATGGCAAAACCCACCTGTGTTCCAAACTTAAAGATGCACTAAGCACACCTCCTGGTGAAATTGCTAACGGTGATTTCTTTGCACCAACACCAGCTATGCCTATCGATTTGAAAATCGTGGCAAAAAATCCTTTACCTGGTCGTAATTATGATTCGCTTAAGTCGTATCATAATTACTATATAAAGGAGAAAATTCGTTTCGCAAAATGGAAAAATCGTAATATACCGGAGTGGTTTAATGCCGTCATATGACTTCATGAATAAAAATACGGGTCAAATTGAAGAACACCGTATGTCTTACACAGTACTCGACCAATTCAAGGCCGATAATCCTCATCTAGAACAATACCATTCAGCCGTTAACTTACCAGTTATGTCTGATGGTTCTCGTTTGTCAACACCTGGAACTGGCAAACCCGATTCTACTTTCGAAAAGTATGTTATTGGCCGTATGAAAGAAAGTATTCCAGGAAATAAATTAGCTGGCCATAAAACTAAATCTCCTCGTGAATGGTAATATGAAACAAATTGCCTTTCTACTTCAACCAAAAAACAAGAGAGGTACTGATGATACAAAAACCTCGTTGAAAGTCCCCAATGCCAAAACACGCATTAGAAAAACAAAACAAATTGCAGCACTATTCAGAAAAGGGGATACGAATGGTAACAAAAAAAACGACAAACAGGGAAACGAGAGAAGAAGTTGAAACTGCTGATGCACAAAAACATAAGCATCAACCAGTAATTAACAATGCTCTGAAAATAAAACTGGATCACTTAAAGACCTTTGAGCCACTAACAGAAAATCAAAGATTGTTTTTTGAGTTATACAAAGGCGGAGCATACTTCATGGGACTTTTTGGTAGTCCTGGTGTAGGTAAAACATTCTTGGCAATGTATAAAGCCATCGAAGAAGTACTAGACAAAACCAATTCATTCAAACAAGTTGTAGTCGTGCGTTCACTTGTTCAACTCCGTGAGGTTGGACACCTTCCTGGTTCATTGGAAGAAAAGCAGGAGATATACGAGTTACCTTATAAAGAAGTATGTGAGGTACTATTTGGTCGTTCTGATGCATGGGACAGACTAAAAGAACAAGGTCATGCAAGGTTTATTTCTACTACGGCTATTCGTGGTATCTCTATTGACGATGCAATTATCATCGTTGATGAAAACCAAAACATGAACTGGAGTGAAATAAATACTATTATTACTCGTGTTGGACACCGTTCTAAAATCATTTTCTGTGGTGACTTTAAGCAAACAGACTTGATTAAAAACAACCGTGACCAAACAGCATTCCATCAATTCAGAGAAGTTGCAAGAAACATGACTTCTTTTCAGGAAATTTATTTCACACCTGACGATATTGTACGCAGTAGCTTAGTCAAAGACTGGATTATGGCATGTGAAACTTTAGGATATTAAATGTTTAATTATTGCCCGCCACTTGACTTACAAGACCTAAAATCAGAAACTTTCCCAGATGGTAAACGTTATTACACCACACCTGATGGTGTTCGTTTGCCGTCCGTTACTACGGTCATTGGTGCAAAGAAGAAGAAAGCCATCATGGAATGGCGTGATCGTGTAGGTGCAGAGGCGGCCAATAAAATATCCAAGAAAGCCACATCACGTGGCACAAATTTACATTCGATTTGTGAAGATTACTTGAACAACCGCATTGATTATCATAGCGGTGTGATGCCTGATGCATTAGAAATGTTCAAGTCAATCAGACCATACCTCGACAAAATCAACAACATTCACTACCAAGAACAGGCTCTATGGTCTGTTGACATTGGTATGGCTGGTCGTGTTGATTGTATTGCAGAATATGACGGTGTTCTATCTGTTATTGACTTTAAAACATCACGCAAAGTAAAAAAGAAAGAAGATATTCAAGATTACTTTGCACAATGTGTGGCTTATGCATGTATGTACGAAGAACTGGTTGGCAAGGGTATTGACCAAATAGTCATTATCATGGCTGTGGAAGACTCCGAACCACTGGTTTTCATTGAAAAAACTGAGGATCACCTAAATACTCTATTAGAATTTATCAAATTTTATAGAGAAAATAGTAAATGACCTTACCAGTATCACCAAACCCGGTTTCGATGAGCCAAGTTGATGCAGAGTTGCTTTATGCGAACAAGACTCAAATCAACATGGGTAATACATCGTTGCGTCAATTGGCTGGAACAATTAACGGTAGTGTTTCAGTTAGCAAATTGCAAGGCAAAACATGGGTTACAACACTTAACACAAGTGTTCAAGGTGGTCAAATCGATATTCGAGCACAAGCTCTTACAAATAACTGGAACACATATGGACCAGTTGTGTGTAATATTACCGCAAACTCTTGGTCTGTGAGTACTGGTACACCAACAATTTTAATCAGTGGTAATTTTCCGAACGGTTTACAATTGAATATAGCCACAGGTGTTGCAGTATCTGGCGCTGGTGGCGGTGGTGGTGGCGGAGGTTATTCGACAGGCGGTGGTGGTGCCGGTTCTGCCGGTGGTCCAGCAATTACTGTCACTGGTTACACAGGCGGACCAATAGTATTTACAAACAACGGTATTATCGCAGGCGGTGGCGGTGGTGGTGGCGGTGGTTCTGGTGGATATTCACCACCCGCAGGCAAAAGCGGTGCATCATCTTATTATGGTGGCGCAGGCGGTGGCGGACCAGCTTTTGGTGCTGGTGGCTCATCTGGTTCAGGTAATGGCGCAGCGGCGACCTTCAATAGTGCAGGCGGCGGAAGTTCAGGTAACGGCGGCGGTGCCGGCGGCTCTGGCGGTACTTGGGGTACTGCTGGTGCTTCAGGTGGTGGCGCATATGGTGGAGGCACCGGTGGTGCCGCTGGTGCTGCAACACTAGGTACAACCGGTTTGGTTACATGGATAACAGCAGGAACACGTTACGGTACAGTTAGTTAATGGAGTGAAAAATGTCAATAACAACAGATTATAAAATAAGAAATTTTAATGAACAGACTGGTCAACTTATGGTTCAGTTCGAAGCAATAGAACATATGGTGCCTATTGATTTACATTTAGATGAAAATGGAAATTATCCTGAAGGTGAAGCACTAGACACATATATCCGTGCATTTTGTCCCATTGGTCATCTACAAAGAATTGAAAAGATTAATAACGGTGTTTCTAATGCACACAAGATTTCAGCTTTGGTTGAACCATTAATTCAAGAAGAGCCTGATAAAATAACAGAAGTTTCTGATGGATTAACTGAAAGTGAAAGACAAGAATTGGGATTAAGTATTAGAATTCAAAAGATTCTATCTGAATATATTGGAGCAACTGTATGACAACGAAGTACAAACCATATGCAGCATTTGGTACAGCTATTATCAGATGTAATTCTGAAAAAGGTGATGTGAGAAAAGTTAATATTGGCAACAATGGTTTAGTCACATCTGGTTATTATTTCTATACACAAGGCCAATCACAACTGAGAATCCAAGAAACAGGTGAAATCATGGAAGATAGAACACCTGGCTGGTTGAACTTGGAACATCCAGATTCATTTGCAAAAACTTTAGCCACACAAAATGCATCAGGTACACTTGAATTAACTTCTGTGACTGATACCGAATGGTTCTGCATTTCCCATGAAGCAAACAAAGATGGTTTACCAAACTTGAAATCTATCATTCTTAATGTTCTCGAATCAACCGAATTTAAAAATGACTCAAACATCTTTTTGGCTAGAGGTACACTGCAAGTCAAAGATAAAGAGTTCAAAGGTCCTTGCCAGATTCGTGTTCGTTCTGGTGATGTAACTGCCACCAACAGAAGCACAGAAACAGCCTACGCATTATTGGTATCATGAAAACTAAGGCATGGCACCGAAGTATAGGTGCTTGGTTATTTCTACCAACATTGTATTTTGTTGGTATGTTTTTTAATAAAGAGTGGCTAACTTTGTCACTCTTTGTTTATTTGGCTGTTGCCATAACGATCACATCGGGTTACCATAGACTATTCAATCATATGTCGTATCAGTGCAATAAGATATGGCACTATGTTTTTGGTTTCATTGGTTGTGCATCGTTGAATTCTTCACCAGTTGAATGGTCTACGGTTCATACACAACATCACCGTTATTCGGACACAGAGAACGATCCATACGAAAGCAACTTCAAATACTATTTGAGATTCAAAGATCGAACAGGTATCAAAGCCACAAAACGTGAAGTTAGAATGATGCAAGATAGTATGCATAGATTTTTTGTCAAACATTCACTTTCGATTGCACTTGTTACCATGTTAATTTGCAGTTTAAATCCGATGTTGTTTCTTTATGGTTATGCTCTACCCGTTACTGCATATTTGGTGACTGCTGGTCTACAAACTATATTCTCACATGGCCCTAATAATGTACGCAATCTTTGGTTGCTTGAGTTTTTGATACCAATGGCAGGTGAATGGTTACATGGCGTGCATCACGACAATGCATCACTCAATAATTTTTCAACCAAGCCTTACTACCTAGATATTGGTGGTTTGTTTATAAAGGTTATACGTAATGTTAAATCGAATTGAAGAACTTGAAGAACACGATATAAAGAATGGATTTGAAGCAGTTATACATGGTGTTAATGTCATAACAGACTTTGAGATTGAAATTGTTTGGCCGGAAATCAAACACAGTAAGGAAGAAATTCGGCAACTACTGAGTTAATCATGCGAAAATTTTATTATCATGCTGGCAAAATGCCAATGTTGAAAAATCCATATCTCATATATGGTATCGTTGATAGAACGAAAAAAATCATAGACGTTCCAGAAATGGAAGTACTCACACCTATTGGCAACCTATGTGAAGCCAAGCCAATTGACCAACTATATTATGAAAACGTACAACATATACTCAATTCAACTGACAAAAAAATATGTGTAACTTGGTCTGGCGGTATTGATTCTACAGCAACACTTGCAGAATTCCTAAAGTGGACACCAAAAGATAGAATCGTTGTTTTGTTAACGGATAACTCAATCAAAGAGTATCCTATATTTTACAAAAACTATATTGAGAAACAGTTAGAGTGTAGGCAACTCAGTTACTATAACCACAACACACTTAGAGATTCTATCGAGGATGGTGTTATCATTACATCATCAATTATGGATCATTTGTTTGGTGAAGTCTATATTGATATGGATATAAATGCGGTTACAAAGTCAACTGATGAATTTCTAAGACCATTGAGCCAAGATTCAAAAGATTTCTATCAAAAAATTATTGATGCGTGTCCAAAAAAGATTGATAACGTCAAAGACCTTTTTTGGTATATGGACTATACACTAGACTATCAATACCATCAGTTGTATTGGTTATTTGATATTGAACAGTTGACTATCAATAAAAACATCTTTCACTTTGGTGATACACCAGGTTGGAATGACTGGTCAATGTCTACACCATCTGAAGTTAAATGGTCTGGTACAAATCATATTGACTATAAGATGTTACTGAAAAAACATTTAGAAAAATTTACACACGATATATACTACACAGAAAACAAAATTAAAGTTTCTTCATGGAGAGCATACAGGAATATCCTGCAAAAATCTAAGAGAGCCTTTTTTATTGATACAGAATGGGTGAGAGGTTACTAATGATTGATAAGTATGGTTATTGGCAAGTTGATGAAAATATATTTACAAGTAAAGTTGAGGCTTTGTTGTATGCATCAAAAAATAACAAACAAATTAAGTTTGTGTACCATGATTCTGTTTGGAAAAATTTTAACACAAATCTTTTAGGTAAAGTTCCTTTGGATTTGCTGTATCGTGATAGAGCAATACAACTGAGAGAAAAATACAAATATCTAAAATTGTATTACTCGGGTGGTTCGGATAGTCACAACATATTGATGACATTTATTAACAACAATATAAAATTAGATGAGATTGTTGTTAGATGGTCAAAAGAGCTCATTGAAGGAAATTTCTATTTTCCAAATAAAAAAGATCGAAGTGCTTTTAACACTTTGAGTGAGTGGGATTTTGCTATCAAACCAACATTAGATTGGTTGAAGAACAAACACCCAGAAATAAAAATAACTATAAACGACTATGTATCAAAAATTTCAGTAGAAAATATAGAAAATTCTATGTTTGACGTAAATCATACTAGAAGTGGTTTGATTCAGCATATGCCAATATATGTTCCATATGAAAAAGATACGACAGGCCATATATTTGGAACAGACAAACCTTTATTATATTTGATTGACAAAAAGATATATATGTATTTCAATGATTTGGCTTTAACAGCTCTTTATATAAATCACGAAGAAGAACATTTTGTCGAAAATAAAGAATGTTTTTATTGGGCACCAGATTTGCCTTTACTGGCTTATGAAATGGCATATCAGTTTGCTCAACACTTTGTTAGAAACCCAGAAGAAAGAAAACTGTTGCCTGGTTTTGGTACAGTTGATAAAAAAGAAATGTCAATGTCTGAAATGATACAATTACAAAATAATATGGCCAGAGAAATTTGTTATACAACTTGGGACAATCGTTTTCAAGCAGATAAACCAAAAAGTGGTTTAGCTAGAGATAAATTTTTATGGTTTTTTATCGGAGAAAAATTTGAAAAACCAAAGCAAGCTTTTTTAAGCGGGGTTCGTTCAAAAACTGAAGGCATAAACAAAGAATTTTTAAAAGAAGAAAGACTAAGAAATGGTGAAGTTTACCATAATTTACTTTTAATTGCTAGTGATTTTTATTATGTTTGCGAATTGGAATGATTATGAAAAAAATATTAATATGTTTATTGTTGATGCAAGTTTTAATTTCGAAAGCTGAGACCGTAAATGTGGTATTATCAACTACACCTGGAGGAACACTATATAGTAACTTTCAACAGTTACAAAATTTCTTAGAAAAGAAAAATGTGACAATTTTACCAAGATTTAAAGTGGGTGCAGAAAGTCTTATCGCAGCTGAAGATGCTAGCAAAAGTAAACCTGACGGTTCAACAATTTGGCTGACGACAGTTGGCGGTTTAAGTAATGCAAAAAATAATAACTTTGAATTTGAATATGTTACAATGATTGACCAACCTAATTTTGTTCTGGTTGCAAATCCCAAATTAAATATTCACAACTACAATGACTTTTTATCTAATTTAAAATCTGATAAATCTTATTCTTTTTCATACACTTCAAAAGGCCATTTATTTTCCATAAAGCAACTACTTAATAATGTTCATCCCAAAACAGAATCTCTAATGGTTCCATATAAAGGGGTACCAAATCTGCTCATAGATTTAATTGGTGGTGTAACCGATTTTTCAATATTACCCTACAGTGTCGTAAAAGATTATATTAAAGATGAAAAATTGGTTTTGATATCTTCAACCACCACTTTGTCTGATTATCCAAATATTGTGGTTTTTGAAAAATTATACAAAAATTGGTTGGACTTAAATGGGTTTGCTGTTGTTTTACCAAAAGGGACACCAAAACAGATTGTTTTAAAATGGCAAAATTACATAAAAGAGTTTGAGGAAGATCAAGAAACTAAAAAATTCTTTATGGAAAATTATTTTACTGTTACCACTTTTGGTGATAAATATTTGAAAGACAGAGTTGAAAGAGTGTATGAAAAATGACTATGAAATTTACACACGAAAAGTTGAATGATGTTCTACCGGAAATGAAGGCCTTGTTGGACGATCATTATGAAGAACTCACACTAAACAAAGACAAAGTAAAACTAAATCCTATTTGGGACACATATCTTAAACTTGAAAACAACAATGAATTCTATTTGTTGACTGCTCGTGATGATGGTGTGTTGGTGGGTTATTCGGCTTTCTTTATGAAGCCACACATACACTATGCAGATGTAATTGTTGCATCCAATGATGTGTTGTACCTGAAAAAAGAATATCGTTTGGGTATGACTGGTGTTAAGTTACTGAAATTCTCCGAACAAAAGATGAAAGAGTTTGGTGCAACCAAAGTAACATGGCACGTTAAAGAATCAAACGACTTCAGACCCATTCTACATAGAATGGGTTATATGGACGAAGATATCATTGTAGGTAAAATTTTATGTTAACAAAACAACAGGTTGATTTTCTAAATCAAATGGAGTATACTCCACTTTGGCCTAATTGGTTTTATAGTTACATAGATATTCCTAATCTTGAACCACTACGTGAGGAATTACGTGCATTTGTAAATAATCCGGATAAAAAATCTTTTGCTACCAATTCGTCATACATTAATGTTATGGCTGAGTATGTTTTTCCACAGTGTCCTTTATTGAAAAAGTATCTGGTTAGTGTTGGGCTGGAGAAAAAATTCCATAGACTTTTGATTTCTAGAAAAATTGTATTGAGTGAAGTTGGTAATGTTCATGTTGACACATACAGTCCTGAGTTTACACGACACTCAATAAATATTGGAATACAAGACTACGAAGACTCTTTTACTCGATGGTTTAAAACAGACCAAAGAAAACTAAACGATGTTGCAAACCGTGGATGGGATCCAATATCAAATTTTGCTTGGATACCATTAGAAGAAGCAACAGAAATAAAAAGACTTCAATGGTCTAATAGACCAACATTAGTCAATACAACAATACTTCATCAAGGATATTCTGAAAAAGAGAGTAGAGTTATTGTCGGACTAAGATTTAAACCCGAATTGACCGAAAGTGACATTAAAAGACTTGGTGTGAACCGTCCTCACGTACAAGAAGATTGATATGGAAGCCAAAGACTTATTTGCAAAATGTTGTTTTAGTGAAAAACAACTCGAAACAATGAAACAAATTTACTATAAACATTTTGCACCTTTGATGCCTGATTTTTATCAAGGTAAAGCCATCATTGCAAACTGGCGCAAAGATGATGTTGATTGGGAAATGAATAAAAATATGGACAAAAACCATTTTAATAAAGGTTTTGTCGCTGAAGATTGTTTAGAGGATCCACTTTGGAATGAATTTGCCGATTTATTACCATACATGTCCAGATCAGCTTCAATAACAAAATTGCCGGCAGGTAAACATATGTTACCTCATGTCGATAGGAAGTGGCGTTCTCAAGCACTTTATTTTCCTATTGAAGGTTGTTCTGAGCTATGTATATCTGAATACTATAACTTACCAAAAATAAAAACAGAAAACAATATGGTGTTTGATATTTTTCCTGATGCACAGCATACATATTCTGTTTATGGTAATGCGTATCTAACAAATGTACACGAATGGCATGGAGTAAGAAACACAAGTAGTGTAGAAAGAATTGCTGTTGGTTGGGATTTTAGAACACCTGAAATGTCTTATCAAGATTGTAAAGATGTACTTAAAAAGTTGGGGTACTTAGATGAGTAATTATTACCACGAACTAAAAATTGATGTAACAAATGCATTAAGAAAAGACTGGGTATTTCCTAAACCCAATGGTCAAAAATATAAAAACGGAGTGTGGGAATTCCCTTTAGTTGATGTTATGGATCCTGATTGGATCAAATATGTCGAAAGTCTTGGAATAAAACTGGCTGTTGACATAATGTTGTTCTACAAACCGGTATTTTTTAACATGTTGATCGATGTTGCTCATATTGATGTTATAAACGGTGATGAAAATGAATTTAGGCATTCTAGTTTAAACATCATAGTTGGTGGTGAAGATTCTGATATGCGTTGGTATGAAATGCCAGAAAATTTAGGAGGCATGTCTTACACCCCAGCAAACACACCTTATCTGCAATGGCCAGTAAAAAAGATGGTTGAAGTTGAAAGAAAATATATAAAACAAAATTGTGTAACGTTGGTGAGAACGGACATTCCACATTCAATAACAGTTCATACAAAAGACCGTTGGTGTTTTGCAATGACACCGTATAAAAATCCTGAATGGAACGAAGTAGTCAAGTTGATACAAGAAAAGAATTTACTGGTGGACTAATGTTTAAGTATTTTGCAAAGCTAAATGGTAATTTTGAATTCAATAGTGATATCGAAAAAATTCGTGACGTAACAACTTTTGGTGCAACAGATACCCACCAAAAATTTAAAGGTATAAATTATTCACGAGTTAAGTTACTTGAAATGGAAGATGTTTATAAAGTTATACCAAAAGGAAAAAAGAAATTTTTCTTTTTGAATTTGATGAGAATCAATTCAAAAGTACCAACGCATACCGATAGTACAATTAAAACTTGTATTAACTTCTATATAAAAACTGAAAATTGTGTCACATATTTTCACGAACCTAAAGTAGAAAATCCAAGAAAGTTTCAAATATCAAATCAGACCGATGGATACATTTTTCATCCACTAGATTTACAGATAGTAAAAGAATTTAATGCAAAACCAACAGAAGCTTGGGTCTTAAACGTCAAAGAACCGCATAGTGTTGTGCCTTTATCTGGTATAGAAGAACGAGTTGCACTCAGCCTACAAACAAAAGATTTTACGTTTGATGAAGTGTGTGAAATGCTTAAGGAAACCGGATACTTATAAATACCATAATGTGGCTTGACTTTTTGTTAAACCTGATATATAATATGAGATATGGTTGTATGAAGCAACTTGAAAAATGTTCTGGAAGCGGGTTCGACTCCCGCCAGGTCCACCATAAAACACATTAGCTCTACGGAGCCCCAGTTATCGTTCTAGACGTGGGATAACGGAATAGTGTGTTTTATAATGGGCCTGCCATGGTTTCGACAGGGCAAAGAGTATAGAAGTGGACAACTAGACACAGATAGTCTATAAAAGTAAACTAAGTAAATGTAAATGATTCAAAATTCGCATTGGCTGCCTAATTAACGGCACCTAGGGTTTCGGTTGGTTTCCTCGTAACAGAATAACCAACCACTTTAAGGATAAAAATGCAGTACTGGAAAATTGTTGAAGCTGGCGACTATAAAGTTTATGGCCAAAAAATCTTAGAGCTGCACAGAAAGAAACCGGAGTTCTTTCGACACATAAATCTTTTCTGGAATCCAGTAAAGACAGACAGACTAAAAGAAGTTTTGGATAACATACCAGAATTTCAAGGTGTGATAGAAAAATTTGGGCCAATAAAACAGATGGCGGTCTTGACATTAGGTACTGATAGTAGTACACTACATATAGACCACACAGATGATTTAAATAACGGTGTTCAGGCAAGGTTAAATATACCATTGTTGAACTGTGAAGGTTCTTCAACCGCATTTTTTGAAATGGACGAAAAAACATTTCAGATGCATGAATCAACACCATCCGGCGCAAAATATTGGCCTACGAGTCTTAGGAACAGTTTGGAACCAATCACAGAGATTGAACTGATACAACCAACAATTCTAAGAACATCAAGTCCACATACAATTTTTTGTAGGACTTGCCAATACCCTAGAATATCGCTTACAATATCGTTTGTAAATGATGTTGTAAACTTTTTATGAATTAGGTTTTGTTTGATTTCCTACCCAAGAATAATCAATCACTTTATTTAAATAAAAGGAGTTTTTTATGAAGAAAATTTTAGTAGCTGCTGCAGCAGTATTGTCTTTGTCAGCATTCGCTGCTGATGTATCTGTTGACCAAGTTCGTGACTATTCAGTTGCGAAAGACGGTGTTCGTGTTGGTACACAAGTGTTTGGCATTAACGTTGCCGCAACACATATCGGCAACGAATACAACCGTGTGTCAGTTGGTAAAGATTTTGAATTGACCAGAGTTGGTCCTGTTGCTTTGTCAGCAGGCGGTGCAGCTGTCTATCAAAAGACAGAAGTTGCAGGTGTTGATAATGGTTATGGTTTGACTGTTGGTGCGAAAGCAACTTATGCAATTACAAAATCTGTTGACGCCGTTATCGGTACAGAGCGTTTCTATGGCCAAAATCGCATCAGCGGTTTCAATGGCAACACTGGTATGATCGGTGTTAACGTTAAGTTCTGATAGTTTTCTAAGTTTCTAAAAACTTATCAAAAACGGACTTCGGTCCGTTTTATCATTTTTAAGGAGAAGTAATGAAGAAGTTCATTCTAATTACATTATTCGCCCTGATGCCGGTTATGTCGCATAACGAACAATTATCTGAGGTTCAGAAGGTATCAGCAGAGATAGCACGCCAAATTCAATGCATGGCACAAAATTTATACTACGAAGCCGCAAGAGAACCATATGAAGGTAAGCTGGCCGTAGCACAAGTGACAATGAATCGGACAAGAGACCCCGAATTTCCAAAAACTGTGTGTGATGTGGTCTATCAGAAGACCAATACCACTTATCAATTCAGTTGGGTCGGAGAAAAACACACTCAAGCAATCAATAAATATGAATGGGAAGAATCCATGATGGTTGCTAAGAGAGCCTTGACGGAACAATACGTACACGATAAACTCTATCATGTACGAGCAATGTACTATCACGCCGACTATGTGCATCCAGGTTGGAGAAAACAGCAAGTTGCACAAATTGGAAGGCACATATTTTACAAATGACCGAATACACAATATCCGAAAAATGTGGCATGATATTTTTAACTCGTGAAGAAAGAATACCATCAGGTGACTTGACACTCAACCTTTCTAAGAGTATAATCTTAGAAAAGGATGAATTATCTACATTATTGAAAGTGATAAGCGATTATGCCAACAAAACAGGAAGTGAAAGAGTTTAGTGACCTTATAGAGAAACTAAACGGAGAGCTTAGGACCGGTTATATGGATGCAATTACGCACCATTGTGAAGAAACTGGTCTTGAGATTGAAGTTGCAGCCACTCTAATCACACCGTCACTCAAATCTAAGATTAGAGAAGAAGCACAAGAAATCAATTTGCTGAAGAAAACATCCAAATTGCCGCTATGACAGACACTACAGGTTTTGATGCATACTCCTTGTACAATGCACTGAAACTACATTTTACCGGCTCTTACGACTTCATCAAGTACAACGGTAAAACCAGTGTATCTCGTACAAATTTCTCTACACGCCGAGACAAATACCACTTCTACAAGTTGTCTCGCAAATATGACATTGACGAATTAAAAAATTTCTATATTGCCAACTTTATTGTTGATGATGGTTCGTGGGCGGGTGATTTACTCACACCACAGGCTGAAGAACGATACAAAAACTGGCAAAAAAGAAACCAGAGCTTGACATACCAGTTCGAACAGGATATAATCTATCTATTCAACAAGTATGATCTGAATGACATTCTTTCTGTGGTAGATGACCATTACCCAAGGTTACTACACGAATTGATGCAATCAGAGATTATGATTGAAACTGTTATTGTAATGGATGACTTGATGAATTTCTTACCAATGTGGCAACGTAAAATCAAAGATGATATTATTTGGCCACGATGGGAAATGAAAATCGCCAAGTATAGACCGTTTGTACATTACGACAAACAAAAACTGAAAAGTATTCTAAAGGAAATGGTAAAAGAACATGCAGAAGCCTAAAATCAAATGTATCTACTTGGATATGGATGGCGTTATTGCTGATTTTGAAAAACGTTACATGGAACTGTATAACATTCATCCACGTGAAGCGGAGAAGAAATCTCAGTTCAATCATTTCTTTGATAATTTTATTAATACTAATCAGTTTGCAACACTCGACAAGATGCGTGGTGCTGATGAAGGTCTTGATTACTTACGCAAGGCTTCAGCACCAACACAGATTCTCTCCTCAACTGCCAATGAGGAAAGATACGATGCCATTTCCAAACAGAAAATGATTTGGTTACAGACCCATGGCATCACCTTTAATCCCATTTTTGTTCCTGGTAAAAAACACAAATGGAAGTATGCGACTCCCGATTCAATCATTATCGATGATACCAAAAGTGTTATTGACGATTGGCGTGAGGCAGGTGGTATTGGCATTTGGCACAAAGACTGGCCAACCACTTTGGCAATCTTGCATATGTATGTGTAAGAAACGCCTAAATACTATTATATAATGAAAACTGTGACATACAAAACATATACCGTAACACTCCGTTTATAAAGGAAAAATCATGAGTTCATTTGCAAATCTCAAAAAACAAGCCGGTCATTTAGACAAAATGAAAAAGGCTGTTGAAAGTATGAGCCAAAACGCTGGCTCTGACAAGCCTGATAACTTTTGGAAACCAGAAGTTGACAAAGCAGGCAACGGCATGGCAACCATCCGTTTTCTACCATCCTCTCCAGGTGACGGTGAAGATTCTCTACCATGGGTAAAGATTTTCTCTCACGGCTTTCAAGGTCCTGGTGGTTGGTTAATCGATAACTGTCTCACCACTAAGAACGAACAATGTCCTGTTTGTGAACACAACAGCCGCTTGTGGAATTCTGGTGACAAAGAAGATAAAGCACTCGTAAGCAAACAAAAACGTAAACTCAACTACGTTTCTAACGTCTACATCGTTAGCGATCCAAAACATCCAGAAAATGAAGGCAAAGTATTCTTGTTCCGTTATGGCAAGAAAATCTTTGACAAATTGACTGAAGCGATGAATCCCGCTTTTGAAGATGAAACACCAATCAATCCATTTGATTTGTGGAAAGGTGCTAACTTCAAGTTGAAGATTCGTAAAGTTGATGGCTATCAAAACTATGATAAGTCCGAATTCGAATCACCATCTGCTTTGTTGGATGATGACAGTGAATTGGAAAAGATTTGGAAGTCTGAATACACCTTGAAAGACTTGTTGCAAGACAAAGAGTTCAAGACATACGACCAATTGAAAGATCGCTTGGAAAAAGTTCTTGGTGAATCTACAGCACCTGCTCGTGCAACTGTTGCAGAAGAACCAAAAGCAGAAGTTAAGGTTGCAAAACCAAAAGCAGAAGCTAAAGAACCAGCTCCATGGGATGATGATGATTCAGCTTATTTCGATAAGTTGGCTCAGATGGATGACTAAAACCTAAAACGCTCCTTTCTCTCGCCAATATGGTTTTGCCCCGCCTAGTGCGGGGTTTTTCATTTATACAGCTACGCTTACTCTATTCAATGCAAGCATAACAGTATCATTTTGCATACGAGCAGGTATTGGTCTTGTATCATTAATTGATTGTTTACCGCCAATCACCTTGTTATCATTTTGGTTGATTATGGTTGTTCCCTGTTCTTCTGTGTCATCTTCTTCCATTTTTTCTAGATTGATATGGAAATTCTTAATAGATTTTTCAACATCTGTAACAGCACTAGATATTTCATTTTTCAAAGTATTTACCGTAGAATCTTTTGAAGCACCTTCTTTTGCTTTATCTAATTCTTTACCTATGAATGTTTTTATGTTGGCGCTTATTTCTTTTTCTTCTTTGGCGGCTTCACGACCAGCCAAGGTTGAAAGTGCCAATAAATTATATTGCAATACATTCAGTTCTTCACCATTAGAATCGGTTATTCTAGGTATTTTTAAACCATTTCCAGCTTTGAAACCTGGTGCATAATCATATGGTTTATCTGAAACATGATATCCTTTTGACTCCAATATTGGTCTGATATATTCGTCAAAATATATGTTTTGTTTTCCTTGAATATCACCCATTTTTTCGAGATATTCATTTTGAATTTTTTGCATGTTTTCACGGTACTCATCGTTTTCACCAACAAGTCTTCTTTTTGGTAAATATTCTTTTTCATAATCAGATATCTTTTTATCTCTTTCTTTAGCTGCAGCAATTGCTTGGTCTCTTGGACCGCCAGGTCGATCTGAAGTAAATGCAGCTGATTGTAATTCGTCAGTGCCTTCTTCGATTGCTTTGTAACTGACTACTCCGCCTACTACTGCCGCACCTATGCCCAAACCGGCAAGAACTCTAGCTCCTAACAATCTAGAAGCTCCTTGTAATCCTTTTTTTAGAACATCATATGTCAATTCACCAATAAATCCAACAACTTTTAAAATAGCATCAGCTACTTTAGACAAAATAGTTTTTGCCGTTCCTTTTAGTAGAAAAGAAACGATTGGTTCTACCAAATTAAATAAAGAACCCATTATACCCTCAATGATTCTTGTGGCCATAGTTTCTAATGGACTAATTACTTTCTTGAACATTCCAATCAAGAAACCAATAGCTGGAATAACAGTCAAAGCAAGGCCTTTTATTGTACCAATAATTTTCTTGAATGTTTTGCCGACTGTTTCTAAGAAGTTTTCTTGTTTCTTTTCTTCTTTTGGTTTATCTTCAACTTTACCACCTTTTAGTTTTTCGATTTCTTCAACTAATTTTTTGTGGCGTCTTTCGTTTTCTTCTTGTTGTTCTTTCTGGAAGTTTTCATCTAGTTCACGTTGTAGTTTTTGGCGTTCATAGTCTTTCAACATGAAGTTGTATATCTTGGCCAGAATGTCGGCCGATGAATCACCCACTTCTAGATTTCTTACTTGACCTGGACCAATTTTGGTGCGTTTGGATTTGTCTTTTCTTCCGTAACCACCATAGTATTCAATGTTTTCATCACTTGCACCAAATGCACGAGCCACACGAGTAAAGATACCTCTGTTACCTTGTTTTTTGGAACCTGGTGTCAAAGCACTAACCAAACGCAAAGGATTAAAAAATCTACCAATGCGGGTTACTTTTGATTGTAATTTTTCTGATATGGAACGACCAATAGATTTGAAGATGCCTTCACCTTCTTCCAAATTTTTTTCATTGATGAGGTCTATTAGACTTTTTCTTTTTATCTGGTCTGCTTTTCTATAATCCATTTTCGTCCTCAACGAGTCTGATTAAATTGTTTTTCGAATAGTGCCGGTTGGTCATCAACCAAACTATGGCCTATCAAAGTGTTGTTGTCGCCTTGTTTGACAATACTTGTATTATTATTTACAATTACGTTTGATGATCTTCTTGGCTTATATTTCTTCATCAACTCAGGTAATTCTTTATTCATCGTAACTGCTTCCATAGCAACATCATTGTCATATACGGTGGTGCCAAATTGTGTTCCACCATAAATCTTACCTGTTTTGGCTAACTTATCTCTGTAAGCAATATTATGACCTGGTTTTTTATATGCATTAGGATCAGCCGCAGAAAAATCTGTTTGATCTTTTCTAACATGTGGTAACAAATTAATTGCACCACCCAACATTGATTGTCTTTCTTTTTCAGAAGGACCTTTCAAATATTTGGGAGAAGGACCAGTTGATTTTTTGGTTATTGGATCATATGTACCTGTGACAGCTTCAAACTGTTGTGGTGCTTCCAAAACTTTTTTTATTGAGCCGGTACCGCCGCCAGCTTTTCGAGCACGGTTAAGAATCGAACCCATAACAGCAGCTTGTTCTTTTTGATTTGTTGTTGATTCTGCTGCTGTTGCACGAAGTAGTTGGTCCCATTCTTGGTCACTGATTTTACCACCAAAATATTCTTCAGCACTTTCTTTTGCGGACAATTCATCTTCTGAGAATATTTGTTTATCGAATGTATAATCACCACGAGAAGTATCAATGATTCCGGTAATATTTTTGATTATGTCTTTTACATCACTGGAAAAAGTTTGCAACGTACCTTTCATCTCGGATGCAAAAGCTTTTTCAACAGTAGACAAACCCACACCTGCAGCAAGACCAAGTAGAGCATACTTCAATAGGTTTGATTTCTTTTTCTTAGTTTGAGGTTTTTCTTTAGCTTTTTTACCTTTACCTTCAAAAGCATCAATTAAATCTTGTAGTTCGCCGTCACGTTCTTTATCAATATCTTTTCTTTTCTTGTTATATTCACGATATTTTTTTTGGTCTTCATCATGTTGTTGTTTTTGCAAATTCAACATCTTACCGAGAATATCAGCTTCAGAATCACCCTTTCTCAAATCTAGTACTGTATTGGGTGTTACAGTAGAAATTTCTGGGTCTTTATCCTTCTTCTTGGATTTTTTTGTTGATTTCTTTTGTTGTTCTGCCTTTGCTGGTTGCTGTGGTTTTGGTGTACCAGTTGAATTGGCAAGAATTTTAGAAATAATAGGCATCGTAACAAATGCCTGATAACCAGGTGAATTGGCCAACTCCATGGCCATCTTTTCTAGTTTTTCTTTAGATTGTTCTTTAGCGACTTCTTTTACTCGCTTCATTTGACTTCTGGTCAAGTCTACACCACCCTCGGACAATATTGTGGCGAGGTCTCCGTCTTTGAGTAGTACCTCAAAGATTTCTTTAGGAAGCATTTGTTGGGGCTCATGTTTGATCCCCAATTTTTTGGCTAATTCTTCTGCCGCCGGTGTAAGTTGATATTTTGTTGCCATTATCGTTTCTTATTCATTGAAGCTTGTTTTTGTTTTATCTTCTCATTTTCTTCTTCAATGTATTGTGCCAACATGGTAACGTAGATATCACGTTCCCAAGGCAACATATTTTCAAGTTCAGTAAGACTATACTTATGGTGTTGTATCAATGCAAAGTTAGTCTTATAATAATTTTTTAAGTTATCATAACGAAATATTACCCGAAAAAACTTTCAAGTCCCTCCATGTTGATTACATGTTCAAAGCCACATTTTGGACATTTTGTTTCAAGTTTCTTAGTCAATCTAGGAAGGTCATCAAAGAATTCTTCCAGTTTTCTGAATTGTTCTTGATTCAAAGATTCCAAAAATTGTGTCAGTTCTTCTTTAGCTGTTTCGTTTGCATAGTAATACTGTTGGCCATCAAAGATGTATTCAATACTATCGGTCATAATCTCAAATGCAATATCAACCGAATTGTCTTTGTCTTTCAACTTTTGAACAACTGAAAACTCAGGATACTTCATCTTCATACTGATAGTTGGTGTCAGTTGAACTAAGTTTTTCTTACCAATTTCACCTTCAACTTTAATATCCAACAAATTAAAAGATGTTTCTAACGTGCCATTACATTGAGTGCCATTCACTTCGTTGGTGCAAGTGTATTTGTTTTCAACAATTTCACCTACGGAACGAGCTCTCAACTGCAAGAAATAATATTCAACGTCAATTACAGGCAAAGATTCAATGTCAACATCTGGTGTCAAAGTACAATTAACCAAAACTTGTTTGATGTTTCGTTCAATCGTTTCAGAATCATTCGCTTCAATCGCCATCATCAAGTTCTTTTGTTCTTTCACCAAGAACGGTCTATAAGTCACTTTCTTTTGTGACAGAGGTAAAATCACATCATAGGTTGGCGTATCAATTTTTGGCAAAGCCATAGTATATCTCCTTCAATTCATTGAGTAACAGAGTTAATAATTTGTGTTTTAAGGTTGTTAATAGTGGTAGCAACAGAGTTCGATTGCCAGTTAGTGTATGCAAATACCACAACCAACTTGTGTGGGTTTTCGTTTGACCAGTCCAAATCCAGTTGGTTTACAGATATCGGAAACGCATCATTCAACGTTACAGAGTATGAAATTTGATTTGAAACGTCATACTGGTTGACCACAATCGTTGATATGTAATTAGCTGGGTAGTTGAAGTTATATGTGGTAGATGGGTTTATTGCTTCAAGCCAAGATTCAAAGAATGTCTTTTCTGACATGTCATCAGACACAATAAAAGACATTGTTGATTCGTTATACGTTGTTTGATAAGGAATCTTTCTAGATGGTGCAGAACCAAATCTTCTTTCGGTTGTAGCCAGTGTTCTACCAGGAATATCGGCAGTCTCGCATCTATAGTTAATCTGGCGGCTAGTTTTTACAAACGGCAAAAGGACTAGAGGTACATTAATCTGTACATCAAATCTAGATGCTCTTGCAACATCGGTATTAAAACTACCTAAAAAATCGTTAATCGTCCCCGCCATTATTCATTCCTTTTATTTGGTCTAATGACTCTTGCCAAACTTGTTGTGGTTTTGCACCTTTAAACTGGTACATTGGTAAAAATACTGCCGTTTCCCATTCATTTGGCTGTACGGTAAGTATCTTTGAGTTCAAATGACTATACAAATACTTCTTAACACAGGGTTTGAACTCACGGAAACGTCTGGTTGCAGCCAGGATATCATAAGTCACACGCATCTTCAGAATGTTGTCATCTTTCATGATCGCAAAGTCCATGAGTTTATCCATCAATACCACTCTATGTCGAATTGGTAAGTAATGTAGATTCAAACCCAAGAAACCATCAGGGTACTTTTCTAGTACCAAAACAAGTGGAAACTTGTCATAGTACGGTAAAGTATCTTTATGTTTCGGATCATAATAAAAGCAATACAGACCACCATTCGTAAAGTGATTTACTTGACGTTGTTTTTCTGCCTTCACTCCACGTGCAATTTGGCTTGGATTGCGAATTTCCGCAATCTTTTGTAAGAACCATTTGTATGATTCAGCCGATCTTGCCTGTATCTGTGAACCAGAGAACTGACTTGCTAATTGTGTTAATTTTGATGCCATCAACTATTTATCACAAGCCTAGGTGCTCTTCTGTGATGATTTGAAAGTCCCAGCCACGATCTAAACAGTATTCTTGTGCTGACTTCCATTTGGATTGATTGACGCCCCATGTCATAACTTCTTGAATGAATCTACGAGTTTTTCTTGTTGGTTGAGCTGGCGGTACTGTCTGATACTTGGGTTTAACTTCAATCATCACCGTCTTCATGCCCTTATTTGTTCTCATCTTTACGAGAAAGTCTGGAAAGTATCGGTGCCATTTACCATCAACTGGAGACTTATACGGCACAATTAATTCTTCAGATGCCCATGAAATTATGTCAGGATTACGGTCGAACCAATCCATACACCGAGCTTCCCAGCTTGAGCGATAGATGATGTTTGTAGGGTCTCCAACGTATTTCGTTGGATTTTTAGGGGTAAATCTTCCAGAATATGCCATAAATACTATGTATGTCACTTTTTCAAATTCCAAATGGCAGCAGTTAACATTTCTCCGTTAAATATTAACGGTATATCTCCTCAAAACCTATTAACAGACTTATTTTCACCGCTTCAAGGTCAAGATAAGAACTATATTTACCCATTGGATTTGGCCGCAAATCCAACTTTTTCGCACGCCGTTCAATTTACTATATTTGACTATACGACAAATTTAGCAGAAAGTGTTGGTACAGCTGGTTCTACAGCACAAACTCTGCTTCAACAAGGCGCAGCGGCTATTCAAAAATTAGCTACTCCTGGTGGCGCATCTGCAGCTGTTGATAACGTATTCTCTGCGGCCAAAAACATAACACCTTCACAGTTAGCAGGTTTGACTGGAAAAGTAATTCAAGATGTTGCACAGTTAGATACGGCTTCAAACTATCAAATACAAAAAGGTGCATCTCAAGCGACAGTATCTTTGTATATGCCAGATAGTTTACAAACAAGTTTCGATTCAAACTATACTGCTGTCAGTATGACAGAAACATTTGGTTTGGCTGGTTATTTGTCTAGTGCATATGCGGACAAAAATTTTATGAACAAATTAGCTTCAGGTGATATCGCTAACTTGTTTAATACTCCTGAAGCAAGATTCGCAGCTGCAAAAGCTTTGGGTATTGCATCTGGTAAAGTTGGTGGCAATGCAGATGCTGCACAAGCAATAGCACAACAAGCGTTGAAAGTAGTTCCAAACCCACAAATGCAATTGATTTATCAGGGTATCGGTCTAAGAGAATTTCAATTAGACTTTATCTTCACACCAATTTCAACGCAAGAAGCTCAAGCAGTACAGAACATCATCGACACTTTCAGTTATTATTCTTTACCCGATTATGATCCGAATACAAAACAATATTTGGTGCCTCCACAAATTTTTAACATCAAGTTTGCGTTTACTGGTAATCCAGGTATCTTGAGTTCAATCTCAAACGTGTTTACTAATACACTTTCCACATACCTTGGTTCTACCGCAGCTTCTGCGTTAGTGAACGGATCAGGTACAAACGCAATCAATGATGCCGTTGGTGCAAACGGAAATGCAAAAATATACAAGGTTGGTGACTGTGTGTTGAAGAATGTTGCAATTGATTATGCACCGAACGGTTGGGCAACTTACAACGATGGATTCCCAATTCAAACTAGAATGACCCTTCAGTTCCAAGAAATGGATATTGTCACAAAATCAAGATATTCTGAATGGACAGGATTCAAATCATGAGATATTTTAGTACATTACCACAAGTAACTATAGCTGATCCAAAAGGCAATCTAACTGTTGCAACAAATTTGATCGCAAGAAATTACCTACTTTCTTCTTTGCAAAATAACATTAACTTGATGTACAAGTACGATGTAAAAGATGGTGATACACCAGAAAATATTGCACACCGTTATTATGATAGTGTTGACAGATTTTGGATTGTGTTGTTTGCAAACAATATTTTTGATCCACAATGGCAATGGCCATTGACAAATAAACAGTTTCAAGATTATGTTTTGAACAAATATTCTGCTGCGGCTAACTCAACAACACCTTCTGTTGTCTTGGCTTACATGCAAAGCACACCACATCACTGGGAACAAGATACAATCACGTTCAATTCGCAAGACCAACAAAAACAGACAATTACAAATCAAATTACACAGAATACATATTTGAATTCTACAAATCAAAATGTAACTTTGCAACTTCCAAGTGGCGTTTCTGTAACCAAACAAACAAATTACAGACAAGTTAGCATTTACGATTATGAAGTTGCTCAGAATGAATCTAACCGAAGAATCAATATTATTAATAGTTTGTATATTAACCAAATTGAATCACAATTTCAGGATTTGATGCTAAAAAATGTCAAACATTAAGTTTTCAACCGACTATAACTTAGTAGATGTAGTTCTATACAGTGCAACAGGTAAAATATCCTTAAAACCACAACTGGTTGAATTGAACCTGTTTGAAGATTTGTTTGCCGGAACATTAACTGGCCAGTTGGTTATGTCTGATGGTGTTGGTATTATCAACGGTGCTTCTTTAAATGGTACAGAATATATAAAAATTACCTTAGACAAGCCTTCAACAGAAGGTGTTGAATTCTCAAGAACATTTAGAATATTTTCTATAACAAACCGTTCTTTCAGTAAGAACAATACGTTTGAAAATTACACAATCAACTTTTGTTCTGATGAGTTTCTTTTATCTGAACAATATAGAATCTGTAAGTCATACAAACAACAAAAAATTTCAGATATCGTAACAGATATATTGACAAATTTCTTGGGTGTTGGTAACTCAGATACCAAAGTGATTAGTGTAGAAGATACGACCTTTACTTACGATTTTATATTACCAAACAAAAAAATATTTGAGACTATCAATTGGCTTTCAACTTATGCAACGCCAAGCCAAAGTGGTTATAGTGGTACCGGAAATAATATGAACGGTGCTGATATGATTTTCTTTGAGAACAATGATGGCATATTCTTTGCATCATTAGGCACACTTTTCAAACAAACTCCTGTATTCAAATACACTTTTGCACCAAAAAACGTAGTTCCTGGTGATATCAACCAAGAATACTATAATATACTTAACTTTGAAGTATTGGAAAGCTTTGACACATTGAAAGCTTTGATGAACGGTACTTTTGCAAACCGTCTAATAACTATTGATCCTGTGTTAAGAAAGAAATATGTTACAGATTTTAGTTATGATGTGTTGGCTCAACAATACGATACGATGAATCCAGCACCTGTTACTAACAACTATAAGAACAGGTTTGGTCAAGCAATGTACGAATCGCCTGAATTAAATTTAAACGGAACAGAAGCTGGTGTATTGAGAATGGCACCATCAAATTACAATCAAATTAATCAGTCAAGTTATTTGAAACAGTTACCCGATACAGTTGCACCTGATATCAACGCAGAGAATTACATACCCAATCGTGTTGGTCAGTTGGCTTTATCACAATACCAGAGAGTTAGAATAACAGTTCCTGGTAATCCAGAAATATTTGTTGGTATGACGATTGATCTTGATGTTGCCGGTGTCGGTATCACAACAAAAGATAAACAAAGAACGTCAGATAATCAGTTGTCTGGTACATATCTTGTGAGTGCAGTCCGTCATGTGTTGAACAACACCACATATATATCAGTAGTAGAATTATGTAAGGGTAGTAACGCACAACCTCTTGCGGGTGTTAATGATTATGATCCAACATGGGTCGAGCTTGTTACAGGCAGTCAAACAGTAAGTAGTTAATATGGAAATCAATAATTTTTTCGGCAACAAAAACATGGTTTTTTGGGTTGGCACGATTGTCAACCGAGCTGATCCTTTGGCTATTGGTAGATGCCAAGTGAGAATCTTTGGTTATCATACAGACAATAAAATGCTTTTGCCTGATGAAGATTTGCCTTGGGCACTTGCGATGTATCCAGTTAATGCATCAAATACTTTTTCTAAACCTAGAATTGGTGAATGGGTAATGGGCTTCTTTATGGACGGTGAATCAGCACAGATGCCTATTATGATGGGTATTATCTCTGGTCTAGCAGAAGATCAAACTTTGCAAGGATAAGATATGACAGATACCGTAGAAGTTGTATTTCCAACACCACCACAATTAGAAATAATAAAACAAGCTATATTAAGCGCAATTACTTCTAATACAACAACACCTCCAGTTGTATCTTCTAAACCAGTAGAACCGGTTCATACGGAAGACAAACCACAACCAAAAGGTCCGTCAAGTGTTCCTGTTTTGGCTAGAGGTCTTGCGGCAAACTCAGATACTGCAATACATGCATCAAATAAAACCATAAGACATGCGTGTGATAGTAGTACATATGTTGGCATGGCAGTATTTCAAGCAGGTGCATTTGCAGGTCAAGTGGTTAACGCCATACGCACAGCAGTAAGAGCAATACTTAAAGCTCTTGGTTTATCTCCAAGTTCTACAGGTCTTGCAAACTATTTGGAAAAAATAGCACATGAAGTTGCAGACATTGCAAAACTTATTTCAAAAATTGCAAAAACCATACAACAAGTTATTGCATACATAAATGCATTGAAGTCTCTTTTGGCTTTGATTTTGAATTTACCCGCAGAACTTCTTGCATATTTTAAAGACTGTATCAATACAATAAAAAAACAACTCGTATCTGGTTATAAGAGTGCATTTGTATCTGACGGCACAACACCTTCTGATGCAGAAGTTGATAATCTTGGTAAAGCAATTTCTGATGTACAAACAAGTTTAACACAATTTAACACAGCTGTTAAATCTGCGGCAACAGCAAGTGCGGGATTAGCTTTTTCTTTAATAACACCAACACAAATAAATTCAGGTAATACACAAGCTCAAGCCGCAGCAACTCAAGCGGTCTTTGCCGCTGCAGGTTATTCTACATCATCAAACAGTTTTTCGAAACCTTAACATGGCACAAATACAAGAACCACCATCAGCCTATGCGGCACAGTATCCACATAATAATGTAACGCAAACAGAATCAGGCCACTTCCAAGAGTTTGACGATACTCCTGGTGCTGAACGTATACGTACACAACACCGTGCGGGAACTTTTGTTGAATGGCAACCTGATGGTACCGAAGTACATCGTATTGAGGGAAGTGGTTATAGAATTGTAGCCAAAGACGATAACGTTATCATTGAGGGTAAATGCAATATCAATATTGTTGGTAATGCAGAAGTAACCATTCAAGGTGATGCAATAACAAACATTCAAGGCAATCAAAGAACGGTAATTGAAAAAGACTGTGATGTAGTTGTTAAGGGAGACTACACACTTACAACATCTGGTGATATGTACTTTCAACCAGCAAGTGCATCATCTGCTATGTTTGTTCAGGCTGGTGACAGACTTGTTTTGAACACCGATTTAACTGTACACGGTAAATTTCTTGCCGATGATATTTCTTCTACTGGTGCAGTAACAGCAGGCACAGGTATTCACGCAGGTGTTCCTGGTTCTGTAAACCCTGTTGCAGGTATCTCAACACTAGGTGGTGTTAACGTTGGTATTCCTGGTCCAACAATTCCTGGAACAGTTACTGCCACAGTCTTAGTAACTGCACCGGCAATCATTGGTTCTACTGTTGTATTTGGTGGTGTTCTAATGGATCCGGAAGGTGGTGCACCATTGATTCGTTCTATTTACGATGCACACATTCACCCAACACCAAAAGGTCCAAGTGGTCCTCCAACAATTTTGATGCCCTAAGGAATAGATTATGTCACTAACAAGTAGATTAGGTTTAAACTTTGACACCACACGATTTGGTAACGCAAAGAACCTATCTTCAACTGCCGCAAATACACTCAACCTAATATCAAACAGTTCAGGTGGTGCAATACCTGGTTGGCAACAAAATGACTTGGCTCAAGGAAGTCCAGTCAGAAGCAATTACTTTCAAAATCCAACAACAAACTATTTGAATCAAATCTCAACCGCAGCCAACACACTAATGATGGTTGCAAATACGATTGGTGATTCAAATACATCAAGTGCAGTTGCAAACTTACTTATTGAAATTGCAAGCTTTCAATCACACACAGATAATATCTCTGGTGTTGCAACCGTAACAGACCAAACATATCCATCATTCCAATCTGCTCAGAACATGGGTCAGTTGAACATGATGACGTTATCAAAGTCTGATGGTGTAAACGATACGACGCCAATTCTTGGTTCTTACACCAGTTTGTTCATAAACGATCTATTAAGTTCAAACGCAAACACTATTTTATATTTTGCAAACGAATATGCAAATTCAATTACATCCGTAGCTAACAATATAAGCGGTGGTTACGATTACTCAACAAATATTGCAAACACAGAAGTTGCAAACATAGATAGTTATCTTGCAAATACAACAATTTTGTTGATGACCAGAAGAACTGGCGACTGGTCATACTATCAAAATTCTGTACAATTAGCCAAAGACGTTGGATTCTTATCACAGTTCAATAACTTGGGTGGTACTGCAACATATCTTGTTACCAATCTTGTTGGTACACAAAGATTGACTTCAAATATCGCAAGTACAATAGGAACGACTGTTGGAGCTACTGGAATCATGACACCAGGCACAAACAGTTCTGGTGGTACTGTTACAACTACTGGTCCAATTACTGTATTAGGAACAATCACAACAGGTACATGGCAAGGCAGTACAGTTGCAACGGGTTACGGTGGTACAGGCCTAACTTCATTTACTTTAAATGGTGCTGTGTATGCCACATCAGCAAACACACTAACAACAGGAACACTACCTGTTGCTTCAGGTGGTACGGGTACAAGATTGTCAACAGGTTCTGGTTCAGTTGTTTTGAACACAGCTCCGTTATTGACAAACGTAACGATGAACGGAAATACTGTTGTTATTAATATTTTTTCAACAATCATAACATCACAGTATTTGACTGCAAGTAATATTGTAGCAAGTAATATAACGGCATCTAACCTTGTTATTTTGAATGTAACTTCTGGCACTATAGTACCATCAAACACCTCAACTTACAACTTAGGTTCTGCATCAAATCGTTGGGCTAACATTTACACCAGTGACTTGCAATTAAGTAACGAAGCCAAAGGTCCAAATGATGTTGATGGAACAACAGGCAACTGGACTATACAAGAAGGTGAAAACGATTTGTTCATCATCAATAACAAGACAGGTAAGAAGTATAAGTTCTCGTTGGAGGAACTGTAATGTCTGTTATTGTTGGCAATGGAACCATAGATGCTGGAAGTAGTTATTTCAGAATTACAGATAACTCGGCCAACGTTATTTTTGAACAAGGCGTTTCAAGTAATAATATTGGTTATGCACTACAAAAGGGTATACCAGGTTTTGTAGCTGCGCCAGCAACTGATCCAGGCTCATGGGTCGGTTACAACGGTTGGACAAAAGTATCTTCTTATTTCAACAATACCGCATATAATAACGGAAATTGTTATGATACAACGGCCACTAGATTTAACGTGCCTATAAGTGGTCCTTATCTTTTTATCTATACCGCTTACGTTTATAGCAGTAGTTATTCGCATTTTTGTTTTGCGGTAAATGGCGACACAGGTGCAAGAAGGGGTGGAAACACTTTTTACAGAATCAGAGGTTATGGTATGTTGTCAAATTATGAACAAGATGCACAAATTGAAGAAGTGATTAATTGTGTGGCAGGAGATTACGTTGAACCCTATGGTTACGGCTCAGGAAGTAATTATTATCCGTGGGAAAGCGCTTTCATGGGCGTATATGTGGGGTAACTATGCCAATTGACGTAAACGGAACAAGTATATCTGGTGGAACATCAGTTACTGCAACAGACAGTAACGGAAACATCATATTCAATCAAAATTCAAACGGTCAAGTAACAAAGCCACAAAATAGTTCTGGTTCAACACTTATTCCTTTGTTTTCCGCCGGAATGAGTGGTTCTACTTGGAGCCAATATGTTAGTTCAGGTAGTTGGGGTAAAATACCATATAACTATGGTGGTGGATCAGGTTACTTGAATGTAAACGGTTGTTACGATTTAACCAATTCAAGATTTACTGCACCATGGACTGGATTCTATCTTTTCAAGTCACATTGTTACATTTACGGAAATGATGGTGGTGGTAGTTGGTATTGCCATCCAATGTATTGGGTAAACGGTTCGTCAAATTTAAGAAGAGCTGGTGGAACACTTTACAGAATTAGACAATATGGTTTGTATGCAAGTTATGGCCAAGATACGGATATTTCTGAGTTGATTTATTTGACTGCTGGTGATTATGTTGAAGTTTACTGGTATTCAAATGGAAATATGCAATCTTATGATCCTTACTGTTATTTTAGTGGTTGTTACATGGGGTACTAAATGCCAATAGATATCAACGGATCAGTAATACAAACCAGCAATGCTGCAATACAAATTATCACAAACTCAGTTTTGGGTTTGGATACGTCTTCGTTGGGTTTTATGATTCAACCAACAAGACCTTTCTTTGTTGCAATTGATAACTATGCAGGATGGCACGCTTATCCATCTAACGATTGGGTAACAATGATTTTTAACCAAAATCTATACGACAACACTAACAGTTACAACAACGTAAACGGTCGATTTACTGCACCTGTGACAGGAAGTTATCATTTTCAAGCTTCTACATATAGTTACAAAGGCTCGAGCGATCAATCCAGTTACGTACATCCAATCTTTAGGGTGAATGACAGTTATACGTTAAAACAAGCTAGTCAAACAACACCATACAGACTAAGATTGAGAACTTGGTATGCAGGTGGATATACCGGAGACACTCAAATTAACGAGATATTATATTTGAAAGCCGGTGATTATGTAAATCTACATCATTACTCTAGCCAACAAAACTATTGGTACGGAACACAATCTTTTTTTAGTGGTTTTTTTATAGGATAAAGAAAAATGGCAAATACAACAATTACAATGGAATTTACAGAATTAGATTGGAAATGCTTGCGTTACTTTGCAGCGAATCCTGACGAATGGGCAAAAAACTTTGTCCGAGCAAGAATTTATGCTGCAAAACAAGAAATCTATCAATCCGAAGTTAAACGAATGACTGCGGATCCTAGTATTAAAACAATTCCAGCAGATGTCGATACGGTTGTTGAACAAGCGCAGATTAGGTTTGCAGACGAACAACCTCAGTTACCTGATATGAGACCACCTGGAGGATAATTTCAAAATTCGAAATTTTTCGTCCGGGGCTCCAAAAATGCCGGACGCAATCCAAGAGTTCCGGTAGCGAATTTAATTCCGAGCATGATAAATACTAGATGGCAAACATTCAACACAACTATTCCGACCTAGACCTAAGATTCACACCCAATCCCGTGACCGGAGATGTATCTTTCAGTTACGATGACCAAGCTGTGATTAGGTCTATCAGAAATCTCATATCAACTAAGAGATATGAGAGACTATGGCAGCCACTAATTGATTGTGGAGTCGATTCATTATTGTTTGAACCTTTGACAACACTTACTGCATCACTTTTACAAGATGAAATTACTCGCGTCATAACCAACTTTGAACCTCGTGCAAAAGTTGCACAGGTAAATGTAACTGTAATTCCTGAGAGAAATGCATATTCTGTCAATATGGTTTTTTATATCAACAATAGTCTAACACCAACTGCCATAAACGTAATACTACAAAGGGCTAGATAATGGCATCTAATACGAACACTCAGCTTACCAGTCTCGATTTTGGTACAATAAAACAGAATTTTATCAATTACTTGCAAAGTCAAAGTCAATTTTCTGACTATAATTTTTCTGGTTCTGGTCTTTCTGTTCTTTTGGACGTACTTGCATACAACACACAATATAATGCGTTCTACTTGAACATGGTGGCCAATGAAATGTTCATGGACACTGCTTTGCAACGTTCATCTGTGGTTTCTCATGCAAAATTGTTGGGTTACACTCCAAAATCAGCAGTTGCACCAACAGCTTATGTGAATATTGTCACAAACACATCAAGTTCTTCAGTAACATTACCGGCTTTTACAAATTTCATGTCTGAGTCTGTGAATGGTGCAAACTATAACTTTGTAAGTATTAATCCAGTTACTGTTGCTGCAAATAATGGTCAAGCTGTATTCAATAGTGTTGAGTTGAAACAAGGTATTCCTGTAAATTACTCATTTAACGTAGACTCTACAACAAATCCAACATATACATTCCAGTTGCCAGATAATGATATTGATACCTCTACTTTGTTGGTACAAGTTCAACAATCAAGTTCAAATTCTTCTTATACAACTTACACCGGTTCAACAAACTATTTGACACTAGACGGCACATCGACTGTTTATTTCTTGCAAGAAAGTTTGAACGGAAACTATGAAATTTCTTTTGGTGACGGTGTTCTAGGTAAAAAATTGGCTGATGGTAATATTGTCAATGTGTTTTACTTGATTACACAAGGCACTTCTGGTGCAGGTGCAAACAATTTTGTTCTAACAGATTCTGTTTCTGGATTTGGAACAACAGTCATCTATGGTTCTGTGGCAGCAACAACTGGCGGTGAAAAAGAATCTATCAGTTCTATCAAATACACAGCACCTAAAGCCTATGCTGCACAGAATCGTGCGGTTACAAACGATGACTACATCACTTTGATTCAACAAAACAATGCAGGTTTTTCATTCGATGCAGTTAACGTTTGGGGTGGCCAAGAAAATGATCCGCCAGTTTATGGCCAAGTTTTTGTTTGTTTAAAACCTACCGGCACATACAAATTAACAGAAGTACAAAAACAATCCATCATTAAGAACGTTATTCAACCAATTTCAATGATGACTGTTAGCCCAAATATTGTTGATCCTGATTACAACTATATTCAGGTCAACTCAAACGTTCTATATGATCCAAAGAAAACAAACTATACTGCAAGTCAAATTTCACAAATCGTATCTGCTTCAATTCAACAATTTGCAACAAGAACATTGAATACTTTTAATAGTACATTTACTGCGGCTGATTTGATTTCTTCTATTCAAAATGCAGATGCTTCTATTGTTACTAACGATACAAAAATTAGAATTCAGAAAAAATTCTATCCTATATTCAATACACCAACAACATACTCATTCTCATTCAACACACCACTACAAAGAGGTATTTTGTTGAGTGGTGTTGGTAGTTCTCCTGCTATACAAATTCAAGACCCACAAGATGCAACACAAACTTTGGATGGTGTTTACGTTGAAGAAACACCAAGTAGTACCGCAGGTGTGTCTTCAATTCAGTTGTTGAATCCTGGTTATTCTTATACGCAGACACCAACAGTAACAATTCTTGGTGATGGCACAGGCGCTACAGCCGAAGCAACACTTGTTGCTGGAGTTATAACAGGAATTACAGTTACAAATCCTGGTGTAGGTTACACACAAGCTACTGTTGTTATCACAAACGCAACAGGCGACAATTTAGGTTATGGTGGTTCTGCTGTTGCGGTTCTAGAAGGACAGTATGGTACACTAAGAACATACTACTATAACTCAAACAATGTAAAAACAATATTAAATACCAATGCAGGTACAATCGACTATAACAACGGTATTGTTACACTAAAAAACTTTACACCCGTAAATGTTGATAGTGCTTTAGGTGAATTGACAATCTCTGCTGTACCAGCTTCAACAATTATCAATTCTTCATTGAATAAAATTTTGACTATCGATCCATTTGATTCAAATGCAATTCTAGTTAACGTAACAGCCAAGACATGATACCAAATAACAAAACGTCAATTTTAATTCCGTCACAGTTACCTGAATTCATTTCTGAAGATGTTAACTATGGTAATTTTGTTGCCTTTCTTAAGGCATATTACGAATGGATGGAAAATTCAGGAACCATCACCAATATTAATATTGTAAATGGTGGTCTAGGTTACTCAAATGTGTCGGTAAATATTGTTGGTGATGGTTCTGGTGCAACCGCACAGGCTTCACTATCAAGTAAAGGCATAATCAACGAAATTATCATAACTTCTTATGGTAGTGGTTACACTTATGCAAACGTTGTCATAAATGGTACATCTATTATTCCAGCAACAGCTACTGCGGTCATCAAAAATGGCCCAATCAATGATAGTAAACAACTTTTAAATTACATGGATGTGGATCAAACCACAAACCAGTTTTTAGATTATTTTATCAACGATTTCTTACCATACTTTCCTTCAGACGCTCTTTCAAGCAAACAAAAAGCTTTGAAGATTGCAAAACAGTTGTACAAATCTAAAGGTACTCCTGCTTCATATGAATTTTTGTTTAGAGTACTATACAATTCAAGTTTTGATTATTACAATACTGGTGACTTGGCACTTAAAGCTTCTGCGGGTAACTGGTATGTTCCAAAAAGCTTGGCTATTTTATCAACCGATGTAAGATTTTTACAGACAAAAAACTATCAAGTATTTGGTGAAACATCAAAGTCTTTTGCTACAATTGAAAATGCTGTATTAGGCACAGACAAAATAGAATTATTCATCTCAAATATTGAACGTCTGTTTCAATCTGGTGAATATGTTCGAATTGTTGATTCTAATGGTACAGATGTTATAATTGACGGATCAAATCTAAGATCGAGAATTATCGGTCAGATTAGTAGTATCAATGTCAATTCAAAGTATAAAGGATTGAATTATAAGAGTGGTAATCCAGTAATTATCTATGGTGGTTTAAGTAATCAAGTTGCAAATCCGGTTGGTGCAAGTGCTGTTGTTGGCGACACCACAGCGGGTGGTCTTTCACATATTTCACTATTAAGTGGTGGCCAAGGTTATAATTTAACTAGAACATCAGAACCTTCAACGCAACTTATTTTCATACCAAACGGTCCTACTGCTGGAGTTATTCAACCCACAGCTCAAGTGGTTGCAGTAGATACTGGTAATGGTTTTACAGTTAATAATATTCCGACAGATACGATTGGTTATAAACTACAAAAAACACTAAACGCAAATAATTTTTATTTTGCAAATGGTACAGTTATAACAATTGACTCAGCAAACTCTTTTGCTGTTGGTGAAACTGTATATCAAGGTAATATTTCTAACCCTACATTCTTCGGAACAGTAAACTACTATACCGCAAATACTAATATTATTAAAGTTAGTTCTGTTGGACCTTTCGTTAATTCTTCTATCAATGTTGGTGGATTACTAACAGGTGAAACTTCTGGTGCATCAGCAAACGCTTTGTCAATCTACACAGCAAATTTAAATTCAAGAATGGAAGATGTATTCAATACAACTTCATTCACTGGTTATCCAATATCGAGTGTATTCTTATCTTCTTCAGGAAGTAACATTACAGTTCTACCAACACTACAAGCACAATCACAATATGCAACGGATAATCCTGCAACATATGGTGTAATAAGTAACTTAGGTATTTTAGGTCCTGTTATCATTGCTAATGGCGGAACAGGTTACAGAGTTAACGATACTGTTGTTTTTAGTGGCGGTTCTGGTTATGGTGCAAATGCAACCGTTACACAAGTTGGAAGTAACGGTGCAATTACATCTATAACATATAACTCTGTTAATGGTTTACCAACCGGCGGTGTTGGTTATAATAACTCTCTGCCAGCTTTAACAGTTGTTTCTGCAAATAACTTGGCATCAAATGCGAGTCTGTATGTAAACGGAACTATGGGTACAGGTGCAACGTTTAATGAAATATCAAGTCAAATTGGTCAAATTCTGAATATCAATCTTTTAAATTACGGTGCAGACTATGTTACTGCGCCAAGTGTTTCTTTGAAAGTGCAAGATATTGCAGTTACCGGTATAACTTCTTCAACAATACCAAAACCATTTGATACTGTTTATCAAGGTGCATCACAAAATGCTTCCTCTTATGTAGCTACAGTATATCAAGTTACACAATTAGGACCAACAAACTCCAATCCATTAAACACAATCTATAGAGTGAGAGTGTTTAATTATTCTAATGATCCTAATCCTTCATTACCATTAGTAAGTTCAACAACAGGTTATAACTATACACCTATTGGTTATGCATACGATTCGACATGGAATAACCAAGGTTTCATAGACTACGGTGATGGCACTGCACAGGCAACCGCACAGTTCTTAAACGGTCTTGTGTTTGGTGCAGGACAATATCTGTCAAGTTCCGGTCAGTTAAGTTCATATGATGTGTTGCAAAGCCAAGATTACAACTCATACACTTATAAGATTACGACTGAAAAAGAAATTTCAAAATACCGTTCAATTCTTTTGAATTTGTTGCATCCATCCGGCACACAATTGCTAGGTAGATACAGCACAACAAAACTAAGTTTAGATAATTTTGTACAACAAAACGCATTGAAGAAAGCATATAACTTGTATCACTATACAGGTGCCGCAGCCTCAAACGTTTCTATGACAACATCTTTGTCACAAACTTGGTCTAATACTGTTGTGTTCAATAACTTACCAACAGGAACAAATATTGCAGGCTTTATCTTTGCAAATTCAAGTACGATTGCAATTCAAACTTCAAACGGACCAAACGTTGTTTCTCTGGTAACTTCAGTTGACTATGCAAACAATAAAGTATCAATACAAGACAAGACTTTCTTGACTTATGCAAATACATTCTATGTAAACTATACCGCAAATTCAAACACGGTTACAGTATTGTCTCCAACTGGTCTTTATAACTATGATGACCAGTACGGTTACAATTATTCTCCAGAAAGAAATGATTGGGCTGCACCTAGTTCAACCGTTATGCCATTAAACACGTTGTTGTTTGCTGGAGATACTGTTTACCTGGATCAAAACCACGCTGTGACCGTATCAACCATAGATTACACAAATGGAATAATCTATCTAAATACAACAGCAAACGTAAATATTTCAAACTCACCTATTACCATCGTAAGAAACTTTGTGGCTGGTGGTTCCGTTTCTAATGCAAACCAAGTTAAGATTTACGGACCTTCTGGACTACAATACTTCCCACAACTAACTGATGAGGCTGGTGACAACTTTATAACCGAAGACGGACAATTCATTCTACTAGGATAAAAAAATGAGTTCAATTAAGATTTCACAACTGCCACAATTACCATCGATTGCGGCAAACACATCAAACACTTTATTCCTGGGTGTAGATATTCCATCTGGGGTGACAGGTAAGTTTACTGCAACTACATTGGCTCAACAACTGTACTCAAACAATTCATTGACCGTTGGTAACAATCAGATTTTGTTCTCCAATACTGTATCTCAGTTCTCAGGATATGATCCAACATTCTTGCAAATTAACATGCAGAACTTCAATTCAAATGGTTCTGGTGATTTTATTGTGACGGGTGACAAAGGTACAAACTCAAATAACTACATTGACATGGGTTTGAATGGCTCTAACTTCCAAACAAACTATACAGTAGGATCAGCATTTTTACCTAACGATGGTTATCTTTACGTCAATGGACCAGGACAAAACTACGTTGGTAACTTGATTCTTGGTACAACAACATCAGGTACAAGAATCAATTTTGTTGTTGGTGGTGCAAACACAACCAATATTGTTGCATACATGGACGCAACAGGTATTCATTCACCAAGTATTGATGCAGAGATTGCTGCAAACACCACATACGTTCTTGCAACAGCTAACGCAGAAATTGGTGTAGTTAATTCTAACGTGGCTAACGTTTATGTTTATTCTCAATCTGCATATGGATTGGCAAACACATTAAACGGTACAGTTACAAACTTAACGGGTAACGTTAGTGTTCTACAAACAGCAGTTGCTGCAAATGCAAACTCACTTTCTTCTTTGACAGTATATACACAATCTGCATACGCATCACTTAATACTCTGTCTCTTGCATCTAATACCGCAAACTTAACTGGATTTATACAAGCAGCTTACAACACCGCTAACGGTGCATTAGCAAATACCTCAGGTACAATTTTTGGTGGTGACTTACAAATCACTGGTAACATTACACCTACAACAACAAACACATCTTATCTTGGTACACCATCTAACAGATTCCGTAGACTATACTTAACCGCTAACGCATTCCACATCTTAGATTATACAACTCAACTTGATACATCACTTACTGTTTCTGGTGGCACATTACAAGTTAACGGTGCATCTGCGTTTGCTTTGAGTAACGGTCTACAAATTAGTGCAAACGGACAGATTCTTGCTAACAACATCAACATTACAGGTAACTTGTCCGTAAATAACGTATTCTCCGTAAGTGTTCCAACACAAACACTATCAATGAACGGCAGCATCAGTATGTCCGGTTCGTTGTATATGAACAACAATACTTTCTTGGCAAATACTGCGGCTGTTAAGATTATTGGTTCAACAAACTTTGCATCTGAAACACCATCGAATGATGGTTATATGTTGCAAATTACAGGTAAAGATAACGTACCCGCCAGAGTTGTTATCGATTCTGCTTCTGTGACAGGTAATGCTTATAGTTTGCTTGCTGGTAGAGCTTCTAGGGGTTCTGCAAATACACCATCAGCTTCACAATCAGGTGATGTGTTGATGCGTATTTCTGGTAACGGTTATGGTACCACAAATTATGCACAATATGGTGTTGCAAGAATTGATTTTGTTGCAGCTGAAAACTTCTCAGACACCAACAAAGGTACAATCATCAATATTGGTCTAACACCTGTAGGTACAAATACAGTTGTTACCATGGCATCAATCACAAGTAACAACTTTACTGTAAATGCCAACTTAATTCCAACTTCAACCAACACAGTCAACCTAGGTTCTGCAACAAACCGTTGGGGTGATTTATGGCTTGCTGGTAATTCAATCAACATGTTGGATACTGTAACAGGCAATAACATTTTGATTACGATTGCAAACGGCCAGTTGTTGTTTGGTAACACACAAGCGTTCATTCAAGGCAACACAACAATCTATGCAAACGGTTCAATCGTTGCACCTAATGTAATTGTTACAGGTTCATTTACTGCAAACAGCGGTACAACATACTTTTCAAACACTTATCATACAGCCAACTCAACACTGACTTTCTTAAGTCTACCTTCAAACAACGGTATCTTGGCCATTGGTTCTGCAAACGTACTGTACGAAACTGCAAACATTACAGTCAACGATTCTACAGGAACGGTTACCGCAAAAGCAATTACACTTTCTGGTAACAACGTACCATATCAGTATTCTGGTACATGGTCACCATCCGTATTCTTTGCGGGTGGTTCTGGTACATACACAACCCAAGGCGGTTCATTCATTAAAATCGGTAACATGGTCACCGCAACATTTAACATCGTTGCAATTTCTGTGGGTACGGGTGCGGCCGCATTGAGTTTGTCTGGATTGCCTCCAGTAGCCAACGTTGCAAACACAGTATCAGGTTCAGTATTAGTTTCTGGTGTTGGTGGTTCTGTAAGTTCATCAGTGATTTCTCCACAAGGTTCAATTCAACCTGGTGCCACCTCTGTACCTATCTACACATCATACACAGTTTCTGGTTTCGGTGGTAGTGTAACGTATCGTCAAGTTACAGGCGCAGACTTAGGTGGTTCTTTCCAAATTTCTGGAACAATAACTTATATCTCAGCGTAATAAATAAATCATGTCAAACCAAACTTTACTTACCACATACGCAAAGTTGAATTCTGTTTTACAGACATACTACTCTTTGACAGCAACAATTCCTGCTTTGCAAACTCCAACCGTACCTGTTACAACTGTGTATGCGTTTTTGAGTCAGGCTTCTTCTTGGGCAAATACTACTCCTGTACCAACACAGGACATTTATTCAATCAAACAAGCTCAAAAGAATATGTTTGTTGCAAAGAAGATAAATTCTTCTGACGTTTCACTTGTTGCTCAACGTATTGATTGGGTTTCTGGTACAACATATGCACAGTATTCAGATACAGTAGATATGTTTGCAACTGATGTTGCTGGAAACTTGTTGAATAATTTTTATGTTAAGAACAGTTACGACCAAGTGTTCAAATGTCTATCTAATGCAGGTAATTCACCGTCAACAGTAGAACCTTTCTTCCAACCAGGTCAGTACAACACATTCAATATCTTTGAAGGAGCTGACGGATACAAATGGAAATTTATCTACACTATCGATATTGGTAGTAAGATTAAATTTATGGACTCAAACTGGATTCCAGTACCCATCGGATTTAATGTACCGAATTCATTACAAACGTCAGAAGGTTCTGGTGGTATTGAAGTTATTCAAATCACAAACGGTGGTTCCCAATTCTCAAACAGTAACGTAATCTCCGTTATAATTACAGGTGACGGTTCAGGTGCAGCTGCACAAGTAGTTTCTATAAACCCTTCAGGTAGTATTGTGGACATTCAGGTGACCAATCCTGGTTCAAATTACACGACAGCCAATGTATCTTTTTCTTCCGCATCAGGAACTGGTGCGACTGCTTTAGCACCTACCAGTCCAGCTGGTGGCCACGGATTCGATCCTGTTTCTGAATTGGGATGCCATAACGTTATGATTAGTTGCGAGTTTGACCAGAATGAACAACTGAATAACATCAATTATGTACCAACAAGTATCAACTACTACCAGATGGGACTAATTGTATCTCCAACTGACGCAAGTAACTATCCGACAAGTTCGAACGGAACAATTTTCAAAACTACAACAGACATATTAGTTTCTCAAGGTGCAGGAGCTTACCAGTTTGGTGAATATGTTTATCAATCAACTGACGGAACATTTGCAACAGCCTTAACTTCTGGTTGGTATGGCACAGTTTTAAACTTTGATAATGTAAATAACATAATTAACGTCATAAATACAACAGGATCATATACAGTCGGTTCACAAATTTACGGCCAAAGTTCCACCACCACAAGAACACTACTAACTGTGACAAAACCAAATTTCGATCAGTTCTCGGGTTATGTTATGTACATACAAAACCTAGACGGTGTAACCAGAAGTGCAGACGGAATAGAACAATTCAAAATTGTATTAGGCCATTAAAGGAATAAAATGTCAGAAAATTTTAACGCAAAACCATACTATGATGACTTTGACCCATCAAAGAATTTTCATCGTGTTCTTTTCAAACCAGGTTATGCCGTTCAAGCTCGTGAATTAACACAAGCACAAACCATTTTGCAAAATCAAATTTCAAATTTTGCAGATAACATTTTCACACAAAACACTCCTGTTTCTGGTGGTAAAGTCACAACAAACTTGACATGTTATTACCTTAAACTAATTAGTACTTACGGTACAGGTAAAGTTACAGCTGCAAGTTTTTTAAATGCTGACGGCACAGGTCGTTATATCACAGATGCTGCAACAGGTACAATCGTTGCAAAAGTTATTGCAGCCATTGAAGCCACTACAGGTGATCCTCCTACACTGATCGTTCAATACCTTTCTGGTATTCATTTCACAGATAACATCACAATCAAAACAAACGACACTGGAACAACAGAGTTTGCTACAACAGTTGGTGTGGCTGGCGGTACAACATGTACTGGTCTTTCTGCAACTGCTTCCATCTCTAGTGGTGTGTTCTACGTTGTCAACGGTTATTCTAAGACTGCTGTTGGTACAAACTATTCAATTGGTAACTTTGTTCAAGTTAACCCACAGACAATTGTTATAAGCAAATATTCAAATAATCCTTCACTTAGAATTGGCCTAACAATTGACGAAGAAATTATTGATTACACTTCAGATAGTTCTCTTTTGGATCCTGCAATTGGTGCTTCAAACTATCAAGCTCCAGGTGCAGACCGTTATCAAATTAATTTGAACTTAACATATCTTCCATTAACAATTGGTAACGATTCTAACTTTATTGAGTTGGTTCGTGTTATTAATGGCCAAGTTGTATCGCAAGTTGACGGTACAGTATATTCTACCATCGATGATTACTTCGCAAAACGTGATTATGAAACGAACGGCGACTATATTGTTGCACCTTTCACATTCACACCATCGGCCAACAGTATTAATTCAAACCAATACAATTTAAGTATTAGTCAAGGTACCGCATACGTACACGGTTACAGAATTGAAAATCAATCTCCCTTGACTTTGGTTAGTGATCGTGCAAGAACAACACAAACAGTAAACAATAATGATGTTGTTATGAATTACGGTTCTTATTACTATGTGGACGGCATGAAGAACTTCTTCAACGTGTCTAATATGCCACAGGTTAATTTACACTGCGTTCAAGCCAACAACATTGTAACAGGTTCAAGTAACGGTTACAACTCATCAGTTATTGGTACAGCTTTCATTCGTGATTTGATTTACGTAAGTGATAGTGGCGCACCAAACACCTTCGTGTATAAAGCATATGTTTCTGATATTAACTTAAACGCTTTTTCATCAAACGTTGCATTTGCTGTTGGTAATATCACAGTTACATTGTATGATCCATTGAACAAATTGTCTCTAATTGCAAACGCATATTACGGAATGACAATGACAATTACATCAGGTACAAGTGCTGGTGACGTTAGAAATATTATCTACTACAACGCAACATCATTTGAAGTTGATAAACCATTTACACAAACTCCAGATTCAACATCTGTAGTAACAATTACACCTTCAGTATCTTCAGTTGAATCTATTGTACTTCCTGGTGCAAACTATACTGTGGCCGCAAGTGTTAACATTAATCAACAGTACGGTAAATACGGACAGATTTTCTTAGGTAATGCTATTCTAGAAAATCCAGGTACACCAGAAATGATTTTCCAAATTGGTAATGCTTATGTTGCGAATACATCTGGTGCAACATATCAATCAGTAAAAACATTTAGTCCAGGTTCAACTGGTACTTCAGGTACATTTAACATCTTGGCAGGTTCTTCTTTGGCGTTTGTTGGTACAGCCAACCAAGCGCAAGCAGCATCTATCATCAAACAATACTACACAGTCATCGATGCTGGTACAGGAAACATCTTAGACTATACTGTTTCCGGTGCGTCTGTATCTCTAGACTCAACAAAACAAACACTAACATTTACTAATGCTGCATATGCAAACAAAACAGTTTATGTTATTGCAGCTGTAACAGTCACAAACGGTGACATTACACCTATTTTGAAATACAAAAACTTGGTGATTGGTTCAAACACAACTGTTACAACTTCACCAACAACAGTAAATGCAAACGCAGCTGTTGACTTGCAGATGGGACAAACAATTATTCAAAACGTAGCAACAGGCACAGGTAAAATTTCTCTGTATGTTGCTGACGTTAAGAACGTTGTGAAAATTTATGACACTGGTTCTCCTTCTATTCAACCAGTTACAGCCGGTCTATCTACATACACAGATGTGACCAGCCAATACATCTTTAACAACGGTCAAAAAGATAACTACTACGATCACGCAAGTATCCAAGTTCTTCCAGGTGGTAACCCTGCAGCAGGTAACTTGTTAGTCATCTACAACTACTACTCACACATTAACGGTACTACAAACTTGGGTACTGGTACTGCATCTGACGGTTACTTTGCAGTTGGTTCATATTTGAATTCATCTAACCCAGATCAATTACAAAATATTCCTACTTACTTGGCTTCAGATGGTATTACATACAAGTTGGCTGACTGTATCGACTTTAGACCATCTAGAGTTAACGCAAACGCAACACTAAGTTTTGAATTTGCGGGTTCTGGTGCATTGATGCCAACAGACTTGTCAACATTCATCAGCAATTATTCATACTACTTGGGTCGTAAAGACTTGTTGGTTCTAAGTAAAGACAAATCATTTCAAATTGTTGAAGGTACACCTTCACTTAATCCAATTTACCCAACACAACCAACAGGTTCATTGTTATTAACTAACTTGACACTCGATCCATATACATCATATGTTCCTGGTGAAGCACCAATTGGTAAACGTTCAAACTTGTCTGTAAATCCAGTATCACATAATCGCTGGGCTAAATCTGACATTTCAGACCTACAGACTCGTGTTAACAACTTAGAGTACTATGCTTCTTTGAGTGTTCTAGAACAAAATGCACAGTCATTACAAATTCCTGATGCAAACGGATTGAACCGTTTCAAAAACGGTATCTTGGTTGACGACTTCAGTTCATACGGAACAGCAGACACTTTCAATCCAGACTTTACTGCAAACTTGAACATAAGAAAAAAATCTTTGAGTCCAGTTACAGTTGTTGATAACTTCCAATTACAAAACCCAATCGTACATGCTTCGTTGGGTACACTATCAAACACAAACACATTTGCCGTTTCTAGTCTTGGTGGTACAGGTACAAACATTTTTACTCTACCATATACAACCGCAAACGTTGCAGTTCAACCTCTTGCAAGTAACACAGTAAGTTTGAACCCATTTGGTGTTTCTGTATATCAAGGTTCTGCAAGCTTGTTCCCACCAATGGACAATTGGGTTGATAACGCACAAGCACCTGCATTGTTGATTACCGATCCAAATATGCAAGTGTTCCAACAAGCCGCTGGTGTTAACTTAACAAACAACGGCGATTTTGCAACTATTCCCGGTACACAATACTCAACCACATCTTCAGTATCTGTATCTAACCACGGCGATCCTAACGTTAACAGTCCTTTTGGTTCTGTTGTAGGTTACACAGCAACAACTACAGCTACTTACGGTAGTCAATTACAGAATGTAAATACAACTGTTGGTATGAAGGCTGTGAATTCAACCTTGAATATTAACAATGGTTATTTGACAAACATTTCTATGTTGCCATACATTCGCCAACAACAAATTGGTTTCTATACACAAGGTTTGTTGGTGAATACGCCTGTGTCTGTATGGTTTGATAATCAAAACGTAGACCAATACATCACAATGCCAAATACTATTGAATTGACTGGTGTATCTGGTACATTCAATCAAGGTGACGTTGTTGGTTTCTATCAAGCCAATACATTCTACCCAACAGCTCGTGTAGAAGGTACATACGTATATCCATATTCAACGAACGTTCGTTTGTATGTTTCTGATGTACTTGGTGCACCTTTGTACACAACTACAAATACAGTACAAAACGGTATCTTTAACTCAAGTGGCATTTATATTGGTTCAACCGCATCTGGTTCTATCAACACAGGTATTTCTAGAATCAGTTCTCATGGGCAAGTTACTGGTGTTGGTGGTGGTTACACGATCAATGGTCAAACAGTACAAATTTATGCTGTTCAAGACCCATCAAACTGGTCAACATTTATGAACCAGTATGCTGTTTGGGGTGACTTGAATAGAACTGCTTCATACACAGGTTCGTTTACTGTGATACCAACAATTGCCGGCACATACAAATATACATATGCTAGTACTGGTGGTAGTACTGGTTCAGGCAATACAACAATTTACGCAAATAATACAACACTTGTTTCAACTACAACACCTAACTATACTGCACCGACAGCAGGTTCTTTTGCAATTACTTCCGCTCAATTAAAATCTCCTTTGACATTGAGCTGGTCGGTAACTGGTGGCAACGGAACTCCAGCAGGAACTGCCGGTTTGGCTCTCGTTGTTGTTGATCCTACAGGTAATACTGTGTTTACTTCAACACACCCACCTGCATTACCATACATCAACACATCTTCTGAGTTGTTGATGCCACAAGGTGGCGCATACTTTAGTGGTGTTACTGCACTTTCATTGGATCAAAAAGCAACCGGTAATACATCAACATATTATCAAGGTGCTAAGATTCAAATCACATCAACATATGTTTACTCATACACAACAAGTACTGCAACATATGTTCCACCACCTCCACCAAGTGGTGGTGGCGGCGGTAAGATCATCTGTAACAAACTTGCACAGATGGGTTACTTTGACCATGCAATGAACGAAGCTGACCAAAGATTTGGTGCTCAGTTGCGTGACAAAGATAATGATGCGTATCGTGGTTATATTCGTTGGGCACAAACAGTTGTTGACTTAATGGATGGGCAAGGTTCAGAAAAACTACGTAAAGTTATTTTGTTCTGGGAAAAAGATGCACAACGTAGAATAGAAATACAAAAGAATATCGTTTCTTATTATATGGATATGTTAGCACGTCCATGGGCAGAAGAAATGGCCTTCAGAATGAAAGCAAAAGGTTATACTGAATCTAATCCAGCAGGCAGAATGATTATGAATATTGGTTTGCCATTGTGCCGTAAGATTGGTAAGGTCCAACGTAACACCAAGTTGCCATTGGCGGCTAAGATTTTGACGATTTGGGGTACAGTAACTGTATTATTGGTAGGTGTTCTTGCAATCTCTGGTACAAACCTCGTTTTGAACAAGATTAAAAACTTGTTCAAAAGAGAACCAAAAACATCACAATAAATAGCTGATATCGAATAGGATTCTAAATGTCATATAATTATACAACAAGTCCAACACAAATCTTATCACAGACAATCACACAAACCGCAAACGTGGTTACGTATGATCCTGTGAATAAGATTGTTTTCTTAGATAAACCAGTTAACGTGTCTTTAGGATATAACTCGGTTGTTGGTCAAGTAACCTCACAATATAGCTTTATTGGTAACTCCGTAAACGTTAGCCAAGCTATACAGAATGGCGGATTACCTAAACTATCAACTGATGAATCCGGTAAATTTATTGGTATTTTCAATGTGCCACCTGGAAAATTTCAAACAGGCACAAGAATTTTCCGTGTAGATAATAGAACAGTTGCAACCGATCCAACAAGCGCAACATGTTATGCAGAAGCTTCATTTACAGCATCTGGTCTTTCTACTGCTTCTCAGAAATTAGATTTTGCTCCATCTGTAGATTCATCATCACAGACATTTACATCAGTTTCTGCAACACCAAGTCAGTTGATTAGTACAATTACGACATATACACCATATGATCCTATTGCACAAAGCTTTATTTTTGATAAGAAGAACTATCCCAACGGCGTATTCTTAAACTCAATCAAAATTTTCTTTGCTAAAAAACCATTGTCAGGAAACTTCCCTGTTAAACTCTCTATTGTTCCAACATTGAATGGTACTCCTTCAGGTTCGGCTCTTGCTTATTCAACAGTTACATTAAGTGGTGACCAGATTCTCACATCTTCTGCGCCTCACTTTTTGGATCCAACAACATACACCGAGTTTATGTTCCAAGCTCCTGTATATGTTCAACCTGGTGTGTTGTATGCGTTCTTGTTACAAGCAAATTCACCAGACTATCAAGTTTATTTTGCACAACAAAATCAATTGGCAGTTCCTTCAACAGCAAGGGCTCTACCTACAGATTCTTTACCGACAAAGACCACAAAAATTGGTAACGCACCATATGTTGGTGCTTTGTTTGAGTCACAAAACTCTATCACATGGACAGCCGATCAAACTAAAGACTTGATGTTTGTTATCGATCAATGTGTATTTGATACAACAAAACAACCACAGATTCAGTTCAATGTGTTGCAAGGTCTACCATTCAGAAAAATGGGTAGAAATGATATTATGCACACAATTAATCCTGCACTTGTCTCTAATATGTACGGAAACTTTGGTAGTATGACAGGTTTGGCTGCAAACAATGGTGCAACACAGATTTCAAAATCAATTCGTACTGATGCAATCAATTTAACAACCACAGACTTTGTGCCAACAGGCGCATCTATTGGTTACCAATACAGTGCAACACTTGCAAGTTCTGGTGCAGCTGACGGTCCATACAATGTAACACCTGGTAAACACGGTTCACCTACACCTGATAATATTTTCATGGGTGACGGCCAAGGTGAACGTCTATTGGTTTCAAATTCAAATACATCATTTACTATGACAGCAACCATGTTATCAAATGATGCGAATGTGTCTCCAATCATATCAGATGATGGTGTTTCTCTATACAACCTTCGTTATATGATTAATAACATGGGATTGAGTAACGCTGTTATTGCATTAGTCAACGGAGGTTCAGGTTACTTGAGTAACAGTAACGGTGTAATCACATCTGGTACAAGTAACGCATCTATTGTTGTTTCTGCACCTGACGATACAGTTAACGGTTCACAAGCTCAACTTGCTGCTAACGTTGTACTAGGCACAATTAATAGCGTATACGTTGTTAATCCTGGTGCAGGTTACTTGACCTCACCAACAGTTACTATCACCGGTGCAAATACTGTAACAGCAAACGTTACAGTAACAGGTGAAAGTTCTCCACACGGTGGCAACTCATGGTGTAGATACTTCACTAAGAAAGTTGTATTGGCTGCAGGACAAGATTCTGGTGACCTTCGTGTGTACTATACTGCATACAAACCAACAGGAACACAAGTATATGTGTACTACAAACTGTTGAGTTCTAACGACACACAAAAATTTGATGATGGTTCATGGCAGTTGATGACACAGGTATCTCCTGTGGCTTACTCGACAGACCGTAATAACTATATCGAATTTGAGTGTGCTCCAGGTAATTGGGCTGTAGGTGGCGGAACTGCTTACAACAAGATTTCATACACAAGCAACAACGGCAGTACATACAACACGTTTATCCAGTTTGCAATTAAAATTGTATTAGCTACAAGCGACAACACCGATCCTCCAATATTGACCGATATTCGTGCATTGGCGTTGCCACAAGGAACAGGTATCTAATATGTTAGTTAAGGTTAATAATACAAATTTTGTGAGAGATACAAACTCAATGGCATTATTGAACACAGATCAAAATGCTAGAAACGAGTATTATAATAAAGTTCGTCAGGCACAACTACAAAAACAAGAAATAAATACCGTTAAAGAAGAAGTGCAAAACATAAAGTCTGATGTAACTGAAATCAAACAGTTACTAAAGAAACTATTAGAAGGTTCAAATGGCTCAACCAACGTTTAATCCAGCTGCTCAATTTAGTTTATTGACAAACGCCAATACCTTTCAGGATTGGTTGACTACGACCAACTCTTTGGTACAACAAAACAACGACTTGGCAGCCAATAACTTTTACAAAAATACTGGTACTCTTTATCTAAATGATTCCACTCTGGCTTTGTCTACAAACAGTTCAGTTACATTGGGTGGTACAACAACTATTAATAGTGCAGTCGTTACAACACTTAGAACAACCGGTAACTTTATCGTAAGCGGAAATACATTATATCAATCAAACAACTTCTTATTGAATTCTAGTTCCGGAACCAACATAACTGGTTCTTTTGGCGTATACAGACCACAATCATCATCGAATTCTGCGATTAGATGGAATGAATCTGGACAATATTGGGATATTCTTGACGTAAATAACTCAATACCAGGAACACAGTATTCACAAATTTTGACAGCCAACTTGGTCAGCAGTTCTCTGTTGTCCACATCGACTACAACACTTGCAAGTTCAAATACTGTCAACGCATTATTCTCTCTAGTATCAACCACTTCTGCAAACGCATCAAACTCTTTTACTGGCACGACAGGTACTGCAAAGCCAATCAATGGTGCAGTAACTTTACTGAGCAATAACGGTATTAGTATTGTTGGTTCTGGCAATACAATCTACTTTAATACACAACAAGACCTAAGAAATACTGCAAGTCCTATTTTTGCATCAATTAGTTTAACATCACCTTTGTCTTTGAGTCAAGGTGGTACTGGTGCAAATACTGCGGCAGGGGCTTTAAATGCCATTCTTCCACAGTCTGGCCAAATCTCCGGTTACGCACTATCAACAAACGGTGCAGGCACATATTATTGGGGTCCAGGGGGTAGCGGAAATAATAGCAACGGCAATACAATCATAACACGCCGTACTTATTATACAGCAACTGGCGGTCAAACCATATTTACTGGAACCTCACCATACGTACAAAACTCGGGTCAATTGCGTGTTTATATTAACGGTGTAAGAAACTATGCAACAGAATATACCGAAACTTCTACAACATCATTCACATTGAATTCCGGTGCAACAGCCGGTGATACAATTATGGCGGAAGTTGATGCTTATACTTCGGCTATTTTTGCAAATACTATTCCTTATACTGTTAACCAACAAATCAGCACACAATATACCACAATACAATCCGCTATTGATGGTACACTTGTCTATGCCAATGCGGCATATACTTTGGCTAACACAACAGCCAACACGGTTACTACAACACTAGCGACAAATAGTAATGCACAATTTAAAACGCTTGGTATTGGTACAACCGGTGATTCTGCAAACACTGGTAGTATTCGTGCAACAGGTGATATTACAGCGTTCTATTCTGACGACAACCTAAAAAATAGATTGGGAACAATCGATAACGCACTTGATAAACTATGCAGTTTGACTGGTTTCTTCTACGAACCAAACGAAAAAGCTATTGAATTGGGTTATCCATTACAGAGACATGTTGGTGTTTCTGCACAAGACACACAAAAAGTTTTGCCGGAGATTGTTAAACCTGCACCTATCTCCGACCGTTATCTGACAGTTCAATATGATAAGTTTGCACCGTTGATTATTGAGGCGATTAAAGAGTTGAGAGCTGAAGTTGAAGAATTAAAAGGACAAATTAAATGACAACAAAAGTTACCGACTCATCATTGACCACCACAGGTGTCTCTGCTGGAACATATGGATCAGCATCAAATACACATTTAATTTCTGTTAACTCAGCAGGTAGAGTTACCTCAATTACAAACGTTGTAATTTCCATTGCAAATACACAAATTTCTGGTGTAGTTAATACCTCAGCTAACTTATTGACCGCCAATGGTTTTTCTATTTCCGAATCCGCTGGAAAACTTTACTTTAAATATGGTAATACTGCGTTAGCATCTCTAGATCAACGTGGTAATTTAGTTGTGGCAAATACGGTTACTACCGGAACACCATAATCTGACATAAAAACGAGATTATAAATACCATTATGGCAGCAACATACTTAGACCTTTTCATTGAGCAGGGAACAGATTACAACAACCAGATTGCGTTGGATGACACCAATGGTGCAGCCTACAATCTAGTTGGGTTCTCCGTATCTTCTGCCGCAAAGACTTCGTATTACACTGCAAATACGGCTTTCGTTTTTACTGCATCGATTCCCGATCCAGTTAATGGTATTATTCAATTGAGCGCCAACTCCGCAACAACAGCAAACGTTTCGGCTTCTAAAAAGTTGGTATATGATGTGATTGTTACAGACCCAAATGGTCTAAAAAGTCGTGTCTTGGAAGGACAAATTTATGTCACTCCAGGTGTAACTGGTATAACACTCACATCATAAAGTAGAACAATGTCAAACAATTACAATAATAGAAATGGTGTAAATAAGGCTAGAGTTAACAGTTCTACCGTTTTTACTGGTTCTACCGCTGTTAATCAAGTCGTTCAAGACATTTTTAATGTTGCGAATACATCTGCAAATACAGCGAACACTGCCTACAACTTTGCAAATAGTGTTTATGGAGCTGCAAACGCAGCCATGGCAAGCGCCAACTCGGCGGTTGCAAACTCCGTAACTGCATTAGTATACGCAAATGCGGCTTTCGCACAAGCAAACACAGACGCTACGAACATAGTTATTACCGGTAACTATGCAAATGCAGCCTTCACAGAGGCAAATTCTGCATCCGTATATGCTAATGCAGCATTCCAATACGCCAACGCAGCCGAATCTTATGCAAACTCCGCATTTATTGCGGCTAATGCAGCCTTTGTTGCAGCTAATTCAGATGCAACAGCAAGAATTGTTGTGGGTAATTATGCTAACGCAGCTTACCTACAGGCAAACGTTGCAACACAAGAAGCAGTCACATCTGGTGTATACGCTAACTCAGCTTATGCACAATCAAACGTTGCAACTCAAGAGGCGATTACATCTGGTGTATATGCAAACGCAGCATATACAACCGCAAACACGGCCGTACAAGAAGCAGTTACAGCTGGTGTATATGCAAACGCAGCCTTTGCATTAGCCAACTCTGCATTTGGTGGTGAAACTTCTGCTGGTTCATACGCAAACTCTGCATTTACCTTAGCAAACACCGATGCCAATAACATCGTAATTGTTGGTAACTACGCTAACGCTGCATATGCGTTTGCTAACACCATCAATACAACTTCTTACGCAATTAATGCGTTACAAAATACAAACATTACATCTGCGGCAACTTATGCTAACGCTGCATATTCTGCACAAAATACAACAGGTGTATATGCAAACAGTGCATACATTCAAGCCAATGCGGCATTTGGTGTATCTAATTCTGCAAGTTCTTATGCTAACGGTGCATTTGCAGCTGCGAATAATGCATACCAACTAGGTGGTGTGGTTGTTGGTGGTTATGCAAACTCTGCTTACCTACAAGCAAACGCAGCCTATAATGCACAAAACACTACAGGCATCTTTGCAAACGGTGCATATCAATTTGCTAACTCCGCTGGCGTATATGCTAACGGTGCGTTCACACAGGCTAACACAAAGGTAAGTAAGTCTGGTGATACCATGACTGGTACCTTGAATATTGCAACAGGTTCTGGCCTATCACTTAATACTTCTGGTCCTATCATCGTTGGTGGTGATATAACCATTACTGGTAACTTGAACCTATCAGGTTCTGCAAACCACTACTCTGCAAACTCGTTGTCCGTAACTGATCCGATGATCTATATGGCAACAAATAACTCAGGTGATGCAGTTGATATTGGTTTTATTGGTCACTTTGTAGGCACCGGCAACACAGGATTCTCACACTACCAACACACAGGTTTGGTTCGTGACGTTAATGACCGTAAATGGAAACTGTTTTCAAACGTTGTATCAGAACCAACAGCAACAGTTTTATTTGATGCAAACACCTCTTACGACACATTAAAAGTTGGTGTCATCGAAGCTGGTGCAGCAAACGTAAACAACTACGATTTATTCACATACATTGGTAACGCATATCAATCCGGTAACGTTGCTGGTGTGTATGCCAATGCGGCATTCCTTGCACAAAATACTACTGGTGTTTACGCAAACACTGGTCTACAGTATGCAAACTCTGCTGGTGTTTATGCTAACGCAGCCTTTAGTGAAGCAAACGTAATCTTTGCACTTGCAAACGTACACTCAAACAACATTACGATTGTTGGTAACTACGCTAACGCTGCGTTCACAGAAGCTAATTCAGGTTCTGTATATGCTAATGCCGCTTTTGCTTTTGCAAACACTATCAATACATCGTCATCTGCAATCAATGCAGTACAAAATACAAACATAGGTATCGTTGGTACATATGCAAACGGTGCGTACCAAGCTGCAAACTCAGCAGGTTCTTATGCAAACGCAGCTTTTGCTTTGGCAAATACTGCATTTACTGGTGAATCTAGTGCAGGTGTGTTTGCAAACGGTGCTTATCAATACGCAAACTCAGCTGCGGTTTACGCAAATGCGGCTTTCGCACAAGCAAATACCGATGCAAATAACATTGTAATCGTTGGCAACTATGCAAATGCGGCATTTACCGAAGCCAACTCCGCAGCAGTATATGCTAATGCGGCCTTTGCAATCGCTAACGCAGCTTTTGGTGGTGAAACTTCTGCTGGTGTTTACGCTAACGCAGCTTTCGCATTAGCCAATACTGATGCAAACAATATTGTTATCGTAGGAAACTATGCTAACGCAGCTTTTGCTTTGGCAAATAGTGCATTTGGTGGAGAAACCAGTGCAGGTATCTACGCTAACGCTGCATTTATTACTGCAAACTCAGCTGGTGTGTACGCAAACGGTGCATTGGCAGTTGCAAATAACTCATCCAACGTTGCAAACCTTGCGATTGTAACAAGTAATGCAGCGTTCATTGCATCAAATACTGCAAACAGTTTCATCAATAGTGGTGGTACAATCAAGGGTCCAGTGAACCTTGGTGCAGTTGGATTGCCTACAGCAAACGTAAGTTCAGTACAAACATGGGCAAACACAGTCAACCAAGCCAACAGAATTGATTCTTTCCTAACATCTGCATATAGAACCGCAGCATACGATGTTCAGTTGATTAATGGTTCTGGTTATCAAATGTCTAAGTTGATGTTGGTTCAACTTGAAACTGATGCGTTTGTAACAGAATTTGGTTCAATTTATTCTTACGCACCATCAGGTAATTTCTCTGCAAACGTTGTTTCTGGTACAGTGAACTTGAACTTCACTCCTACATATTCTAACACATATGTTATTCTGACCAGAACTGCTATGCCAAACACAGGTATCAGTTCAATAATTACTTTGGGCCAGTCTTACGATTTGAATTCTTCAACTCTAGGAACCATCGACCTGAATACAATTGTCAACCCACTTGTAGACTTGAACTTTTAATAAATAGAAGAATAAAAGGAAGAAAAAGATGGCAACAATCTTACAACACCGCAGAGGTAATACCGCACAAACGGCTACATTTACCGGTAACGCTGGTGAAATTTTCATTAATACAGATACCAACCAAGTGGTGGTTCAAGACGGCGTAACACAAGGTGGTTGGCCAATTCCAGTTTCATCAGGTTACACACCAGGTGGTTTGTTGATAGCTAACGCAGCAGGTGTATTGCAAAACACATCTCCTGTTCAATTGGTTTCTGCAAACAATACTCTTTTGGCCAACTCTAATTTAACAATTACCGGCAACTTGAGTGTTCTTGGTACAACAACTACAGTCAACCAAGAAATTATTAACACCACAGAAATTATTGCAGGTCAATTAACTGCTAACTCTGGTGCATCAAGTACAAGCACAACAACCGGTGCTCTATTAGTTACTGGTGGTGCAGGTGTAACAGGTAATTTAAACGCTGGCGGTACTGTATCATCAAACTCTGTAGCAGCAAATACTGTGGCTGTAACATCAGGTATTACAATCAACTCTGTACCGGTTTTAACTCAGACTCAGGCTATTTTGTATAGTCTAATCTTAGGATAAATAACCATATAAATAAGAATGTAATCCCTGCAACAACAAGGTTTATAAATAAAACATGAAACAATTAATTCAATTTACCCCCGTATTTACTCCTGGTAACGCAGGGTTGGGGACGTTAGATTTTACTGCTTATCCTGGTTTTACATTGAGTAAGCTGTACGCTGTTATTAACTTAACACAAAACAGTCCTCTTTATATTCCAGGTACACCACAGTATGGATTCGCAGGTTTCGCAAATAACGCATCTATCATTCAATTAAGTGCAAACACAAGTACGTTTGCAACTACTGATAAGTTAGAAGTGTTTTTCGAAACAACGCCAGGTCAATGGACACCAGACGGTTCCGGAAACATGGCGGCTGAGAGTGGCGGACAATTGCAAAAACTTCAAGAAACAGCTGACCAAATGTTAGTTGAACTTAAAGTACACACACAATTGTTGGCACAAGGTCTAACAATAAATATGACCGCTGACGATGTTCAATCATTCAGAGACGACATCAATAGATTAGAAAATCAACCTTCAACTTACTAAAACTAAGGAGTTTTTAAATGTTAATTCAAGGACAAGTTGGACCATCATCCGCTCAATCAATTCAACCAGGTACACCAATGGCAGTTCGTCAAGGTCAACTTGGTGATGTAGTTGTTTCCGAGTTGCATGGCCGCTATTACGAACAAGCTTACCGTAAAAACCTATTCTCCGGTGCTATCTCCGGTGCAACAGGTGTTACAGCAACTGCATTGGGTATTACCACTGCTACTGCTTACACTGGCTTGGTAATTTACAATCCACCATCATCACCAGTTAACTTGGTGTTGCAAAAAGTTGCGTATTCATTCCCAATCGCACCTTCAGCAGCTACTGTAGTTTCTCTTGGTACTGGTGTTTCTCAATTGTTGCCAGTTTCTACAACTGCTGTTACAGCACGTAACAACTATGTAACTGCTGCTGCACCAGTTGGTCAGTTGTACTCAACTGCTACATTCGGTATCACTACATCTAACCCTGTTTCAACAACACCTCAATACACATTGGGTTGGATTGGTACTATGGCTGCAACTGGTACAGGTCAATCTACTCAAGGTATCGTTGACTTGGAAGGTTCTATCATCGTTCCTCCAACAGGTTTCGCATGTATCTACTTGTCAACAGCCGCACAAACTTCAGGTTTCTTCGGTTCGTTCGCTTGGGAAGAAGTTCCAGTTTAATATTAATTTAAACTAAATAATGGCAGAGTTGGTGAAAACCTTCTCTGCCTTTTTTTTAATCTAACAAGAGGAAAATGAATCTTGTCTAATAAGAATTTTGTCGTTAGAAACGGCATTACCGTTGGTTCATGGAATTTGGTCAATGAACAAGGTAACGTAAACGCCAACACACTAACGCTTTCATCTGGCTTCCCTACTCTGAACGTAGGTACTCTTACAGCCAACACAATCACAGTTAGTTACTATGGCAACATCACTGCCAATACAGTAACAGCCAACTCCTTTGGCAACGTAACTGCAAACTCATATTCTTATGCGGATGGTACAGGTCCAGGTTTCAACTATTTGTTAGATGATATATCAGTATATTTCAACGGAACCGATACGACTTTTAACCTATCTTCATACGGTGTTGCTTTGACGCCAAACAATCCTTTGCAATTGGATATTAAAGTAGGTAATCTTCCTGTCTTTCCTCTGGTGAATACAACAGATTATTTCAATCTTGCTATGTTTGATGTTTCAATTCAAAAAGCACTCTTTACCGGCTATACAATTAGCGGTAGCACAATTACATTCTCTAGTCCACCTGCGGCTGGTATGAATTTCTACGGTGTAATGCGTACAAACAATGACAAATTGCCTGCGTTTACTACAAAGTATACACCATTCAGTCCACTAAATATGATGTTCAGTTATTAATATAAAGGAAAAACCATGGCACGTAGAGTCATTTTAGACACACAATATACGTTCTCTCCATCAACAAAGACAATCACGATTCCTAGAATCGTTCCAAAAGAACGTCTGATGTTGATTACCAACGTCACATCAAACAGAGTCATCTATAACTTTAGTGACCCTACTTTGACAGCAACAAGCTTGTCATACACACAAGCAACAAACAACACACCAGCATCTACTGTTATTGTGTTGAACTATAACACTGCATCGATGAACACAACTGACCAGTTGCAAATCACTATCGATGAAGCTTATGAAGTTATTCAACCAGACGAATCATTTACCGACCCAGTTGGTAAAATGCGTATGTCTACACCACAGTCATTGATCGATACTGACTTTGAATATGGTCTACAACCAACCAAGTGGGAAACACTATTGTTGGTGAATAACCGTCCTTCTTTCTACTACTTGGCAGCAAACAACTTTGCGGTTTCTAACGTTACTATTGCTACTGGTAGCCAGACAGTTACAGTTAACACATATCCTAACTTGCCTCCACCAACAGGTACACCAGTTCAAATTCAAGATACCTTGTTCTTTGGTGCAAACGGTCCATTTATTGTTGAAGCTAACAACACATCTTCTCCAAACTATACATTCCAGTATACTGCAAAATATCCATTCGTTGGTACTGCACCAAGCACAATTTACAACCCATCGTTGACTTTGGCTTTCACTGGTAACTTTTATTCTAACTCTGCGTTTAACCTGACTGCACAACCTACAATTTCAGGTAACACAATGACATTCTATACAACTGAGCCACACGGTTTGCAAGTTGGTGATGAAGTTGTTTTGGCTAACGCTACTGCATCAGGTACTAACTCACCTAACACAGCATTCCAAGTTGCTACAGTTGCTAACTCTAACGTGTTCTCTGTTATCATTACAGCTAACTCAGTTGGTATTGGTACCCTGACAAACAGTTCATTGTATATTCGTCCAGACGGTCAAGTTATTCACCGTGCATTTGACGGTGGTGTACAATTCGTTTCTGGTAACCAAGCGCACAACTTGCAAACAATTCGTCAAACTCGTAGATATTTCCGTTACCAATCTGGTAAAGGTATGCAAATGTCTACTGGTACAATCATGAAACCAGGTTTCTTTGTTGATGACGTATCTGCAAACGTTAACGGTGCTGGTGCAAACAACATTACTGTTACAACTAAATTCCCTCACTATGTAACTACAGGTTTGCCAATCACTGTTACTGGTGCTGACCAAGCTGCATACAACGGTACATTCCCTGTTGCATCTGTATTGAACCCTGTTCAGTTTACATATAACGCAAACTCTGTTCCACAACCAACAGCTACACAACCAGCATCTCCTGCTTCTAACGTTGTGAACATTACAGCTGCATCTTGGTATGGTTCAAGAAACCGTGTTGGTATGTTCGACTCACAAAACGGTGCGTTCTTTGAATTTGATGGTCAAACATTGTGGGCAGTTCGCCGTTATTCTACAACACAAATTTCTGGTGTGTTCACAGTAACCAACAACTCTGCTGTTGTTACAGGTAGTTCTATCAACGGTTTCACACAACCAAAAGTTTCTAAACAAGTGGCTCCAGGCGACTTCGTTGTTATCCGTGGTATGTCTTACCGTGTTATGGATATTCAATCAGACGCTGCGTTCACAATCTCTCCTCCATTCCGTGGCGTAACTCCAGGTGGTCCTGTTATTATCTCTAAAACAATCGACTCAAGAGTTCCACAATCTGCATGGAACATTGATAAGTTTGACGGCACAGGCCCAACAGGTTCAACATTGGACTTGACAAAAGACCAAATGTTCTATATCGACTATTCATGGTACGGTGCTGGTGCAATTCGTTATGGTATGAGAGCTACTGACGGTCGTATTCAATATGCACACAAAACATTGAACAACAACCAAAACTATTTGGCTTGGATGCGTTCTGGTAACTTGCCTGCACGTTACGAAACAAATACATTTGCTCCAGTTCTATTGTTGGCTAACAGCATCAGTTCTTCACAAACATCTATGGTTGTTGCAAACACATTGAACTCAACAGGTTCAAGTTTCCCACAACAAGGTACTTTGTTGATTGCTGACTGGGTTGGTGGTTTTGAATATGTTAACTACACATCATACACTTCTTCAAACAACTCATTCAATGGTTTGACTCGTGGTCTAGCTGGTGCAACATTAACTATGACCGCTGGCGGTACATTGTCTGCAAACGTATACACAACAGGTTCAGTTGCAACAGTTCAACCTGGTATGCAAGTATACAACCCAACAGGTCCTGGTTCAATTGCATTTGGTACATACGTATATGCGGTATATCCAAACGGCGCTGGTGCTGGTAACAACATCATTCAATTGACACAAACACCAACAGCATCGTTGACTGGTTCTCAATTGGCTTTCGCACCAATGGGTACAACTGCTACTGCACACAGTTTGACTTCTTCAAACACTGCAATTCCAGTTTACTTACACGCACCACAATTTGCACCAACAATTTCACATTGGGGTACTTCTATTGTGATGGACGGCGGTTTCCAATCTGACTTGTCATTGCAATTCGTTAACGGTGAAGCACAACAAACAGTTTACCCTGGTCAAACTGTGGCTCTACAATCAGTTCGTGTATCTCCATCAGTTGATTCTGGTTTGACTGGTACATTAGGTCAACGTGAAGTTATTAACCGTATGCAGTTAGTTCCACAAGCTGCTGAAGTAGTTGCGAACGGTAACTTCTTGATTACTGTTGTTCTAAACGGTCAATTGACTGCCAACGGTGGTACACTAGGTACATGGACTAAATTGGCAAACGGTACTTCATCACTTGCACAAGTTGCAGACCATGCAGGTAACGTTTCGATTTCTGGTGGCGAAACAATTTACGGTTTCTATGCAGTTAACTCTGCTGGTGCTAACAACTTCTCTGTTATCACTGCTGACTTGACAAAAATCCGTGATATTGGTAACTCTATCTTGGGTGGCGGTATTTCTGCTAACTCTAACGTTAGCTTCTACCCAGATGGTCCAGACGTTTTGACAATCGTTGCACAGAACCAAGGTGCTGCACCTGCTAACGTTGCATCACGTATCTCTTGGACAGAGGCGCAAGCATAATGTTGAACAAGATATTTCTTGAACAGGATGGGTTGGTTGTCGGTGGCAACCAACTTACCACTCAAGGTGGTAGTGTCAGCGTAGGTAACAATATCTACGTTGGTGCTAATACTGTTACCAGTAACTTGACGGTTACTGGTACGTTCAACTATCCAAAAGCTAATACTTCGTTGCCGGCTTTTAGTGCGTTTGGAAATGCTTTAGTGTCTGCACCTAACACCACCAACACACAAATCGCATACAATCAAGTTGAATTTGATACCAACAGTTGTTTTAACCCAACAAACCAATGGTTGTATGTCAACGGCATATACACACCACCTTGGTCTTTTGCTCCAAATATTCCTGGTTATTATCAAATTAATGCAACTATTTTTGGAACACAAAGTGGTACTTCTAACGCTTTTATACAGGCCGTTTTGTATAAACAAAACGCAAGTTACAAATATGCAATAACACCTTTTGGTGGTGCCGGTATAACAGTAACAGTAAGTACAGTTGTTTTTATGAATGGTATATCTGATTATTTGTCTGTTTATGGTTATCAAAACACTGGCGGTGCATTGAATATTGGTTCTAGTACAATCCAACAAAGCTTTAATGGATGCTTCTTAAGACCGGCATAATCTGGTATGCCCGAATAAATAGATAGAAGGGGATACAAGATGGCCACAATAACAACAAGAGAAGAATTCAAAACATATTGCCTACGTAGATTAGGATTCCCTACAATTCAAATCAACGTAGATGATGACCAAATTGAAGATCGTATTGACGATGCAATCCAGTACTGGCAAGATTATCACTTTGATGGTACTCAGAAGGTTTACTGGATTCATAACATCACACAAACTGATATTGACAACAAATACCTAGACGCTACACAGGCGGTGGATAGTTCCAACAACTCTTTGTATATTCTAGGTGTTTCTAGAATTTTTCCACTCTCAGACTCACAAGCCTCAGTCAATATGTTTGACTTGAGATATCAACTACGTCTGAACGAATTGTATGACTTTACATCCGCATCATACATTAACTACACACTAACACAACAACACTTACGTTCACTGGAACTTATGTTCACGGGTGAAGTTCCTATTCGTTTCAATCGTTTGCAACAAAGATTGTACATCGATTGGGCTTGGGGTATGGAAGTTCTTCCTGGTCAGGTTGCAATCTCTGAATGTTATGCAGCTATTAACCCAGACACATACAATTATGTTTGGAACGACCGTTGGTTGAAAGAATATACAACAGCTTTGATTAAGAGAACATGGGGTAATAACCTTAAAAAGTTCCAAGGTATTCAGTTACCTGGTGGTGTTGTTCTTGATGGTGCAACCATTTACAAAGAAGCCGCAGAAGAAATTGAACGTCTAGAAAAAGAAATGGAAATGAACTACGGTGCGCCGCTAGAATGGTTCATGAACTAAGATGGCAACTAATCATTATTTTAACCTGTATAACAATAAAGCCGAACAAAATCTTGTAGAAGATTTGATGGTCGAAGCTATTCAACAATATGGCTTCGATGGTTATTATTTGTATAATGATAACGACCAAGCACGTGATCTATTGTACGGTGATGATCCGTTGAAAAGATTTACATCAGCTTATGCAGTTGAATTGTATCTTTCCAATGCAACAGGTTTTGATGGTGAACAAGAATTTTTTTCTAAATTTGGTCTAGAGATTCGTAACTCGTTGTCAGTTATGTTGGCTAAGAGAACCTTTTCTCTACGCATACCGCAAAACCTGTTACAGCGTCCTCGTGAAGGTGATTTGATTTATATTCCTTTTACTGGTTCTTCTGGTAAAGGTGAACTGTACGAAATCAAATTTGTTCAAGGTAACAAAGACATGTTTATGTTGGGTAGAAAGAACCCATACTTCTACGAATTGCACCTAGAACTATTCAAATATTCACAAGAATTTGTGGATACAGGTGTGGAAAGTATCGACAACGTGGCACAATCATCTTATAACATCGTATTGCAATTGGATCCAAACAGAGCCAATGGCGATTTTGTCAATCGTGAAGTTGTATATCAAAGTGCAGATGCAACATATGCAAATGCCACATCAACTGGCATCGTTACAATCTGGGATTACCCTTCTTCTTCATTGACAATCACAAATGTTGTAGGACAATTTACATCAGGTAACGTATATGGCCAGACAAGTGGTGCTTCTTGGAGTTTGTTATCATTTGATCCAACAAATATCGCAGACAACTATATGCCATACGATAACAAGTATATCGAAGATTCTGCAAACAATGTTGTTGACATTTCAGAAATTAATCCATTTGGAAACATAGGTAACATATAATGTCAATGACTCCAGATTACACCTCAACCAACCAGTTTACAAGTTCAATCAGAGCTATAACTCTTGGCTTTGGTAATTTGTTTAACAGAATTCAAATCACTCGTTACAACGATGATGGTACAGAGAACATGAGATTCTTGGTGCCTATTCAGTATGCAAACAAAGAAAAATATCTATCACGTTTGCAGGGTGATCCTAATCTAGACCGTAGTGTACAAAATACATTACCAGCTATGTCATTTGAAATGACTGGATTGGAATATGATGCGTCAAGAAAACAATTAACAAATCAAAGAAATTTTACTAACACCGGTTCAGGTGTTAAATCATATTACAATCCAGTTCCCTACAATTTTGATTTTCAACTTTACATTTACACAAGAAATGAAGAAGACGGTGTTCAGGTTATTGAACGTATTCTTCCGTTCTTTACACCAGACTACACAATCAAAGTGAATGTTCTTCCTGATGTAGGAATTGTAAGAGAAATTCCTATCGTATTGACAGGAACAAACTACGAAACTGGTTATGAAGGTGACTTCAAATCAGAAACAAGAACAATCATTTGGACTTTAAATTTTACCGTCAAAGGTTATTTGTTTGTGGCTCCTTCTGGTCCAGCAAACTTGATTACAACATCAATCACAAATATTATTCAAAACACATCACAGAACGATACAGTAGTGTTTAACATGACAACTCCTGGTACTGGAGTGTATCAAATTGGTGAATTGGTATATCAAGGATATTCTGTTGGTACGGCCGTTGCAACAGGCATAGTTCAAAGCTTTGCAAACGGCAGTTTGTATTTAACAAACTTAACAGGAAATTTTGTCACTGGCAGTCCAATTGTTGGAAATAACAGTGCGGCTAGTTATGAGTTTTCTTCATATAGTATATTGGGTCCAGTACCTACCACACTATCTACTGTTGGAGTTATTCCTAATCCAAATACTGCTGCTGCAAATAGTCTATATACATTTACCACTTTTATACAAGAAGGTAATGGTGCACCTGTGGTTGTCACAGGCAATTCAAACAACCAAATTGTATTTGCACCGGCTGGACCTCCACCGTTTATATTTAACGAATACGATTTAATGCAATGACAAAACAATTACAGTTTAGAAGATATGCAAACACGGCTCTAGCAAACCTAACAGGTTTGGAAGGTGAGCTGATGGTTGATTTAACAAACAAAACGTTAACTGTACATGATGGTATAACATCAGGTGGTTCACGTTTGGCTACAGAATCGTTTGTTCAAGGATTAACTTCGACAAGTTCATATGGTAATTCGAATGTAGCTGGATATCTTCCTGTGTATGGTGGCGTTATAAATGTAAGTACCATTCTTGTTGGTGGTAATACAACTGATACACCTAGAGTAACTTTTGCAAAAAATCAAGCAATAACAGGGGACGTTTACGATCCCAATCTTTCAAATGTTAGTCTTATCACAGTCAGCGCAAATTCTTTGAATGACATTAATGGTTTCGAAGCACAAGAAGGTCCTTACGCTCAAGTACAAATTTATACCGATGGTAATATTTACTTTTATACAGCTACAAGTGGTAGTGCGCCATACTGGACAATGAACAAATATGGTGAATTTGTTTTACCAAATTCTTCAAAAATAACAGACGTACCTGACGGCGCATACGCTAATGGTCTAATCATTACTGTTAATAGTAACCAAACAAAATTTGATACCGGTGGTAGAACACATTTTCCAAATGATTTAGTTATCAATTATGGTGGTATCACATTCCCTGATACAACATATCAATATTCCGCATTTACCGGTTATGCGACAGATAATACCGCAAGAACATTATCACAGTCTGCATATAATCAAGCCAATGCCGCTTTCACACAAGCAAACAACTCTGGATCAGGAATAGCCAATGCGGCCTTTATACAAGCCAATGCGGCTTTTGCACAAGCAAACATATCAGTTGGTGTAGATTCAACACAAAATACCAATATTCAACTTGCATGGAATACCGCTAATGCGGCTTTTGCACAAGCAAATACGGATGCATTGTTGAGTTATGCAAACATAATATTTACTCAAGCAAATGCGGCTTTTGTGGAAGCAAACATTGCAGCCACAATTATACCACAAAACGCACAATCAGCAAACTATGTATTAGCAAATACGGATGCAGGTAAACACCTATATTATACCAATGGTTCTGTGGTAAACTTATATCTTCCTTGGACTTCTAATACCACTTTTGCAAATGGTACAACAATTACAATCATTTCACACACCTCATCAAACGTCTCAATAACACCAAATACTGGTGTGTCGATGTATCTTGCAGGCAATACAACAAGTGCATCACGAAATGTTACAACATATGGTATGGCAACATTGATTATGACAGCTGCAAATACCTGGTACATCAACGGAACTGGAGTTGTCTAATGTTGTCTGCAATGATGGTGATGAATAATAATTTGATTTCTTTAAGTACAAGTACATTAGTTACAGGAAACGTAGTATATTTACTTGATATGGCAAATTATGTATCAGGCAATACTTGGCCAGATACAAGCGGTAACGCAAGAAACTTTACATTCTATACAGGTAATGGCACAACTGTTCCATGGACTACGACTGCTAACGTAGTCAATTTAGGAACTAGCACAGCATATTTTCATGCAAACAATCAAAATTGGGCTAAAGCACCTAGTGCATTTATGAACGCTAGTGTGAGTTATACTAAAGGTGCCGTGATTCGAGGTAAGGGTACAACAGGTGCACCAATGGGTGCAGGATACTTACAGTGTTCCGCTGAGGCAAGAGATACTACTTGGTTTAACAACGGCCAAAATATTTTCTGTGCAGGTAATCACACATCTTCGGCCTACACCGATGTGTCACAAACCACCGGAACAGAAAGTGCTAATACTTGGTATTATGTTAGTGTGACATTTAATCCATCAAGTGGTTGGACATTATATGTAAACGGAAGTCCTGTTGGTAATAGTGCAACAACTGCGGTGGGACCATCAGCAACTACTCCGGTTATCGGTGCAACACAAACTATTCCAGGTTTCAACGGTGATATTGCAGCTGCACATGCATACAGTAGAGCTTTGTCTGCGGCTGAACATGCACAAAACGCCACATATTGGTTAACTAGATATAACGGATCAACGCCTACATAATACTATGAATACATTCGACAAAAATATGGAACAACTTTTTGATGTATCTGCAACACCAGTAGTTCAAAAAGCAGAAAGACTACCTGTAATACCGGTAGATGACGAGCCTGACCTAAAACAGGACTTGACAGATGCATATGAACAAACTAAATCTAACTTACAAGATTTGATTGACCAAGGTAAAGATGCTATGGAAGAAATCTTACAGATTGCCAAAGCAGGTCAACACCCAAGAGCATTTGAAGTATACGGAACACTATTGAAAAACGTGGTTGATGCAAACAAAGAATTACTAGCCGTGCAAAAACAAATGCGTGAAATGGATGGCAAGAAAAAAGAAGTCAACAATACGAATATTGATAAAGCGGTATTCATTGGCTCAACCGATGAACTTGCAAAGATGTTGAAGAATGAGTCTAAAAACTAATTATCGTGATAACCCTAAGCTCAAAAGAGCCGGGGTACCTATACAGTATTCTAAAGAACAAGTTGATGAGTACATAAGATGTGCTCGTGATCCTGTATACTTTGCTAGATATATCACCATTATCTCTTTGGATCAGGGTTACGTACCTTTTGAGATGTATGATTTTCAAGAGGACATGATTAATACATTTAAAGATAACCGTTTTGTTATCGTTAAGTGTCCTCGTCAGGTTGGTAAAACCACCACAGCTGTTGCATATCTCCTTTGGACTATTCTATTCAAAGATGCACAGAAGGTTGCTATTCTGGCTAACAAAGGTAAAACTTCACAAGATATTCTTGGTAAACTTCAGTTGGCATACGAAAACTTGCCTATCTGGTTGCAACAAGGTGTCATTGAATGGAACAAACGTTCTGTTGAATTAGAAAACGGTTCAATCATTATTGCAGACTCAACATCAAGTTCTGCGGCTCGTTCTGGTGCATACAACATTGTGTTCTTGGACGAATTTGCTTTCGTTCCTTCTAACATCGCATACGACTTTATCACTTCAGTTTATCCGGTTATTACATCTGGTACACAAACCAAGATTTTGATTGTGTCTACACCGAACGGTATGAACCTGTTCTATAAGATGTGGATGGATGCGGTTGAGAAACGTAGTAACTATGTGCCGTTTGAGATTCACTGGTCACAAGTTCCTGGTCGTGATGAGGCTTGGAAAGAAGAAACAATCCGAAATACATCTGAACGTCAGTTTGAACAAGAGTTTAACACCACGTTCTTAGGTTCTACAAACACCTTGATTTCTGGTATGAAACTGCAACAGATTTCATATAAGAATCCTATTGCAGAACATGATCTACTCAGAATCTACGAACAACCAATCAAAGAAGACGGTGAAACACAAGTCAAAGACCACCTGTATGCAATCACAGTTGACGTTTCTGAAGGAAAAGGACTGGACTGTTCAGCCTTCTCTGTCTTTGATATTTCTACTCTACCATACAAACAGGTTGCATCCTATAAGTCATCATCTGTTTCTCCAATTCTATTCCCAACCATAATTTACAATGCGGCTAAATACTACAACGATGCATATGTATTGGTTGAAATCAATAACACACCACAGATTGCAGATACTCTACACGCAGAACTAGAGTACGAAAATCTATGGAAAGTTTTCACAGGTAATAAAAAGCCGCAGCAACTATCTGCTGGCTTTGCAAGAGGTATTCAGTTAGGCGTCAAAATGTCACCGCAGGTGAAACGCATTGGATGTTCTAACTTGAAAACATTGGTTGAAGGTGACAAACTCATCATTAATGACTTTGATACTTATTCAGAGTTGACAACATTTGTAGCCAAAAAGAACTCTTTTGCTGCTGAAGAAGAAGCAACTGATGACTTGGCTATGTGTTTGGTTATGTTTGCTTGGGTAACTACCCAAAAATATTTTAAAGAAATCGTAAACCATGATCTGAGAAAACAGGTCCAATTGGAAAGTATCAACCAAGTTGATGAAATTACTCCCCCAGCACCGGTTGTGGACAACGGAATGGATCATCCTTTCGAAGTTATGGGTGGTGATGTATGGGAAAAAGCTGATTCCAACGCACCTTATGCAGAGTGGTTCAAAGAAATGATGAGATAATTCTAAATCCATCGTTTGATAAATAGTTTTATGGTATTTGCTACCTAAAAACATAATAATCAAGGAGAAAAAAATGGCATTTCAACTCTCTCCAGGAGTAAATGTAACTGAAGTTGACTTAACAACGATTGTTCCTTCAGTTTCAACTACTGCTGGTGCCTTTGCGACATACACACCTTGGGGCCCAGCGCAAAAAATCATCACCGTAACAGACGAAAACTACTTAGTAAACAACTTTGCACCACAAGGTCCTGACGCAAACTCTGCAACAGGCTTCTTTACTGCAACAAGTTTCTTGTCTTATGGTAATAATTTGCAATTTGTACGTTCTGTTGGTGCAAACGCACACAACGCATCTGCAAACTCCCAAGCTGTAGTAACAAACAGTAACAAAGATACTTTCCAAGCAAACAACTATATTGCAAACGGCAACTCCAACTTGTTTGGTGCTTTCATTGCAAAATATCCAGGTGCTTTGGGTAACTCATTGCAAGTTGATACATTCGACTCAGCTAACTCACAATTGTTCTCAATTTCAACATTCACTTCCGGTGGCGTAACTCGCAACTGGAGTTCTATCGTTAACTCTGTTCCAGGCACTTCTACATACGTAGCAAACGCTGGCGGTGCAAACGATGAGTTCCACATTGTAGTTACAGACGCTGGTGGTTTGTTCACTGGTACAAAAGGTACTGTGTTGGAAACTTTTTCATGGGTGTCTAAAGCTGTCGATGCAGAAATTAACAACAACACAAACTATTGGAAACAAGTATTGTTTAACCAATCACAATACGTTTTTGGTGTTGATGCAGTAGACTATGCAGATTGCGCTTCAACATGGGGCAAAATTGCTGCTAACACAACATTTGCAAGAACTGCAACAGCTAACACTTCTACACCACTTTCTGGTGGTACTGACGATGTTGGTTCAGATTCTAACCTACAAACATCATATTCTCTATTCGCAAATAAAGAATCAATTGATATTTCGTTGGTTTTGACTGGTGCAGCTGACACACAATTACAACAATACATTATTGACAACCTAGTTTCAACTCGTCTAGATTGCGTGGCGTTCATTTCTCCACCACAATCTTCTGTTGTTAACCAATCTGGTTCAGAAGCAGCTAACATCACAACATGGTTGGGTAGTTTGGCACGTTCTTCTACATACGTTGTTGCCGACTCTGGTTGGAAATATATGTACGACAAGTACAATCAAACATACCGTTGGATTCCATTGAACGGTGACGTTGCAGGTCTATGTGTATACACAGACTCAGTACGTGACCCATGGTACTCTCCAGCAGGTTTCAACCGTGGTGCAGTTAAGAACGTTGTTCGTTTGGCATGGAACCCATCCAAAACATATCGTGACCAATTGTATGCACAAGGCGTTAACCCAGTTGTTTCTTTCCCTGGCCAGGGTACCATACTATTCGGTGACAAAACCTTGACAGTTAAACCATCTGCATTTGACCACATCAACGTTCGCAGATTGTTTATTGTTCTAGAAAAAACAATTGCTAAAGCTTCACAATATTCATTGTTTGAATTTAACGATTCATTTACACAAGCACAGTTTGTTTCTCTTGTAACTCCGTTCTTGCGTGACGTTCAAGGTCGCCGTGGTATCACAAGCTTCAAAGTTGTTTGCGATTCAACAAACAATACTCCTGCGGTTGTAAATGCAAACCAATTTGTTGGTGACATTTACATTCAGCCAGCACGTTCAACAAATTACATTCAATTGAACTTTGTCGCAGTTGGAACTGGAGTTGACTTCAATACAATCGTTGGAACAACTCAATAAATAATACGACAAGGAGAAAAAAATGGCTTTTACAATCTCTGATTTCAGATCAAACTTGGTAGGGGACGGCGCACGTCCTAACCTGTTTTCTGTAACATTAGTATTTCCAACAATTGCAACAAATGGTAACGCAGCCGGTCAGAAAACTACTTTCATGGCTAAAGCTGCACAACTACCAGGTTCTACTATCGGCCAAGTACCATTGTACTACTTTGGCCGCGAAATCAAATTTGCAGGTAACAGAACTTTCACAGACTGGACATTGCAAATCATTAACGATGAAGATTTCATTGTTCGTAATGCCCTAGAGTCTTGGATGAACTCTATAAATAGTAATGAAGGTAACGTTCGCTCAGGCGCTGCGTTGAATCCTTCTAACTATGCAGTAGATGCTATCGTTACACAATACGGCAAAACTGGTAATGTATTGAAATCTTACACATTTGTTGGCTTGTTCCCAGTAGATGTTGCACCAATTGATTTGGATTGGGGTTCTAACGATGCTATCGAAGAATATTCCACAACATTTGCTTTCCAATACTGGACTTCAAATACTACAACTTGATATTTTTATGGGGGACTTGTTCCCCCTATGCGTTTTTGAATTGAAATAGGACTAATATGGCATCACAATTTAATAAATTTTCTTTGTTTGGTTTTACAATCTCTCGTGAGAAAAACGAGGGTGATGGTAAAATAGAACAATCTTTTAGCCCACCGTCTAATGATGACGGTGCGCTTACCATTACGTCTGCCGCTTATTATGGTACCTATGTTGACTTAGACGGTACAGCTAAAAACGAAGTCGAGTTGATTTCTCGATACCGTGAAATGGCAATGCAGCCAGAAATCGAATCTGCAATCGATGATATTATCAACGAAGCAATCTGCCATGACGATGACGGTAAATCAATTCAAATTGTTCTGGATGATCTAAACGTTCCAGACAAAATTAAGAAGGCTATCAAAGGCGAGTTTCAAACAATTTTGAAATTGCTGAACTACGGTAATATGGCACAAGATGTTTTCCGTAGATTCTACGTTGACGGAAGACTTTACTACCACATCATCATTAACCGTGATGACCCAACACAAGGTATTAGAGAGTTACGTTATATTGATCCACGCAAACTACGTAAAGTACGTGAAGTTAAAAAGAAAAAAGACGAACGTACCGGCGTAGATATCATGAATGTTATCAATGAATACTACATTTTCAATGACAAGGTTACTACTGGTTCTTCTAGTAGTTTTGGTCCTGTTGGGGTCCGTATTACGACTGATTCTATTATTTCTGTCGTTAGTGGTCTTATGGATTCTCGTAGAGCTGTGGTTCTATCATATCTGCATAAAGCTATTAAACCGTTAAACCAGTTGCGTATGATTGAAGATGCGACAGTTATCTATCGTATCTCTCGTGCGCCAGAACGCCGTATTTTCTACATTGACGTTGGTAACTTACCAAAATTAAAAGCAGAACAATACCTACGTGACATTATGGTTAAGTACAAGAACAAACTTGTATATGATGCTAACACAGGTGAAGTACGTGATGACCGTAAATTCATGTCCATGATGGAAGACTTCTGGTTGCCACGTAGAGAAGGCGGTAAAGGTACAGAAATTACCACACTACCTGGAGGACAGAACCTGGGTGAGCTGGAAGACGTTAAGTACTTTGAGAAGAAACTGTATAAAGCATTAAACGTTCCTGTCTCCAGATTGAATCCTGAGAACTCTGGTTTCTCTATGGGTCGTGTATCAGAAATTACTCGTGACGAATTGAAGTTCACTAAGTTTGTGGACCGTCTACGTACTAAGTTCTCTGACTTGTTTGATAGAGCTCTAAAGACACAATGTGTGTTGAAAGGCATCTGTACAGCAGAAGAATGGGATGAGTTCAAAGAACACATTCACTACGACTTTATTAAAGACAACAATTTTGCAGAATTAAAAGATGCAGAATTAATGAAAGAACGTTTGTCTTTGTTGGGTGCGGTTGACCCTTATGTTGGTCGTTATTACTCACAAGCTTGGATTCAACGTCATGTTCTACGTATGAACGATGATGACATTTCAGCAATGACTTCTGAAATGGAAGAAGAAAAAGCTTTGGGTATTGGTTTGCCAGTTGGTGTTTCCAATGCGGCAATGCAACAACAAATGGTTGGCGATATTCAAACACAACAACAAATGCAACAAAATCAAGCCGATGATGATGAACAAGTGAAAGAGTCGTCACCAGGTATCATAAGTAGAATCAGACAGGTTCTATAAATATTTTAATTTGGAGAACAAAATGACAGACTTAACAAGACAAATTATTGACTACTCAGCAAGAGACGAAGGTGCTGGAGCTCGTGAAGCTTTCTATGCAGCTTTGCATGACAGAGTTATGAATCACATCGAATCACAAAAACAAGTGATTGCAAAAACATTGATTCAGCCTGAAGAAGAAGTTGTTACTGCTGAACCAGAAACCACATCAGCGGAATAAATAGGATAAAAAATGGCCAATAAATACACATATCAAGTATTGAGAGATACACAAACAGATGCTGTTATTAAATTAACTGGCACGTTTGATGGTTCTTCTCAAGAAGCAAACAGTTCTCGTATCCAAGCAAATTCATTAACAAATGCTTTGGCTACTAACGGTTATTTGGTTGCTAACTCACAAGGCGGTGCAGCTAACACAGCGTTATCTTATTATGATTTGCAAATTACTGGCGTTAAAGCTTTTGTTAACTTTACAACAACTGGTACAGGTTCTGTTGAAATGTTCTGGTCTGGTGCAGGGTCAAACTATGCTCAACAGTATGCGAACGCTGCAACCATTTTCCACTTTAACAGCAACTCAGATTACGGTAACGGTGAACAAGTTCCATCTATTCTGAACAACTCAGGATTGGGTGTTTCATCTAACGCAGGCGTTGGTGACATTGGTGTTGCAACATCTGGTGCCGTTGCTAACTCTGCATACACATTGATTATCTCTTTGCGTAAGAATAACCAAATGTATAACCGTGGTCAATTGAACGATCCAGCAGCGTTCAACTACGGCTCATATGCATTGAAACCATAATAAAAGAAAGGCAATGAGAAAATGAAACTCATTAAAGAAGTCGTTGAAGACGTAAAATATTTGGTCGAAGAAAAAGACGGCAAAAAATCTTTGTATATCGAGGGTCCTTTTCTCGTGGCCGAAGCCGTTAATCGTAACGGTCGTAAGTATCTACGTGAAACAATGGAAAAAGAAGTACAACGTTACACACAAGAATACATTAATAAAAATCGTGCTTTCGGTGAACTGGGACACCCAGACACTCCAACACTTAACCTAGACCGTGTATCACATTTAAATGTGTCACTTCGTCAAGAAGGTAACGTTTGGGTCGGTAAAGCAAAAATTCTTGAAACTCCAATGGGTAACATTGCAAGAAACCTAATCGAAGGTGGCGGCCAACTTGGTGTGTCTTCTCGTGGTATGGGTTCTCTAAAAGCAATCAACGGTGTTAACATTGTTCAAGATGACTTTCATCTAGCCACAGCGGCAGATATCGTAGCAGACCCTTCTGCGCCTGGTGCTTTTGTACAGGGAATTATGGAAGGAAAAGAATGGATGTTGGTAGACGGCATTTGGACAGAAATGAATTTGGATCAAGCAAAGAAACAAATTCGTGAAGCATCACAAAAAGACATTGATGCTGTCAGTCTAATGATATTCGAAAACTTCCTGAAAAAACTTTAAATATAAATATCCAATATAGAAAACAAGGAGATTTTCAAAAATGGGAAAACTAAACCTATCTGATGCCGCTAAAGCTATTTTGACTGAAGATTCAAAATCAACTTTTGACGCTAACATTGCATCTAAAAAGAGCCAACGTTCTGACGATGGTACACAAGGTAAAATGAGAGGTTCTGTTGGTAAAGACAAACTACCTACATCTGCCGTTACAGGTCAACAAGATGCAGGCGAAATTGGTCAATCACCAGAACGTGCTTTGACAGACAAACTACCTGACTATACAAAAGGTACACCTTCTGCAACACCTCCAGGTGCAACACCTCCAGTCGGTTCACAACAAGACGGTGTTGGTGCAAAAACTCTTACTGGTCAACCAGGACAAACTATGGGCCGTTCAGACATTATGACTCCAACTAAATCAGATGCAACAAACTACGAAGCCATCCGTGATCGTATCGCTGGCAAATTGGCACCACAAATGATGGCTACAAACGCTGGTGGCGTTGGTATTCAAACATACGGTGAAGATATGGATGCATTGTTCTCTGGTGAACAATTGTCTGAAGATTTCAAATCTAAAGCACAAACAATTTTCGAAGCAGCAGTTACAGCTCGTGTTAGTGAGTTGGTAGAATCTGTTGAAAACGAATTGATGGAACAGTTTGAAGAAGCTGTTGAATCTTACAAAGACGATTTGGCAACTAAAGTTGACGACTACCTAAACTACTTCACAGAAGAATGGTATAACGACAACCAAATCGCAATTGAAAAAGGTCTACGTCAAGAAATCGTAGAAGAATTCATCACAGAATTGCGTGATGTATTCATCAAACACCACATTGATATTCCAACTGACAAAGTTGATGTTGTTGAAGAATTGGTTGCTAAAGTAGAAGAACTAGAAAGCTCTTTGAACGAACAAATCACATCAGCAGTTCAGTTGAAAAAAGAACTAAATGAACACAAAAAAGTAGAGGCTGTACACGCAGTTTGTGAAGGCCTAACTCAAACTCAAGTGGAAAAATTGAAGTCACTCGCAGAGGGTGTGGAATTTACCACAGAAGAAGAATTTGCACAGAAACTAGAAACTTTGAAAGAATCATATTTCAAAGCAGAAGTTAAAGTTGCTGATGCAGAATCTTTGAATGAAGAAGTTGTTGTAGAAGATGATTCTACACCTAAGAAAAAATCTAGTATTGATCCTATGATGGAACAATATGCAAAAACAATTTCACAAACCCTCAAAGGATAAATAAATTTTATCAATAAGATACTAACATAAGGAGAAACTATAATGTATCTAACAGAAGACCTTCAACAAAAATGGGCTCCAGTTTTGGACCACCCAGAACTTGAGTCTATCAAAGACCCATACAAACGTGCTGTTACAACATTGGTTCTAGAAAACCAACAAACAGCTTTGCGTCAAGACGCTCGTATGTTGAACGAAGTTGCAGATGGTGGCCCAACCAACGCAACAGGTTCAGCAGTACAAAACTTTGACCCAATCTTGATCTCTTTGGTTCGCCGTGCATTGCCTAACTTGATCGCTTACGATATCGCTGGCGTTCAACCAATGACAGGACCAACAGGTTTGATTTTCGCAATGCGTGCTCGTTACGCTAACCAAACAGGTTCTGAAGCATTCTTCAACGAAGCTAACACAATCTTCTCTGGTAACACATCTGCTAACGCACCTTACAACAACTACGGTTTCCAAGGTACTGTTTCTTCAGATACTTCAAACAACGCAATTGCAAACGAAACTGCTAACGCCTTCACAACTGGTGTTGGTATGCCTACAGCTCTTGCTGAATACTTGGGTTCTGACAACAACACAGCTTTCCAACAAATGGCATTCTCTATCGAGAAAGTTACTGTTACTGCTCAAAGCCGTGCATTGAAAGCAGAATACTCACTTGAACTTGCTCAAGACTTGAAAGCTATCCACGGTTTGGATGCAGAAACAGAATTGTCTAACATTCTGTCTACAGAAATCTTGGCTGAAATCAACCGTGAAGTTATCCGTACAGTGTACACTTCTGCTGTTCCAGGTGCTCAATACGGTACTACAACAGCTGGTTACTTCGACTTGGACACAGACTCTAACGGTCGTTGGTCTGTTGAACGTTTCAAAGGTTTGATTTTCCAAATCGAACGTGATGCTAACGTTATTGCAAAACAAACTCGTAGAGGTAAAGGTAACGTTCTGATCGTTTCTTCAGACGTTGCATCTGCTATGGCTATGGCTGGCGTGTTGTCATATACACCTGCTCTATCTGCTGACCTACAAGTTGACGATACAGGTAACACATTCGCTGGTATGTTGCACGGTCGTATCAAAGTATACATCGACCCATACTTCGGTGGTTACACATCTAACCAAGAATTGGTAACAGTTGGTTACAAAGGTTCTTCACCTTATGACGCTGGTTTGTTCTACTGCCCATACGTTCCTCTACAAATGGTTCGTGCAGTTGACCAGTTCACATTCCAACCAAAAATTGGTTTCAAGACTCGTTATGGCATGGTTGCAAACCCATTTGCACAAGGCTTGACACAAGGCAACGGTATTATCAACGCACGTTCAAACGTGTACTACCGTATCTTTGGTGTGAAAAACTTGATGTAATCAAGAAACCCGCGCAAGAAGGGTATTTAAAAGGGACCTTCGGGTCCCTTTTTTTTGCTTCCTAAATATTGAATAAGGAGAATTGAATGTCAGCATTAGACAGAACACCAGAAAATACTGGTTATTTACAGCCGTCAAAGTTTCTTTTGTCGTTCAGTAGAATACCAGATACACAATATTTTTGCCAGTCTGTGGATTTACCTGGTATTAGTACAGGTAATGCCACTCTGAACACTCCTTTTCTAGACATACCTTTGGCAAGCACAAAGATTGCATACAACCCATTGAGAATTACGTTTAACGTGAATGGTGACTTGAGTTCTTGGATGAATCTGCACCAATGGATGCGTTCTTTTGCGGCTCCAACAGGGTTTAGTGAACGAAACAGACTGACACAACAACAAACTATAAACACATCTAACTACTCTGATGCCACACTTATCGTGTTATCTAATTTGAACAATCCGATTGGTCGTTTTAACTTCTACAATACATTCCCAATTTCACTTTCTGACATTAAATTTGATGTTACAGAAGGCTCTGAAACTGTAATTGTTGGTGATGCATCATTCATGTTTGAATACTACGATTATGTTTCGGCATAGTTCTAACATAAGGCTTGCTTTCTAACATCGTTTATGTTATTATGTTTTTTTAGTGTTAACTTATTGATTTTATTATGGAAAATTTAGAACAGATTTTAAAATACTGGGAATCAGATTCAGATATTGACCAGACCGAGCCTGGTAAAGAACTACTGAAAATTCCAAAGTACCACAACAAATATCTCACCATTTTGACCAAGCATAAGATTGCCGTAAAGAAGGCAAACTTTGATTATCTACGTATGCGTAAGATCAAAATGGAATACTATACAGGCAAACTATCACAGGAAGAACTGGATCAATACGGTTGGGAACCGTTTCAGTTTGTACTGAAGTCTGATATGGCCAGTTATCTTGAGGCTGATGCAGACCTTATCAAGTTACTGGAAAAGAAAGTGTACCATGAAGAATGTGTATCAGTCATTGAATCTATTATGAATGAACTGAAACAACGTACATGGCAACTAAGAGATTTTATTTCTTGGGAGAAATTTATAGGTGGACAATAATTTATTTTCAGTTTCAGTACACACATTAAACCTACTTTCGTTTATATTAGGAATGTTGTTTGCCTCAACAATGTTTAGAGCTAAAGCATTGTTTTATGTGGTTTTATATCTTGTGTGTCTGTCACTATATTACTATTTAAGAAGTGAAGGCTATGTCTGATATCATATTAAGTAAAGATAATCAAGTATACGCCAAGGTCGAGTGTGAACGACATGTGGCGAAAGAATTATCAGAGTACTTCACATTCTTTGTCCCTGGTCATCAATTCGTTCCTGCGTTCAGGAATCGTATATGGGACGGCAAGATTAGACTGTTCAATTTAACAACAAGTCAAATTTATCTTGGTCTACTAGATTACATTTTAGAATTTGCAAAAGACCGTGGTTACACAGTCGATACAGGTAACACCGATGTTGAGTCGGAGTTCTCGATGTATCACGCAAAGAAGTTTGCAGAAGAATTAAATTTACATTCTAAAGGTAAAAAACTGGATGTGCATGAACACCAGTTGAGTGCGTTCGTTGATGCTATGCAATCACACAGAAGATTGTTGTTGTCTCCAACGTCATCAGGTAAGTCCTTAATCATCTATATGATTATACGTCAACTGTTAGACTATCAAGGCTTGAAAGGACTGATTATTGTTCCTACAACATCTTTGGTTGAACAGTTATACTCTGACTTTGCAGACTACTCATCTAACAACGACTTTGATGTACCAGAGAATGTGCATCGAATTTATCAAGGCAAAGAAAAATCAACAAACAAAGCTGTAACCATTTCTACGTGGCAGTCTTTGTATAAGATGGACAAAGAATACTTCGCACAGTTTGATTTTGTGATTGGTGATGAAGCGCATCTATTTAAAGCACAATCTTTGACCACCATATTAACTTCTTGTATCAACACCAAGTATCGTATTGGCCTAACAGGTACTTTAGACGGCACCAAGACACACAAACTTGTTCTTGAGGGTCTGTTTGGTCCTGTGAAACAAGTTATCACCACAAGAGAACTGATTGACACCAACAAGGTTGCAGATTTTGAAATCAAATGCTTACTATTGAAGTATGATAATGAAATTTGCGAGTTGGCCAGAGATTATACATACCAGGAAGAAATTGAATTTCTTATTTCAAACGAGAACAGAAACAAATTTATTCGTAATCTTGCGGTATCTTTAAACAAAAATACACTGATTCTGTATCAAATGGTTGAAAAACATGGACAAATCCTTTATAATATGATAAAGGACACTAAGAATCTTGGCAATAGAAAAGTGTTTTTTGTTCATGGTGATGTTGATGTAACCGAAAGAGAAGATATTAGACGAATAGTGGAGGAAGAAAACGATGCAATCATTGTGGCTTCATATGGTACTTTTAGTACTGGGATTAATATTCGCAATTTACATAACATCATATTTGCTTCACCTTCTAAGTCTCGTGTTCGGAATCTCCAATCTATCGGCCGAGGACTCAGAAAAGGAGAAGGAAAAGACAGAGCTACCCTCTACGATATCGCAGACGACCTCAGACACAAAAAACACTTAAACTTTACTTTGAAACACTTCATTGAAAGAACTGATATCTATAACCAAGAAAAGTTTCCATATAGAATCTATAAAATAGGAGTTAAGAAATGAACAATATTAAAATTGTAAGACTTAAGAATGGAGACGATTTGGTGGGAAGTGTAAACACAGAATATGGTATCTGCATCTCTGAACCAATGTTGGTACATATCAACTTTAGAAACAACGAACCTCAAGGTGTATTGCAACTTGCACATTGGTTGCCAATTCAACTGATTAAAAAGAATGAGGCTATGTTACATCCAGATTCGGTCCTTACCATGTTGGAACCGGAAGATGAATTTAAGGAATATTATATTAATGCTGTACAAAAAATTAAATCCTTAATGGAAGCTAAAAATGATTTGGACCAATTAAATGACCAAGAAATTATGGAGATTATGGAATCCATGAAATTAAATAATAATCAAGTGGTCCATTAATATAATTTTATTATAGGGAACACCGAGACTGTATCACTTGTCAAGCCTTTTGTCAACAACTTTTTATGGTATATTTGAAATGAGTAAAACTAAACATTATATAAACAACGCCGATTTCTTGAAGGCACTTACAGATTACAAAGAGAAATGTAAGATTGCCAGTGAATCGAATAAACCTACACCCGAAATACCAAATTATATTGGTGAATGTTGGATGAAGATTGCAGAAGGCTTGTCACACAAACCAAACTTCATAAACTACCCACATAGGGAAGACATGATAGGTGATGGTATCGAAAACTGTCTTATGTACTTCAATAACTTTGATCCAGCAAAATCAAAGAACCCATTTGCATACTTCACACAGATTATCTACTACGCATTTCTCCGTAGAATTGGCAAAGAAAAGAAACAACTATACGTCAAATACAAAGCCACAGAACAGTTTGGTATTTTAGATGAATATGAAATGATGGATTCTGATGGTAATACCATGCAGTTCCAGTTGTACGATAATATTGCCGACTTCATTGAGACATTTGAAGAAACGAAAAACAAGAAAAAGAAACCGGCAAAGAAGCCCAAGGGTATTGAAAATTTTTTGGATTAGTAGTACAATGTGCAAAAACTGCACAATCGAAAAATGAAAATAGCCTTAATTACAGATCAGCACTTTGGTGCTCGCAACGATTCACCACAGATTCTTGACTACTACGAGAAGTTTTATCTCGACATATTTTTTCCCACATTAGAGAGGGAAAATATTGACACGGTATTAATTCTTGGTGATACGTTTGACCGTAGAAAGTATGTCAACTTCTTTACGTTGAAACGTGCCAAACAGATGTTCTTTGACCGACTTCATGTGTTAGGTATCAAAGTACACATGTTGGCTGGTAACCATGACACATACTTTAAGAACACCAATTCGGTGAATTCTGTTAAACTATTGTTACAAGAGTATGATAACATCAATGTTATTCACCATCCAAAAACAATCTATTTGGGTGCCAAAAGATATCCTGTTTGCATGATGCCATGGATTTGTCCTGAAAATTATCAAGACTCAATGGACACATTAAAAGACACTGAAGCTAGTATTTGTTGTGGGCATTTTGAGATTGCTGGGTTCGCAATGTATCGTGGTATGCAATCGGAAGAAGGACTAGATCGTGCTTTGTTCAACAAGTTCACTCATACTTTTAGTGGTCATTATCACCACAAGTCTAACGCTAGTGACATATATTATTTGGGTAACCCCTATGAACTTACTTGGCAGGACTACAATGATGACCGTGGGTTTCATATTTTCGATTTGGATAGCCATAGTCTTGAATTCATTCAGAATACTAACAGGATGTTTCATAGGATAATCTACGATGATAAAGTGGAATCTATCCAAGAAATTACCAATAAAGACCTAAGCAAACATACCAACACATACGTTAAAGTTGTGGTAGTTAACAAAACTAATCCATATCTGTTTGACCGCATGATTGAGAATCTTTACCAGGTTAATCCTGTGGACATTACCATTGTTGAGGACTTTACAGACTTGACAGAAGGTGTAGAAGATGATACAATCGACCAAGCTGAAGATACTTTGACTATTCTAAACAAGTTTGTGGACTCTGTTGAGAATGAAAATATAGACAACAGTACATTGAAAAAAATATTGAAAGAACTCTACGTAGAGGCATTGAGTCAAGATAAAGTATGATTTTATTTGAAACAGTTCGTTGGAAAAATATTCTTTCCACCGGCAACTCGTTCACCGAAATTCGGCTGGACAAGTCACCGAACACATTGATTATTGGTCATAATGGTGCAGGCAAGTCCACCATTCTTGACGCTTTGTGCTTTGGTCTTTTCGGTAAACCGTTTCGTAAAATTAACAAACCAAACCTTCTGAACTCTATCAACAATCAAAAAGGTTTGGTTGAAGTTGAGTTCACTATTGGTAAAAAGAAATATAAAGTTGCTCGTGGTATTAAACCAAATGTGTTTGAAATCCATTGTGACGGTATTTTGCTGAATCAAGATGCAGCCGCAAAAGACTACCAAGAAGTGTTAGAGAAACAAATTCTCAAGTTGAATTACAAGTCTTTCACGCAGGTTGTTATTCTTGGTTCAGCTTCTTTTGTTCCGTTCATGCAATTATCACCTGCTGATCGTAGAGCAATCATCGAAGACCTTTTAGACATTCAAATCTTTTCTACGATGAATGGTATTCTAAAAGAAAAATACTCATTGAACAAAGAGAACCTGACTAAGATCAAGTACGATATTAGTTTGGCACAAGAAAAGATTAATCTTCAATTGCAAAATATTGAAGAACATCGTAAGAACAATCAGGCTGAGATTGACCGTAAACAGGAAGAAATTGAAGAATCAAAGACACAGGTTGCCAAGATTACTCGTGATGTAAACCTAATACAGAAACACATCGATGCAATGCAGTCTAGGGTTGCAGATAAGAGTAAGTTTGAAACTAAGTCTAAAGAGTTTTTACAACTTGAATCTAAGCTGGAAACAAGATTAAAAAGATTGAAGAAGGACGAAACATTTTATCATGAGAATGACAACTGCCCAACGTGCAAGCAGAGCATCCCAAGCGAATTCAAATCTTCTCAGTTGGAAAGAATTGTCGATGTTAAGAGTGAGGTTGAAACTGCGTTGTCGAAGGTTGAAAGCCACATTAGTAAGTTATCCTCTCAGTTACAGACTATTCAGGAAACTCTCCAGAAGATTACAGCTCATCAACAAGAGGTGATGAAACACAACACAAACATCAATGCAATTAACAAGTACATTAGTAAGTTGTTGAAAGAAATTGGTGAGTTGAATACCAAGTCACAGAACTCGGAAGATGACAACGAGAAGTTGAATCAACTGAAAGCTGAATTGGTTGCAAGCAGAAAAGAATATGAAACTCTATTGAAAGAAAAACAATACATGGAGTTTGCAGGCACATTGTTGAAAGATGGTGGTATCAAAACCAGAATCATTAAACAATACCTGCCTATAATGAACAAACTCATTAACAAGTATTTGAAGGCAATGGACTTCTTTGTTAACTTTAATATCGATGAGAACTTTGATGAAACAATTAAGAGCCGCCATCGTGACGAGTTTTCTTACGCTAATTTTTCCGAAGGAGAAAAGATGCGTATTGACCTTGCATTATTATTTACATGGCGCCAAATTGCCAAGTTGAAGAATAGTGTAAGTACCAACCTACTGATTCTAGACGAAGTATTTGATTCAAGCCTAGATACTGTAGGTACAGAAGAATTTTTGAAATTGATTCATGAAATGGGACATGATACCAATGTCTTTGTGATTTCTCACAAAGGCGACCAGCTATTTGACAAATTCAGATCGGTAATACGATTTGAGAAGAAAAACAACTTCAGTCAAGTGGTCAAATAATCCCTGTAAACCCCGTGTGAATAAACCCACACAACCCTTAAAAAGGAAATTTGAAATGCAAACTATCGTTACAATTAAACTCAATACAGAGTTCACAGATGCAAACTTGGAAACAGCAAAAGCTTTCTTACGTGCCGAAGCTTTTCCGCAATTCTACACAAACGAAGAATTCGAATCATTGGAGTTCCATGGACTTCAATTGATCGAAGAACATCTAATCATTCGTGATGGTTATGGAAGTTCTCAATCAGTTCGTGCTGAAGGTAAGAATGAAAAGTATGACGAACTGAGATATGATATCTTAGAAAACGGATTCCGTCTATACGAAAAGCCTATCTTTCTCCGTCCTTGTCCAGATCATCCAGGAAAATTCTTGTTGGTTGATGGTCGTACAAAAGACAAAATTCTACACGAAAAGAAAGTTAAGAACCGTATCTGTGCTGTCATTGATATTGATGAATCTGAAGCAGACGTTTTTGGTAATCGAACAAACGCAGGCGAAGATCGTCCACCAGCTGGTCTACTAAAAGAAATCGACATTCTATCTCTTGCACAGAGAATGATCGACCAAGGTACTCTAGAATTAGAAGTTGAAGCAATTTCAAATTTCATTGATAAGGTTTGTGGTAACAAAGGCAAGTTTTCTCCACAACGTAGAACTGCTTTGACTTATCAAATTTTTCACCAAAACAATGCCATTCAAACATCTAAACTATTGCCAGTTGCATGGTCAAATGTTTCAGAAGTAAACACATGGTTGAAAGCTCACAACTATATCGAGACAGATAAAGTTGTTTATCTTCCATATGCAGCATCATCTCCGGTGAAAGCAGTTTTTGCCGCTGCAGCTCTGGCACAACAGAAACCAAACAAAGAAGTTCGTTTGGTTGCATATGTCAGTAAATTGAACGGTCGTGATTTACAGAAGTGTTATTTGGAAGCAGTACTGAAATTTAAAAACAATTGGTACTATTACATGGAAATGTTGGGTAGCGTTTACTATTCTGGTAAATCATCTAATGAAGACCGTGTAAAGCTGTATGGTTATGTTCCATCAAATATCGAAACAGTATGCGATAACATGGAAAAGTTAATTGTTATCGGTAAAACAGATCAAAACATCGATGATTCATTCTTAACAAATCAATCATTGAATAGTTATTTTGATATCGGTGAAGAAGACCTATAAGGAGAAAATTATGGTTGAAAAAGTAAATTTGGAGTTGAAGGATGTGTTGCGTGATGATGATACCATTATTATCGACACGGAAAAACAATCACAACTGGTACAACACCACATCGAGACATTCGATTTGGTTTCAGAAGATGATCCTATCTTGCGAGAAGTATTGCCTGAATTTGATTTTGATAATGCAACAATCAATCCAGCCGACTTTGCATCGTCAATGGTAGAAACCTGTATCAAAAATCGTGGTTACGGCTTGTCTGCAAATCAATGTGGATTCCGTCATCGCATGTTTGTAATGGGTGCTGGTACAGAATATGTGGCATTTTATAATCCTAAGGTTGTTAAAACTGAAGGTGAAACTCACATGGGTGAAGCATGTCTATCATTCCCGATGATGGAACTCAAGGTGACTCGTCCTAAAGAGATTTGGGTTGAATACCAAGACTTCAACGGTAACAAAAAAGAGGCACACTATGTTGGCTTAAGTGCAAGATGTTTCTTGCATGAGCTTGACCACATGGACGGAATCGTGTATACTTCACGTGCGAAACCACTTGCATTGCAAATGGCTTTGAAAAAACGTAACAAGATTAAAACACTGATTAAACGTGCTGAGAAAGCCGCAGAAAAAATTACAAAAGCCCATGGCAAAAAACATTCCTGATATTGAAGAACAGTGGAGTAACTGGAAGGATCAAAACGATCCTTCTAGTTTTACACACATTGATACCGAAAAACTTCGTGAAGATTTGATTGCAGACTTAACAATCAAGTCACAGATGGATGTTCGTGAGTATACCTTGTACCAGAAATGGTGTGAGGTACACGAAAAGTTTCCTACCAAAGAAGTTTCTGTTTTATTTGGTGATGATGAGTTTCAGCTTATAAATCCAAAACAGAAAAAAGATATTGAGTCTATCAAATCAAATCTTTGGATGCCAGAAACACCGGATGATTTTGATAAATTAAAACCTAAAATGGTTCTTTCTAATGGTCCGTTGGCAGACCGTTGGAACACACTACGCACATTCTCGTCTACAATGAAGAATAATTCTAACATTGGACGCAACCTATACTACACCGTGACAGATGAAGTCACAGGTAAGTATCTTGGTGTCATTTGTATTTCTTCTGACTTCCTAGACTTAACTCCACGTGATAAGTTTATTGGTTGGCCTAAAGAAGTGAAGACACAAGGTAACATGATTAATCACACAGCAATCGGTTCTACGATTGTTCCTTTGCAACCACTCGGTTTTAATTATATGGGTGGTAAATTGTTGGCACTTTTGTGTCTATCTGACACAGTTCAAGAAGATTGGAAAAGACAATATGGTGACATTCTTGTTGGCGTTACAACTACTTCTCTATATGGCATGGCAAAGTCCGGCGGGTTATCACAGTATGATGGTCTCGAACATTGGACTAAAATGGGATTCAGTTCGGGCTCAGTCGCTTTTGACCCTAGCCGTAATTTACTCAACACAATATACGATTGGGTAAAAGAGAATCATACACGCCATTACTTTGAATGGTGGGAAGCCAAGAAACCAAATGGCTTACCATACAAACGTGACCATAAAAATCGTACACTACACTTTGCATACAGTAAGTTGAAGATACCAAAAGAATTGGTGAAGTGTGCTCACCAACGTGGCATTTACTTTTCGCCACTATACAATAACACACCCGAATTCCTCCGTAAAGAAATTACGGAAGAATCACTGGTAAAATCATTTGATACCAGTGTTGAGGCTTTGACAAATATTTGGAAAACCAAATATGCCAAAGGCCGTATTAGGCAACTTCAAAAGAAAAATAACGTTTCATATGAAACACTTTTCTATGATGACCTAATCTATTTGTCTTGGGAAGAAACCAAGTCAAAGTATTTGCCACAAGTTGGCAGATAAGTCAAGTATGCCATTAGGATTCTTGACAAACATCATATATAATGATATGATACTGATACTTGCAATCTGCAAGATTTTTTGTTAAACTTTGTTATTAGGAGATATTATGTCTAAATTGTCCGCAAAAGCTAAAATGTTGAACTACTTGAGCAAAACAGAAGGTTACAACACCTTCTCCGTTGCACAAGGTCGTAAATTGTTCGGCGTTACAAACGTTTCTGCACGTATTGATGAACTTCGTCAAGAAGGTCATGTGATCTACACAAACACCGTTACTAAGAATGACGGCAGCAAAGCCCAAGTTTATCGTCTTGGCAAACCAACTAAAGCTCTAGTGAAAGCAGCATTGCAAGCTGGTTACTCTTTGGCAGCTTAATCTAAGGGGGCAAGTCCCCCTTTTTTCTTTACCATTACGGAGTCCAAATGGAAATTTCAATTAAAAGAGAAGACTTACAAAAGAAAAGCCTATTTGTGGCTACACCAATGTATGGTGGTATGAACCACGGTTTGTATATGAAAGCTTGCTTAGACTTGCAAGGCCTTTGTATGCAATACGGCATCAGTATCAAGTTTTCTTTCCTATTCAATGAATCTTTGATTACTCGTGCTCGTAACTATTTGGTCGATGAATTTATCCATCGTTCAGACTGTACACACATGTTGTTCTTGGACTCAGATATTAACTTCCAACCACAAGACGTTATTGCAATGTTGGCGTTGGATAAAGATGTTATCGGCGGACCATATCCAAAGAAAGCAATCAAATGGAAATCTATTCAAGCCGCTCTTAAGCGCAACCCAGATTTGCCACTAGAAGCACTTGGTCAATTGACTGGTGACTTCGTTTTCAACCCAGTTAAGGGTACAGAGAAATTCAATGTTTCAGAACCTCTTGAAGTTCTTGAAATTGGTACCGGTTTCATGATGGTTAAGCGTGAAGTGTTCCAGAAAATGGAAGAAGCTTACCCAATGATTCGTTATAAACCAGATCACGTTGGTCAAGCCAACTTTGATGGTTCACGTTATATTCATGCGTTCTTCGACACCGTGATTGATAGCAAAGATTCTATCACTGGTGGTGGTTCAGATCGTTACTTGTCAGAAGATTATATGTTCTGCCAAATGTATCGTAAGATCGGTGGACAAATTTGGTTGTGTCCATGGATGAGAACTGAACACTTGGGTACTTATCACTTCAAAGGTGATATGCCATCTATCGCAAATTACGTTGGAGAAATGTAATGATTATTGGCTTACTTGGATTTATTGGTTCAGGTAAAGGTACCGCAGGCGACCTCTTGAAAGACATGGGATTTACTCCTGTGTCTTTTGCAAAGGGTGTCAAAGATGTGGCCGCTGAAATGTTTGGTTGGCCTCGTCATTTGTTAGAAGGTGACACTCAACAGTCACGTGAATGGCGTGAAGTACCTGACGAATTCTGGTCTAAAGAATTGGGTAAGCCATTTACACCTCGACTTGCACTACAGTTGATGGGTACAGAAGTTGGTCGTGATGTATTTCATGAAGACTTTTGGGTTATCAAGTTGAAAAGATATATTGAACAAAATCCTGATACGCACTATGTTATCACTGATGTTCGTTTTCAAAATGAAATTGAATTTGTTCATTCAATGAATGGTATCACGATTGAAATTGAGCGTGGTGTAAGACCTCATTGGTATTCTATTGCAGCTACCGCAAATCATGGTGGCCACAAAGAAGAACAATACATGCTAGAACAATCTGGCATACATGAATCTGAATGGCGTTGGATTGGTGGTCAAATTGATTATACTATCCAAAACTCAGGTACTATGGAAGACTTGAAAGATAACTTGATTAGACGTATTGCTTTTTCATACGGATCAGGTATAATGAGTGAATTGAAATAAGGAGTATATTATGAAATTGTCCAGCGAAACATTGACCGTGTTGCAAAACTTTGCATCGATCAATAGTAATCTCGAATTTAAAAAGGGTAAGACCCTAAAAACTATTTCTCCAGGTAAAGGTCTTTTGGCCACAGCTACTTTGGGTGATGAGTTTGATGCCGATTTTTGTGTAGTTGATTTGAATCAGTTCTTGGTTGTTTACAACTTGAACAAAGACACAGAAATTCAATTGACAGATAAAGACATTATCTTCAAAGCAGGTCGTTCTAAAACAAATTACCGCAAAACAGAGCGTTCTAATTGTGTTCTTCCACCAGAGAAAGAATTGACATTGCCTTCTGTTGAACTTGATATTTTGATTTTGGATACAGACTTGGCTTCTATTTTGAAGTCTGCTTCTGTATTGAAGTCTACACACATCGCTGTTGAAACAAACAAAGACAACACCAAAGTCTTGTTGACCGCATGTGATCCTGCTGACGACTCTGCACACATTAACTCTATTGAGTTGGGTGAGAACACTACAGGTAAAGAATTCTCCTTTGTCTTTAGTGTTGATAACATGAAGATGATTCCAGGTGAATATAGATTGCAGTCCTCTGCAAAAGGTCTTGCATCGTTTAAAAACAACAAAGTTGATATTCAATATTTCATGGCCATGGAAAAGAAATACTCAACTTTTGAAGATAAGAAAGTAGGCGCATAATGATTTGGGTAACCGATATCGTAACTGGCAACAAAGTTGCTTTGAACCCTGAATATGTTGTTGCAGTCTTCATTGCACCAGATGGTGAGAATCAAGGCAAGACTGCGATTAATTTGATTAACGGACAAATTATTGTCAAAGAAACTGACATTGAAGTTGTGGGGATGATTGAACAATGACTAAAGTAAATACATTATTTGGTTCTTTTGATGAGAAACAATTGAAAGAGTTAAAAGGTTACGTTGATGAAATGGTGGTTCATATGAACCGCAATAAAGCTAACAATGAAGCCGTGAAAGATATTGTTAATGTTGCCAACGAAGAATTGAAAGTCCCTAAAAAGATTATCAAACGCATGGCAAAGGTTCAGTTCAACAATAACTTCCAAACAGAAGTTGCTGAATCTAAAGAGTTTGAGGCGTTGTTTGAATCCATGTTGGAAGTCAAATGAGCCTGGTGGGTCGTAGACAGTTCGCTAAGTCACTAGGTCTTATTGGCCTAGTGGCCGCTGGCGCCAAAGGTTATGCTGAGGTAAAAGAACGTATTGTCTACAAAGAAGATGAGTTACCCACCAAAGAGTTGGAAAAACAACTCGAAGGTAAACCTGTGTTGCAATTGATGGCAACATACGGTACACCAAAACCTGTACAATCTTGGAGTCAATACAATATTGTTGGTTTCGGTGAAGAATATGTAGAAGGTACCAAAAAGGAAGTGAAGGTCAATATTGTACCTGGTCCTGACGGTAAACTTTACGTCAAAGAGAATGACATTTGGCGTAAAGTCTGATACAATACATTTTTATATTATGGAGAATTTGAATGAGCGAACACATGTTGTGGGTAGAGAAGTATCGTCCACATAAAGTTGAAGATTGTATTCTTCCTGACCGTATCAAAGATACATTTCAAGAATACGTAAATCACAAACAAATTCCTAACCTATTGTTGGCTGGCACCGCAGGTGTTGGTAAAACCACCATTGCAAAAGCATTGTGTGAAGAAGTAGGTTGTGACTATCTAGTTATTAACGGTTCAGATGACCGTGGTATCGCAACCATGCAGAACCAAGTCAAGAACTATGCGACCTCAATGAGTTTGTCCGGTGGTCGTAAAGTTGTCATCATCGATGAGGCAGATAATCTAACACCAGATGCACAAAAAGCTTTGCGTGGTATTATCGAAAACGTCTCTGACAATTGTTCCTTTATCTTTACTTGTAACTTCAAGAACCGTATTCTTGATGCATTACATTCTCGTTGTGCCGTGATTGACTTTAAACCTAACGGTTCTAAAGCCAAGATGGCCACACAGTTTTTCAAACGAGTTGAAAGTATTCTTACGTCAGAAGGAGTGACATATGAGAAGGATGTCGTTGCAGCAGTTATCACGAAATATTTTCCTGATAATCGCCGTATTCTTAACGAGCTTCAGCGGTATAGTATTGGCGGCACAATTGACAAAGGTATTCTTGCATCAGTTGCCGATGTGCAGGTAGCAGACCTTGTTAAAGCTCTTTCTAGTAAAGACTTTGCATCTGCTCGTAAATGGGTTACAAACAACCTAGACAATGATCCATCACGAATCTTCCGTACTCTGTATGACGGTTTGTATGAGAAGTTGTCACCTAATTCTGTACCACAACTGGTTCTAATCCTCGCCAAATATCAGTATCAAGCTGCATTTGTGGCTGACCACGAAATCAACTTGATCGCATGTTTGACCGAAATTATGGTTGAATGTGAGTTCAAGTGATGTTAGACCTATTCAAAGAAATCATTCCGTCAATTCTTACAAAAGGTAAGTCAGTCTTTCCTGAAGATTCAGATTACAAAGACTACGTTCCTTTTGTGGTGAATCGTGCTTTGTCTTATCATATGGACTGTGTGTTGTATGTCAATGATTTGAACCAACATCCATCCATGGATAAGGATATGCAATATCATTATCTTCTAAATAGTATTAGGCCGATGAAACGTAAGTTCCAACCATGGCAGAAACCATCGGCAGATAAAGATATTGATTGCGTCAAAGAATACTTTGGTTACAATAACCAAAGAGCCAAAGAAGCCTTGGCTATTCTGACTAAAGAACAAATCGCTGAAATAAGAATAAAAACAGATAAAGGCGGAGTGAAATGAAAGATATTTCCAGTTTAATTGAAGTTACACTGAATGAGAAAGATGATTTCCTAAAAGTAAGAGAGACACTAACTCGAATTGGTGTAGCTTCCAAAAAAGATAAAACCTTGTACCAATCTTGCCACATTCTACACAAGCAAGGTAAGTACTACATCGTGCATTTCAAAGAGTTGTTTGCACTTGACGGAAAACCAACAGACATTACAGATAATGATTTGTCTCGTAGAAACGCTATTGCAAACTTGTTGCAAGACTGGGGCTTGATTGCTTTGGTAAATAAAGATTCAACCAAAACACCAGAACCAATTTTCTTGTCACAGGTGAAAATCTTGTCTCATAAAGAGAAAGGTGAATGGCAATTAGTACCGAAATATAACATCGGAAATAAGACGAAAGCTGTATAAATAATTGTATCTCAGTCCCATCGGGATGGGAAAAAGGTGCTCCACCTACCTTAGGAGCGTATTAAAACGGGTGTACGTCATCACCGCTGGAAAACGTAACCAGCACCAACGATATGCCTTCGGGGTATCAAAAATTTAACTTGCTTATTTAAGGAGAAAACTATGAACGACATGTTCAACTTCCATCGCTTCGACCCTTTCACAATCGGTTTCACCGATGTTTTTGAAGAACTTGAAAAGGCTTCAAAAAAACTACAGAAAGCGGCATTCCCTCCATACAATATCAAACAGTTGTCCGAAAACGAATACGTCATTGAAATGGCTGTTGCTGGTTTTGGTAAACAAGATATTGAAGTTACTCTAGAAGGTAACAAGCTTGTCGTTAAAGGCAACGCTAAAGAGGATGAACCAGATACTTTCATCTACAAAGGAATTGCTAACCGAAACTTCACACATGAATTCACTATTGCCGATAAGGTAGAAATTGAAAATGCCGAATTGGTAAACGGTATGTTGAAGATAGGTTTGTCTAATATGGTAAAGATGCAAGACGCCATCAAAAAGATTCCCCTATTCTCTAAAGAGTAATAAGAAAAGGGTCTTGACAGACCCTTTTTTTTCATGTATAATGGTGATATTATGAAAAAATTAGACTTTATTAAAATGCGAGTGGTTTCTTCAAGAGAAATTGTGTACACATTCAAACACTGGCCAACCCAAGAAATTGATGGTGTGGAGTTTTTGTCTGTCTGTAAACGTGAACCTTCACAAGAACTGACACAAGTATCACATTGGATGCGTAAAGATTCTTTGGAAAGAGTGAAATGATTCCACGTAAAATTGCAACCGAAGAAGATGCGAACCGGTTATACGACCATTTTCTAGAAGATATTGTTGGTCATGACCGTTATCTGAGGTTTGGTTATGCTGCATCCGATGCTAATATAATTGACTACTTAGATAAGGCCTTTGATGAATTTGGTTTCAAGAACATGTGGTTTATTGTTGAACACGAAAACGCTGGGGTTGTTGGCTCTGTTCATGTTACTTTTTATCCACTAAGCAAAGATGGTGATTATTCTGCTGAAATGGGATTCACCGTTTCACCAGAATTTCGTGGCCAAGGTCTAGGCCAAGAGTTATTCATTCGTGGTGCAACATGGGCAATGTCTAAAGGCGCAAAGACTCTATTCACTCAATGCCTATCAGATAATAAGGTAATGCAACACATCGCCAAGAAAAATGGCATGACTGTTGTAACGATTGCACAAGGTGAAAAAGAAGCCACTATTCAGGCAACAAAAGGTAAAATTCAATCCTACTTTGATGATAAGTACTTTGATAATCTTGCGTTTGTTGATAAGGCGGTATCTTTACAACAACAAATTTTTAAATCATTATTGCGCCTATAGCTCAGCTGGTTAGAGCAGCGGACTCATAATCCGTTGGTCCTAGGTTCAAGTCCTAGTGGGCGCACCATTTTTGAAGGAGTATATTATGGATATGGATGTAGCAGCAGAAGTGCTTGCAGGTAGTATTTTGACTGGGTTATCTCTTATTATTTTTGTATCTACTGTTGTAGTAATTAACAACATCATACACCGATACTGGAAGCCAATTCAGATGTTTAAGTTCTTAGAGTACCCACCATCGGTACCGGAAGAATCAAAAATTACCCAAAGTAACGACACTATCACCACGATTAAAAATAACAATTAGACTTTTGATGAAAATAGTGATATACTATCATAAGTAATTATTTGATTGCTAAACTTTATAAAGGAAAAATATGTCAGTTACAATGAAAAATCTTGAGAGTGCATTGGCAGGCGAATCAATGGCTCACATCAAGTACCGTTATTTTGCTAAGTTGGCTCGTGCAGAAGGCTTTGAAGAAGTTGCAAAACACTTCGAACACACTGCTGACCAAGAAATTCTCCATGCATGGGGTCATTTAGAGTTACTAATTGGTAAACCAACAACTAAGAAATGCTTAGAACTTGCCATTGAAGGTGAGACACATGAATTCACAACCATGTATCCTGGTTTTGTTACCGATGCACAACAAGAAGGTCATCGTGCAGTAACAGAATTCCAAGAACAGGTTGACGAGTCTCAACAACATGCGGAACAATTCAAGAAAGTTCTAGAGATGGCTGAGAAACGTTTTGCTGCATTGGCTAAAGTTGAAAAACGTCATGCAGAAGCATATCAAGTTAAACTAGGAGAAATGAAATGAGCGAAAGAATTTACGTTTGTGTAGTTTGTGGCCACCAATTGTCTGAAGCAGACTGGTTGAGTCTTCCTGATGAAGTCAACTGTCCAGAATGTGGTGTTTCTAAAAATGATTATGTGTTGATGGAATGAAAGAAAAGTTTCGTAATGCGTATATGAGGGTGGCAGAGACTTTCGCAGGATTGTCTTCTGCCAGACGACTTCATGTTGGTGCCATTATTGTCAAAGATGACCGTATCATAAGTATTGGTTATAACGGAATGCCATCCGGTTGGAACAATAATTGCGAGTTTGAATTCACTAATGAACAAACAAAAATAACAGAACTGGTAACTAAAGCTGAGGTTTTACATGCTGAAACAAATGCGATTGCAAAGTTGGCTAAATCGACCGAATCTGGTGATGGCGCTACTATGTTCGTTACCCACGCTCCTTGTTTGGACTGTGCCAAGTTGGTATATCAGAGTGGCATCAGTAACGTGTTCTATCGTGATGCTTACCGGAATGATAGTGGAATTTTATTCCTTGAAAAAGCCGGAGTTAAGGTAGAGCAGATTCGATAAATAGGTCGAGGACAACTCCTTGGAGAAACTGATGCAACTAAGTATCATAAAATGTCCCGATAAAGAAAGATTTCGTCCTTTTGTGAAGCGTGCAACACACTTCTTTGCAGAAGAACTAATGACTAAAAATATGTTGGAAAACATACACTTAACCATCAAGTTTGATAAATCACTTGAGGTTTGTGGATACGCATCTGTTGAGGAATACACATACTCTGGTAAAGCCAGAGAATTTTTGGTAGAAGTAAATCCAAATATCGGTGCAAGAGAAATCTTGGAAACCATTGCACATGAAATGGTGCATGTCAAACAGTATGCTTACAGTGAAACCAACGAACGCCTAACCAGATGGAAAGGTGAATATATATCTGATGATGTAGATTACTACAGTCAACCGTGGGAAATTGAAGCTTATGGTATGGCAGTAGGCCTACTTAACAAATTTGTGGTGAAAGAAAAATTGTGGGAAGTCTTTGAAGGTATTGCCAATCCAGACTCTCCAATTGAAAAGATACCTTTAGGATGGAAACGTTATGCAGAAGATTGTGTTAGTGACAGGAGGATTTGATCCTCTACATTCAGGTCACATTCAATATTTTAAAGAAGCCGCAAAACTCGGCGACTTATTGATTGTTGGTTTGAATAGTGATGCATGGTTAGAACGCAAAAAAGGTCGTGCGTTTATGCCTTTGAATGAACGCAAAACAATCATAGAACACCTTTCAATCCTTGATGCAGTTATCACATATAACGATGATGACAATTCAAGCAGAGCTGCAATTTTAAAAGTAAGAGAAATCTGGCCAGATGCAAGAATTATTTTTGCAAACGGTGGTGATAGAACACAATCAAATATTCCAGAAATGGATGTTGTAGATGACAACCTTGAATTTGTTTTTGGTGTAGGTGGTGAGAATAAGAAAAATTCTTCTTCATGGATTCTAAAAGAATGGAAAGCACCAAAGACTGACAGAGCTTGGGGTTACTATCGTGTTCTACATGAAGTACCTGGAATGAAAGTCAAAGAGTTGACTGTAGAACCTGGCAAATCTTTGAGTATGCAAAGACATTCACATCGTGCTGAGTATTGGATCGTTAGTGAAGGTTGTTGTGTTGTGAATAGTATGATGAATGGTGGTTATGCATTACCTCCTCTGTTGTTAAACAAACACGATGAATACAAAGTGCCTGTAGGTTCATGGCACCAACTAACTAATCCATTCGATCATCCTTGCAAGATTGTAGAGATACAATATGGTCTTGAATGTGATGAAGAAGATATCGAAAGAAAATAATTTAATAAATATACCAAAATAGTTGTTGCCAAGGCTCAAAAGTTCCTATATAATACAAACATTGAAAAATTTTTAGAAAGAAAATTCGTGTCTCTCATATCCCATAAACCCTTTTCGTTGCAACCAGAGTATCGCACAGTTACAAATAATTGTGGTGATAGCTCATGGGCGATTCAAAAAGGTGGGTTTTGTGTAGAGGGATGGGACGAATAACAAAGTTCTAAAAAAGATACCAAACGCAAAACCCTAGTCAGAGAAATCTACTAGGGTTTTTTGTTTGTTGTTTTGAAACAACAAGTGTATTGACAAGAATCTCGGTTCTGATACAATACACACATGTTCTTTAAAAATTTGTAGAGTCAAAAAATTGTTCCCTGTTCGCCTAGTGGTCTAAGGCACCGGTCTTTGAAATCGGTATCATTGGTTCGAATCCAATACGGGGTGCCATATAAAAACACATTACTCTGCTGTCTTTTACGGTGGAGAGGATTGTCTATTACGGTCCGTTAGTGTGTTTCTATATGGAAGCGTGGTCGAGTCTGGTTTATGGCAGCAGTCTTGAAAACTGCCGGCTCAGGAATGGGTCCGTGAGTTCGAATCTCACCGCTTCCACCAAACAACGGTGAGTTGGATGAGCGGTTTAAATCGGCAACCTGCTAAGTTGTTGTGTGTAGAAATATGCACCGTGGGTTCAAATCCCACACTCACCACCAAATGCCTCGGTGGCTTGGTAGTCAGAGAGTCCTTATAAGACTTTTAGCGCCAGATTAGCGTTCTTGAGAAGGTTCGATTCCTTCCCGAGGTACCAAATGAAAGTGAGATTATGTGGAAAGTTTATTTGAGTGATCGTGATTGTTTTTTCAAAACATTGGATGAAGCAATGAAGTTTGCAACCAATGAAACAAACGAATTTGTAACCATCACCGATGGAACCACGGAAATTGTGGGTAAGTTTGGTGTTGATGCAGTAGAAAACAAAGTTCTACCGGATGGTGGAACATACGATTGGACTATGAGGCGTGATGAAACACACCGTAGTTCAAGGAAAAAGTTAGTGTAGGCATGACCCGAATGGCTAGGGACTGGATTGCAAACTCAGTATATGCAGGTTCGACTCCTGTTGCCTACTCCAAGTTGTAAAAAAACAACAAGACGGTTGACAAACTATCTGGTTGTGATACAATACATTCATGTTTTGAGAAATCGAAACAAAAAACAGATGTTGTAATCATACAACAACTGGTTGCCAAGTAAGTGATGTTCTGATACAATACTTACTTGTTCTTTAAAAATTTGTAGAGTCAAATGCACGATTCGTCTATCGGTTAGGACGCTGCCCTTTCAAGGCGGAAAGACGAGTTCGATTCTCGTATCGTGTACCATACTAAAACACATTGGGTTACCAACTCCAGTAGGTGACTGGCAGAGAATTTCAGCAGCCGTGCTGACTCTGGCCATAATCACATGAAGCCTTCCGATGGTGCTGGATAAAGTTGAAGTGTAATGTGGACATTGCCTTATCGGTGGACGGCACCGTGAGAAGACCCTGGTGGTAAAGGCATTGACACCCTAATGTGTTTTAGTATGGTATCATTTGTTTTGCTGATGTAAGCCACGGGGGAAACGTCAACCCCGAGTAACTGCGTACATAAACGGTAGTGTGGCCACCAATTCCGTTGAGCGTAGCAAATAGTGCGTCAGCAAAACAAATGATATGGGGGTATAACTTAACGGCTAAAGTAGCTGGCTTTTAACCAGCAAATCAGAGTTCGATTCTCTGTGCCCCTACCAAAAAGTTATGGAGACATGGCAGAGCGGTTGATTGCACCAGACTGTAAATCTGGCCCCTAAAAAGCACGGTGGTTCGAATCCATCTGTCTCCACCAAATTCGCCCCGTTAATATAACGGCTATTATGCCCGCCTGTCCAGCGGAGAACAGGAGTTCGACTCTCCTACGGGGCGCCAGTTTTATTCCACAGTAGCACAGCGGTAGTGCAGGTGACTGTTAATCACTTGGTCGTAGGTTCGATCCCTGCCTGTGGAGCCATTTTTAGGATACTTGCAGCAAGCAAAAAACTTTTTATTGGAAAAAAGAAAAGGTATCCTGTTGATTTTATCCGTGTGTAGCGCAGTCTGGTAGCGCATCTGGTTTGGGACCAGAGGGTCGCAGGTTCGAATCCTGCTACACGGACCAAATGATTTCGCCTTGACTGATGGCGTACAATGAGATAAGTAATCAGTTATATGGGGGCAGCAGTGGGCTGCGGTTCTCCCTTGCAAGGAGAATGTCTAGAAGGATTCGATTTCCTCGGCCTCCACCATATAAAAACATTCTGAGTGACTACAGCGGATAAACAGTAAACTTGCAAATGTCGACCAATGCAAGAACCTGCCGTGAAGTAGGGTCACCATGAGATTCAAGGACTCGGCAGAGTGTTTCTATATGGTTCAGTAGCAAAGCGACTAATGCAGCATCTTCATACGGTGCCTATCGTGAGTTTGAGTCTCACCTGAACCACCAAATAATGCGCTCGTAGCACAACTGGAGAGTGTTCCGTCCTACGAAGTCGTGAGGTGGGGGTTCGAATCCCTCCGAGCGCACCATATATACCCCGATAGCTCAATGGCAGAGCCCACGACTGATAATCGTGTGACCCAAGTTCGATTCTTGGTCAGGGTACCAGATTTAGGATAGTAACAGCAAAAATTATACATTAGACTTTTAATCTAAACCGTAAAAATTCTATCCTGTTGTTTATATCTCGTTGGTGTAATGGTAGCACAAGAAACTCCAAATCTCTTGGCGGGAGTTCGATTCTCTCACGGGATACCATAAAAAAGAAAGGTGATTGATATGAAAGATTTTAACATACAAGAAGTAAAAGACTTCATTTTGGCTCAAGGTCAAGACACTAAGATTTATCTTGGTGCAGACTCCGAACGTGTTAGAATTAACGGCGTTTGGTACGCTGACTACGCTCTAGCGGTTGTAGTTCATATTGATGGCCGTCATGGTTGTAAAATCTTTGGTTTCGTGGATCGTGAAATCGACTACGACCATAAGAAAAGCAAACCTGCAATGCGTTTGATGACCGAAGTATACAAGGTATCAGAATTGTTCCAAGAAATGCAGGACGTGTTGGAAGACCGTCATGTAGAAGTTCACTTGGACTTGAACAAGGATGAAAACCATGGTTCTTCTTGTGTTGTTCAACAAGCGATTGGTTATATCAAAGGTACATGTAACATGACACCTATGGTTAAGCCAAACGCACCTGCTGCATCATTCTGTGCTGACCGTCTTAAGCGAATTCTAGCAGAACAAGAAGCAGTATAAAAAAATTCAAAGCAATTAAGTTTGCTTTGGGGAGTCATTAGTTTAGTGGCAAAACCACGGGTTGTGATTCCGTTATCACGAGTTCGATTCTCGTATGACTCCCCAAAGTAAATTTTATGCCTCGTTAACTCAGCGGTAGAGTAACTCTTTTACACGGAGAAGGTCGGCAGTTCGATCCTGTCACGAGGTACCAAGTTTTGTAAGTGTAGATGTTGAGAAAGCATGGCCTCGAAAACCATGTGAGGAGAAGTCCACACGGGATATGGTGCCCGCTCCAAGTATCAACTGTTACTACGTACCTCTAACCAGTCGGCCGCTTTAAAGAAAATACTGGTAAAATGTTGGGAAATGAAGGAGGTCCCATGCTTACAAATTCAATATGCAACTCTAGCTGATGTGGTCATAGCGGCGGTCTGAAGAGCCGTTGAAACAGGTTCGATTCCTGTGGGTTGCACCAAGTTTAAGGATCGGTTCAGCAAACCAAAACGTACGGTCATGGTGACCAATTTGACTTATAATCAAACCTTGGGGGTTCAATTCCCTCTACAAAAAAACGATCCTGTTATATGCCCTCCTATCCCAATTGGTAGAGGAAGCAGTTTCAAACACTGTGTAGTCTGAGTTCGAATCTCAGGGTGGGCACCATATACAAACATTCTAAACTGGACGCAGGATCGGAGAAGGTTGAAAGTGGGTTAGCTACCACAAGTATGCTGGAGATTAAGAATGTTTCTATATGGGTTATAAGCTTAAGTGATGAAGCAACCGGCTCTTAACCGGTAGAACAGAGTTTGATTCTCTGATGACCCACCAATTTTTGAGCTAGACGTTTGGATTGAGTCCCATGTGCGCTAGGTCCCTAATCTTGAGACTGACACACCAGTAGCAACACAAGGTCGTTAAACTCTCCTATACGAGACAACCTGATGAGTCCTTGAGAAAGATAGTCAGTCGCTCAAAAACCTATAATGCTCTTATCGTATAGTGACATTACACATCCTTGGTACGGATGTTACCCAAGTTTGATTCTTGGTGGGAGCACCAATTGTTTTAATTCGGTAGGCACAAATTCAGCGGCTTGCCTTTTAGCGTAAGATGGTGTAAACTCTCTTACTGTTGTAGAGAATTTAGATTCTTTGTATGGTGGTGCTTTGGCAAATTCCCAAAGATGTGGTTCTGCGGATTTAAGTGTCATGATACAAAGTATTTATTTTTGCCCCGGTGACGGAATTGGTATACGTGTTGGTCTTAGAAACCAAATTTTAGGAGTTCGAGTCTCCTCTGGGGCACCAAACATTCTGGCGTTAGTATAATGGATAATACAGTAGGCTTCTACCCTTCTGATGGGAGTTCGATTCTCTCACGCCGGACCAAAAAGTGTAAACCATTATGTACAAAATGATGGTTTTGTAAAGAATAGGAAACATTATGCCAGCAGTATTTCTTGTAAGTGATACACACTTTGGCCATGCCGGTGTATGTCGTTTCACCGATTCAAACACAGGTGAAAAAATTCGACCATGGACTGATCCTGCTGAAATGGATGAGGAAATGGTAAAGCGTTGGAACGAAACAGTTCGACCAAATGACAAAGTATATCACCTTGGTGATGTAGTGATTAACCGTAAAGCACTTTCAATTATGAGTAGACTTAACGGTGACAAGGTTCTTATCCGTGGTAACCACGATATTTTCCGTGATGAAGAATATAGACAATACTTCCGTGAGCTTCGTGCTTATCATGTAATGAACGGAATGATTCTTTCACATATTCCTATTCATCCGGATAGTCTTGGTCGCTTTGGTACTAACATTCATGGACATCTCCACACAGGTCGTGTGATGAAAACGGTAAAACGTGAAAAGGTTAGTAAATATGATCCACGTCCATTTACGGTTGAAGAACCGGAAATTGACACTAGGTATCATTGTGTTTGCGTTGAACAAACAGACTTTAGACCTATCCTTTTTGAGGATGTTATCAAACGAATCAAAGAAGAAGGTGGTCAAGTTGGTTTTCAAAACGGAAACGGACCAACAATGTAAGTGCGGGTATAGGCCAATTGGTAGAGTCAACAGACTTAAACCCTGTGTAGTGTCGGTTCGAATCCGTCTACCCGCACCACTTGCCAAAGGTTTGAAAATGATATATAATAGACACAAATTGCGGGATTAGTTTAATGGTCAAACGAAACCTTGCCAAGGTTTAGTTAAGAGTTCGATTCTCTTATCCCGCTCCAAATAGCCCTTATCGTATAGTGGTATTACCGCGGATTTGTAACCCGCTTACAGGAGTTCGATTCTTCTTGGGGGCACCAAACTGTGGCATATTTACAACATGTCGCTTGACTCTACAAATTTTTTGTGATACAATAACATCTTGTTATGAAACATTGAAGAAAGTTTTTAGGTAAGGTTCAGCAACAAAAATTTTCGGATCATATCCGAGCCCGTCTGTGAGTTTCGATTTCTCACTTTAATCAAAAAGTAGAAAACTTACCTGTTGTTTTTTTGGATGAATTCAGCAAAACAAAAATAACTTGAGCTTATGCTCACGCCTCGCACCGAAAGGTGATAGTGTCCATAGAATATGGAATCGATTTCAATAGCGAGTATTGAATAGGGTTGTGAAAGTATACACATGGCAACCAGAAAATAAATTACAGCTTTCGGTCATCCAGTTATTTTGAAGGAGTTAATAATGAACACTTTTGTGAATGCCGTTGTAAACCAAGAAGCCCGTACCACAAACGGTATGAAGGCTCGTAAGTCCACCGCTAATGCCGTTGTAGACTTGTTCTATAACATTGGTGCATCACGTGGTAAAGATATCACTCCTGCTTTCGTAGCAGCCTTTGTAGAAAACCGTGATCTAGCATTGCGTGTTGCTGCATGGGTTCGTGACATTCGTGGTGGTTCTGGTGAACGTGAAACTTTCCGTTCTATCTTGCGTTACTTGGAAAAGACTGACGTTGAAGCCTGTAAGGCTCTGTTGGCAAAAGTTCCTGAATTGGGTCGTTGGGATGACATTTTTGTTTTCCAAACTGACGTAATGAAGTCCGTTGCATATACCATGCTAGGCGATGCACTACGTGCTCGTAATGGTCTTGCTGCAAAGTGGACTCCACGTAAAGGTAAGATTGCGGCAGAAATCCGTACATTCTATGGAATGTCACCAAAGTTCTACCGTAAGTCTTTGGTTGAATTGACTAACGTTGTTGAAACTCAAATGTGTGCGAAGGATTGGGATTCCATTAACTTCTCGCATGTGCCATCTGTAGCGTCTTCACGTTACAAGAAGGCTTTCAACCGTAACACTCCATTGTATGCACAATACGTTGCTGAATTGGTGAAGCCAGTGGCTGAACGTTCAGTTGAAGTAAAGGTTAACGCTTCGGCTGTTTTCCCTTACGATGTGTTGAAAGGTCGTATCTCGTCATATGGCCGTAGCAAATTTGACAAGACCGAATTGGAGTTGATTCAAGCACAATGGGACGCTTTGCCAAACTACGTTGGTGATGCAGACATTCTACCATTGGTTGACTCCTCTGGTTCTATGACCTGCGCTGCTGGCGGATATGGTTCAAAGTCTGGATTGACTTGTTTGGACATTGCAATCTCTCTGGGATTGTATTTGGCTGACAAGAACACTGGTGCGTTCAAGGATACTTTCTTGACCTTCAGTGCAAGTCCACAATTGGTAAACCTAAAGGGTAACATCAATCAAAAGATTGACCAAATGAACACTGGTGAAGTTGCTAACACCAACTTGCACAAGGCATTTGACAAGATTTTGGAAGTTGCTCGTAAGGGTAATGTTGCACAAAAAGACATGCCAAAAGTATTGTTGATTTTGTCCGACATGCAATTTGACCAAGGTGTTAAGTATGACGAAAGCGCAATCGAAATGATTGCCCGTAAGTATGAAGAAGCAGGTTACGAATTGCCACGAGTGGTATTCTGGAACTTGAACGCTGCTTATGGTAACGCTCCAGTCCAATTCAACAAGTCTGGTGTTGCAATGGTTTCTGGTTTCTCTCCAGCAGTGGTTAAGCCAATGCTTGCGGGTGACATTGAAACATTCACTCCAGAATCCGTGATGCTTAAAACCATCATGGACGACCGTTACAAAGTCCTGTAACGGCATGGCGCCTATATAATGTAGGCGTCATTTTGAAGTATACTGTTTAGTGTATTTCAAAATGATTATGCGGGATTAGTTTAGTGGCAAAACGCTATCCTTCCAAGTTAGAGTTAAGAGTTCGATTCTCTTATCCCGCTCCAAGTTTATGCGGCAAACGTAATAACATCATGTGGATGCCCTCCGTATGACGGCTGTGAGAATCAGTCTTGCCGCTCCATTTTATAGCAGCGTAGAGAAGTAGCATCTCACCAGGTTCATACCCTCGGAGGTCGTTGGTGCAAATCCAGCCGCTGCATCCATTATTGAGGATAATATGAAGCCATTGCGTAATAAAGTTATTGTTGAAAAAGTAGAATCAGATAATAAAACCGCAGGTGGTATTATTCTTCAAAGAAGTGAAGGACCAGATTTTGCAAGAATCATTGCTATTGGTCCAGAAGTAGAAAATGTTTCCGTTGGTGATGTTATTTTAGTTGACTGGAGCCGTGCAGTCAAATCAGGAGACTTCTATATCGTCACCGAAGATGATGTTGCTTTTGTATATGAGGACTACAATGAGTGATGGCGGCAAAGGGTCTGCACCAAGACCGTTTAGTGTTTCACAAGATGAATTTGCAAATTCATTCGAATCTATTTTTGGTAAAAAGAAACCAAAAGAGCCATACATACCCCCTCCAATCGTAATTGAAGACCAGCAAGCCGAAGATGAGGCTTTTGCTAAAATCAAAGGTGTGTACGACACCAATCAACAGTAATTTCAACAAGTAATATTCCGGTAATTGATACAAATGCCGATGCTAATATTACTATTAATGTTCCAATCAAGATTCCTTTATCGTGCAACCATCTTAAAGTGGTTTTAAACATTATCGTCCTGTGTAAATCTTTGGCTTGGCGGCCTCTGATCTTTCTTGTGCTGTCATTGGTATCCACCCGTCACCTAAATGTGGATATTTTTGAATTCTATCCGCAACAACCATCGCCATCATAAATCCAACGGAACAAGAAATTATTAACGCAGCAAGTCCCCAAGCAATTTCTATTCTAAGTTGTTGTAATCTTTTTGCTCTTCTTTTTGCAGCTATATGGTCATTTTGCATTTTCTTGGAAATCAGAACCTTTTGTTCTGAACCCATTTGTTGCATCATAGCTTCAACTTCAGTATACAACGCACCAAGTTCTGGTGGTGATTGATATACCATCAACTCACGTAAATCAACCGACATTTGTTCTAGTTGTTTACGCATCAAAACTCTTTGCAAAGCACGTTTGCCTAAACTTGTATCACCAGTATAAACTTCAGTCTTGGCACGTTTTTCTTCTTCCTCAAACACAGCCATGCACTTATAGAAGTTTTCATAGTATGTGCCTAGATGTTCGCCAAGTTCGGTATAAATGCTTGCGGTTTCACCATCACGTTTATTAAGCTCGACAATACGATTCTTTTCTTGAATGTATTGGTTACGTTGTTCAACGGTTGCAGGTTTATCTGGTGGATGTTTTGCGTGAAACTGGTCGTCAAGGTCCTTGAGTACGGATTTAACGTCCCCAGCAGCACTTTTTATATCCTTGTACAGTTGGCAACCTTTTTTGACGGCTGCAACCGCACCATTGGCTAAAGCAAATAATGTTAACGGATCCATTTTTATTCAGGGAAATGATGTTGTCAGAGGCAAACATAACACGGACCTATTGCAAGTCCAGACAAAATCATATATAATTCTTTATTATTTATCTAAAAGGAGTATGTAAAGTGGCAATTAAAATTTTGAAATTGATTACAGGTGAAGAAGTTCTAGGTGAAATTGAGAATGAAACAGAACATCCTTACAGAATTAAAAATCCAGTTGGTGTTTCTATTGTTCGTCAACCAAGTGGCCAACCAGGAGTAGGTTTTACACCATTCCCACTACATGCACCACAGTCAAAGAATTCAACTATTGACTTACCACCAACAAGTGTAGTATACTCATATGAACCTGCACAAGACTTCATTGACAACTACAACCAAATCTTTGGTTCAGGTATTGTGCTTCCAAATAAACAACTGATTACAGGCTAATGAATTTTTATACTAATGTTCAATCATTCGGTGGCAGTATTCTTTACCGTGGCATACGAGACGGTAAAAGAGTCAAGCTAAAGATTGATTATGAACCATCTTTGTTTCTACCTTCAACCAAAAAAGTAGAGACACCTTTCAAATCTCTTGAAGGCATTCCCCTAGAACGCAAAAAGTTTGATTCGATACGTGAAGCGAGAGACTTTGTTAAACGTTACCAAGACATTCCTGGTGCGCCCCTGATCTATGGTCAAACACGATTTGAGTATGCATTTATTGGTGACCAACACAAAGGCATGATTGACTTTGATCCGTCATTGATCGATGTTGACTTTCTTGATATTGAAGTTGGTTCTGAAAACGGTTTCCCTGATCCATACGAAGCAAACGAACCTATTACTGCCATTGGTCTGAAAAGACATGGCCGTAGTATGGTCGTTTGGGGTTGCGGTGATTATGACCGTGAAAAAGATAAAAGTAATCCTGATATCGTTGTAACATATATCAAGTGTAAAGATGAATGGTCTTTATGTAAACAATTCATCACATATTGGCAACAACATTATCCAGACATTATGACTGGCTGGAACACCGAGTTCTTTGATATTCCGTATCTTGTAAACCGTTTCCGTAAAATTCTTGGTGAAGATGACACTAAGAAGTTGTCGCCATGGAATTTCATTGGTGAACGTAAAGTCAACGTCAACGGTAAGATGTTAACCAGTTACACCTTGACTGGTATTGCACACTTAGATTATATTGAACTCTACAAATGGTATTCTCCTAACGGCAAGTCACAAGAATCTTATCGTTTGGACGCAATCGCTTCATCAGAAATCGGTGAAAATAAGTTGTCTTATGAAGAATTTGATAACCTACATGCACTATATCGATTAGATCACCAAAAGTTTATTGAGTATAACATCAAAGACGTTGTGCTTGTTGAACGTATTGATGACAAACTGAAGCTGATTGAACTGGCCATCACTTTGACATACGACACCAAATCAAACATGGAAGATGTGTTTGCACAAACTCGTATGTGGGATGCTCTGACTTATTGTTATCTACGTGACCAAAACATCATCGTACCACCACGTATCGTCAAAGAAAAAGACGGTATGTTTGAAGGTGCATACGTGAAAGAACCACAAACTGGTGCTCACGATTGGGTTGCATCGTTTGACTTGGACAGTTTGTATCCTCACTTGATGATGCAATACAATATCAGTCCTGAAACACTGATTGAGCCAGAAGATTACACACAAGAAATGCGTGATGTTATTTCTCAAGGTGTCACGGTTGATAAGATGTTAAATAAGGAAGTCAACACAGATAACCTTAATGGTGTTACCCTGACACCAAACGGTCAATTCTTCCGTACAGATAAACAAGGTTTCTTGCCTAAGATGTTGGAAGAAATGTATGAAGACCGTAAACGATTTAAGAAGATGATGTTGGCAGCCAAACAGGAGTTGGAAAATGAACCAGACACATCAAAACACCGAGAAATCGAAAAACGAATTGCACAGTACAACAACATCCAGCTTGCTAAAAAAGTTGGTCTCAATAGTGCGTACGGCGCTCTTGGTTCTCAGTATTTCCGTTTTTACGATCTCCGTATGGCTCTGGGTGTTACATCAGCCGGCAAGTTATCTATTAGATGGATTGAAAATAAAATAAATGCATACATGAACAAAATCTTGGGTACAACAGACCAAGATTATGTTATTGCATCAGACACAGATTCGATTTACCTACGACTGAATGAATTGGTTCTGAAGGTCTATGGCGTTGACAAATCAGTTGCAATGCCTAAGATCAAAGTGATTGACTTCATGGATCGTGTTTGTGAAGATCGTATTCGTCCTTACATCGACAAATCGTACCAAGAATTGGCCGAGTATGTTCATGCGTATAAACAAAAAATGCGTATGAAACGTGAGGGTCTATCTGATCGTGGAATCTGGACAGCCAAGAAACGTTACATTCTAAACGTATACGACAATGAAGGTGTTCGTTACAATGAACCTGATTTGAAAGTCATGGGTCTTGAAATGATTAAATCTTCAACACCATCGGCTGTTCGTACCAAGATGAGAGAACTGGTCAAGGTCATGATTTCAGGTGGTGAAAAAGATGTGCAAAATTTTGTTGCTTCTTTCCGTGAAGAATTCTACAAGCTGGCACCAGAAGATATTTCTTTCCCTCGTGGTTGTAATGGCATTGGTAACTATACCGATAAACTGACCTTGTACAAGAAAGGCACACCAATTCATGTTCGTGGTGCAATCTTGTACAACCACTATCTAAAAGAAAGAGGCTTGGTTAAGAAGTATCCTTTCATTCAAGAAGGTGAGAAAGTTAAGTTTGCATATCTTAAAATGCCAAACACATTTAAAGATAACGTCATATCTTTTCCCGGTAGACTTCCGCAGGAATTTGACATTCACAAGTTTATCGATTATGATATGCAATTCAGTAAAACTTTCCTTGAGCCGATTCGTGTGATTGTTGAACAAGTTGGATGGAAAGTAGAGCACGTTGATTCTATTGAGGACTTCTTTTCATGATGATATTTTTAACCTTTCTATCAGCACTATTATTATCTGGTATTGCAGAGTATTATTCAATCATTGGTTTGGCATCCATTTTCCCTGGCGTTTTTTGGCCAGTGGTTGCAATGGGTGCCACTCTTGGTTTTGCCAAGATCATTGCAACATCTTGGGTGTATCGTAATTGGGATACCGCACCAAGAGCATTGAAATACTATTTGACTTCAGCTGTGGTGATTTTAATGATGATTACCAGTATGGGTATCTTTGGTTATTTGTCAAAGGCACATATTGACTCTACATTGGCATCTGGTGATAATATTGTTGAATTGAAAACAATTGAACAACAAGAAAAAGGTACCAGAGAAAGATTGGAATACTTGCTTGCAAGAGCAAAGGATCCATCAACCGCATCAAACAAATTGGATAAACAAATCCAAGAGACACAAAAAGAATTATCCGATATCAATCAGAGAAAGGCACCTTTACTCAAAGAAAGTAATAAATTGACCGCAGAGGTCGGACCTATCGCCTACGTGGCACAAATGTTCTTTGAAGGTGATAATGCTCTAGACCGTGCAGTTCGTTTGGTAATCTTTGCAATCATACTTGTATTTGACCCGCTAGCTGTGTTATTATTGATAGCAGGTAATATTTCGTTGAAGAATAGAATTGTCGCAGAGCAAAAGAAAACAATCAGAACACCAGTTGAAGAATTGGATATTCCAGTGTTTACTCAAAACAATACTGTTGCGATTGACAAATCTAATATTGCTGAAGTGAAGCCCGCACCAACAACCAACTATGATTATGATTCATCATTCTCGTTTCGTAAAAAGGAAAAACAATGAGCATACTTGACAAAATTAAAAAGAACAGCAGCATCAAAGAGTCTGCAATTCTATCCAAATCAAAGTTCTTTAGTGATAAAGATATGATTCCGACCGCAATTCCAGCAATCAACATTGCATTGTCTGGTAAATTGGATGGTGGTTTAACACCAGGTCTTACTATGTGGGCAGGTCCATCCAAACATTTTAAGACTGCATTTTCTTTGTTGATGGCCAAATCTTATCTAGACAAATATGATGATGCTGCACTTCTTTTTTATGATTCTGAGTTTGGCACTCCTCAATCTTATTTCGATTCCTTCGGCATTGATACTAATCGTGTCCTTCATACTCCTCTTACTGACATTGAACAGTTGAAGTTTGACATTATGGCTCAGTTGACCAATCTAGAACGTGGTGATAAGTTGATTATTATTATTGATTCGATTGGTAACTTGGCATCTAAGAAAGAAGTTGAAGATGCATTGGCAGAAAAATCAGTTGCTGATATGAGCCGTGCAAAACAAGTCAAGTCTTTGTTCCGTATGGTAACACCACACTTGACTATGAAAGATATTCCAATGATTGTTGTGAACCACACATATAAAGAAATTGGCATGTTCCCTAAAGATATCGTAGGCGGTGGTACTGGTTCATATTACTCAGCTGATAACATTTTCATTCTTGGTCGCCAGCAAGAAAAAGATGGTTCTGAAGTCACTGGTTATAACTTTATTATCAATGTCGAAAAATCCCGTTACGTTAAAGAAAAATCTAAAATACCTGTTACTGTATTGCATGATGGTGGTATTAACAAGTGGTCTGGTCTACTTGATATCGCACTCGAAAGCAAGCACGTTATAAAACCAAAAGCTGGTTGGTATCAACGTGTTACAGAAGATGGTGAAATTGAAGAAAAGAATTACCGTGAGAAAGACACCAACACTGGTGCTTTCTGGTTGCCTATTCTGAAGCAAAAATCTTTCCAACAATTCGTTGAAGATAAGTATCGTATTGCATCCGGCAATATTATGCAAGAAGAAGTAGAAGAAACCTTTGATGAGGTACAAACAACAAACGGAGAATGATATGAGCACCGAAGAAGACAAGTTCAAACACAGCAAACGTCTACTTAAAAACGAAAACGCTGTTAAGAAGCAAGCCAAGATTGCCAAAGAAAATGGTATGACGGTAAAAGAACCTCATAAATTTGAAAAACAACATGCAATGAATTGTGGCAATCCTAATTGTATGTTGTGTTCAAATCCTCGTAAAATATTTGGAGAAAAGACTATGCAAGAACGTAAGTTTGAACAAACGGAGGGCTGGGATGGTTGAAGGCCTAGATTATTGTTTCATCTACCCTAAAGAAGATGCTCAAACAGTACACATTAAATTTTTAGAAGGACCTTACAAAGATACCGTATTCAAATACGGTAAGGTAAAGTTTAAGGAAGAAAACGACCAGGTCTATTTACTTTTTGCGTATGATGTGTTAGAATCTCCTGTAAATAAGCCAAGTAAGTTGGAGAAAGATGATGCTTTCAAAAATTATATTGGTGATTTATTAGTAAGCATTATGAGTGGAAACCTAGAACAGGATATTATTGATGAAACTGGAACAGACGATTCTCAAGAATCTAATTTATAATGATGAATATTTGCGGAAAGTTCTCCCGTTTCTTAAACCCGAATATTTCTCTGAGAATTCCGACCGCACATTGTTCAACGAGTTACACCAATTCGTACAAGATTACAATGGTGCGCCAACGGTTGAAGCACTTACATTGGCCATCGAAGACCGGAGAAATCTCACGAATGATGAAATGGAAAGATGCAAAGAGAGTTTACAAGAGATTGCATCATCTACACTTGAAGGATCAGAACTTCAATGGCTTGTTGATAGGACCGAAAAGTTCTGTCAAGAGAAAGCAGTCTACAACGCAGTATTGGGGGCAATTTCTATACTTGACGGGAAGGACAAAACTTCCGAGAAAGGTGCGATTCCCAAGATATTATCGGATGCCTTGGCTGTAAGCTTTGATAGTTCCGTAGGTCATGATTATTTGGAAAACTCGGATGAACGATATCAATTCTACCACAGACACGAAGAAAGAATCCCATTCGATTTGGAATTCTTTAACAAGATTACAAAAGGCGGTCTTCCAGCCAAAACGCTCAACATCGCATTGGCAGGAACTGGCGTTGGTAAGTCTCTTTTTATGTGCCATGTGGCTTCTAGTTGCATGGTACTGGGTAAAAATGTACTTTACATAACAATGGAAATGGCTGAAGAAAGAATTGCGGAACGTATTGATGCAAATCTTTTGAATGTGACCGTTGATGATTTAGTGTCTATGCCTAAAGATATGTTTGATAAACGAATCAACAAACTACGTGAGAAGACTGTTGGTAAATTAATCATCAAAGAATATCCAACCGCATCGGCTTCTGTTACACACTTTAGGACACTACTCAATGAGCTCAATCTCAAAAGGTCTTTTAAGCCTGACATTATTTTCGTGGATTATCTTAATATCTGTTGTAGTTCAAGACTCAAAGCCGGAGCCAACGTCAACAGTTACACTTATGTCAAAGCTATCGCAGAAGAATTGCGAGGTCTTGCCGTTGAATTCGGACTACCAATTGTTTCTGCTACGCAAACTACAAGAAGCGGATTTAGTTCATCTGACCCAGGGTTGGAAGATACAAGCGAGTCTTTTGGTCTGCCAGCAACCGCAGACTTGATGTTTGCTCTTATTTCATCCGAAGAACTAGAAGAAATGGGACAGATTATGGTCAAGCAATTGAAGAATCGTTACAATGATCCAACATATCTGAAACGATTCACACTTGGCATCGACCGTTCTAAAATGAGATTGTATGACGTTGAACAATCAGCACAGCAAGGCTTGGCTGATGCTGGTCATAGTGACAAACCTATAAACACATTCGGCAATAGAGAAAAACCTACCAAGAAGGCATTTGATGGATTTAAAGTTTGATGAAGCCTTGCATTGTGCAAAGGTATTTGAAAATTATTTTGGTAACTTCAATCGCATCGATGAATATATGAAGGATCAAAAACTCAAGTCACTTAGTGGTTTGGGTGATCCTTTGTTTCCATTGGAAGATGACTTGTTCTCCGATTTTACGATGCATCCAAAAGATATGAATTTTGAAATCATCGAAATGCAAACTGAATCGTGGGAAAACTTGTTGAACATTACCAGTTCACACATCAACATTTCTCCTGTTGGTCGTCAGGTTAGGCTTGCTGTTAGAGAAACCAATACAGGTAAGATTGTTGGCTTCTTGAGACTTGGTTCTCCAGTTATCAACATGAAGCCTCGTAATGAAATGCTAGGTCAGGTCTTCACACAACAAAAAGAATGGGGTACTCGTTTCAATAACTCTGCTATGATGGGTTTTGTTATTGTGCCAGCACAACCTTTCGGTTACAATTATCTTGGTGGAAAGTTACTTGCAGGTATCTGTACTAGCCATGAAGTGCGTGAAATTGTCAACAAGAAGTATGGCATGAACCTGTGCCTATTTGAAACCACAAGTCTGTATGGTTCATCTAAGACCGTGTCTCAATATGATGGCATGAAACCCTTCATTCGTTACAAAGGTTTGACCGACTCTGATTTTATTCCTATGATGCACGGCCAAGAGTATGATGACCTAGTTGCATTTGTAAAAGATAAAGTTGGTGATATTGTAGATGAAGATGCTTCAAGTAAGAAGTTGAAAACCACAATGAAGATTATTGCCATGGTTAAAGCATCATTAAAGAGTGATAAAGACGCTTTAAGTGCATTTAATGATACAATAACAAAAGCCAAAGACTTGACCGAACAGAAACGTTACTATATCAGTGACTATGGTTTCAAGAATATGGTTGACTATGTGAACTGCAAAACTGATGTGTTGATTCCTGGTGAGAACTATGCAAAACATAAAATGGCCAACATTGTTGAATGGTGGAGAAGTAAAGCAATCAATCGTTATGCAACACTACATAATGAAGGTCGTTTGAGAACAGAATTGGAAGTCTGGACTTCTGGTAAGGACATTCAGATTATCAGATAAATACTTCCATTTGAGGTTCAAATGGCAGCTCAACAGGGTTTTCAATATGAAGAAAATGCAGCAAAGGTTTTGAAAAAGATGGGTATTGTTCCTAAAAACTTTACACCTGCTGGTGCAAGCCATGACCAACCAGACTTGATGTTGGAACACAACAAGAAAAAGTCTGGATGTGAATTGAAGATTACAGCTGCATCAGCAGGTTCTCTTGTTTTGAAATACGATACAAAAGATAAAAAGAATCCGTGGAAATTTGGTGACATTGACAAAAACGATACAGAAAAGATGTTCATCAAAGACTTGGCTGATGAGATTGGATTGTTTGATACAATTAGAAAACAATGGAAAGAGATTCCATTCAAAAGAGAAAAAGATGAATTGTGGGAAGCCACAGCAGGTAAACTAACCAAGAAGCAAATCTATGAAAGAGATAGAGACACCTTCAAGGACATTCGAGGTGAAATTCCTGCAACAAAAATTGAACAGTATTATAACAAGAAGAAGACCTACTATGTAAACGTAGGAACACACGGATTTTATTTGATGGGTAGAAGTAACCCATTAAAGTTAAAAGATGTACCAACTTTTGGTTCATCAGCTAAGGCAACATATCGTGCAAGAGTACAATATAAAGGAAGTGACAATTATCAATTCACTTTTGAAATGCAGTTCTCCATACCCGCTGCAAAAAAGTCACCTTACAACATAGCACCTGTCGATGGTAAAACTGTAAAGATCATCGAAAAGGATATCAACTTAAACTGTTTCGTATAAAATGGCACTCGTAGATTTTGACAAACTCGCAAAAGAATATGCTAGCGTTAACGTTAGTGATACATTCAATTTTTCTGCTATATCGGAAGATGAATACAAAAAAACTCTTGAAGATGCACAAAATGATGCATCAGAATTGACAGCTGAACAATATAAAGAAAAGTTGAAGAAACTTGAAGCAATGATTGTTCCTTTCCTACACAAACTACATAGTACAGGCGATAAAGAATATATCTATTGGCCTAATCGTAAACCTGTTATTGAAAAACAAATTGAAGAAATTTTGAAACTGACTAGAGAATGATATGACTGCTACTGTTATTATGCCAACTACAGGTTCGCCTGAGTTGAAAGATGCTTTGACTTCGGTATTAAATCAAACTTACCCAACAACCGCATATGTTGTTGCGGATGGACCAAAGGCACATTCATCGACAAGACTGAATGTTGGTTACCATGAAAATCTATACATTTGTAATTTACCAATCAACGTTGGTGCAAATGGTTATTATGGCCATCGTGTGTATGCCGCTTTTACACATTTGGTAAATACCAAGTATGTTCTTTACTTGGATCAAGATTGTTGGTTTGAACCAACTCACGTAGAGTCTTGCATCAAACACATAGAAGAAAACAACCTAGACTGGTCCTATTCACTCCGGAACATCATGGATAAAGATGGTAAATTCTTGACTACCGATGATTGTGAATCTCTTGGTAAATGGCCAGTTTTTAGTGGTAATTATAACCATATAGACACTAATTGCTATTGCATAAAAACTGAAGTTGCGATAAAATTGGCACAGATTTGGCACGGTGGTTGGGGACAAGATAGAGTTTGGTTACAAGCCTTGTCGCAATACTTTCCAAAATTTGATTGTACGGGTGAATACACCGTCAATTATAGAGTTGCAGGAAATGCTGGCTCAGTAAAACCAGAATTCTTCTTGCATGGTAATGAAGTGATGAAACAGAAATATAATGGAGTTTTCCCATGGCGAAACAAAATCTAATTATTGGTGGTTGCACCAATTACGGTATCAATGAACTAAAACCATGGGTGTTGTCTATCAATGAGACAATGCCTAATGTGAAAAAAGTAATGTGTGTTGGTAATGCGACACAAGAAACCAGAGATTGGTTGGTTGAACAAGGCTTTGAAATTTTTCCTATGCCACAAGCCAACATTCCAGTTCATGTGTTGCGCTTCTTGTCTATCTATGAATACCTACGTCAGAATTGGGAACAGTTTGAATATGTTATCACCACTGATGTGAAAGATGTGTACTTCCAAAAAGACGCATTTAAATTCTTAGACTACCATAATGTTGGTGTCAGAGATATGCACCAATTGGTTTGTGCCTCCGAAGCACTGAAATACAAAGATGAATCTTGGGGTAACGAGAACTTATTGCAAGCCTATGGTCCATACATCCACAATCTGTTCAAAGATAATATTATCTTCAACGTTGGTGTTCTAGGTGGTTCTGCTGAATACATGAGAGACTTGGTGTTTAACATCTTCTCTAATGCAACCAATCGTCCAATTGCTATTGTTGACCAAGCCGTGTTCAACGTACTAATCAACACACAACCATACAAAAATATTGTGTTCAAAACTTGGATGGATCATGGTTGGGCAGTTCAAGCAGGTACAGTTGCAGACCCATCTAAGATTGATGGTTTCAGACCAAATCTTTTGGAACCAGAACCAAAATTTGTTGATGGTAAAGTAGTCAACTCTAAAGGCACAGAATTTGCCATCGTACACCAATATGACCGTGTGCCAGAATGGAAGAAGTTCGTGGCTGAAAAATACGGACAAGAAGATCAATCTCAATATTTTACATATAAAGCATGAAAAAAATCTTATACGTAGTGCATCGTTATGCACCATACCCTGGTGGTTCTGAAAATTATGTGCGTGATATGGCTGAAGAAACCTTATCACGTGGTCATCAAGTTGCCGTATTTGCAGGCGAACACAAAGGTGATGTGAACGGAGTTAGAGTAACTTCAGATGTACAAATCTTTGGTGAAAAATGGGACTTGATTGTTGTTCATGGTGGTGATGTACCATTACAAGATTTTGTTCTTACAAACATCAATAAAATCCCTTCGCCGGTTATGTTTATGTTGATTCGTCCTTCACAATCATATACCTATACTGTTGCAATGAGAGACTGTAGTTACATTGCTTGTTCAACCGAAGAAGATTGGGAATTTGTTAGAGCCAAAGGTTATGAACATAAGTCAGTACAAGTATCACATGGCGTTGTCGGTGATAACTGTTTGGCTAATAGAAAGAAATACGAATCTTTACCTGATCTTACAGATGATACTTTCCGTAAAAGATACGATATCAAAACTAAAAACATGTTCTTGTCTTGTGGTGGTTTCTGGCCAAACAAAGCATTCCATGAACTTATCGATTGTTTTAAGAAAGCAAACCCATCAGATACAACATTAGTGTTGACTGGTTATGATAATCGTCACGGTATCATGCCACCAGATGAGGAAAACATCAGAACATTGATGTTAGACAATCACAAAGAAGTGTATGAAGCTATTGCGGAATCAGACCTATATATTATGCACTCACACAGTGAAGGTTTTGGTCTAGTTCTATTGGAGTCGATGGTCAACACGACTCCTTGGGCTGCAAGAAACATTGCTGGTGCTAGAGTATTGAAAGACTATGGTTTCACATATGATAATGATGAACAGTTGATTGAATATTTGAAAGATTTTAAACCTGATCTAAATCAAATTTCGGAAGGTTATCATTTTGTATGGAAGAACCATCAAATTAAAAATACAGTTGATGGAATATTGAACGTACTATGACCAAATTAGTTATCTTTGACCTTGATGGTGTGTTACTTGATTCACGTGAATTACATTATGAAGCTTTGAATGAAGCACTTCGTAAAATCGGTGAACAATTCATAATCACCAGAGAAGAACACCTATCGACCTACGATGGGTTAAACACCACCAAAAAACTCCAGTTGTTATCACAAAACAAAGGTTTGCCAACAGAATTGTACGACCAAGTTTGGCAAGATAAACAACAAGCAACCTTTGACTTAATTCCAAATGCACCAAAAAATCCTTCAATAAGATATATTGTAGGCCAATTAAAGTTGCATGGTTGGAAAGTTGCTGTTGCATCAAACTCAATACGACACACAGTAAAGCTTGCATTAGCTTCTATGGGTGTATTGGAACACATTGATTACTATGTGAGTAATGAAGATGTGTTTAGAACAAAACCATATCCAGAAATGTATTGGAAATGCATGACCGCATTAGGTGCTTTACCAAAAGATACAATCATCGTTGAAGATAGTCACATTGGTCGTGAAGGTGCAATCAATTCTGGCGCAACATTATATCCAGTGAAAGATGCTTACGAATTAAATGGTATAGTGTTTATGCAATATCTCGAAAGCTTTGAGAAATCACAAACAAGTAAAAATATACCATGGAGAAATAAAAAGATGAACGTACTTATTCCTATGGCTGGTGCAGGTTCTAGATTTGCACAAGCTGGTTATACATTCCCTAAACCATTGATTGATGTGAATGGTAAACCAATGATTCAGGTTGTGGTTGATAACCTAAACGTTGAAGCACACTTCATTTTCTTGGTTCAAAAAGAACACTACGAGAAGTACAATCTACAATCAGTTTTGAATTTGATTGCACCTGGATGTGATATTGTACAAGTTGATGGCTTGACAGAAGGTGCTGCATGTACTACACTATTAGCTAAAGACTTCATTAATAATGATGAACCATTGTTGATGGCTAACTCAGACCAATTCGTAGAATGGAACTCCAATGAATGTTTATATGCTTTTACTGCCGACTCAATTGATGGTGGCATTGTCACTTTTAAGTCAACTCATCCTAAGTGGTCTTTTGCCAAAATCGGAGAAGACGGATTTGTTACAGAAGTCGCTGAGAAGAATCCTATTAGTGACATTGCTACTGTCGGTATTTACTATTGGAGCCATGGTTCTGACTACGTGAAGTATGCAGAACAGATGATTGCAAAAAATATTCGTGTCAATAACGAATACTATGTTTGTCCAGTATTCAATGAAGCTATTGCAGATGGCAAGAAATTCCGTGTGAAGAACATTAATAAAATGTGGGGTCTAGGTACTCCAGAAGATTTACAACATTATTTGGAACACCACAAATCATGAACGTAGCATTAGTTTTAACAGGACACTTGCGTTGTTGGGAACAAGTGTTTCCAAACACCAAAGAAACAATCCTTGATCGTTGGAACCCAGACGTATTCATCCATTCTTGGGACGAACAAGCTTGGTGGGACCCACATAGTAAAGAAGGTTTTGTTGCAAATTCACCTGAAATTGATATCAAAGGTGTTCGTGAAGCATATAAACCTGTTTCTTTTGTAACTGAAGACTTTGAAAACTATCGTGCAGGCTTTGACCAACACGCCGAATTATATGAAAAACACTATCATGTAAAACGTAATATCATTTCCATGTTCTATAAGATGCACAAGGGTATGGAATTGGTAAATGATTATACAGCTAGAACAGGCAAACACTACGATATGGTTATTCGTATGCGTCCTGATTTGGTGTTTAAGAATCATCTACCCAACTTTGATCCTAATAAATTCTATACTATCTTGCATAGAAACCATGTTGGCCAAGGTACAGGTGATATGTTCCAAGTCAGTAACCCATGGTTGATGACCATTTATACAAACATACTTACCGTTCTACCGCACATCTATAAAGAAACTGGCATTTTGTGTCCACATATTGTATCAGAACACTTCTTTAAAAAGATGAACTTTCCTTGGGAAGAATTTCCAATCGAACGTATGTTGATGCACACTCCAGCCGGTGAGTATAAACCAAAACAAGTATACGGATTTCAATGATTTATATTGCACATAGAGGCCTGATTGCAGGTCCAGACAAAGACAAAGAAAATAACCCTGAATGGATTCAAGAAGTTTTGAATAAGGGTTTTTCGGCTGAGATTGACCTATGGAGATACAACGATGAGTTAATCTTAGGTCACGATGAACCACAATATAGAGTCTCGATAGACTTCTTACTGGCTAACCGTCAGAAGTTGTGGATACATGCAAAAGATATTGATGCATTAGAGTATCTGTCCACTGGTCAAGGTCTAAACTACTTCTGGCACGACAAAGACGACTACACCATTACTAGCTATGGTTATATTTGGGCTTATCCAGGTAAGAAAGTACCTTCAATGGGTATTTGCGTACAACCGGAATGGGACAGCAATTTTGACCCTACGAACTTTAAACCTAAATGCATAGGTATTTGTTCAAAACATGTCGGACTACTAGCCGAATATAACTAAATAGTCCTTAGGTACAACCATAGTGTGTTGCATTTCTAAAGGTATTCATGTATACATTCAAGTCGTTTTTAACAGAAGAAACCGAAGAAGGTACGAAACTTAAGCATATTACTCATGCTGAGGATCGTCCTTTGCAGCATGGAGCAAAAGGGTTTCAACATGCATATAATGCTTTACATCATGTGCATGACCATATCAAATCAGGTGCAAATAGTTCGGCTCTAACTATGAAATATGATGGTTCTCCGTCAGTTGTTTTCGGTCACCATCCAGAGACAGGTAAGTTTTTTGTTGCATCAAAATCAGCCTTCAACAAGAACCCTAAACTGAATTTCAACCACAAAGATATTCAAAAGAACCATGGCCACGCACCAGGTTTGATGGACAAACTACATTCCGCACTGAATCATCTACCAAAAATTGCACCAAAATCTGGTGTGTATCAAGGTGACCTGATGTATTCAGAAGGTGATTTGAAACACAAAGATGGTGGAAAAGTATCGTTTGAACCAAATACCATCAGATACACAGCCTCCGGTGACAAGGCAGATAAGATCAAAAATTCTAAGATGGGTATTATCGTGCATACACAATATCACGGTAACGATATCCATACGATGGCTGCGGATCCACATCCAGACCTACACAACTTTGCACAACACAAAGACGTATGGCACCAGTCTGCAAACCACGACACAAAACACATTCACTATTCTGAAGAAGACCAAAAAGAATTTAAAAAACATATGGCCGAAGCTGATAAGATTCATTCAGCAAATAGAGGTACAATGTACAAAGCCACAGAACCACATCGTGGTGAAGGTAGTCATCTAGAAACTTACATTAACCATACAGTAAGAACCGATGAAGAACCTACTTCTGAAGGTTTGAAAAAACACATTCAAGATAAGTATGACAAGTCAGCAGCTAAACTAAAAACTCCTGCTGGCAAGGCAAAACGATCACAAGAAGCAAAATCGCATATGTTACATATTGATGCAAATAAAGAACAATATGATAACATGTTAAAAATGCACTCACATCTACAAGCTGCTAAAAATGTTCTAATTAAAAACTTAGAACAACATGAGGGTGGACTTGAACATCATATTGACAACAAGAGAAGTAAGCCAGAAGGTTTCGTTGTCAATCATGGTGGCGAACCAACTAAATTGGTTAACCGTAAAGAGTTTGCTCGTGCCAATTTATTGAAGGTTAGAAAATGAAAACACTGAATTACTTATTGTTTGAAGCATTAGAAATGTCACGTGGTTTCATCAAAGGAACTGGTGCAGAAGCTGCACGCCACGAAAGACAATACATCACACCACATCTTGGTGCAACAGATTATACTCACACTCTAGGTAAAGCACATGATGATGTACCGGCTGGCGCAAAGTTAATGTTCCACAAAACAGAAGTGCTTGATGGTAAATTGCATGTACATGCTACTGACGACCAAACTCGTACAAAACATGTTATTCCAGTTTCAAAGATTCATAAACCAGGTGAAGTAAAAGCCAACAAAGGTTTTGCATATGAACAACAATTCGTTGACCGTTTGAAGAAACATGGTTTGATGGAAGGTGAAGCTGCTGGTTTCACATCAGGTAATGACTTCAATCTAGTTAACAAAAAGAACAAGACCAAACACAAAGGTGAAGTACACAACGAAAGTGCTTTACAAGGTGAAACAAAAGCAGGCAAGACAGCCGCATTTGGTCAACTAACAATTGCATACGATAAGAAAAAAGGTGGTTGGCATATTCCAGATGATGCTCGTCAAAAACGACCTGGTTATGCAAAACACATTGAAGACAAGGGTATTGTTGAACATATGAACAAACACCACAAACCAGAAAAACAAGGTCTGGTTGCTGGTGGTCCACTTGCAAAGAACGTTATGTTTGAACATGATAATTTAGAACCAGCAAATGCATATTTGGGTGACCATCATGTAGACGTTGTTCAAGTTGGTAAACATGGAACATACAAGGTCGGTAAGAAAGATAAAACAGGCCACGGTCTTCCTAGTTTGACAGGTAAAGGTCAATGGAGAGTCCGCCAAAAGACTGCCGATCCACTAAAACGTACAGTACAATTCATGGTTAAAAATGCAGATAAGAGTCACGTTGACCTAGATAATGATGACCACTTGGCAGCCATGGCAAAAACATTGGGTCATAAACCACTTAACTTCAAGAAATCAGAAGAATGAAATCATTCCTACAGTTAGTCGAGGAAAAAGAAAAAACCAAAAAGCCAGTCGTAATGGCTTTTGGTCGTATGAATCCGCCTACAACCGGTCACTTAAAACTGATCGATAAGGTACGTTCAGAAGCAGAGAAACGTAAAGCTGCACATACAATTATTGTTTCTCATTCACAAGACACCAAAAAGAACCCACTTTCTGGTGCTCAAAAGGTTAAACACCTAAAGCGTTATTCTCCAGGTACTCACTTTGAAGCATCTTCAAAAGAACACCCAACAATTATGCACCATGCAGCACGTTTACATGCAGCAGGTCATGACCACTTGGTGGTTGTTGGTGGTTCAGACCGTGTAAAAGAATACCACGATTTATTGCACCGTTACAATGGAAAACCAGATAAGTCTGGCCATGTACCTTTCAACTTTAAAAAGATTGAAGTGGTTTCAGCAGGACACCGTGATCCTGACGCTGAAGGTGCAGAAGGTATGTCCGCTACTAAGATGAGAGATCACGCCAAGAATAATGACTTCAGTTCATTCCGTCAGGGTGTGCCACATCACGTTTCAGATAACCATGCAAGAGAATTGATGAAAGATGTCCGTAAAGGTATGGGTATCAACGAATCTTTTGACCATGGTATCTTTAAGGCAGTTTTTGTGACTGGTGGTCCAGGTTCTGGTAAAGATGTTGTTATTCGTGAAGCCATTCCAGAAGCACATGCAGTAGAATTGAATGTGGTTCAAGCTTACGATTACCTTGCAGACAAAATGAAGTTGTCGGAACAGTCTAGTGACTACCGCAGAGAAGCATTGCGTACCCGTGGTCCTTTGATTATCAATGGTCCAGCCGATGACATTCAACGTATTTCATACATCAAAGAAGAGCTAGAAGAACTAGGATATAACACTTTGATGATTTTTGTACACACTTCCGATGAAGTATCACAAGAGCGCAACACCAGATTGTCACGTATGATGGTAGAATCCGTAAGACATGACAAATGGATTCGTTCACAAAAAAGTAAAGATATGTACTTTGAAATGTTTGAACACATGATTGAATTTGATAACTCCGATTCGATTATTGAAGAAAATATCAACGATATCTACCAAATTTCTGAAAAATTCTTTGATAAAAAGAGTTTCAATGACATTTCTGAGAGCTGGCTAGAAAGTCAAGGAAAGCTAAATATACTAGAGAAAAGTTCGAAATCTATTCAGACTTCTACCGTTAAAAAATACAACCCTTTCTATCAGGCAGCTGGACCGTCAGATGCAATTCCAGACAACGATAGAAAGAGAAGTTCATCGGATCAAATCAAGGGTGATACTTTCCCTAGAAAAAATCCTAATGGTAATGGTCATTCAGGTGGTGCTTGGTCTGGTGCATATAGTACCGAAGAAGCAAAACCTATGTTAAAGATTAGTGCTCCTCCAAAAGAACCAAAATTTAGACTTGATAAAGATAAATTGAAGAAGTTGAAAAGAGGAGATACAAGTTTAAGTGCTGCTCGTGTTGGTAAACCTTCTGGCGTTGGACCAGAATATGATACGAGAGCTGGTGGTCAGGGTGCCGCAGCAGGCGCCGGCTTAGGTGACCAAACGTACAGTGAAGATTATGCTGGTCCTACAACAAGTAATGCAGATGTAAGCAATTATGCAGGTATGACTGGTGTATCCGTAAATCCTTTGGATTCAAGATATCAATCTAAAGAATTTGACAAATTTAGAAAGAAATTTAAGAAAGAAGCCATTGATGATCCAGGTTCAACAGACATGGGTGTTGGCGGAACTCTTGGTGGTGCAAGTAACAAAGAAGGTATGGATACCTACAAGGATACCATGCGTAATGTACAAAACGATTACGGTCTGAAAATTAAAAAGAAGAAAAAAGGGGCAAAATAATGTTCACAACTAACAAAGTATCTAAGTCATTGCTTGATGCAGTATCTACCATCACAGAAGATAAAAAAAGAATGCTTACTGATGATGATTTAGATGAAACTGGTTTTCATAAAGCTGCTCATGCTGCTAAGAAAGCAAATCAGAAGCATTTTGAATTCATGGGTAAAAAATATCCAGTTACAGCCAAGTCTCACAAAGAAGAATATGAATTGGCCAAAGAAGGTAACTGTGTTACACCTATGAAAGCAAAAGATATTGCTAAAAAAGAAGTTGGCAAACATGAAAAAGGTATGCATGGTAAGAACGGTGAAGTAGCTCAACACGTTAAGAAAATGCACAAAGAAGAAACTGTAGATGAAGGTCTAAAAGACACTTTGAAATCAGCAGGCAAAAAAGTATTGTCTAAACTAGGTCATGGTGACGATGAAGCTATGCGTAAAGACTTGCAAAAGAAAATGGGTATGCCACAAACAGGTAAGAAACCAGAATCACCAATGGCATCACACAAAGAAGAAACTGAAGTTGCACCTTTGAACTTCAAAGAACGTTTGTTAGAACGTGAAATGACCAAGAAAGAAAAAGCTAAGAGACATGAAATCTCTGGTGCTATGGAAAAAGACCCATCATACTTCAAAAAGAAATATGGCGCAAATTGGAAAAATGTAATGTACGCTACTGCTACCAAGAAAGCCATGGGTGAAGAACTTGAACAAGTAACTGAAGCCGAAACAAAAGATGTTGCAACAGATATGTTGAGTGGTCGTGAACAAGGCGAAGGAAAAACAAATAGCTTTAGAAACTTCAAAGTGAAAATTGAAGGCAGCCAAAAGACTGCAAGAGAACCTGAAGTTGAAAAAGCACCAGACTCAAAAGCAAAAGAATCTATCAAAGCTCACGGTGGCGGTGTAAACCCAATCGAACAACCAAAAATTGGTGTTGATGGCCACGGTAATGTTGAATTCACTAAACAAGGTTTCGCTGAAGAAGTAGAATATCTTGACGAAGCAAACATCACACACGCAGCTCACTTTGATGATCCAAAAACAGGTAAATGGGCAAGTATGGCTTTGTTGACTGCTAAAAACGATGCAGAAGCCATGGAACAAGCTAAAGACTTGTTGAGAACACATGCATATCGTCATTATAAATTGTCTGCTGTTGAAAAACACGAGCCAATTAAAATGAAGATGAAAATGAAAGAAGAAGTTGAAAACGTTGAAGAAGGTTGGGATGACATGATGAAGGATGTTAAATCCAAAAGTGCTCCACAACCAAACGGCGGCGCAGGTAAGAAACAAGGTTCTCGTTACGGTGGTTCTAAACAAAAAGACAAACCAGAACATGACGACAAACCAATGAAAGAAGGCAAAGACCCTGAAATGGATTCTGGTGCCGGTTCTGCACCAAACTTTGCAACTCCTGCTAATACAACATCTAGTCCAGTGATGAAACGTGTTAAAGAAATCACAAAATCAGCAATGGGCCGTGTTAAGAATGAAATGTTGGGTAAAGCATCAGGAAACCAATAAAATGGATGCTAAAAAAGTAAAAGATATCATTAAGAAAACGGTTGCACCAAAGTCTACCTTTGGCACCGATCCAAGAGACCCATGGTCCGCAAAAGCTGGCATTGCTGAGTCAGCTTTGCTGGACCGTTACTTGTTGTCTAGAGGTATTCAACCAAAATTTGCAAGTAAAGATATAAAGGTTGCACACTCAAAGTCTAATGAGTTTAAGAAGTGGGCTCGTGACCATATGAACACCGAAGAAATTCAAGTGGAAGATATGGGTCATATGGCAACCAAAGGTGAAGGTGGTAAAACTTCTGACCGTGCAGGTGAAATTAAAAAAGCAAAAGATTCTTATAAAGAAATCAAAACACCTCGTGGACCAGGTACTCACAACGAAGGTTATGATGATAACCGTACCGGTTTTGCGAAGAAATCACGTGAAGATGATGAAGGTCATCCAAGAACTAAATTCAAAGCAAAATCATTGATGGACCGTCCACATACAGTTCATGTTGATGGTAAATCTTGGAAAAGATTCCCTAACGGTCACCAAGCACACAAGGCTGTAGAGACACTTACATCAAAAGGTAAGAAAGCTGTTGCTATCGCACATTTCAAAGAAGAAACTGGTTTATGTCCTTTGTGTAATGAGGATCCATGTTCTTGTAGTCACGGTTTTGTTCAAGAAGCTCGTATGACAGCTGCAATGAAACTTCAACGTGCTTTGGGTCGTGAACAAGAAAGAAGTGAACGTGAACGCCGTTTAGGTGCAGAGTTGATTAAAAAACCAACAACACCACAAAAACAAGACCACGATCCACTTTCACAAACACCTAAAATGACACAGGAAGATGTTGGTGATGCAAAGGCTGCTGTTAATGCAGATGGTCTACCTAACGCACAACTAGAACCGGTGTCAGAAGTTAAAAAACAACTATCAAAATCGGCTCGAATGCTTAAATCTATCTTTAAAAAAGATATGATGAAAGAAGATATGTACGACCATGAGAAAGAAGATAAGTCTGTTGCCACATACGGTAAAAAACCAAAGATGGACTCAGCAGACCCAAAAGACAGTAAAGGTGAGAATAAACCACAAGCTGCCGCAGTTCTAACTGGTGGTACAACACTAACAGGTCAAAAACGTGATACTATTGAAATTGATCCGATGATGAGAGCACGTCCTGGTCAACCTGATCCTACTAAGAAGAAGGAAGGTGAGAAGGATGACAAAAAAGACGATAAGAAAAAAGATAAATAAGCCATAAGTTTTCAAAGGAGAAAAACCATGCCAATGTGGGGTAATACTGACAACGCTAATAAAAAGCCAAAGTCACCAAACACAAGAAACGTAAGAGAAGTAATTCAGATATCACTAGGCTCTTGGGCAAACACAGGACAAGCTAACCTTACGTTAGTTTATAATGACGGTGCAGGCAACAACGTTGCAAACATCGGTGTTGCTACAGGTCAGTTCGTATATTTCTATCCTAACGGTGCGAATAATGCTGGTGGTGCTGCTGGTAACGGTTATCCAAGTATGTTTTCATCCAACAACACTGTATTGTCTATCAGCGGCAACACAGTAACATTGGCTGCTAACGTGTTTGCTAACACATCACCAGGCGCAACAATCGAATTTGATAAGACACTTCCATATAACTCAAACAAAGTATATGAAAAGAACTTTAACCAAGACGTAGTATTGGTAACACCAACTCGTATGGCTAACGCATCATTTGCTAATAACGCAACATCACATGCCGGTTGGGTAAAAGTAACAACAGGTACTGGTGGTCGTGCAGGTCGTGTTCAAACAGAAGTTTTGGTTGCATTGGCAAGTCCAACAGCAGCTAACACATTGTCTGGTAACACATCTAATAGTTCGACTTACTACGCTGGCGTTTAATGATAAGGGGTGCTTCGGCACCCCATTTTAATATGTTTGAAAATCTTAATGATGACAATTTCATGATGTATGCGATGAAGTGCTATAACTCACCTCATTACATAATGTCTGAATTTGACGGAGATATGAAACGAACAAAGTACCTAAAAAGACTTTTTCGCAGATATAAGAATGGTGGTTCGTTGAAGGAACGCCTGATACTAAACCACATTATTTTATTGAATAATGTTTTTGGTCCTGAAGCCACGGCTAGAATATTATTCTATAAGATAGAAGAACGTGATTATGATGTATTGAAAACTTTTTTGTGTTATCTAAATATTATGCCAGAAACGATTTTGGGTATTAACGGTAAGGACTTGTCTTCTTACGAGATACCAATGAACGGCCAAGTTGCAGAAATACTAATAAAAATATGAGAACATTCAAACAATACGTAAACGAAAGATGCTGGACAGGTTACAAACCAGTACCTGGCAAAAAGCCATACTCTAAAGGTTCATGCAAAAAAGAAGATATCAATTATGATATCGAAATGTATGAAGCTGACGATGAAGAAGAATTCACTCACGTTTTGGAAATGGTGAATGAAGAAGGTGAAGAACTGGACTTGTTCATTGTTGCTGAATCTGATGAAGATGCAGAAACACTTGTAGACCTAATTGAAACAGCTGCATGGCAACGTAAAGAAGGTAAGAGTGCAACTGGTGGACTAAACGCCAAAGGTATTGCATCATATCGTAGACAAAATCCAGGTTCTAAATTGAAGAAGGCTGTTACAGGCAAAGTAAAACCTGGTTCTAAAGCTGCTAAACGTAGAAAATCATTCTGTGCTCGTATGTCTGGAATGAAAGGCTCTATGAAGAAACCAAATGGTGAGCCAACCAGAAAAGCACTAGCTTTACGCAAGTGGAAATGCAGATGAAAAAATTTAAAGACTACATAACAGAAATGGGTGCAGGTGCTGCAGCTGCTGCAGGACCCACAAACGCTGTTAGTTCAGGCGCAATCGCTGGTTCTGGTGGCAAAGGCGGAGAACCTGGTGTTGATATGAAAAAACGAAAACGCAATTATAATCCCATCATGATGAGTATGGGTAAAAGAAAGGCGCAGAAGTGATTTTTGATGATATTGTAAATTATGTTGAAGATCAGTTTGGCATCAGAGTTCAAACTGAAAAAGCTGCAAATGTAATGTTTATGAAAGTGTCTGGATTGGATGATGTTAGTTTGGCTAGATATATCAACGAAAAATACGATGTTAATATAATTACAAGAAAAGTTGAAGGGTATAAATTCTTCAACAATGATTGGATAAAAATAGAGAATGTGGATTCTAAAGTTCTTACCTGATTGGTTGTTTTATGTGATACTATTATGTGGCATCGCTGGCTTAGTTGCAACCTACATTCTCAAATATCTCTCTTTTATTCCCCTAATTTCAGTTTATAGACTTCCTATTAGAATTGCATCATGTGTTGCAATCGTGATTGGTCTATACATGTCAGGTGCAATACATGACAATAACGCATGGGAAGACCGTGTCAAAGAGATGCAAGCCAAAGTCGCCAAGGCTGAACAAGAATCAAAACAAGCCAACGACAAGATAAATGATAAGTCCAAGCAGAGATTGGACAGCAACAAACAAAAAGAGATCATCGTCAAACAATACATTGACCGTGAAATCACCAAATACGATAGTACTTGTGTAATTCCAAAAGAATTTGTGGATGCACACAATCAAGCAGCGGAGCCACCAAAATGAAATATTTTATTCTGGTATTAATGCTTGCAGGATGTTCAACTACTGTTCCGGTGACAGCTAAATTTCCTGAACCACCTAAATATACAGATAGGTGCCCACAATTGGAAAAACTAAAAGAAGATGCCAAACTGAGTGATGTGGCCACTACTGTTAATGTTAATTATTCTACATATTACGAATGTGCTGTGAAAAATGATGCTTGGAATGAATGGTATCAAGTTCAGAAACGTATATTCGAAAGTGTAAAATAATGGAATTGACATTACAACAACTCAAACAAATACTTCCAAAAAATCCATACGTTGAACACTGGTTTAAAGACCTAAGTCAACTATTTCCGGATTACGAGATTAATACGCCACAACGCATGGCGGCTTTCTTTGCTCAAGCCACACACGAGTCTGGTGACTTCTTGTGGTTGCAAGAAAACCTGAACTACAAAGCAGAATCATTAATAAAACTGTTTGGTAGTCATTTTCCAGGTGGTCTTGACGAAGCAAAACAATATGAACACAAGCCAGAGAAGATTGCTAACCGCATCTACGAAAAACGCATGGGTAACGGACCAGAAGAAACTGGTGACGGTTACAGATATTGCGGCCGTGGTCTAATTCAAGTTACTGGCAAAGAGAACTATACTTGGTTTGCTGCATCTATTGGTATCTCACCAGAAGAAGCTTCAGGTTATATGCAAACTTTTGAAGGTGCTGCACAATCTGCTTGCTGGTTCTGGGAAAACAATAATCTTAATCACTTTGCTGACATTGGCGACTTTGTTACAATGACAAAGAAGATTAACGGTGGTACTATTGGTATTGAAGACCGTACTGCTCGTTACGAAAGATTCTTAAAAGTTTTTGGAGTCTAAAATGGACGACCACAAGTTAGTAAAGTTTTTCTTGTTACTATTGATATTGCCTGTAATTTTGGCAATGTGTAGTGGTGACAGATTCAGATATCCATGTCAAGACCCAGCTAACTGGGACAAAGATATGTGTAAAGCACCCACATGTGATGTGACTAGAACATGTCCTGAACACATCTTCAAAGGACAACGTGACCCAAGATTAGGACCGCCAAATGGAACAACTCAAAGTATTACTCCAACGCCTACTGCACAAGGAGCCAACTGTAATGGAAAATAACACACCTTTCATGTACACAGAAGAGCAGTTGATGGCTCGTCTGAAATTTTTTATCGGTATTTGTCTTGCTTTGACCTTGACAGGAATCGTATTTGTAGTATTATTCTCACTTATCTTTGTAACTCAACCGTTGAACGCAATTTCTCCGATTGACCAAAAGTTTTTTGAGTTGATTATTCCTATTGCAACATTCTTGACAGGTACATTGTCTGGTATCATGTTGGCAGGCAACGATAAAGATGCACAAAGAGCTGCATTGCAAGCTGCAAACAAAGGATGGGAAAGAGTACCACAAACAACGACAACAACCATGTCTGTTGGTGGTATGACAAGTACCATGTCTACGACTGCACCACCTGCACCGTCAGCACCGATGTTCACACCATCAGTAACAACAATTGGTGGCAAACCAGCACCAGTTCAACCACCATTTCCAGTTTTATAAATATAAGACTAGCATCGGGTACGAATCTTGCATGGATTCCGGTGCTGTCAACTGACTAAAGGACCCAAAATGAAAAAGATTATCGCATTGATAGCATTGCTAGCTGTAACAACCGTTTTTGCAGCTGAAGAAAAACAAGTTTGTGTCGATAAGACCGGTAAAGACGGTAAGGCACTTGTCGGCAAAGACGGCAAACCACAACAAACATGCAAGACTATCAAAGTACACAAAAAACTAGAAGTAGAAGACAAAAAGTAATGTCAGACGAATGTATCGATGTTAAAGTTGATGTTGGTAAACTACAAACACAGGTTGCCAATATTACTACACTTTGCGACAAAATGGACAAAGTAATCGATAAACTTGTGGATAACCACGACCGTATGGTCAATCAAATATATGACGATATGGACCGCAGAAAACAAGATACCACAACTGACATAAAAGAACTACATTCTCGTATCACCACAGTTGATAGAAACCTATCAGATAAACTGGAAGCAACCGAAAAGAAGCTGATGGACGAGATAAAGTTGTTGCGTAACGATATTGCCAAGCACAACGAGAAAGAAGATTCCGAGTTGGCAAAAATCCTACAATGGAAGTGGATGGCTGCCGGTGGCATAATTGTAATTACATGGTTGCTTTCACACATACATTTTAGTATAATAGAGAAAATGTTGAACTAATTTTCTTTTTTCGTTATGAGTGTTTTTATTGATCGATCTTTTTTACTTCGGGTATCTCCGAAGCTAAAACTCTTTACCCAAAAGAAAGAGGACCTGTATAACTTCAGGTGTCCTCTTTGCGGTGACTCACAAAAACATAAACTGAAGTCCCGTGGGTATATCTACAAGAAAAAGAATGACTATTTTTATATGTGCCATAATTGTGGTGCATCAATGTCGTTCTACAACTTTCTCAACAAAGTAGACCCTCTCCTCATCAAAGAATATGCACTAGAACGATATAAAGTCGGTTCTGTGAATGGCCGTGGCACATCTAATACTAAGACACCAGACTTTGACGAATTCAAAACAGAAAAACCAAAATTCAAAACTAAAATTGAGTTGACAACGATTGCGGAGTTACCAAATACACACTTTGCAAAAGAGTATATCAAGTCACGGGAGATTCCCAAAGAACACTGGAATGATTTGTATTATGCACCAGACTTTAAGAAGTTTGTGGAAAGTTTGAATGTCGAAAAAGATGGTTTGATTGACGATGACAAAAGACTGGTCATTCCATTTTATGATTTTGATAAGAATCTTGTGGCTATTCAAGGTCGGTCATTAACTGATTCAAAGATTCGTTACATCACCGTAAAACTTGATGATGATAATGCCAAAGTGTTCGGTCTTGATAGGATCAACATGGACGAAACGATTTATGTTGTGGAAGGTCCTATTGACAGCCTGTTTCTACCAAACTGTGTGGCAACTGCCGATTCGAATCTTACCAGTATTACCAGATTACTGGATAAGTCGAATGTGGTACTCGTGTTCGATAATGAACCTCGCAACAAAGATATCTGTAAAATCATTGAAAAAGCAATTGACGATCATTACCGTGTGGTAATTTGGCCGGATATGATTGACAAAAAAGATATTAATGATATGATACTAGATGGCTTTTCACCTGAAGAAATTCGCTTCATCATAGATAAACATACACATGTAAATCTTAGAGCGAAAATGGAATTTATTAATTGGAAGAAAGTATAAAATGGAAGTGAAATTAGTGTCCTACTCACAAGGAGTAGATGGAAAGAATTTGCTGGATCAAGTTGCATATGCAGCTCGTGTATCTAACCCCGCAAACCAAAATAACGATGCGACCTCTGAAAAGTTGGTTCGTTATCTTATCAATCACCAACACTGGAGTCCATTGGAGATGGTTTCCGTGTGTTTAGAAATCAATACGACTAGAGATATCGCAAGACAGATTCTACGTCACCGTTCCTTCTCCTTCCAAGAATTCAGTCAACGTTATGCTGATGCATCACAACTTGGTTTTGAAACACGGGAAGCTCGTTTGCAAGATTTGAAAAACCGTCAAAACAGTATTGAAACTGATAATCCCGAATTGAGTGGTTACTGGGAAAACCATCAACAACGTATTATCAAAGCAACAAGAGAAGCTTATCAATGGGCACTTGATAACGGTATTGCTAAAGAACAAGCACGTGCGGTTCTACCAGAAGGCATGACAAAAAGTAGAATGTACATGAACGGAACACTACGTTCTTGGGTACACTACATACAACTCCGATCAGCAAACGGAACTCAAAAAGAACATCAAGAAATAGCATTGGCTTGTGCTGATGCAATTGAACCTATTTTTCCAATGATTAAGGAATTCGTGAATGTATAATGATGTAGTAAAATTTATTGAAGCCTGTGACCAAGAGAAATCTGTACCTAACGCTTCACTCTATCGCAATTTAATTGCAGAAGAATTTAACGAGTTTATTGTTGCACTCAACAAAAAAGATGAAGTAGAACAACTAGATGCATGTATGGACATGATCTGGGTTATTCTTGGTTTCTGTTATATGAAGGGTTACGATGTTAGTGGTGCATGGAATGAAGTTGCACGTTCTAACTTAGCAAAGATTAATCCTGAAACGGGTAAAGTAATTAAAAGAGAAGATGGTAAGGTGATGAAGCCAGAAGGGTGGACACCACCTAACCTGACACCATTTGTAAAATAATAATAAGGATGTATATGGAATATCTCGGTATAAGAATAGATTTAGAAAGAGATGGATTATTTGATGAACTCGGAATTAAAAGACTCAAAGAGTCCTACATGCGTGAAGATGAAGAATCACCACAACACAGATTCGCTTACGTATCGAAAGCGTTTGGTACAAATACAGAACATGCACAGCGACTATACGACTACGCAAGTAAACATTGGCTTTCTTATTCTACTCCTATACTTTCTTTCGGTCGTAGTAAGAGAGGTATGCCAATTTCTTGTTTCCTTAATTACATTGAAGATACTGCGGAGGGTCTAGTTGATAATCTTTCAGAAACTAATTGGCTTAGTATGTTTGGTGGCGGTGTTGGGATTGGGTTTGGTATACGTTCAGCGGACGACAAATCTACTGGCGTTATGCCGCACCTCAAGATTTACGATGCATCTAGCTTGGCTTATCGCCAAGGCCGTACTCGTAGGGGCAGTTATGCTGCTTATCTTGACATTAGCCATCCTGATATTATTCCATTCCTAGAAATGCGTAAACCAACGGGTGATCCTAATGTCCGTTGTTTAAATCTACATCACGGTATTAACATTACTGATGACTTCATGCGTATCATCGAAACATCCATGTTAGACAAGGATGCAAATGACGATTGGCCATTGGTTGATCCAAAGTCAGGAGAAGTAAGAGAAGTGGTCTCTGCTAGAAGTTTGTGGCAACAGATTCTAGAGTTGCGTATGCATACAGGTGAACCATACTTGCACTTTATCGATACAAGCAATCGTCATCTACCAAAATTCCTAAAAGACAAAGGCTTGAAAGTACACCAATCAAATCTTTGTTCAGAAATTATTTTGCCTACAGATGAAAGACGTACAGCTGTTTGCTGCCTTTCTTCATTAAACTTGGAGACTTATGATGAGTGGAAAAATAATAAACTTTTTCTACGGGACGTGGCAGAAATGCTTGATAACGTGTTGCAATATTTTATTGATAATGCACCTGACTCTATTGCTCGTGCCAAGTATTCTGCTAGCCGTGAACGTTCTATTGGCGTTGGTGCTTTGGGTTTCCATGCTTATCTTCAGCGAAAAAATGTGGCCTTCGAATCTGTAGTTGCAAAGTCGATCAATAATAACATCTTCAAAACTATTAGAAAAGGATTAGATGATGCAAATCTTCAACTTGGTAAAGAACGTGGTGAAGCACCCGATGCTAAGGGTACTGGTTTCCGTTTCAGTCATATTATGGCTATTGCTCCAAATGCTTCTTCGTCTATCATCTTGGGAAATACTAGCCCTAGTATTGAGCCTTGGCGTGCTAACGCATACCGTCAGGACACTTTATCTGGCTCATTTTTGAACAAGAACAAGTATTTGGATAAAATCATCAAAGGTTTGACGCAAACAGAAGAACAGTATAATGATGTTTGGTCTTCTATCATTGCTAATGATGGTTCATGCCAACACTTGGATATTTTGAATGAAGAACAAAAGTCAGTATTCAAAACATCTATGGAGATTGACCAACGTTGGGTAATTGACTTGGCAGCTGATCGTCAACAACACATCGACCAAGCACAATCACTAAACGTATTCTTCCGTCCGGATGCAAATATCAAATACATTCATGCGATTCATTTTATGGCATGGAAAAAAGGATTGAAGACGATGTACTATTGCCGTAGTGAGAAACTTGCTAAGGCAGATAAAGTATCTAAACGTATTGAACGTGAAGTAATCAAAGAACTAGATATGACCCAAATTGCACAAGGTAACGACTGTATTGCATGTGAGGGATAATGAAAACCATTGCTCTATTTGTAGGACCTCCTTACGTTTCTACACAATCGTGCAATGGTATAATTCAAGCTTTATCACCAAAGTATAATTTTAGATTATTTTCAAAACATGAGGTAGAAGATGGATTCTTTGAAAAAGTGGATGCTGTATGCTTCGGTGGCGGTTTCGGCAGTTCTGACAGCTGGGACTTTCTTCTTAGGAATAATGTTGATTCTGTCCGAACCTTCGTGCAACGAGGTGGGGTGTATATCGGAATCTGCATGGGTGGGTATTGGGCAGCCTCTGATTATTTCGACATTCTTTCTGGTGTGGATGTGTGTCAATATATCAAAAGGCCGGAAACAGATACAAGAAGACCCCATGCCAAAAACTTGGAAGTTGACTGGAACGGTAAACGGGAAAGAATGTTCTTTTACGATGGATTTGCAGTTACAGGAAATGAAAGAAATTTTGAAACATACGCAAGATACATGAACGGTGATCCAATGGCTATTATACAAAACAACATTGGTATAATAGGTTGTCACCCTGAAGCGACTGAGTATTGGTATGATGAATATACTTGGTTAAAAGGTAAATATGAAAGCAAACACAATTTGTTGTTAGAATTTGTTGACGAGATTATGAAATGATTATAGAGTGGACATTAATAGGATTTTTTAGTGCATTAGGATGGTGGGGTGCAAATCATTATGTGATTGAGCCTTACTTTCCTCCACCAATAGAAATAAAGGAAGAAAAATGAGAAAAGTATTAAGATTTACTGCATCATGGTGTGGACCATGTGCAATGTTATCAAAAAATTTAGAGAGTGTAAAAACAAACCTGCCGATTGAGGTTATTGATATTGATGATGAGATTGATATCGCAGCCGAATTCGGTATTCGTAGTGTACCAACTCTTGTAATGCTGGATGAAAACGTTGAAGTAAAAAGACTCGTTGGTATGCAGCCATTAAAAAAACTAGAGGACTGGTTAAATGATTAAAAAGACAAATTTCAAAATTACGGATCAACGTAGTAACTTTAAACCTTTCAACTATCCGTGGGCATATGATGCATGGTTGAAACATGAACAATCACATTGGCTTCATACTGAAGTGCCAATGCTTGAAGATGTGAAAGACTGGAAAAAGAAACTTACAAAAGACGAAAAGACTTTCCTTACACATATCTTCCGTTTTTTTACTCAAGGTGACATTGACGTTGCGGGTGGTTATGTAAACAACTATCTACCATATTTCCCACAACCAGAAATTCGTATGATGTTGATGGGTTTTGCTGCACGTGAAGCTCTACACATTGCTGCATACTCACACTTGATTGAAACTCTTGGTCTACCAGAAACCACATATAGTGAATTCTTGGAATATCAAGAAATGAAAGACAAACACGACTATGTGTTGGATATTGCAAGTCAAAATAACACAAAAGAAAATACAGCTCGTCACATTGCTGTGTTCTCCGCATTTACTGAAGGTATGCAGTTGTTCTCATCATTTATTATGTTGTTGAACTTCCCACGCCACGGTAAAATGAAAGGTATGGGTCAAATCGTTACTTGGTCTATCGTTGATGAAACGATGCACGCTGAGAATATGATGAAATTGTTCAAAACATATATAAACGAAAACACCGAGATTTGGAACGATGAACTGAAATCAAGTATCTACACAATCGCTGAAAAGATGGTTGCACTTGAAGACAAATTTATCAACTTGGCTTTTGATGTGAATCAAATGGAAGGTCTAACCAAAGAAGATGTTAAGAAGTATATTCGTTACATTGCTGACCGTAGATTGATTGGTCTTGGCATGAAAGGTATCTTCAAAGTTAAACGTAATCCACTACCATGGGTCGAAGAAATGATTAATGCACCAACGCATACCAACTTCTTTGAAAATCGTGCAACAGACTATGCAAAGGGTGCTGTGACGGGAGATTGGAGTGACGTTTGGGCTCACTAATAACAATAAGAAAGAACTATCATGAACGAAAAACAAATAACGGCAGAGTGTGCAGCTTGTGATTCAAGTTTTACGGTTGCTTACGTAGAAGAATTTGTTTCACAAGAATTCCCTGAATGTTGTCCATTCTGTGGTGAGACCATTGAAGAATTTGAAGAACATCAAATCGATGACGAAGACGATGAGAATCTAGATTCAACTGATTGGTAATTCAATTATCTAAATACTTCCATGAATGGGAGTATTAATGATGAGTTCAAATTGGAAATATAATCTCGAAGATTTTACTGATGACATGGTTGGTGATAATTACGGGTTCGTGTATCAGATAACTAATCTGACGAATGGTAGGAAATACATAGGGAAGAAATTATTTTACTTCACCAAAACCAAACAAGTCAAAGGTAAGAAGAAACGTTTTAAAGCCATGTCAGACTGGCAAACTTATTATGGAAGTAGTGACACCTTGAAAAAAGATGTTACAATGTTAGGACAAGACAATTTTGTTAGGGAAATCCTACATTTGTGCAAGTCTAAAGGTGAATGTGGTTATCTTGAAGCTAAAGAACAATTCGCAAGAGGTGTTCTGGAGAGTGATGATTACTATAACACATGGATTATGTGCAGAGTAAGAGATACACACATAAAAGGATTACATGTCGGAAAATTACAACTTCTATAGCTTTTGGCAAACAGAAGAAGATGAAACGAAAAGCAGACTCAAATGCATGGAGTTTGACGATGAAACGATGGGTAAATTTGCCGATGAAGAAGGTAGCGAACTTGGTCATAAGTACCAAATTGTCCTCGTAAGAGACCACGATGAAGACGAGGAAAAATTTGCCGATTTAGATATCTTTGAGGCAATACTTGCACATCCTATCACCTACATCAAACAACTAATGAGCTGGGGTTGGTATGGAGTTGTCATCAGAAAATCCGAAAAATCCGGCAAATACGTTGACATAGCTGTTGCCGAAATACAAGAATTATTGTAGAATGTAGTTTTGAAACTTGAAAGTTTATCATGATCCTTATTGATCTAAACCAAGTGCTCTTAGGTGGTCTAATGGCACAAATCAACAAAAAGCACGTGAAGATTGAGGAAGACCTCCTACGTCACATGATTCTCAACACGCTGCGTTACAACATCAAACAATTCAAAGAAGAATACGGTGAAGTTATCCTATGTGCGGATAACCGTAAGTACTGGCGTAAAGAATTCTTTCCTTTCTACAAAGCTGGTCGCCGCAAAGCACGTGAAAAATCCGATTTGGATTGGCACTTGATCTTTGACTTTCTTGCCAAATTCAAACAAGAACTAAAAGAAAATTTCCCATACAAAGTTGTGGACGTTGAAGGAGCTGAGGCCGATGACATTATCGGTACTTTAGTGCCTCGTCATATCATGCACGAGAATATTTTGATCCTATCAAGTGATGGTGACTTCCTACAACTACAACAATACAATGGTCGTTCTAAGTACCATGTGAAACAATACAATCCGTCTATGAAGAAGTACATTCATTCGGAAAAACCACTGGAAGAACTAAAAGAGAAAATCATTCGTGGTGATAAAGGCGATGGTATTCCAAACGTGTTTTCACCAGCTGATTGTTTTGTTCGTGACTTGAGACAAAAAGCAATCACCAAAGGTGTATTGGATAAACTCATGGAAAAACACTACGGTGACTGGGAAGATGAAACAGCAAAAGCTGGATTCACACGAAACCAAGTGCTGATTGATCTAAGTCACATTCCTGGTGATATCAAAGACAAAATCATAAATAATTATGAGGAAATGAAGCCGGCATCTAGAACTAAGATGCTTAATTATTTCATTGATAAAAAACTAAAAAACTTAATGGATGTTATTGAGGAATTCTGATGAAAAACATATATGAAATTTGGGACGAATTTGAGAATTGCGATACGAAAAAAGAACGTATGACCGTGATTCAAAACAATTTGTCAAAAGCCTTGCATGACGTATTACTATTGACATTCCATCCGGATTATCAATTTTTGGTAACTGAAATGCCAGAGAACTATTCACCTAAGTGGGAAAATACAAATGGTTTCTCTCGTTGTCAGTTATCTACAGAATTGCGTAAGCTGTACATGTTCCGTAAAGGAGATGGTACAGCTGAAGCGTTGAGTGATAGAAAGAGAAATGAATTATTGATTCAATTGCTGGAATCTCTTGAACCAAGAGAAGCTGAAGTTGTTATGGGTATCTTTCAAAAAGACCAACATGTACCTGGTCTAACATATAAATTTGTTAAAGAAGCATTTCCTAACATGTTACCCTAATGACCAAAAAAGAACGAATAATAGTTGTTTGTGGAAAATTTGATACTTTAAATCGTGATGAATTGCAATTTCTACGTAAAGCCAAAGATAAGGGTGATTGGTTAGTTGTCGGTGTTTATTCAGATTTGTGGATGACCAACAACAATAATGGTTTTATGCAAAACCATGACACGAGAATTGATATTGTTCAGAGTATAAAGTATGTAGATGAAGTTTTCAGATTTAACGACTATGACGGTTCAGCTTGTCAACTATTAAAGATTGTAAAAATTGTGTATCCAAATTCCCATATTACATTTATAACGGAAGAGGATATAGCATCTATGCCCGAGAGTCATATCAGAGGCATAAATTTTGAGGTAATAAAATTAGGAGAAGATTAAGTGTCAAAAAAATTTGACAGTCGCAAGTCTAACGATTATGACGAATTCGACTACGGTGAAAAATTACACCGTGAGAAAACTAAAAAAGTAAAACGTGGCAAAAATCGATATTACGATGAAATGGACTTTTCACCACCACGTAGAGAAAAACCGTTGCGTAGATACAACAACACCTATTGACATTATACTCAAACCGTGTATAATCTAGTCTGTTTGTAAGGAGAACACATGATTATACACGGCAACCTCGGTAAGTCTAAAAAACGCAAAGTCAGCAAAGCTGACCAGTTGCGAAATGAGCTTTGGTTAAAATCAATCGAAGCCATTGCACCCAAGCCTAAGAAAATTACCAAGTTCAAGCCTACATATAGTCTCGGACCCGGTTCAGCACCACCCGGTCGTGAAACCGTGCGTTATCCTTCCCGTGTTACTGTACCCGCAGTAGCGACCAAAGCAGAATCAAAAGTTTACACTGGCACAAAAGTCATGGGCATTGCAACAATGCACAAATCAAACGCTGTACCTGTGTTTAACAGTGAAGAAGCTGTAGAAATTTCAAGCATGAGGCGTTAAAATGAAAGTAAGAAAACTGGTAAAAAGACTTTACAGAGCAGTTCGTGAAGGAAAACTCGAAAAAGAAAAAAGACTTTACATAAAATTGCTCAAAAAGTCATTCAAAGGTAAAAAAACATTCGTAGTGAGATAAAAATGGCTAAAAAAATGTCATTCACCGTGAAAATTCCAAAACCGGTTTGTCGTACACCGATAAAACCGGTGGAAAAACACAAAATTTCAACAAAATATGCTCGTAGAGCGAAGCATCCACACAAAGGAACTCATTATGAGTGAAAAATATGACTTTTCCGAGCTCAATGCAGCGATGCGAAAGTGCATTGTCATGTCCAGATTCGAGCACGATCAAGAAAAATACGAAAATTTGAAGAATAACTCGTGGATTCTTGATGTTGAAGAAACAAATGATGGCACCGGCGATGCAATTTTGAATTTTCCTGATGAGCTCATGATGTTGAATGGCTGGAAAGAAGGCACAAAGCTTGATATGGAAGCCAAAGACGGCAAAATTTACGTGAGGGAAGTGAAATGAGAACGGAAGTACTTGCAACAGAACACGGAAATATTGTCCGTTTGTTTGCCGACACAAAAAAGGAGCTCACATTGACTTTTTTTCGAGTCCAAGAATACTACGAATCACAAAAACCAGAATTATTCCGTAAAAGTTTCAGTGTTATGGAATTTTTAGAAGCAATGATGACTGATGACGGCGTTATTGAATACTTTTCTGATTGGGATGGCTTCAATGTACCTGATGAACTTTTCAATAGATGGATTTCCGAACAATCTTTAGGTGGTTTTACAAAGCAAGAAAATGCTTTGATAGATTCTTTACTTGATTTGGATCGCAAGACACCGTATTATGTCATTGGTGCGATGAAAGGTGACAAAGGAACATTAGAACATGAAATGTCACATGCATATTATTATCTAAATCCTGAATACATTGCAGAAGCCAATAATTTGTTGCATATTTTTGAGACAACTTATCCCGATGAATACAAACAATTTGTACATGACCTGAAGGAATTGGGTTATGCTGATGACGTAATCGATGACGAAACCGTGGCATGGATGGCCGCAACTAATAAAAGAGAATTTAATGACACATTTTACGTAGAATATGCTAAATTAGAGCCTTTGATTAAGCGTTTCCGTAAATTGTTGCGTAAATACAACAAGTAAATTGACACATCAAATCTACTGTGATACAATAACAACATTGTTTAGGAGATAGAATGTCAAAACTGTTAGATTCCAAGTCCCTGTTGGCAAAGCTCATGGCTACTGAGGACATTATGGTTGAACAACGTAAAGTTTCAACCGCATACTTTGATTTGAAGAACCGTGTGCTGTGTCTTCCAATCTTAAAATCCGACCTCGAATCGTACAACTACGACCACTTTATTGGCCACGAAGTCGGTCATGCACGTTATACACCCGTTGAAAAATATCGAGAAGCCGCCAAAAAGACTGTAGCTTCTATTCTAAATTGCGTTGAAGATGTACGTATCGAACGCAAAATCAAATACAAGTACCCTGGTCTCAAAAACTCATTTATCAAGTCATACAAAGATTTGATTGAACGTGACTTCTTTGGCACAAAAGAAAAAGATATCAACGAATTCAATTTCATTGACCGTGCTAACTTGTACTTCAAGGGTGGTCCTGACCAAGGCATCGAATTTACCGATGAAGAAGAAGTTTATTTGGAGATGATGGAATCTGCCGAAACATTTGAAGATGTGGTAGAAGTCACCAACAAAATCGTTGGCTTTATGAAAGCATCAGCCAAAGAAGAATTGCGTACCATCAAAGTTGTAGTTCCACCTTCCGTTGACGATGAATTGGAAGAATCAGAACAACCTCAAGGTTCTCCTAATCCAGAAGAAGATGAACCTGAAGATAATCAAACTCAGGAAAAAACTCAAGCTTCAGAAGAAGATGGTGAAAACACCGAAGAAAAATCTACCACTCCAGATTCTGGTGCTCAAGTTGAAGAAGAAAAAGAACCTACAGAAGAAGAAATCTTGGACCACATCCAATCCAAGACTGACGAAGCTTACAAGTTCAACGAAAAGCAATTGTTTGAAGAAAGCAATTACCGTGAAATTAAGTATGTAAACATTCCAGAAGTTGTCTTGTCAAAAACCATCATGCCGTTTGATGATTTGCACAGTAAACTTCAAGAGAGTATAAATTCAAATGATTCGGCAAAGGCTTTCTTCAAGATTGGTGCAACGAGTTACATGGAATACCGCAAAGATTTGAACCGCATGGTTTCTTATCTTGTCAAAGAATTTGAATTGCGTAAGAACGCTGACCAGATGAAACGTGCTCAAACCTCCAAAACTGGAGAATTGAACATGTCTAAAATTTACTCATACAAATTCAGCGAAGACATTTTCAAGAAAATCACGGTGATGCCTGATGGTAAATCACACGGCTTGGTATTGTTCCTTGACTGGTCAGGTTCTATGCGAAACAATATTGAAAATACTTGTAAGCAATTACTTGCACTGGTTCTTTTCTGTAAGAAGGTAAACATTCCTTACGAAGTATATGCTTTTGGTGATGGCAATATCGAACATAGTTATTTGCCAATAACAGCTGTACCTAAAGAAGGTGACCTAGAAATTGGTCAATTTACTCTTTACAACATCTTTTCAAGCCGCATGAATGCCGCACAATTCAAATTTATGGCTTCTTGTTTCTCACACAAAAATCCATACTATATTGTTGGTCGTGTCATGGACATGTCTGGTACTCCTTTGAATGAAGCAATCATTGCTGCGATGAAGATTGTTCCTGAATTCCAACAAAAGTACAAACTTCAAATTGTTAACACCGTTATTTTGACTGACGGTGAAAGTAATTCTAATGACAGCATTTATGAAAAGAACACAGACCGTCTATATCCTCGTCCATTTGGTGGATCAGATATTGTGTTCCGTGATCCAAAATCTCGAATTGAAGAAAAGGTTGAACTGCAAAAAGCCAACTACAATCGTGGTATTGCAAAAACACAAACTTTGATTTGTATGTTGAAACGGAAAACAAATTGTAACGTCATTGGTTTCTACCTTGTTTCTCCACGACACATTGATCGAGCTTACAGATTCTACGGTAACGGTTCAGTCGGTTCTAAAAACTATGAAGAAACGAAAAACCAGTTCCGTAACGAAAAACACGTTGTGTTAGAAACTCATGGCTTTGATGAGTACTACCTACTACGTGACGATTCTATTACTGCCGATTCTATTGACTTTGAAGATGTTGAAGTAAAAAACAACACAGCTCGAAGCATTGTTTCGTCATTCAAGAAGTTCAACAAAAACCGTCTCGAATCTCGTGTGGTGTTGAATCGCTTTATTAACTTAATTGCATAAGGAGAAAAAATGAAAGAAACCATTGCCAACTATGTTCACCATGAAAACCACTACACAGTGGTAAAAGTGAACAACATGTTTCATGTAGAATGCCGTCAAAACGGTGTTCTTACAAGGTCGATTCCGTTCCTGTCTGAACAAGAAGCCATACTTTTTGCTGATTCACATGGAACCACCAGTAAACAATTATTGAATGGTTAATATGTTACAAGATTTAAATGGTAATGATGAGGCACTCCGTATCCTCCAAGAGGAGTGTGCGGAAGTTGTTCAAGCTACGTCCAAGGTCTTTCGGTTTGGTTTGAATACGGCATACAACGACAAAACAAACCGTGAAAGACTGGAAGAAGAAATTGGTGACCTTCTTTGTATGATTGACATTCTAATAGAGAATTGTGTCCTGTCGGATTCCAATATCAACGGTGCCAGAATTAAGAAACGTGAAAAACTAAAACTTTGGTCTAATGTTGTCCAGAAACAACAAAATGATTGCCAAAGTCCATCCGAGTGATATAATAGAGTTATCTTCTTTGGAGTTTATTATGAAACTTTTGATCTTGATTCCCGTTATCGCTCTGGCTGCCTGTTCTTCAGTTGCACCACCACAAACTGCTCAGCCTTCTAAAATCAATCCTAACCTTGAAGTCAAGGAAATGGATCGTACTGAGGTTATTCAGGCTGCTCGTGAGTGTATCAATTCACACATGAAACCTTATATCCAATCAGTACCACAAAAAACTGACCACGGTACTATTTTGATTCCCGTAGCCGTTAACTGTGAAGTTTACGGTCCTACTTTAGCTAATCAATAAGGTGATATTATGTCCGCAGGAATGACAGCTCTATCTTCAATTGGCATTACCCACGAAGTTTTGATTCTTGGTGTATCCGTTTGTATTCTAGTTGGTATTATCGGCATGTTTGCTCAGTACATCATTCCAGGTGCCATCATTGTGGCAGCTGCATTGTTGTTCTATGAACCCCCAAATGCGACAAATGCCGAACAAGCCAAAGATTCTACCAAACAGGAAGAAGTCTTTGACGAACAACAAGCCTTTATGAAGGACTGTATTGAGGTAGCAGAATATTCTCGTGACCAGTGCCGTAGTTTATGGAACCAAGGTCCTACCGACACCAAAACGCAACCCACCATGAAGAATGTGAAGTTGCTTGATGTTGACAATGAGGAATATAAAATGCGCCGTGCAAGTGCTTTAACTAAACCAAATGCCGTGGTAATCCACGAGACTTTGAATTATTAAAACATTCTGCTTAGGTGGCGTTGTTTACGATCATATTCACGGATGAAACGTTCCACGTCAGCTTCTGATTGTGGGTTACGTGCTGTGATGTATGCATCCAATTCCGCCATTCTAACTGCTTTCAAAAATTTTGTAATTGAAGAAAAGAATTTTAGCATGATTGACCTTTTGAGTATTTACGATATTAGTGTTTGTACTAATATATATCCGTCTTAGGTCGTTTATAATCTAGTTAAGAGGCACTTACATGACAGACCAAGACATTTTACACCACTACCAAAGAATGGTAGAGATTTATGGAGACAAGCTTCCTGATCCAGACCATAGTCCTCGTGAGTTTCAATACTACGTAAATCTCTACCTCTATTTCCATTCCAAATAACCTTTGCGTTTCCCCGCCCCTCCGGAAGGGAAGCGCCCCTAAAATAAAATGATTTTCTAAAATGAACGAACAAGTTAATTGTATCAATTGTGGGTGTGAAATGAAAAAAGTTTCGATTGGAATTCCTTTATGCTCACACTGTTCTAATGTAGGTAGACAATTTGAAAATCTACTGAAACAAGGGCTTACTTTGGATTGTTTTGATCCCAAAACAAAACAACGCAAAAAAGAAACTATCAAAATCAAATAAACAGACAACAGGATAATCGATGAACGAACAAATTGAACATTGCTTGTACCAATCGGGCTTGACTGCACAAGGGTGCTGGGATGAACTGGATGATTATGCCCGAGAGTGCATTGAAAAGTTCGCCGAGTTGCTTATTCGGGAATGTGCCGAAGTATGTAAAGCACAGTCAACATATGATCCTATTGTGTTGCCCTACAAACCATCTGAACAGTTTGAAAAAGCAATCAGGCAACATTTTGGAGTTGAATAATGAACGGACTAATTAAAGAGCTTGCTCGACAGGCAGCACTACCAATTACTTGTGAATATGAAATTCCTGATGAATTTGTAGAAAATTTCGCCGAATTGCTTGTGCGAGACTGTCTAAATGTAATCAATCAGCCCAACGGTGTCGGTGATGACGATGTTATCCGAATCAGCGATGATGTTAAAAAACATTTCGGAGTTGAAGAATGAAAGCAACTGAGGTAGCTTTAGTCAAAGCGGTTTTGCTCAATGGCAAGACTTACCGCACACCTATTCACGCAGCCAACGCATACGCAGACCGACATAATCATCAGCGTTACAATATGCGAGGGATTTGGCCCGACTACATCACACGAAAAATTCGTTTTAAAAAAGTCGTGCGTAGAGTGTTACCAATCTTTGAAAGACTGTTAAAATGAATGAACGAATTAAAGAACTTGCTGTACAGGCTTCCAATGAATACCTGTCGGAAATGGAACCTGTAACAGATACATTGTCAACCGCAAAGCGTAATGAACTTGCTCAAAAAGCAAAACAAGCAGGAATTGGTATCATTCCGCATGGCTTTAGTGAAAAGTTCGCCGAGTTGATTGTGCGAGAATGTACCAATATTGTGTTACACTATACTGATGTTGATGAAGGTGTAGCAGTGGCCAAGAAACATTTCGGAGTTGAAGAATGAACGATGTTAACAAATTTCGACAACTTGCTGAACAGGACAAACCTTACCTGGACAAAGAGTTCAAAGAACTTGCTGAAAAAGTAGGTTTAATAGCTCCAGCTGATTTTGCAGGTGACGGTCATTATTATACAGGTGACGGTACACGATTTTATATCGACCGTATGCTACAGATGTATTCACTTGAATTAAAGAAACATTTCGGAGTTGAAGAATGAACGAACGATTATTTGATAGAATTGACCGATTGGCCAGAGAATCTGGTATCAAAGAAGTTACACCGGCGATCCGTAGGTTTGCATTTGCCATTAGAAAAGACCAATGTGATACAATAGAGAAAATGCTGGGACCTAAAGATAAAACTGATGCTATGGTTTCAATTTTGAAGAATGAAGAAAAATGACACAAGATGAAAATAACTGATTATGTGAAACCCATCGGATGGACCAAAGACACGAACCTGTCAGGTTATCTTACGGGAACATATGACGTTTTGGCTGTCTGGCCTAAGGGTCCGGAAAAGGAAGTCTGGAGCCATGTGGGAATGTATACGCAGGCTCAAGTTGAAGAAATACTGAAACGCTCTGGAATCTGTGAGGACCTCCTGAGGGAACTTTGTTCCGAGAAAAAAATTTTCTGAAGCGAGCTCTGGGGGTATCTGGGGCTCCTGGGAAAATTTTGAAACCTTCTGATTCCGGCCGAGAAAATAAAAATTTGAAATAATTAGTTTGACCTGGGGAGAGCTTTTTTTAGCCATAACGCTTACCCATGGCCTTACCACAAGCGCCATGGCAAGCCGCTACCGCTGCCGCTGAGCATACCCAAAGCCCTACGGCCGCCAGTACACCAAGTCCAAGAGCACTACAACCACGCAAGCCACGATAATAAATTTGAGAACCAAAGTCTCATAGCGATTCAAAAAATCAATCATTTTGTTTTCCTTTATACTGAAGCAATGCGAATAACCTTGGCCATTTTCTTACCGTGAGCGATATAGCCAACAACCGGAACGGATTTGTCATAGCAAGCACGGCAATCCAAGCACTTGCCGCCTTGAGAAGGTGCGCTGCATACAAAGGTATTACTATCTGCCATGGAAGCATCAGGCAGGATGGTCGAGCCATGTAAACCTTTGGTATAGGTTCCGTCTACATTGTCGGAGGAGAAGCGAACCATTACATTAGGAAGAGCTTGCATTTTGGCAAGGATGCTCTGGAATTTAGGGAATTTTGCCATACGGGTAGGCAACCAGTGCTTGGTAGCAGGGGTCTCCAGCATGACTTGGTACATTTTCTCTGCCAAGCCAATGGAGTACATGTCACCGGAATCAAACCAGCGGAAGTGGGTCTGCTTTTTGAGCTCTTTTTTCATGAGCTCTACCCAGTCGGTCTCCTGCCATGCGGCTTTATTATCGGCACGGACCGCCTTGGTATCTGGGAAATTATAGCAACCGGTTGTGGCATAGCATCCAGAGCAAGCAGGGACTAATTGACCATCAGCACCAACCGAACCGGGGCAGGTTTCAATAGCTTGGAGGGACCAGCTTTTGGTACCGAGCTTGCTTGTTTTGGATACTTTATTCATTTTGCTTCCTTGGTTTGTTTTGTTGGATCAATTATACCACAACCAGAAGGAATGGCAACCAATAGTTGACCACTCCGGTGGATCATTATGCGGTTGCTTTTCCTTAAGCCTGACGGATGGCAGCAATGTTGGCGGTCTTGCGAGCAATGATGGCAGCAGCAATGGCATTGTCCTCTGCACCGAAGGTGGTTACCTTGGATGGTTTGCGGTTTGCCTTCAGTGCCTTGGCACCAACCGGTGCAGCTTGTTTTTCCAGCAACTTCTGGAGGCGTGCTTGTGCTTTCTCAACCTGAGCGGCAACCTTAGCAGCCTTGGCAGCTGCACGGTCAGCCTTTAGCAATTCCTTGCCAGCTTTCAAGTCAGCACGGGATTGAGCATGGATCGCACGGAGCTCCTTGAGCATGGCGGATTGGAGACGGATGGGGAGAAGAGCGAATTCTGCTTTCATTTTGGTTTCCTTTTCAAATTTCATGGATGAATTGTAATGGATTTTGCTGGTTTTGGCAACTGTAAACTTTTTTATTACAACCAATCCGGTCAAGATATATTTGCCAGTTCTTCCTTGGTTGTGACGAAGTGAAAGCGCTTGGACTCATTATAACATTGCTCATAGCCTTGCTCACTGAATTCAAAATTGAAAGTCCGAACAATTCTATCTACACCAATGTCCTCTGCCGTCAATAAAGGGTAAGAATAGGCCTTGCCAAAATATTGTATGGTTACAGTTTTCATGGTGTTCTCCTGATTTGTTGGAGCAAGTATAACAAGATTGGCCAAGAATGGCAAGCAATACTATACCATTCTACTGGGTCATTCTATGATGGCCATGGCCAGTTCGACAATTTCTAACTCGATGAGCCAGTGCTCAATGTCATACAATTCTGATTGGCTGTCTACAAATTGTTGTATACCAGAGTAGTACTTGTCTTCATTTTCATTAATAATGACGAATTGGCTGTAATTAATAGGCCAACCATCTGCGGCCAATTGTTTTGTGTTGGCCTTCAGTACCTTTTCAGCAGTTTTTCGCTGATTGAAGTATACGCCTTTGGTTATGGCCTCTTCAAAAGTAGCAAAATATAAGTTTTTACCACTACACTTAAAAAAGTCGGTACCCTTGATTCGAATAGCATAGAATTTGACGCCGTTGCTCATGTTGTTCTCCTGACTTGTTGGAGCAAGTATATCAAGAATGGCAGAGAATGGCAACCATTACTATACCATTCTACTGGGTTATTGTGCAAGGTCTTCTAGTATGGCCAACTGCTCAGAGAGCTCGGCTTGGCTCATAGTCTGAAGCTCTTCGCAAAACTCTAAGAATTGATCCTCATGCTCAATACCATGGTTTTTCATAATCTCAATAATAAGTGATATTGTATCTTCACGTGTCATTTCTTGCCTTTTCGAATCTATGAATAGAGTATAACACATCGGCCAAGAATGGCAAGCGTCATCATAGAATAACCCACTGGGAATACTGAGAACTTTTGTGTGACTTGACAAAATCTCTGGAGCCTGTATAATTGACCTATTCGAAAGCAAGACTGGGATGCACACAGCCCCTGCACAATACCAGAAAAAGAATACCTTTGTTTTCAGATTTCCTCTCGAATAAACGCATACTTTTTCTGTACCCGCTGCAGCCTTTCTGAAACAAACTGATGCACCTCCGATGGTTTCTGAGTACTTCGGCATTAATTCCGGCGTTGTGCTGAGAGTCTAAGACCCACAGCGATACGCATACCTGCGACATACCGTGCGACATAAAATTACAACTTTTGTTTCTTAATGAAATATTCTTTCAATACTGTACCGGAGGGCTTGAATACTAAACGGTACACTTGCCAAAATCTTAAAATCGCTTATAATAGACTACATGAAAAACGCAAGAAAGCGAGAAAAACATGGAAATTAGTACTTTACACTGCACCAAGGCAGAACTAATCATTTTGCGTACAGCATTGGACAATTTGTACAAAAAATGTAATAAATTGGAAACTGATGACTTTGTGCTTAATATGGAGAATGAAGACTTAATTCTTAATTTGACCGCTCAAGTGATTGGCCAATTAGAACTTTTGAATAAGGAGTAATACTATGATTGACTTGCTCAGAAAATATCGTGAACTTTTGTATACAGAAGGCTTGGGTAATACTGAAGTTATACGTATTGAAACTTTGTTAAAACTATGTGGTTATAATGACGAAGTAACAGCTTTGCGATACGAATTTGAAACTTTTGTATTCAACGGAGAATTAGAGTACTTTTGATTAGGTTAATAGGCACTTACGAGTGCTTTAGTAATCTAGCTCGGCGTTGGATTACTAAAGTATTCAGGTTGACAAAATCTCAAAATCTGGTATAATTGATAACATGAAAAACGCAAAATCTATGACAAAAAACGAATTTAATCTAAATGATTACATTTCCCCAGAATACGAACAATCGTATTACAAAGGAATTCCCGTAGAATTTCGTACTAAAGTGTCCGCAATTCTTAAGTCAAAAGGTTACAAATTTCGTTTCTTGTTTCGTGGTAGTAAAAAGCATTCAGATGCCTCGGTTCGACTGAGAAATGCTAAAACTTTTGCAGTATATCAACGGTAAGTATTGAAAAAAGGAATGAAAATGAAACAATACGCATTAATTTACGAAGGCTCTGCTATTGAGTATACGGGTTACTTCGAAACTGTAAAGAAATGTATTACATACGTGAGAAAACGATATGGTACTAATACAGAAGTAGTAATCCGTGCTGTTTACCCAGTAGTCGAAAATGAGTACTATTCGGTTAAAACAGGTAAGCTCGTGAATATCTGACCGGTTTACTAGATTACTTAAGTAGTCAGTTGCCATTCAGGTAAAATTGTGGTAGAATTCTCTTATTATAAATTGAAAAGGACGCCAAAATGTCAAGCTTAACTAAAAATGATTACATTGCTCTTATCATTGAGCATATTGTAAACCAAGGGTATTCAAGCTCGGATCGGTTTGTGAACTATATCACTATGATTCTCCCGCAAATGAATACGGAAGAATTACAGGACGAACTGGACGCATTGGAACTGGCGGCGGTTTAAACTTTTGTACTAGAAAGGATTAAAAATGCAAACTAATTTCGTAACTGAGATGGTCGATGACATTTTCGATAGCGAAGGCGATGTTGAAATTGGCAACTTAAGTTTTAGCCGGTCTCAAATTGTGAAAGAATTAGATCCAATTGCGTACCGTATGGCGGTAAACGAATACATTGATTTTATGATAGACGATTTGGACCCAGAGTCGGATACTGATGAAATTGAGCGATTGGAACAATGTTATATCTGACCGGTTTACTGGAGTACTTTGGTACTCAGGTTGACAATCAGGTAAAATTCTGGTATAATTGGTGTTTTGATTGTGAGGTAAACAATGGCTAAACGAAAGTACAAACGCTCGGAAATATTCGATGAGGTAAGAGATTTTCTCGAAGCTGTCAACAAAACCATGGGTAACCATCAGGTTGGCTTGGAGTACATCATTTCCCAGTATGTGCATTTGGTCGCTGAGTTGCCTAAAATCAAACAGCAAGAGCATATCAACGGTTTAAAAAATCAGGTAAAGGAGTTAGTTTATGAGCAATAATTTTCAATGGGATTTGATGGTCGGTATTCTAGGTGGCGTCAAATTCAACCAGTTAGGTAGCGAAACCGTTGCTGGCATGAGTTGTGGTGAGGTAAAAAGTTCTACCGTGTACGAAAAACTGACTGCTCGGTTGGCAACACCTGACCGCTTTCAAAAGCTCGATGCTTTGACTGGTCCAACTGTGTTGTAATTGTGCAACAAACGAATTGACAATCCTCGGATTACCTGTATAATTGACGTTTTAACTGGAGAATATGATGGAATTTCGCACTGACACCCCAACCGCATCGGCTTTGTACCTTGTTGATCGTGGCGCACAAGGCAAGTATTATCGATATTTTGATGCCGAAACTGGCACCTGGTCTCGCTGTGGTATTAACTTTGCAGAAGCCATGGAAAATAAAGACAAACCAAGTCCTGTCGGCTTTTTCCCTTGGGTTGGTCCTTTGACTGGTCCCAACTTCATGGTCAACAAAGCACCTACACCAGAACCAGTTAAAGTTGCCAAGTTGACCAAGGCTGCCAAGGCTGCAGATAAACGAATCCTAAAAGCGGTCACTAAGCCTAAGGCCAAGTTAGTGGTCACTCAAGTAGGTAACACTAAGGTAGGCTCTATTGTCAAAACTTCAGGTAAAGTTGTCCACCCCGATGGCACCGTGTTCTATCGTGCTGACCGTCAAAAGTGGGTTGCTGTGTGGGCAGGTAAGCAAGAAGCCGCTCGACCAACTGCTGAAGCGTGCTTGGCTTTCTTGAAGAAAAAATACAACCATGATGGCGTTGTGTTGGTGAAAGGTGAATAAAATGCACCCATCATTACAATACATTCAAGATACATTGGTCGATGCTGCCAAAGCAGGTATCGAACGATTGCAAAAAGAAAATAAAGAATTGAAATTGGAAAATCAAGAATTGCAATTGGAAATTCGAGAGTTGATAGCCAAAAACAATAGACTGATTGACCGTATTCTCGAAAACAAAAAGGATTAATATGAAAGATTTGCAGTGAAATTTGATGTTGGAACAGCTGAATAATTGACCACGTTGTAAATATACAACATTTTACAATAATGCTTGCCAAAACGGTAGGCATTATGATAAAATATTGTCTTAAATTGTTGAAAAGGTTGCATTATGTCAAAAATTGATTTTGTGAACGGTAAGTATCAGGCAATGGTTAACGGCAAGTTGGTCAAACGCACCAAGTTGGCGCATATGGAATATGTGTTGCGTAAAGCTGGCCTGACCACTGGTGCCGTTGCTGCACCCGTTGCAGAGTCCAATTTTACGATCAATGAGCGCTTTGAATTCTTGTCCGATATGGTGACAATGCTTGCCAAAGGCGACCAATCCTCCGTGATTGTGACTGGTCCTGGTGGTCTTGGCAAGTCACACACCGTGACCAAGTCATTGGCCAATGCCGGTTTCAAAGATGTGTCCTTGCTTGATGACTTTGAAGTTGGTGCCAAAATGCCAAAAGATTCCTATTGTGTTGTGAAAGGTTACTCCACACCTAAAGGCCTTTACCGCACCTTGTATGAAAACCGTGAGTCTGTGATTGTGTTTGATGATTGTGATTCCGTGCTCAAAGACCCTGTATCGTTGAACCTGCTCAAAGGCGCTCTTGATTCTTATTCTCGCCGTATTATCTCATGGAAAGCAGATATGCGTGACGAAGAATTGCCAAACGTGTTTGAATTCAAAGGTCGTGTTGTGTTCATTTCCAACATGAGCGGTTCATCCCTTGACCAAGCCATTATCTCCCGTTCCATGGCCGTTGACCTGTCAATGACTACCGAACAAAAGATTGAGCGTATGCGTCACCTGTTGACCGAAGCAGAATTCATGCCAGAGTTTAGCAAGACCATCAAGCAAGATGCCATGGGCTTGATTGAGAAGGTTGCCAATAAGGTCAAAGAGTTATCCTTGCGTACCTTGATTCAAGTTGTTAAGATTCGCAATTCTAATCCAAACGGCCGTTGGGCTAAGTTGGCAGAATATGCGATTTGCGGTTAATTAGGAGTTGAAGAATGACAAAAGCAGAGTTGCTAGAGAAATTGAAATTGGCACAAAACCTATTGGCCGATGTGTATGCGTATGCTGAAGAATTTGAACTGGATTTGTTAGAGCGTCAAATGTCGGTTGCCGATTCTTGCATTTGGGATGCTTTAGAGGAATTAGAATGATTGAATACGCTTTGATAGCTGTGACCATTGTTCAAGGCGCACATTTGGGTAGTTATGACACACATTATGATGTGGTTCAAACCTATCCAAATGCCAAAGCCTGCCAAGTGGCAATGAAGAAGATTGCCAAAGATGATTTTGTCGTGTATACTTGCCTAAAGATTGACAAGGATTGATTATGAGAGAAGATATATTTGCATTTATAATTGGTATATTTTTCGGTGTGTGGGCTGTGATTATCCTTTTGTTTTCGATTCCTAGCAGTTCTATCAACCGTCTTGACAAATTGATTAATGAATGTGAAGCAACATTGCCTAGAAACCAACATTGTGTGTTGGTTGCATTACCAAAGGACACAAACTAATGAAGTGGTTATACCTTTTATTCCATGGCAACAAATGCCGTCACAAGTGGAAGATTATCAAAACAACCGATGTTTACCAATACGAAGAATCAAAGTTGCCACATTCAACCCGTTACACCTTACAATGTACCAAGTGTGGTGACCTTAAAACGGTTAAAACCTAACAGGAGAAAATGATGCACAAAACCATCACCAAAACAAAACTATTTGCCAATGGTCGTTTGAACTACTCGGTGAAGTACCATCAATTCACCACAACCGTGACGGATGTGGATACTGGTCTTCAAACCAAAGAGCTGTTTCATGAAGAAACCGTAAAGTATTTCCAGTTGCCATTCGAATTTGGCACGCAAGTCCAATTTGGACCCTGTGACGACACCGGCCAATATTACCGTTGATAATACTTGACCAAAAGGCTTGAGTACTTTTTGGTTAATTGCCAACCAGCTGTTTCCGTGATATAATTATTGCATTGATTGATTGAAAAGGAGTTTGTTATGGGTACTCGTAGTCGCATTGGTGTCATGCACGGTGATGTGTGCAAGTCAGTTTATTGTCATTGGGATGGTTATTTGGAACACAATGGCCGTATCTTGTTGGATCATTATGATTCAGCAAAAGCCAACCGATTGGTTAAATTTGGTGATATGTCCGTTTTAAAACCTGAAATTGTAATTCCTGAAGGTGTCGAGCATTGGTTTGATGCCCGAGCACAAGATATCACCGTGTTTTATGGTCGTGACCGTGGTGAAGATGGTATTGATTTTCAAGTTGACCATACCTTTAAAGATTTTATTGAGCGTTGCAAGGATTGCGATGCTGCGTATTTTTACCTGATGAAGGACGATGTATGGTATACAGGCACACCTGATTCTAATATATTGGTCCGTTTGGACGAAGCATTGGCTGCATTGCCTGTTGAGGAGTAATTATGGGTTTGGATATGTTTGCTTGGCGTGTTAATGCCGGTGATGTGATTGACGATTTCACGGTGCGTGAAAATGACGATGGTTCTGGTTCTCGTGTTGAAGAATTCTTTTATTGGCGCAAGCACCACGACCTGCATGGTTGGATGGAACAACTGTATCGTGCCAAAGGTGGCACCAAAGAATCCTTTAATTGTGTTAAGGTACGGTTGACCGATACCGATTTGGATAACCTGTTGCTTGCTGTGGCAAATAACAATTTACCACAAACCACTGGTTTCTTTTTTGGTGATAATCCACCAGATTTGGAATCAATGTCCGAAGATATTAAGTTCATTGCACAAGCAAAAGAAGTAATCAAAGCCGGCGATGCCGTTTATTATGATTCATGGTGGTAATTATGGAAAAAATTGATTTCTCCGTTGAAGGTTCAAAACAATCATTGATTGAGTCCTTGCATAAAGGTCCATTGAAGGTAACCTTCACCAAAAAAGATGGCACTGAGCGTGTAATGAATTGCACGTTGGTCGATACTTTCATTGAACCCAATCCAAGTGGGTTGAAAGCCGCCCCAGGTCGCAAGAAAAGTGAAGCAGCAATGCCTGTATGGGATATTGATGCCAAGGCTTGGCGTGCGTTCCGTTGGGATTCTATCATCAGCATTGAGGAAACAAAATGAGAATTTTTGACCATTACTTGTCAGCATATTGGTTTTGCAAGAGCCACAACCTTGCAGTTGACAGCATTAGCCGTAAGTCATTCAGAGAATGGCAAGTTAAAACATATATCAAGGTTTAATCATGAGTTATAAAGTTGGCCGCACAGTTTATAAAGATATTGAAGTTGAATTTGATATCTCGGACTTTAGCGATGAAGAATTGATGGAAGAACTTACCGAACGTGGTAAATTGCCAACAATGGGTGACTCAAACGAATTGATCGACAAAATTTACCATGCTCGCCGGCAAGGTAAACCATATGAAGATTTGTTGGATCAATATCTTTACATGGTTACAGGTATGGCCATCTAATGGCAGTCGCTATCATTCTCTTTTGTGAATTCGTATTGAAGATATGAAAACCTACGCAATTTGGTTACTAATGACCTGGACTAATCAAAACGGATTGGTCCTACAACAACCTTACTTTCCTACCTTCCAAGAATGTGAAGGTGTCAGGAAAGTGGCTGAAGAATTCGCCCCTGCCTACGTGGTCAGAGGTAAATGTATCCGTGTTGATGTGCTGCAAACGGTAGAGCACATGAATACCACACGATAATTACCACATTTTGGGGCTTGACACAATAATGGTATTGTGTTACAGTCTCGGTGTCCCCTTTTGATGAAAGTATTTTATGGATGATGATTTCCAAATTAATATCCCCGCTTACTATAGCCTTGACTATGAACAAATTTCTAAAGACACCAAACTATTGGCTGTCTCTCGTATGTTGGCTATGAAGCTGATGGAAAACCCATATGTAAATGTGGGTGAATTCATTAGTTCGTTGTCTAATGATGACCTACAAATTCTTATTGAGAAAATCGAAGTTGAAGACCGTGGAGACGGTGCTCAACTGGAAGATTTAATTGTTATCTCTGGTATGTTGGCCATCTCTGAGGGTTTGGATACAACCTTTGATGTTGATGAGGTAATGCATCGAATCGATAAACTCGTTGGCTTTTTGGTGATTGAATCATTGAAGCGTAAAGGTTTTGTGAAGGTCTTTTACGAAAACATGTCATTCGGTGAAGACATGGGTGATAAAGTGGTTGTGGAAAAAATCGATGCAGCATTTGGTGGTTTTCCTGTTTCTAAAATGAAGTCTAATGAAAAGCCTAACGGCTAAGGAGTTTTTGATATGATGTTGATTTTTATTGCAATTCTCTTGTTGATTGCTATTACGATTTTTGGTTGGGTCAACAACAAAGCATCCGCTGGTTTTGCGGTTGGTGTGTTTGTTTCGGTTTTTGTATTAGTGATTGATTGTATTACTGTGATTGGTGCTGGTGAGCGTGGTGTTCAAGTTACTTTTGGTGATGTGAATCCTGTGGCACTTGAATCTGGTGTGCATTTTGTAAACCCATTATCAAATATTCGTGAATTGAATGTACAGCTACAGAGTGCTACATTGGAGAAGTCTAGTGCATCCACTAAAGACTTGCAGCAAGTGCATACAGATATTGTGACCAATTTCCGTTTGAGTGAATCAAAGGTCGCCAATATCTACAAAGAGTATGGCGTAAACGTGGTTGATAAAGTGTTGACACCATCGGTTAATGAATCATTCAAGGCGGTTACTGCCAAGTACACAAGTGAAGAATTGGTGACTAAACGTGATGAAGTATCTGGTGCTATTCTAGAGCATCTACGTGCAAAACTGGCACCGTATGATATCTCCGTTGATGGTGTGTCATTGGTCAACTTTGGATTCTCACCTGAATACCAACATGCTATTGAACAGAAGGTTATTGCAACACAGAGCAAATTGAAAGCTGAACAAGATTTGGCACGTATTCAAGTTGAAGCACAATCCCGTATTGCACAGGCTGATGGTGAAGCGAAAGCGATTGCTATTCAAGCACAAGCGATTCAATCAAGTGGTGGTGCTCAGTATGTTCAATTGGAATGGATCAAAAAGTGGAATGGTAAAATGCCTGACACTATGTTGGGTGATCCAAGTCGTTTGATGATTAACACTGGCAAGTAACACAAGAGGCTTCGGCCTCTTTTGGAGTATATGATGAACGAACAACTATTGGTTAACACATGACAAAAATGATTGATGAATTTCCACCAAGTTGGTGGGAATTTCCACCAGAATGTAAAACAGAAGCGGAGAAAACCGCTTTTGCTTTTGGTTGGTGGAAGGCAATGGAAGCAATGCGAGAAAAAGACCAAGATGAGCCTGTATTGTGGCTGCGTGACCCCAAACATTATCCTGAAGAAGATTCCATAGTTCCTCATGTTTCTTGGAAAAAAGAACGACTGAATACAATTCCTCTCACATATTGGCCACAACCTCGTCCATGGGTTGGGTTGACACCAGAACAAAAATTGTCACTTGAAATTCAAGGCAATAAATCTGATGTAATGTTGGCAGAGCTTGTCGAAAGTTGGTTAAAGGATATGAACACATGGTGAAATTTGACAGCAAGACTGGTCGTTTTATCTTCTCACACGAAAAAGATAAAGTGTCTATGATTTTGACTAAGGCTGCACCTAAGTATTTCAACTTTGACGCTTTCTAATATGTCACAAGAATCGGTTTTGGGTTATATCAACAAAGGCCGTGGCCAATGGGAACCAATTGAGGAAATCCCACGAGGTCATATTGCAACTCGTGCATTTGTTATGTGTTGTAATTGCTTGGCACCGATTCGTAGTGGTGGTGGCCCCATCTATCGTGCATGGTGTCTAAAATGCTACGAGGAGAAAAAGAATGAATCAACGGATTAAGGAACTTGCTGAACAGGCTGGCATTTATAATTTGAATTTGGTGGATGAAACTGAATATTGGATTTTGGAAAACTTCTCCAAGATGATTGTTAGGGAATGTGCTAGAATAAGCAAAGAAACTTGCAATGAGTTAAAGGCAGATGAAACCATCCAGATGCCTGCGCTCAAAACAAGTCTTAACCTTTACCATGCCACCTTACGCAATAAACTGGACGAACATTTCGGAGTTGAAGAATGAATCAACGGATTAAGGAACTTGCTGAAGAAGCCGGATTCATACCGGATGGTTTTTTAGAACTCTTTGCTGAGTTGATTATGAGAGATGTGTGCAATAAACTAGAACCGGTATTGGCCAAAGAGATTTTACAACTGTATGGAATTGAAGAATGAAAACTGATGATGTGAACCGCATGATTGAAAGACTTACAAACCTATCGGTGATGCGTCAACGGTCAGAAGCCTTGGTGATTGCATTGGTTGGTAAAGATGCAGCTGAAAAGTGGTGGAACAGCCACAATAAAGCATTCGATAAAACACCACATGAGCAATGGTTCGATGACCCACACCAAGTGTACGAATACTTGATGAATCACGGTGCAGGAGAATATTTGTAATGGAAGAAAAAGATAAAAACAACCTGACTTATATCATGTCGTTGAACGACCATGATTTTGACCTTTGGCTAGATACCATTGACTATGAGGACGTGGAATATGCCATGCGGTTGATTCGCCAGCATCGCCAGGAACTCGTGGAACAAGAAATTGAACTGGAGTTGCAACTGGACAACATGGACTTGTCCCAAGCGCAGGAAATACTTTCCAGAATAAGTAAAAAGTAGTACTTGCCAACCACCCTGTTTTGTGATACAATTTGTTTTTTATTATGGAGTTGTGAATGTTAAATCGTAACCAAGTTGTGTTTGTTGAAGCTGCTCAAGAAATTTTTGGCGTTGGTGCCATTCTTACTCGTGACGGTATTCAGCATGTGTGTGAAGAAAAGAATGTGAGTTTTCCTTATTGGTTGACCACTAAATCAGAGTACCGTTATGACCGTGGTCAATACAAATTGCCAGTTATCAGTGCAGCAGTTGCCGAAGAAGAGCCAATGACAGTTGATATGTCAGCTCAAGTCTTGCAGTTGAAACAACCTAAACTGGTTGATGATTCTGATGTTTCAATTCCCACAAAATATCCCGATTATGTACCCTTTGGATTTTATAAAGACCTCACCAATATTATTAATTCTGGTCAATTTTATCCTGTATTCATTACTGGCCTATCTGGTAACGGTAAGACCCTCATGGTTGAACAAGTTTGTGCCACACTTGGCCGTGAATGTATCCGTGTTAATATCTCGATTGAAACTGATGAGAGCGATTTGCTCGGTGGTCCTACTCTTGTTAATGGTAACGTGGTTAACCGTGACGGTCCTGTTTTACAGGCAATGAAACGTGGCGCCGTGTTGTTGATTGACGAAGTTGACCGTGGTTCTAATAAGTTGATGTGTTTGCAAGGTATCTTAGAAGGCAAACCATACTACAACAAAAAATCTGGTGAAATGGTTTATCCTACCAATGGTTTCACCGTGATTGCTACTGCTAACACCAAAGGTCGTGGTAGTGAAGAAGGCAAGTACCTGTCACAAATTCTTGATGATGCGTTCCTTGAGCGTTTCCCAATTACTGTTGAACAGGAATATCCTGATGCCAAAACAGAGAAAAAGATTCTCACACCATTGATCGATGATTCCGAATTCGTTGACCTGTTGGTTAAATGGGCTGACATTGTACGACAATCAGCCGACCAAGGCGCCATCGATGAGATTATTTCTACTCGCCGTTTGGTCCACATTGCCAAAGCATACAAGATTTTCAAGAATCGTATGAAAGCCATTGAGCTGTGTGTCAATCGTTTTGATGCTGATACAAAAACAGCGTTTCTTGACCTGTACGCTAAATGTGATGTGAAGGTTGAAGCTGCACCTGTTGCTACTCCTGTACCACCAACTAACGAAGAAGTTCCATTCTAATTGAATACCACAAATTCGGTTGACAACTGGCTGAATTTGTGGTACAATGTGACAGTTGTATCTCTCTTTAATAAAGGAATATATTATGACAGTCGTTCGCAAAGGTAAACAAAATCGTCACGAGAAAATCACCCAAGTTTTGTTGAGTGGTAAACCCGTATCACCCGAAGAAATTCAAGCCGTGTTCAAAGGCACGGATCAAGCAGCGGTGTTATATCGTTTGTCTACCAATATCTACAATATTCGCCTTGATGGTGGTATCGTGAAGGTTATCAAAGATGGCCGCAAAGTCAAAGCATATCAATTGGTGAATTACACTGAGTTCAATGCTGAAGGTCGTTATGTTGGTCCACAAACAGCTGTTGCACAACCTGCAACCGTTGAAACAAAAGAAGTTGAAGTAGCATGAATAAACTGATGGTTTTTATTGGCCTTATTGGCTTTGTTGTCATTACTGGCCTATTCTTGTCTCTGCCAATTTACTTTCTATGGAATGCCTGTTTAGTTCCTGCTATTGATGGTGTCCGTGAGATTAGTTGGTTGCAAGCATGGGGTTTGCTTGTATTGTTCCGTGGTTTTACTGAAGTAAAGGTAACAACAAAAAATGCATGATAGTAATTTTGTTGATGATGAATTTGGTTCCGAATGGAAACCAGATTTGTATGAGTGTCCTAAATGCAAGACACAGTTGTGGTTCCAACTGAACGATGGTTGGGTTGAATCACCAGTTACACAACGGAATAATCCAATGTGTCCTAACTGTTGGGATGGTTTCTTGCAAGGTCTTGGTTTTGAAATGACAAAGGTGAAAGACAATGGGCAAACTGAAAGCCAAAATAATTGATGTACAGGAATATTTCCTCAACGGTTACGATGTTGATGATATTCCGTATTTGACAGACCTCACATTGGCTGAGGTCGAACAAATTTTAAAAGATTTCGGTGTAGCCGAAGAAGATATGCGAGCACATAATGAATCCATTTGATGAACGATTGACCGAGTTGGCGTACAAGGTCGATAAAATGATTGAAGAACTTTCTCGTGAGTATGATATCGATGTGCTGACACTTTCTAGTGTTGTTGCTGGTCGATTTGCTCGCATTAGCATTGACTTGAATCAAGGCGAACATTATATTCGTTTGATGAAAGCCACAACCGAACACACACAAAATTATATCAATAAAACTCCTGTTGTAGCACACTAACATGTCACAATTCACCGAAGATGAACAACATAAAATTTTGTTGGTA
>Ga0208872_1000021_pt1 | contig 164140 bp, 135 predicted proteins | sample CryBogCBH12Aug08_FD_185508 | JGI IMG/M metagenome (GOLD analysis project Ga0208872, IMG submission 185508) | Freshwater microbial communities from Crystal Bog, Wisconsin, USA - CBH12Aug08 (SPAdes) | ecosystem: Environmental > Aquatic > Freshwater > Lake | place: Crystal Bog, Wisconsin, USA...
GCGGCCGCCTGCTGCTGCGCTATTCCGGCACGGAGCCAAAGGCGCGGCTGCTGGTGGAAGGACGCGATGCGGCGGCGCTAAAAACCTGGTCGAAAAAAATCTGCGGCGCGATCCAGAAACAGATCGGTGAGTAAACAGATCGCTTCCGCAAGGACAATCTAATTACTGGTCATGACTGTGACTTTACAACCCAAAGGGACTGCGGTACCCAAGGCACCGCTGACCCGGCTGTGCACGTGGCCGGGGGGCCGGCCGTTTGCACTATTTCTGTCGCACGATGTGGACCAGATCCATGATCGCGAGCTGTTCCGGGTGCTGGCGGATGCCAATCACATCCGCCGTCGGATGATGGACGGTGAATCTGGCCATATCGGCTTGGCGGGACTCCGGCTGGCGCGCTCAATTTTCCGGCCCAAGCCGGCGCTAAAAGATTTTACAACCCTGCTCGAAATGGAAGGCCGGCATGGATTCCGGTCCACATTCTTTTTGCTGCACGATAAATACTGGGCGCGGCATGGCGGGCGTTATTCCCTGCAGTGCCCGGAAATCCAGAACATCGGACGAATGATTTTGGCGGCAGGCGGCGAACTGGGGGTGCATGGCGGCTATTATCGTTTTAATGACGTCTTTCGCTATCACGAAAGTTTGAAAGCCATCGAATCCAGCTTTGGCGTCCGACCCAGCGGCATCCGAAACCATCTGCTGCGCTTCTCGTATCCGGAGACCTGGCGAGCACAGGCTGCCGCCGGATTTACCTACGATGCGACTTATGGTCTGCCGGGGGAACTGGGGCCGCGAGGCGGCTGGCCGTTTCCGTTTGAAACCTGCGATGTCAGCAAAGGCGAGTTGTTGAACTTGATGGCGCTGCCCATCACGGTGATGGATGCCACGTTGTTCCGGCACCTGAGGCTCGAGGGCGAAGCTGCGCTGGAAAAAGCCTGGCGAGCGGTGGAAGGCGTGATCGGCGTGGGCGGAATGGTCTCGCTGCTGTGGCACAATAATTATTTTAACGAGCCGGAATACTGGGATTGGCAGATGGTTTATGAGGAACTTCTCAACCGCCTTGCGCCATTGAAGCCGTGGTGTGCCACCGGTGCTGAAATCAATGGGTGGTGGCGGGCCAAAGCGGCGGTAACAATCCAGACGCAGCCGGGCGCTAGAGGAAAAACCAGAATCGAGATTCATTCACCACAGAAAATCAAAGATCTAGCGCTGGAAATCCGTTCGATCACTGAAGTAAGGATTTTAGAGCCAAATGTCCGGCTGGAGTCTGTTGAGGGCGGATCCGGAATTTATTTTCCATGCTTACCAGCAGGTAAAACGGTAACGCTGGAAGTTGCCGCCGGTTGTTAAATATAAAAGTCGCTGACCGCAAACTAAAAGCCATTCCTACTTTTCCAGATAAATATGGTACACGGATTTTACGTAAACTTATTTGTTTGAATTTGTCCTGAATCATGCCCAGTACACGACAACAATTTGAAAACAATTTCGCTGCCAGATTGGGGGCGAAGAAAGCTTTTGCCTTTTGGAAAGGGCGGGTGGGACTTTATGCCATTCTCAAAGCACTCGGAGTTGGCGTGGGCGACGAGGTCATGGTTGCCGGCTATACTTGTGTGGCGGTGGTCAGGCCCATCAAATATCTCGGGGCCCGACCCGTTTATGTGGATATCGAGCCTGATACTTACAATTTGGATGTAGCAAAGATTGCAAGAGCGGTCACCAATAAAACCCGGGTACTTATCGCGCAACACACCTTTGGTTATCCGGTGGATATGGATGCCGTAATGGCGCTGGCGACCCAGCATAATATTGAAGTGGTTGAAGATGCGTGCCTGGCGTTGGGTTCACGCTACAAGGGCCAACTGGTGGGCACCTGGGCCAAAGCCGCATATTGGTCCATGCAGTGGAATAAAACCTTCACCACCGGATTCGGTGGCATGGTGACCACTAGCGATGAATTGCTGGCGATCAAGCTGGAACGCTTGATAAAGGATGAGGCGATCACCCCAAGCTTGCGAGAAACATGGATGCTGGCAGGCATGCGCGCGATTCATCAACTGTCAGCCACGCCGAAAAACATTAACCGGGTTCAAACGGTGTATCGCTGGCTTTCTAGAAACAATTTGGTTTCGGTTAACCCACCCGGACCCGCACAGGTCAAGTATTCGCCGAGGTTTTTCAAGCACATGGGGGCAGGACAGGCCAAAGCAGGATTGCAAAAACTTGATCAACTGGAGGCTAATATTGCACACCGGCGAAAAATATCTGCGTTGTATACCCGGCTCCTCGCTAGCCGTGGCTGGCGCATTCCGCCACTTTCTGGCAGTGCAGATCCCATCTTTGTCCGTTACCCAGTCCGGGTGCGAAACAAGATTGAAGCCATCAGGCTGGCCCAGCAGCGTCACCTGGAGATTGGCACGTGGTTCGACAGCCCGCTCCACCAGTGTACTGAGTCACTGAACTTTTATGATTATGTCCCTGGCACTTGTCCGATTGCCGAACGGGCTGCAAACGAAGTGGTAAATCTACCAACCCATTGTCGAGTAACGGAAGCAGACGCTCGGGCGGCCGTGGATTTGGTTTGCGCCATTGGTCCGGTGGATGGCTGTTCAACCTAATTTCTATCTTGATAACATTTCAAAAAAACAAGCGTTTTGCGTTTACGATAGTTGATGACACGGATTTGGCCACCGTCGAAAATGTGTCGCCGGTCTATGAGTGTTTGAAGCAATCCGGCCTGCGAACCACCAAGACAGTGTGGACCATCGCACCCTCGGAACCGGTGCAGATTGGCGGGGACACGCTGGATAACCCGAACTATCTTGATTTCGTCCTTAAACTCAAGGATCAGGGGTTTGAGATTGCGTCGCATGGCGCAACTAGCCACGGGGTGGTCCGTGCCGAGAATCTGCGGGCGTTGGAACTCTTTCGACAGCGCATCGGCGTTTATCCAAGCCTCCATTGTAATCATTATACCAATTGTGATGGACTTTATTGGGGACAGGCCAGATTGAGCGGCTTGACGCATCGCACGATTTACAAACTTGCCAACCATGGTAAGCAACGCCGTTTTGAAGGTCATATGCCTTCCAGTCCGTTTTTTTGGGGTGATCTTGCCCAAAAACATATCCGCTATGTGCGGGACTTTGTTTTTGATGAAATCAACCTGTTGAATGCACCGGGCAATGTGCTTTATTACGATCCGGAACGAGCTTATGTCAATGGCTGGTTTACTTCCACGCGTGCGCCAGACCTAAAGTCATTTATCCGTGCGCTGGCGGACGCCAACCAGCGGCGTCTGGAACAAGAAGGCGGGGTTTGTATTCTTTACACCCACTTTGGCTCCGGCTTCGTCACCAATGGTGTTATACATCCGGAGGCCAAACGACTCATCCAGCAGTTGGGAGCGCGTCCGGGTTGGTTTGTCCCGGCCAGCGAACTTTTGGATTATTTAAACAACCAGGGTTGTCATCGGCCGATTTCCAGCAGGGATAGAGCGAAGATGGAGCGGAACTGGTTGTTAAACAAACTTGTCAACCGGATTCCGTACGGTAACTAGAACCAAGCTCATGACCCAAACCACCAAACCGCCGAAGTTCAGCATCATCATCCCGGCTCGCAATGAAGCCGGCATTATTGAACGCTGCATCCGCGCAGTGCTGGACAACGATTATCCACGCGACTGCATGGAAGTATTAGTTGCCGATGGCGGTTCCACTGACGGCACCCGCGCCATTGTCGAAAAACTCGGAGTTGAAGATGGGCGGGTAAAATTGTTGGATAACCCGGCTCGCATTACGCCGGTGGGGGTTAATCTGGGAATTCGAAACGCCACTGGTGACCTGATGGTATTTATGAGCGGTCACGCGGTTATGTCCCGTAATTTCATGCCGGAACTCGCGCGCATTATCAAGGAGCATCCCGATGTATGGCGGGCAGGCGGAGTGATGGAAACCGTTTGTGACACCCAGACCGGCCGGATCATTGCTGCCGCCCAATCCAGTCCGGTCGGCGTTGGGCCGGGAAACTGGCGGGTGGGCGTGCGCGAGGGCTATGTTCAACAAGTCTGTTTTGCGGCGGTTCCGCGTTTTGTATTTGATCGGGTGGGGCTATATGACGAGGAACTGGTTCGCAATCAGGATGACGAATTTAACCAGCGAGTCCGCGAGGCCGGCGGGAAAAGCTTTATGAATCCGGCGGTTCGCATCCAGTATTTTGCGCGTAGTTCATTTGGTCAACTGGCCAAGCAATACTATCAATATGGTTATTGGCGAATTCGTACCCTGCAAAAACGCGGTCGACCCGCGCATATGCGACAAATCTTGCCGGTTTTTTTTGTTCTAGGCTGGTTACTGCTAGCCATCGGCGGGTTGCTATGGTCGCCGCTTTGGCTGGGTTTAGCCGTTTATGCCGGGTTGTATTTAGGCGGTCTCTTGCTCAATTGCTTTTGGACAGCAAAAAGGCATCCGCTTTCAGTGGCCTGGCTGACACCGGCGGCCTGTGCCGCCATGCATTTCAGTTATGGATTTGGAGTGCTACACGGATTCTGGGCATTCGCTGTCTTGAAAGGACGATTTGTCAGTAGACCAGAATCCTATCAATTGAGTCGTTGAATATCTCTTCTAAAAATCGAAATGAATATCTTATTATACTCTTTAGCCTTCACCTTACTAACGCCGGTTATTGGCGTACGGATGGTTTTCCTTTGTTCAGGGCGGCTGGGTTGGATTAATTATCTAGCCAATGTCTTCAGTGAATTCTTCGTCAAGAAAATCCGCTGGTCGCGCATGATGGTGGAGATTTGCCTGGCTGTCGCAGGTATCATTGCCCTCCAATTTGCCACCGGCAATCTCTTGATTGCTTTGTTTGCTTTAGTATTGTTACTCGGGTTGGAACTCTACGTTAGCAAGATCGAACATAATTTGCTAACGACGTCCTACACCCCGATCGATCCCATCGGCCATCGCTGCGCCACGCCGGAAACTACCCGCGGTCTGGCGAACGGTTATCCGACGCCGTCCACGCATCCCGAATTGACAATCAATGTCGTCGGGCCGTTCACCGTGCGAATGCCGTGTTACAAACTCGGTACTCTGATGGTCGGACGCCGGTTTGAGCTGCGGCTCGCCATCGGCAACCACACAATCGTGCCGACGCAAACCGCCATCCGCGTTCGCGTCGAAGCGCCAGCGGCGCTCAAGTGCGAACAAAATATCGGTGAGCTGCTGCCGCGGCTTGCCTCCGGCGAAGTGCATGAATTAAAGCAAACATGGATTGTGCAATCCGCCGCCGCTGCAGGGAAAATCAGTTTCATGGTCGAATGGGGACATTTTCGGCAGGAACTGGAAATACATTTTGACGGCTGCCGGTTAGTCGCAGATGCGACGATAGCGAGCGCGGAGATCAGCCGTTATCCCGGCGGCTGCCGCTCGGCCTTTGCGTGGCGCGGCGACATGGATTTGTATGACGAATCCACACTGCAATCCATCGAGGGACTCGAAGTCACGCTCAGCCTGGCGGCGCGGTATCGGATGCCGCAGACGATGTATCTATCCACCCGGCTTTCACTTGACGAAGCCAGCGCTCGCCAATGGGGAGAGCATTACGGCGCAGATCGCGGCGCGGCACGGATTCCGGAATTCATCCAATGGATGCGGGCAAATGTCGAGCTGCGGCACGATTGTTCCTATCCGTTCGCGGCCCAAAAACGATTTTTGCTGGAACTGGGGAATCACGGGCACCTGCATTTCGGCACCGACACGGCGGGTGCTGCGGAAAACGGTTGGAAGCCGAAGGCGCGGATGGGCGCGGGCGTTTATCCGTGGCTTGGCAGCGACCGTTCCTCGTTCGGCGAGCAGCGCGACAACGCGATCGAAACCCGCCGGCTATTTGAAAAACATTTCAAATACTCGCCGAAAAGCTGGGCGATGCCTAACCGCACCAACGACCGGTTCACCGCCGCCGCGATGGAAGCCGCTGGCTGCGAAGTGCTGAGCGATTCGAATGTCCGTACGCAGCACAATGTCCTGCTCCAGCCGCCGCCGCATCATCCGCATGACACGACGGCGGTGGAATTAACGAAGCGCTATCCCGGCGACCCGCAGCACATTTATCACGTCGCGATGAATCTGTTCTGGATTCACCGCGCGCAGCGCAAAGGCATTCCGGTGGTCTTCATGTGCCATCAGCATTTGCGTCAGTTTGACGGCTACGCCTGCGCGCGTTTCACGGAATACACGCTGCGCTACGCACTGGAAAAGTTTCACGGCGACCTGCACATCAACACCGTCTTCGGCATCGGCAAATATTGGCGCGAAGTGTTAAGCCCGAAAACGCACCGCATCCGCGTGGCGGTGGAAAACAATTCCATCCGCATCCGCAACGAAAGCGATTTCAGCCTCGTCGAAGCGCCCCTGGAGGTGAAACTGGCTGATGGTCGCCGGTTCACAGTGCTCGTCAATGTGGCAGCCGGCGGCGAAATCCGCGTGCAACCCGATGGGAACTGAAGCTTTCATCGTGCGTCCGTTTCTCGCGGGCGACGCCGCCGGTGTGCGGGCGGTTTTAGCAGCGAGCTATGGCGCGGAAGCGACGCCGTCACCGACCTACGACTGGTGGTCCTTCGGTTGTACCATTGCCATCAGCGGTTTCATGGTGGCCGAGATGGCCGGTCGAATTGCCGGCGTGCAGCCGATGGAAATCTTTCCATACGCGGACGGCGGAAACAATTTGACGGGCGCGCTGTTGACTGGGGTGGCAGTGCATCCGGATTGCCGGCGGCGCGGTATGTTTTCCGCGCTGGTGCAGGCTTGCGAACAGGAGGCGTGGCGGCAAAACGCGGCGTTCATCACTACCATGCCAAACGAAAAATCTCGGCCTGGATTTTTGAAGGCCGGCTACACCGATTTGGGCCGGCGGCAATTGCTCGTGCGGCCGCTGCAGCCGGCGGCGCTTGGGGGAAAACTTTTCCCGGTGCTAGGACATCTAGCCGGCGTGGCAGGAGGTGTGGCGCAGGCAGTGATTAAAAAAATTCCGGTGACGAACGGAGTGGCGGTTCGGAAAGTCAGCGATTTCGCCCCGGAAATTGAAATGCTGGCGGCGCGGCACGAACAACTGTTTCCCGGCCTGCGGATGCGGCGCAGTGCGGAATGGCTGCGCTGGCGGTTTTTGGAATCGCCGCTGCGTAAGTATCACTTGATCGAGGCACGCGATGGCAAGGGCGCTTTGGTAGGTTTTGCCGCCGCCACGATGGACGACCTGAAGAAATTCAAGGTGTGCTATCTCATGGATTTGTTCGTCGGCGAAAAATGCCACGCGGCGACCTTGCTCGTGGCGCTGTGCGAACTGGCGCGCAACGAAAAGGCTGAAGCGGTGGCTGCCGTGGTAAGTTCCCCGGCGTTGATGGAGACGCTGAGCCAAGCTGGATTCTGGCTGGTGCCGAACTGGCTGCCGCTAAAAAAGTTTTATTCTGTCGCGCGGTTCAATCCGAACCGGCCGGCGCCGGCCCGCTGGCAGAAGCTCGCCGGCTGGGATCAAACACTGGCGGACTGGGACAATTTATGAGCGCGCCGTTCATCTTGACCGTGGACGTGGAGGATTGGTTCACGTCGTCCGTGGATCTTTTTGCCGAGGCAAGGGCGGCCGGCCACCACGGGAGGAAACCGGACGAAAGCGTTTTACATAACACGCTACGCTGTCTGGAACTGTTCGCGCGCAATGGTAGCAAGGCCACGTTTTTTATCCTCACCACCGTGGCCGAGGCGTATCCCGATTTGATCCGCGAGCTGGATCGGCAGGGCCACGAAGTCGGCATTCACGCCCACCGGCACCGGCTGGTCTATAATCTGACCCCGCAGGAATTTGAGGAGGATTTGAAACGGGCGCTGGAGATATTGCACGGTATCGGCGTAAAAAAAATTTACGGTTTTCGAGCGCCGTATTGGTCCATCACCAAAAAATCATTGTGGGCGCTGGAGATTTTGCAAAAGCATGGTTTAAAATATGATGCCAGCATCTTTCCCATCTACCGCGAACTTTACGGCATTCCGGATGCGCCGACGGTGCCGCATGAAATCCGGCCCGGGTTCTGGGAGTTTCCGCCCGCCACCGTGCGCTGTCTCGGTGTGAACCTGCCTATCGCGGGCGGCGGCTATCTGAGGATGATGCCGTTTGGCTGGTTGAAACCGCTGATCCGCCGGGCCAGCCGCAGTGGCGCACTGGTTTTTTATCTGCATCCCTACGAGTTAAATCCGGCGGACGCGCATTTGCCGATACCATTGACGACTCTCAAATCACGGCTTTATTACCGGCAACAAATGCTGGGACGGCGAGGCAACGCTGCGAAGATAGAAAAACTGCTGCAATTGGCAAAGTTTCAGTCCATCGCCGGCGCCTTTGCCGACAAACTGAGGCTGCCAGTCAACGTCAACTGCGCATGAAGCAATCTGGATTTTACGCGCGCCATGGAAAACGCTGGTTTGATTTTCTGGCGGCCACGGTTGGGTTGCTGGTGCTGGCCGGGCCGATGGCCGGCATCAGCCTGCTGATTTGGATGATGGATGGCACGCCGGTATTGTTCCGTCAGCAACGCGTCGGACGTCATGGCCGGTTGTTCCGCATTTGTAAATTCCGCACGATGACCAATCGATCAGCAACGGATTCCACCATCACCGTGACCGGCGATGCGCGCGTGACGCGGCTGGGGAAAATTCTGCGGCAATTCAAGCTGGACGAGTTACCGCAGCTTATAAATGTATTCGCGGGGGAGATGAGTCTGGTCGGGCCGCGGCCCGACGTGCCCGGTTATCTGGACCGATTGCACGGTGACGATGCGCGGTTGCTGGAGTTGCGCCCCGGTATCACCGGACCAGCGACGCTGGCGTTCCGCAACGAGGAGCAATTACTGGCACAGGCCGCCGACCCAAAGCATTATAACGACGAAATAATTTTCCCGGAAAAAGTCCGGTTGAATCTAGCCTACCAACGCTCCCAATCGCTGGCGGTGGATCTAGGCTGCATTTTTAAAACAATTATTTCCGGGATGGAATTGACCGGTTTTGACAGCTGCAAGTATCATCCCTGACTTGAAATCATGCCTTCCACCAAAACATTTTTTGATCCGTTTGCCTGGGTCTGGTTCTCACTGATTGCGGGCGCGATCTGGAATTTGCGGCAACGGCAGTTCCGTCCGGCACTGGTGCTGGTCGGGCTGGCCGGCTTGATGAGCCTGAATGAGCTTTTCCAGATTCCCAACCGGCTTATGGCTTTGAAAGAACAAGCTTACTGGCAGGCGGCGGAATCGCCGAATTTCAGGGCATCCTTTGCCGGCGCGCAGGCGGTGGTGATGTGCGGTGGCACGCTGGGAATCTCCCGGCATGATTTTACAGGCGCGAATTATAACGGCGGCGTGAACCGGTTTTTGAAGGCGGTTGAATTGGCGAGGACGTTAAACAAGCCGCTGGTGCTTGGCGGCGGTTTGGCCGGCGGCAAAGGTTCGCCGCTGGAATCAGCCTATGAAAAAGCCTGGCTGCAAAGCTGGTGTCTAACCAATCTGACTATCTTGACCCTGGGATTTTGCCAGACCACCCACGACGAGGCGGTTGCGGCGGCAAATGTAGCGAAACTGAACGGGTGGAGAAAATTCATATTGGTGACCTCGGCTTATCACATGGATCGTGCGCTGGGCGTGTTCCGTAAAATCGGACTGAACGTCGTGCCGGTGGGCTGCGAATATTGCGGCGAAGAGACGCTGGTTGAAAAACATCCGGCCGGCTTCCTGCCCACGACGGGCAGCGCGGAACATTTGCGGCTTTTTATGTGCGAGGAGTTCGGCTGGTGGTTCTACCGACTCCGTGGCTGGCTGTAATTCTTCACCCTAAATATGTCAACATCACTAAAACCCACGGTCCGCACGGAAAAGCGCATTTTGCTGTCTGTGCCGCACATGGGCGGCAATGAGCGGCGCTATGTGAACGAGGCGTTCGATACTAACTGGCTTTCCACTGTCGGGCCGAACTTGACGGCGCTTGAAAATGAATTTACCGCGCTGACCGGTCGGCCGGCGGTAGCGTTGACCAATGGCACGGCGGGTTTGCACCTGGCGATGCGATTAGCGGGCGTGGGCAATGGCGACGAAGTCATCGTGCCGACGCTGACCTTTTCCGCCAGCGTGAACCCGATTTTATACGAGCAGGCGCGACCGGTATTCCTGGACAGTGAGCCCCAGGGCTGGAATCTCGACCCAAACCTGCTGGCGGAGTTTCTGACGCAGCGCGCCCGCGTCAGCCGGCTGCCGAAAGCAGTGGTGGTGGTGCATTTGTTCGGCTTGAGCGCAGCGCTCAATGAGATAAAGGAAATCTGCCAGCGGCACGGGGTCACGCTAATTGAGGACGCGGCGGAATCGCTGGGCGCACGTTATCACGATCAGCATACCGGCACCTTCGGAGAGATTGGTGTTTTTTCCTTCAACGGCAATAAAATGATCACCGGCACGACGGGCGGAATGCTGGTGGCCAAAGACGCGGCGAAGGTGGAACAGGCGCGCAAATGGAGCCAACAGGCGCGGGACGCCGACCCGCTGGGCGTGAATAATTACGTCCACAGCGAACTTGGTTTCAACTACCGCATGAGCAACGTCGTGGCCGGGATCGTGCGCGGGCAACTCGAAATCCTGGAAACGCGAGTGGCGCAGCGGCGCGCGGTTTTCGAGAGGTATGGTGCCGGTCTGGCGGCGGTGCCGGGTTTGACCCCGCAGGCGGAACCCGCCGGTAGACGGCACACGCGTTGGCTGAGCTGTTTTCAGGTGGATGAGGATCAATTCGGCATGACGGCACTCGATTTGATCCGGTGGCTGGACGCGGCGAATGTGGAAGCGCGTCCGGTCTGGCGGCCCATGCACACCCAGCCGCTATACAAAAACTTTGAGTACATCGGTAGCAGTGTGGCGGATGCTTTGAACCGCCAGGGCATCTGTCTGCCGAGTTCCAGTTCGCTTTCGGAAGTGGAACAGGGTTTTGTCATTGAACAGATTCGCGCGGCGCATGACCGGGCGTAGCACCCCGATAAGTTCACCAACGTCCTTTAGCTTGCAAGCAAACGGCCGGCAGCGTGCCAGCTGAAATTCAATCCCATTGAACCCGGGCAGATCACCGTTACGGTGAGGTGCCTATTTCGTTCATAATTTATGTGGAGCATTAATCGAATCCTCAGGAATACCGTGGTGGCCATGCTGTATGCGCTGATCGCGGCGGGCAGTCTGGTGTTGAGTTATATACTACGCTATGACTTTGCCCCGCCGGGAGAAGTCTTGCGGCAAATGGGGCAGCAGATCCCGTTTTTTGTGGCAGTGCAGCTGATCGCGATGTTTTTCATGGGCCAGTTTGACAGCCTGCTGACGTTTTTTTCGGTTCCGGATTTCAAACGAATTCTCAAAGCCAGCCTTTTAGCGGGGCTCGTATTTGGCAGCCTATGGGTGTTTTCCGGAGGTGAACTCATGCCGGCGAGAAGTATCATGGTTTTGAATGGAATCCTGTTTCTGGGCTTGGTCAGCAGCCTGCGCCTGTTGTTACGGCATGGGCGCGAACGCTGGGAATCAAACAGCAACCAAACCAAAGACCGTCTGGAAACGGTGGCTATCATAGGCGCGGGTGAAGCGGGTGCCCGATTGGCGCAGCGCTATTTGGCACACTCGGGTCACGGGCTCAAGCCCATGGTTTTCCTAGACGACGATGTTAACAAGTGGGGGCAGCAATTGCACGGTATTCCGATCGTGGGCGGTCCCATCTGGCTGATCGAGAAAGGGCAGTCCGCGGGAATTCGCCGGGCCATTATTGCGATGCCTTCCGCCTCGCGCATGCGTTTGCGCACCATTATTGAAAAGCTTGAAGGCAAGGGAATCCGTCTGGACACGGTGCAGTCCTATGCTGACCTGCTGCAAAGCAATGATGCCGCCGCGCGGCTGCGACCGATTCAGATTGACGATCTGCTGGGTCGCGATCCGGCCGAGCTTAATTCCGAAAAAATCCGGGAGATGTTAAGCGGGCGCGTGGCCGTGGTCACCGGTGCCGGTGGGAGCATCGGTAGTGAACTCTGCCGCCAGATTCTGCATTATGCGCCGGCTAAGCTGCTATTGATTGAACAAAGCGAGGGGCAATTATTCCTGATCGAACAGGAATTGATCGGAGCCGGCTTCAAGCAATTGATCGTGCCGCTGGTGGCGGATATTTCCGACACGAACAGAATCAGGCATATTTTTGCCGAGCATCAGCCCGCGATTTTATTTCATGCCGCCGCCCACAAGCATGTGCCGATGATGGAAAGCCAGCCGGTGGCGGCGATTAAAAACAACGCCCTGGGAACGGCCCGGCTGGCTCAAAACGCCCTGGACTGCGGGGTAAGAAAATTTGTCCTCATTTCCACCGACAAAGCCATCAATCCGACCAGTGTCATGGGTGCCGCCAAACGCATGGCGGAAATGTTCATTCAGGCGCTCCAAGCGGCCAACCCGGGTAAAACCCATTTTATCTCGGTTCGATTTGGCAATGTGCTGGGATCCTCGGGGAGCGTTGTGCCGACCTTTCAAAAGCAAATCGCCAACGGCGGCCCCGTGACGGTAACGCATCCGGAAATGACCCGTTATTTCATGACCATTCCAGAAGCGGTGGGACTGGTTTTGCAGAGCGGCATGATGGGCAGCGGCGGGGAGATTTTTCTTCTGGACATGGGCAAGCCGGTCAAGATTGTGGATCTGGCCAGAAAACTAATTTTGCTCCAGGGCTTAAAGCCGGACGAGGACATCAGCATCCAGTTCTCAGGCTTGAGGCCGGGAGAAAAGATGTTTGAGGAGTTGAGCTACAACAGTGAAAAAATGAAGGAAACCGGGCATGCCAAAGTCTTTCGACTCTTTACCACGGCACCACAACTGGAAGCCGTTCAAGCGAAGCTGGCGGAATTGGAATCCAAGTTTGCCGAAGTCACCACTGATGATTTAAAACGCCAGATGACCGGGCTCGTGCCGGAATACACCCCGAACTATTCGCAGCCTGAAAGGATGGATGCCGCCAAGATCAAGGAGGCTGGATTAAAGAAGCCGACGACGATTCGAACCTTTGGAAAAAATCTTTTGCCGGAATCCGATTCCGCGTTGTTCCAGCAAAGTTCTTAAATTATGAAATGCCAAATTCATCCCATAAGCCTAGGCAAGTTTAAGTGGCCCGGCCCGTTTACTATTTCCTTGTTGGTGGGGACCACCTTGCCGGGCACGGCAGGGGCGCAGGCAGCATCAAGCACCGACCCCATACCCATCAGCGACAATCCAGTGACTGAGGCGGGTCCGGTGCCTGCCACCGCGTTCAATCGCGGGGATCAGTTTTCCCCGCTTTCCTGGAAATACGGCGACTGGCGCGGCTTTTTCACCTTCACCGGCCAGTTGCGTTATGATGACAATATCACGACCTTGTCCCGGAACACCCTTTCGGACCTGATCGGGGTCGCGGCACCCGCCATCAACCTTGAATATATACCGGCAAAGGTGTCCGAGAACACGATGGTGCATTTGGATTACATGCCGCAGTTCGTCGGGTATTGGCAGTATCGGGAATTCAATACCATCAATGAGCTGGCTAATCTGAATGTCGATTATATCACCGGCCGTTCTGAATTCCGGTTCAGCGACGCGCTGGCGATCACCACGGATCCGGCGGTGGAGCAAACCCAATGGGGGCAGACCACGGAAAACACGACCGAATTTTCCTGGGCTTATCAAGCCACGGAAAAGACTTCTATCACCATCAAGCCGCATCAAGACTGGTCAAAGGTGGAAAACAACCTGGAAGTATGGCAATATGGCATGGGAATGGAGCTGGGTTACCAACTCACTGATAAATTTGGTTTACTGGGCAGTTACGATGTAACCACAGTGAACTCCAGCGCAGGGTTGGACGGTCTTATTCAAGCGTGGCTGGGGGGATTCTCCTGGGAGATCACCGGCCGCAGCCGGTTGGATTTCCGGTGCGGCCTTCAAACCATCTCTCTTGCCGGCAATAACGCTTCGGGCACCGAGACCGCCCCCGACCTGTCCCTGGCTTGGAATTATCAAATCGGCCCTAAAACAACCCTTGAATTAAACCTGGCCTATGACAGCCAGTTTTCAAAATACACGGCCAACCAGCTAAATAAGACGTTGTTGGGACGGCTGACGACGAAGTATGCCTGGACGGAAAAAATGGGCTTGGAACTGCGCGGGGGAGTCCAATCGGTGGAGCAAGCCACCATCCAATCCGCCGGCAGCAATGGCGGGACGTTTAATTATTGGACCACCGGCTGCGGGGTGGTCTATCAATTCAACCAAAGAACCCAATTCCGACTTGATTATGACTATCAAGCGCGCACAGCCAGCCAGCTTTATTCAGCGTATGACCGGGACATCATTCAACTGCAGCTTCAACATCGTTTTTAAGACAGACTCCAACCATAGTTTTATCGTGTGAACTATTACCCTCATAAATTACTGGCCGTCGTTGTCGTGGTGGCCGCGGGTTTGGCCATCAGCCGGGCGGAAGCTCCGAAAATCCATGTCGACGTTGCCGTGGCGACGACGACTGAATACCAGCTGCATCCCGGCGACACCATCCAAGTCCGTGTCTATGGCGAAGAGGATCTTACGGCCAAGGTCAAGTTGTCTGAAACCGGCCGGGTGATCCTGCCGCTGTTGCCGGCCGTCAACTTAAACGGGATGACAATTGAAGCAGCCAAGGTTTCTATCCGGGACGCTTACCAGAAGGAGTACCTGCGCAATCCCGTGGTGACGGTTACCATTGAGGATTACGGGTTGATATATTTCAACGTCCTGGGACAGGTCCGCTCTCCGGGCGTTTATCATTATGCCGCCAATGAGCAGATCAGTCTGGTACAAGCCATCGCTTTGGCGGGAGGTTATTCGCGCATTGGCGAGCCCAGCCGGATTACCATCAAACGAGTCATCAAAGGCAAGGTATCCATCATCCGACCGGACGCGGGTGCCATGGCGGAAAAGGAAAACAGTTCGGTCATCACCATCTGCCCCAATGATGTCATCACCATTGGCGAAACAATTTTCTAACCCGGCTTATCACCATGCAAAATCAATCTGTTAAACCGCTTGTCCCACCGACATCCGGCGGATTCCAAAAGAGTGTTTCACCGGTGGTCTCGGCGCCGGATGGCCTGGACGAATTAAAGCAGTTAAGTCACTCCTTGCGGCAGCATTGGCTGTTTGTGGCCATGGTTACGGCCGTTATTTTCATGGGTGCCTTGGTTTATAGTTTTATAACCACGCCGCTATATCGGACGCAGGCCACGGTTGAGGTGGCGTCCCAGGAGCAGATGGTCATGCATATTGAAGACGTGAACAAAGTGGGCCTGGGCCAGCTCGATGTCATGAACACGTTAGTGGTCAAGTCCACCCGCCCGGCGGTGCTCCAGCGCGTCGTGGCCCTGAACAGACTGACCAATCAGGCGGCGTTCCGGGACAAAAATACTGGGCGACTGCCGTCCGAAATGCAGGTGGTGGGGATGATTGCGGGCCAGGTGAAAGCCCAGTTGCGCCGGAATACCCGGCTGATCGACATCACGGTCGAAAGCGTGGATCCCGGACTGGCCCAGATGATTGCCAACGGGGTGGCCAACCAGTTTATCCGCCAGGAGATCGAGGATCAGGGTACGGTCAACCGGTTTGCCAATGCCGCGCTGATTGAAGAATCCACCCGGCTGCGGAACGTCTTGGAGGAGTCTGAAAAAAAACTGCAGGCTTACCGGGAAAACAGCAAGAGCGTGTCGCTGGGAGACCGGCAAAACATTGTCGATCAAAAGCTGCACGGTCTCGCCCAACAGATAAATGATACCAAGGCCGAATTGACCCAAATGCAGTCGCAACAGGAGCAGGCCGGGCAATTGATCAATGACCTTGACCGCCTTGAATCACTGCCCATCATCAAAGCCGACCTAGCGGTCAGTGCTTTACAGGGGCAGATTGTGCAGCAGGAGACGATCGTCAATTTTTATGCGACCCGCTATACGGAAAAGTATCCCAAGATGATTGAGGCGCGGCAACGGCTGGCGGAACTGAAGAATTCCATCGGAGTCGCCGCCCTAGCGGCTTCGAAAAGCCTTAGTTCGGCGGTGTTGGTATTGAAAGCAAAGCTGAATAGTCTGGAGCAAGCCATGGCTGCCGCCGAACAACGGTCTCTAGAATTAAGCCGCCTGTCGATTGATTACAATATTCTCGAACGCCAGATGGAGTCGGACCGCACTCTATATCAGGCCGTATTGGGGCGAATGAAGGAGACGGATGTGGCCAAGGGCATAGAAAAGACTTCGTTACAAGTCATCGACCTGGCGGGGTTGCCGGCCGAGCCGTTCAAACCCAAACGGCTGCTGATCATGACGGCGGGTTTGTTTGGCGGCCTAATGCTGGGCGCGGGGATGATCTTCCTTATGGGGCAGCTGGGAGGCAGGATCAAGAGCGTGGATCATGCAGAACAGACCTTGCGCCTGAACGTGCTGGCCGTCATGCCTGATGATTTAAAGTTCATGCGGAAATTCTCGAAGTGCATCATGCGGGATGCGAGTCAAACCGCGATGGGCGAAACTTTCAGAACCTTGTGCGCCGCCTTGCAAATACGCTGGGCGGACAGTCTGTGCCGGGTGGTTATGTTTTCTAGCGCGATGGCCGGCGAGGGGAAAACCACGATCGCGGCGAACTATGCAGCCGCCCTGGCCCAGCAAGGTCGTCGCACGGTGCTGGTGGACTGCGACCTACGTAAATGTACCTTGTCAAAAAAATTAGAGATAGCCCCCGGGGCTCCAGACTTATGCCGTTACCTGGCAGGGCGTTGTCGGCTGGAAGAGATAATTTATCCCGGAACCATGGAAAAACTGAGAGTTATTCCGGCGAGCTTTCCCATAGAATCACCGGGAGTACTATTTGTTAGCCCCGGTTTTAATCAATTCATGAAAGAGTTGCGGAATCGTTATGACATGGTGGTATTGGACTGCCCCCCGCTGCTGCCGGTGGCGGACACCTTAAACTTGCTGGCGGTGGCCGACGGCGTGGTTTTGATTGCCAACGAGCGCAGTACCTCGATTAAAGTAATCCAGCGGGCCCTGAGCTTATTGCAGCGGGCAAATGCGTCCGTGTTGGGCCTGGTCATCAACCGTGTTTCCAATGAAGAAGCCTACTACCATTATAAGTATGAATATGAACCCGTCAGAAAGGATTAAGGCGACGACAGCTTTCAAGGCTCATGGTGGTGTAAAACGCCGCCAAAACTACAAACAGGTGCTGGATGGAATAAATTTGAAAGGGAAAATCGAGCGTTGCGTTGAGCAAACCGGTGCCCAGGCTTAACGCAACCAGGCTGACGAAACAGTCTGGTACGACCAGTGAGTGCCGGTTCCAGGGAGAAATAACCACCAAAACACCTGCCCCCAGCACGAGGAGAAAACCACCAAGACCATAAGTCACGAGTGTCTGGAGCCAGTCGCAATGAAGATACACCTGCCAAAGCGAATCGGAATCCGGACGATAGAGTTGATATAGCGCGATAAAACTCCCCGGGCCGGAACCTGACGCCCAATGGTCGTGAAGCATTTCAAAACCCGCCCGGTATAATTTCCACCGTTCAGCGCTATGGAAACCGGCGCGTGCAAACCGTTCGGACCAGCCATGCCAGTTTAGCGTCAGGCCGGCCAGGATGGGTAAGAGAACGACACCGGCCAGAATCGATTTCAATTTAATTCCACGGCTGGCCTTCAGCAAAATCACCGTGGCAAACAAAATGGCCAGGAGATTCACCGCCAGCGAGAGACGGCTCTCCCAAAAAAAAGGACAGATCATCATGGTCAGGGCGAAAACCAGCAATCCCCAGCGTCCGAGATTCAAACCGGCGGCGGGCGGGTTACTTCGGGCGTTGACCAGCAGGGACCACGCCGCCAGCCCCAGCGGCCAGACGAGTTCAAGATATTGCAGTCCGTTGCTGCGATAGGCATAAGGGCCGAACTGCATCCAGGCCTCGTAATTAATTTGGGGCTGGACCAGCCAGAGCAGTTTGGGCGTATTTTGCCACCGTTGCAGCAGGCCTACCACCGCCAGCAAAAAACCATTGGTCACAATAAAATAGATCAGATGCCAGGAACGATGCGGCAAAGATCCGGTGTCACGTGAGGAGCCGTTGGAATGACTGTTTCTGGCGCCGGCCAAAAGCCAGTCGCGCGTGGCCCAAAACGTTCCCGCCAAGGCGAAATTTTGCCAGCAGACAAACCAACTGGCATGACGGTCATAGCTGTGAGGCAGCCACGACAGATGCGGCAGGGGATGGAAGGCGGCGGTGGCCGGGTCAAAAGTCGATTGGGCATTTAACGCCATCAGCAGGCTGTAGCCCAGAATGGATAGCGTTGTCCAAAACAGCGCCTGAGTGGTCCATGACCAGGATTTCGCCGGTTTTGGGAACCAAAAGTTTTGAAATAACCAGAGAATTCCCAGGCTGGTGCCGGATATATTCAGTGCCACCACGGCCCAGGTCTGGGTGCTGCCAAAGGCCCACGGGGCAAAAGCCAGGCTAGCCAAGAGCAATATGCCAATGATGCCGTCGAGCCAACCTTGCAAAGGGCCAGGGGATGGACTGGATTTTTTTGGAAATGAATGCATGGGGATTGAATAACCTAGCCGCCGCGATTATTGGCAACTTCCTAGCAGCCAAACCAGCTTAAACTAACAACCAATTATTATTAAAATGAAACTAAAAATAAACCTAAACAATGCAATTTGCGTGTTTTTATTGGCCGGCGGGCTGGTGCAGGCCGCTGAACCGGTCAAGGATGTGCGGCTTTCGGCCATTTGCTGGGGCAGGGGAACCATCGAGATGACCAATTATAATGGGCGATTTCTAAAGGTCGGCGAAGCCTACACGATGGTCGCCAAAGCCTCGGCCGGATGGGTTTTCACCAATTGGACCGATGGTTACAATCTGCCGGTAACCAATCACCCACGCCTGACGTTCGTGATGAAAACCAACTCTGCCTTCATTGCCAATTTTATCAGGCATAGGCTGCCTGTCGGGAATCTGGATGGCGTTGGCTTGGCCGATATTCCGCTCCGAGTGCTCGCGGCGGTGAATGCCGCCCCCCCGGGTGAGCGGGCTAATGTTTTGGATAGTTGGATTATAACCGTGGCCGCCGTAAAAACATCCGCCTTGGCCTCAGTCATCACCACCGTGGTGACGGCGAATCCGGAACTGCTCGCCGATGCAGTGACATCCGCCGTGGCCGCCAGTCCTGCCCAAACATTTACGCTGGTTTATGCAGCAGCCAGAACGCCGTCGGCCAGCCTGCCGGCCGTGGTCGCGGCCGCCTGTCTGGGTTCGCCCAAGATGGATTATCAAATTGCCCAGGCCGCACTGGCCGTGGATCCGACCGCGGGTGCGGCAATCCTACAAGCCATCATTGCGACTATTCCGGAATTATCAGACGCCATAACCAGACGCTGGTCCAATACCAGCGGAACCCTTACGGTCAACAAAACTTTGGCCATCTTGTCACAAAGCATGACCGCCATAGATTGGCCAATCAATCCCGCACCGCCTTATCAACCGCCTCATGATTATTCCCAACCTTGATTATACCCGGAACCGATAACGTTGCGTTTAAGAGTCTGTCTAAAAATTCCGATGAGTGCTGTTTTCGTTCTGAAGGCTCTAAATCCATGAATCAGATTGCCTACAACTTTGCTGATAGCATTAAGTCGAATCGTAGCCGCTTCATTCTGGCAGCCATTGGTTTTGCCCCGCTCCTTTGGAATTATGGCGGAATGCTATGGAGCCGTCCGGCTTATCAGTTCTTTCCGTTGGCCCTGGTAGCGGCGGGAATGCTTGCCTGGCGGTCGGCCGGACAGATGGAGCAGCCACTATCGCCGGGAAATTTGCAGGCGACTCGGATTTTGAGGCTTACCACCGGACTTTTGTTTACGCTGGCCTGCTTTTTATGGTCACCCTGGCTTGGGTATGTCACAGGGTTGCTGGCCGTGGTCGCAGTTTTGTGTGGCTTTGGCGGCAGGACGCTATTGCAGTTGTTTTTACCGTCCGGCCTGATGTTGCTGACGATTCTGCTGCCGCCGCTGGGTTGGGATGAAATCCTGACGCTTTGGCTGCGCACAGTGACAGTAAACTCCAGCAGTGCGCTGCTGGATTGGCTCAAGGTAATTCATGTCCAGGATGGAAATGTTCTGCTATTACCCGGTCAAAAACTTCTGGTGGAAGAGGCCTGCAGCGGCATCAACTCGTTTATTCTGGGCAATGCCTTTTGCCTGTTCTGGCTGCTCTGGCAGCGGCGTCCGTTAAGTTGGCTGATGTGGTTCATTCCCGCCGCCTCCGGCTTTGTCATGCTCGGCAATGTGTTCCGTATTACTGCCGGCGCCACGGCCAGTTACTATTGGCAGCTGAACCTGCTGGGTGGACGAACGCACGAAATTTTTGGATTGCTGTTATTGCTGGGTTATTGCGGCCTGATAATCAGCTTCGATCAATTGCTGCTCTTTTTCACGCAATCATTCCTGTGGCCAAAAACAAATGAAACGTTGATTAGTAATATACCAGCTACGCCGGTTGGCCAACCGGTTTTGAGTCGGCCCACCAAAGTTTCCGGGTTTGGATTCAAGTATGCGGGTGCGTATCTAGCATTAGTAGGGATCAGTGCCTGGATCATTCGGGCCATGGCAGGAAACAGTCACGATGCAGCGAACCTGCCCAGTTTTACTTCGACGCCGGATTATAAACTGACGCTGCCAGCCAGTATTGCGGGCTGGCAAAGGACGGACGCTGATACGGGCAACCTGGTGCTGGCCCAGGTTTTCGGGGTGCGATCACGCATCTGGCATTACCAACGCGACGGTGGCGAGGCTTTGGTGGCGGTGGATTATCCGCTGCCTGGATTTCATAATGTTAAAAGCTGCTACATGAACGCCGGCTGGAAGGTGCAGAATGAAGAGCCGGTGATGCAGGGGAAAAACCAAATAGACCTGCATACTATCAAGCTTACCATGAAGCTGTCATTGACTTATGCGATGGTGCTTCATTCCGTTATGAATGATCAGGGAGCCTGGCTTTTAGACGCAAATGTTCCCGGGCATAAACCGGATTTATGGCGAAAGCTTTTATGGGACGAACCGGTGCTCCCCAAACCCGTTCAGGCAGGCTATCGGATACAGCTTATCACTGGCGGTTACGAGCCTTTATCCGAGGCGGAGATGGCCAAAGCCCGTGAGTTGTATTTTTCCGTCCGCCCCTTGCTTGCCGCCCAGCTGGTCAACCAGTTGCAGTCGTTGGCGAAATAGAACCATGCTCGCACAACTTAATGATTGGGTAGCCAAGCGCCAGTGGAACCACTTCGTGCGCGGACTTCCCGCCCTGACGGCTGGTGTCATGCTGGGGCTGGCGATATTAATGATTTGGGCCAACCACCGGCAAAGCGACCGGTTGGATTATCAATACCGGCACCGGGCTTTGGTTGCATTGCAGGCGGGCAGGTTTGAAGAGGCGCGGGTGGCCTGCCTACGTGAATTATCCAATGATCTGGGCGAATCCGACCGACTGCAGACCGTCTATCAACTGGCGCTGACCCTCAGTGGTCTGGGCCAAAAGCGGGAGGCGGTGGCCTTGCTGACACATGCCGCACCGCTTGATCGGCCCGGCTCCCTGCCGGCTCATATATTGCTGGCGCAAATGTTTTTAAATGAGGGGTTGGTGCCTGACGAGAACAATCTCAAACTTGCCGAACAGCATTTGCTCAGCGCTTTAGCCCTGGATCCGCAGTCATCTGAAGTCAACGAACTGCTCGGACGCTATTACATCAACACTCACAATTTAACCAAGGCGCGGGCGCGGTTGATGGAAATCTATCCGGCAAAAACCGAAGCCGCCCTGTTGTTGGCGATCACCTATGCTTTGGAAAAGGATAAGGATACGGCCACGCTCTGGGCCGACACGGCCATCTCCGACTACAGCCTGAAGCTCAAAAACTCCGCCCCCGGCGACGATCCCACCGCCCGACTGGGATTGGCGAGTGCCCTGATGGTGGAAGAGAAATATGCCCAAGCCATCGCTGCGCTGGAGCAGGGACAGCGCCTTGCCATCAATCCAGCCTACGCATTAACTATCGCGGACGACTGTGCCACGTGGGCAGATCGGATTGCAAACACTTCTCAAAAAAATGCCGCCGAACGGTTGCGACTCATCCAAAAAGGCCTGACGAATTCGCCGCAAAACATAAAATTACAGATGCAACTGGTGCAAGCTGCCCGAGAGGCTGATCAGGCTGGTCAGGCCGCCAAAACACTTTTAAATCAATCGATGGCCTTGGCCAAAGGGGAAGCCGCCGCCGACTGGCATTTTTTATTGTGGACGGATGCGCGAGAGCGGGGTGATTTGATTGTCGCCCGACGGCAGCTCCAGATTGCCTACGAACTGGCCCCCCAAGTGCCATTCATCCGGAATGATCTGGCGATGGATCTCTCGACCGGTAATCTGGATGATGCGGAACGCGGCTTGAAAATCATTCAATCCGTGGTGGAACAGTTTCCTGAAAACCCACAATATCGGGATACTCGGGGGCGCATTCTGGCCCGGTTGGGCCGCAATGGTGAGGCGGTGGCCGATCTGGAACTGGCGGTAGCAAAACTCTGGAATCCGGAGGAAACCCGGCGGGTGCTGGCAAAAGCAAAAACGGCTCTGGGCAAACCTCAATTAACCGAAGCGCCGCACCAGATGCTGAAAAAGGTCAAATCGACGCAATAAAATGCGGTTTTTCAAAAAAAAAGCTGCGCTGGCAGATGAAAAGGTATCGCTTACTGAATTATTGTTCCGGTTTTCTGCTGGCATGCTAAATTGGCCAATATGAATCGGGTTGGTAGAATCTGAATTTGAAATAAATACATATGAAGACAATCAACGCATTGCTTTTGGCCGGTTTGGTGCTTTTCACTGTGAATGCCCGAGCTGATTATGCTTTGTCCACCACGGCGGGGTCGCATAACACGATCGGGACGGCTTTGACAACAATAAATACAGCAAGCGGCACCACTGTTTTTAATATATCGGTTCTCGGCAATAGTGGTTACTATGCAGGAAGCTTGTTTTCTTTATATGAAGTGGACAGCAGCGGTAACCAATTATCGGATAACCTAGCTGGACTATACACAGCCAGCCAAAGTGGTCTGGGCTTCCATCAAGCATTGAACAATGGCACAGCTTATCATTCAACCGTTTCTTGGACACTTGGTTCGGGCTTGGTGAGTGGTTGGTATGCGTTAGGATTAACCGTAAATCAAAGTGCAAGTGCTGGTGGGCTAACGCAAGCTAGCGGGACGGGATTTACTTATTTTTATATTCAACCTACAGCCGTACCGGAACCTTCTCAAGTGGTGGCTGGTGGAATGTTATTGGGCTGCGGAGCACTGGTGTTTACCGGCCGTCGCTGGATGAAGAAGTCGGCACAATAAGTAAAAAAAGGCCTGATATAAAAATCAGGCTTTTGCCTGTTCAGGTTTTCCAAATAGCTCAACCCGGTGATCGCGATCCGTTTGTATCTCGTCCCAATTGATTTCCACCTGCGTTTGTACTCCTAAAAATTCAATTAGCAGGGCCACCCGCGCTTGGCTAGGCAAAATACGGCAGACCATTCCTTCCGTGCCCCGCATGGGACCGCTTTCGATTAGCACCCGGTCGCCGATTTTCAGCGGATGATCCACGTTGGTCACCTGTTCGGTGCCAAAGGCCTCCCTTAATTCACGGATGGCTTCTGCTGGAATCACCGGATAGTGCTGTCCAAAGTGGATGAGGCCGGAAACGCCGGGAGAATAAGTCACGTCCCGCGCGTGTTGCCGCCAGTCAAATTTGCAAAAGAGATAGCCTGGAAACAATGACTCAGTAATCCACTGGCCTTTTCGCCGGCCAACACCGCAATACCGGATTCGGGGCCAAAACGCCTCAAGAAAGTCCACCCGCTTAAGAAAGTCGAAGGCGAACGATTCACGCCGGTTCTGTGTTCTTACACAAAACCAAGCCAACTCGTTTTTAGTCTGATTAGAATCGGTAGCCACTTTGTGCATGCTCCTCTTGATTGCTAAAAATATCCAAAACCACCACAATTTTACCTGCTCAATAATCGCGCGTTAATATGTCCAATTATTGTGCGTATTATTTGTCTCAAATTCTTACAAGGTAAGCCAACACTTCTACTGTGTCTAACAAAAATTGTATTATTAGTAAATTTGTTCGAATTGTTATGATAAAGCCATTTCCACTGCGCTATTCCCTGCCGTTATTTCTGTTGCTGTTTGGTGCGGTATTGACCTGCTTTTTTATCGCAGATAGCATCCGGTTTTCCGACCGTCATATTGAGGCGGAAGCCCGTATGAATCTCAATTCGCTGGGGGAACGCTTCGCCACCCAGCTGGAATATTATTACAGCCATAATGAGGGGGAGTTTATTGCGAGCGGCAATGCGCTGATTAGCCGGATACCGCATCTTCGCAGTAGTGCGATTTTTGATGAGGCAAATCATCCGCTGGTCCCAACGCGTGCCAGAATAAAGCCGCCGGCGGATTATCTGTCATTTGTGCTGGCCCGAAAAACCTTGCTGCCGCAGATTCAAACGAGTGAAAACAATCAGATCCTGACCGGGGCGTTTCCGTTTCGGCTGGGGCCGGGGCACTGGGGGATATTAAATTTGGAGATGGATTTAGTGGCAATCAAGAATCTGCAGCTGGCCGATGATTTCCGGAGGGCCGAGCTGTTCTGCGTGCTGGCCCTGTTGCTGGTTGTGTTGTCTTGGCTGTATTTGGATCGAATGTTAACGCAGCGGATGGCAAGCCTGATTGCCGCCACGCGCGATCTGGCCGCTGGCAACTTGTCCCAGCGCACCTCGCTACAAGGTATGGACGAACTGGCTGAAATTGGCTTGGCTTTCAACCAGATGGCCGATCAAGTCCAAATGCGTACCGAGGAGCTTAAACACAGCGAGGAACATTATCGCCGGCTGGTGGAGACCTGTTATGAAGGGATTCTGGAGATGGATGGATTGCTCCGGCTGGTTTTCGTGAACCGCCGGCTGGCGGAAATGCTGGGATTCACCATTGACGTCATGATGGGTCGTTTTATCACGGATTTTCTTTTCCCGGAAGATGTGTCGGCATATCAGAAACGAGTGGCCAGCCGCCACTTAAGTGATACAGTCGTTTATGAATGCCGGTTTCGTTCCCGAACGGGCGGGGAAGTCTGGGGCATAGTGTCGGCCAATAATCGCTGGGATGAATCCCGCCGGTTTGCCGGAGCCTTTTGCATGGTCACGGACATCACCCTGCGAAAGAAGGCGGAATTGCAGTTGCTATTGCATGACAGCGCGCTGATAGCTTCGGCCAATGCGGTGATCATCACCGATGTCGAGGGTCGCATCGAATGGGTCAATCCGGCCTTTACCAAATTGACGGGTTACACGTCGGCGGAGGCAGTCGGGCAAAACACCCGGTTGCTCCGATCCGGGGAGCATCCGGTCAACTTTTACGCCGACCTGTGGGCCGACATCCGCTCTGGAAAAACTTGGGAGGGGGAAATAATCAACAAGCGCAAGACGGGTGACACTTACTCTGAGCACATGACCATTGCGCCCATCCGGCGCGACAATGGCGTCATCAGCCACTTTGTCGCCATCAAGGAAGACATTACGGAGCAAAGGCGATTTGAACGGCAACTGCGCGAGTCGCAAAAAGCAGAAGCGGTGGCTCGGCTCGCCGGCGGCGTGGCTCATGACTTTAACAACATCCTGACGACCATTATTGGTTATGTTGATATTCTTAAAAGATCTCAACCGCACACGCCGGCTATTCAAGAAATTGTTTTCCACATTTCCTCAGCTGCCCAGCGGGCAACCAATCTTACCCGCCAGCTTTCCATTTTCAGCCAGCAACAGCCGGCGCAGCTCCAGCCACTGAATCTCAACGAGGTGTTGACCCATCTGTTCAATATCGTCAAACATCTGCTGGGGGAACATATCGTCATGCAGTGCAACCTAGACCCAGTTTTGCCTAATATCCAAGCCGATGCCAGCCTGGTTGAACAGGTCATTATCGCGATCACCAATCGTGCGAAAGATTGCATGCCCGGCGCCGGCCGGCTGGTATTTGTCACCCAGGTGCGGGAACTTGATCAGGCAGACTGCAAACACGACCCCCATATGCGTCCCGGGAAATTTGTCTGCTTGACGATATCTGACAATGGTGCTGGCATGAACCCGGAAACTGTCCAGCGGGTTTTCGAGCCATTTGGTGAAAAAGGGTTGGGATTGGCCACGGTTTGCAGCATCATTAAACAGCATCATGGCTGGGTCACCGTCGCCAGTCGACCTGAGGCCGGAACCACTTTTGAAATTTTCCTACCGGTTGCCCCGGAGGCGACGACGGCGCCCATGAAAATCAGCCCGGCACCTCAATTTGAAGAATTTCCCGGCGGCAAAACGATTCTTCTGGTTGAAGACGATGTCTCGGTAAGCAATCTCGTCAGCCTTTGCATTCGCCGATTAGGCTGTCAGGTGCTGACGGCCTCCGACGTTCCCCTGGCGTTAAAACTTTGGAATGAGCATTCCCACGCGATTGATCTATTGCTCACCGATATCGTTTTGCCCGGCGATTTAAGTGGAGCGGATTTAGCCGGTCAATTAATCATTCAGAAGCCCAAGCTGAAGGTGATTTTCAGCAGTGGTTACAGTTTTGAGCGCGCCAAAAAAAACATTGGCGGTTTAGATGAGTCGAATTACCTAGCCAAGCCATATGATCCAGAAACTCTGGTTAAAGTTGTGCGCAATATATTATTTACCCAAACCTGAAGGTCGTCGGCTCAAATCTAGTTCCCGCAGCTCATTTAATTGCAAAGAAACTCCTGTGCCAACTTGGTTTTCTTTTTTTTAATCCTCAAAAGAATCGTCTGAAAGTTAAGCGTCTCACCGGAGACCTGCTTTACAGGACAACTGCAAAGGTTTTAGAGATAAATGCTCTGCCGTTTATGATGCGGATTTCGGCGGTAATTTGACACAGACGACAAAAACAGACGGTGAATACTAGATAATTATCGATTGGAGCAAGGGTGCCCAGAGTGAAAAAGAACGCTTGATGCAATTAAGGCATCGCTCAATGGAAATGGCATGCAAAATCAAGGCTGCATGCAAATAATTAATGTGAACTAACCCTATGCAAAGCATTAAACCATCCGGTGAAGCGACGGAAATCATGGTTGTGGACGACACGCCGGCCAACCTGAGCCTGCTGGTGGAATTGCTCGAAAAACATGGGTTTAAGGCGCGCCCGGTGCTTACTGGCCGGGCGGCGATCACTGCGGCCGTCCGGCGACCGCCGGATTTGATTTTGCTGGACATGAGAATGCCGGAGATGGACGGGCTGGAGGTTTGCGCCAGGTTGAAGGCCAAGGATGTTACCCGGGACATTCCAATTCTTTTCATCAGCGCCCATAACGCCACCGAGGAAAAGCTCAAAGCCTTTCAATCCGGCGGTTTTGATTTCATCAATAAGCCGTTCCAAGTGGATGAAGTCATGGCGCGCATCAATACCCATCTTAAAATCCAGCGGCTGCAGGCTGAAGTGGCCAACCAAAATGAACGCTTGGAAAGCATGGTGGCCCAACGCACCCGGCAATTGGAGTCAGCCAACCAGAAGCTCACCCTGATGGATCAGACCAAGAGTGATTTTCTCACATTGATTTCGCACGAGCTGCGCACGCCGCTGCACGGTTTGTTTGGGGCCACGGATCTGGCCTTTGATAAATTCAAGCAAAATCCCGGTATGGCCGAATTAAACGAGATCTACGAAACCTCCCGCCAGCGCATGACTGGGCTGCTGGATGATTCGCTGCTGCTGGCAACACTCCAGGCCAAGGGCGGTACCTTTGCCAACAATGTCAGTGATCTGGATGAAGTTATGAAGGCGGTTCGCAACGAGGCGGCGGATTGGCTGCGGACTAAAAACATCCTCATGGCGCCAGCTCCGATGGGGATGGGCAAAGTTCTGGGGGATTGGTTCTATTTGAAAAAGGCGTTGCTATCCTTAATTGAAACGGTGGCCCAATTTTCCAAGCCGCTAACCCAGATTGAAATCCGGGCCAATAATTTCCAGGACCGGGTTTGTCTGGTTTTTGAAGGCAGCGGTCACGCGATACCGGATAAACAAATCAACCAGTTTTTCGATGTGCTGGCTGTTCCAAACGCACCGGGGGGCGATTTGGGACTGTCACCGGCCGTGGCGTATCGCATCATCGTCCTGCTGGGCGGAATGGTGCAGGTAGCTAACAAAATCCCCAAAGGCATCCAAGTGCAAGCCTGGCTGCCGCGAAATTCGATTTTGAGAGAGCACGGGCAAAAACGTGGGCTGGCTGAAGCATGAACCTTAAGTTGCACAGCCAGTCCTCGGAAGACATGTTTGATTTGCGGGCGAGCCTTATCACTCTGTTTGAAGCGGTCCCCGACAATGTTATTTTTAAGGATGGCCACGGCCGCTGGCTAGTGGCCAATGCCCCGGCTCGGAAATTATTCAAACTGGATAAACTCGCTTGGCAGGGCAAGCCGGATGCGGAACTCGGCGAACTGAATCCCATCCTCAAGCCTCTGCATGGTGTCATTGTGCTGATCAAGGTGATGGAACCGCACAATACCCCGACTGCCAGGAATCTGCTGAAGCTCGCTGGGCGGTTTGGTTACGATGGCATTTTCCATCAAGTGGATAATTGACGGTTAAAGTTACTTCGATTTCTAGTTCAAGCAAGTTGTCATACTTTTGTTAAATGAGGGCCACTCCCATTAAGGAGTGGCCTTCGTGTTCTAAACTCCAAATTAGCTTTAGCTGTTTAGATTTATTGTCTGTTCGTTATTCCTAGCCAGTATCTGGTAAATAGCTACTTCTGGAAATATATTCTTTGCGTTTCAAATCTCGCAATGTCCCGTGCCCCATGATGAAAAACTTCCGAATTTAAATTTTGTCAAATCAGTATCAGTTAGAAAAATAATCGGAAGAACCCGCCGCTAACCGTGGAATAAAGATGTTACTAGCAGACTGCTAGCAAAATTAAGTGGTTAGGTTCATTTCTGTATTAAGGGCGAAGGAAGTCATTCGGTAATGTGAATGCAGGCGTCTCTAAAGCGTTTCAATCGTTTGCATTAAGCGAAGTTTATAAATCTTAATAAATTAACAAACAATCAAACGACGGTGAAAGACCCGAATGGGCGTTGCAAAATGATGCAGTAGGCAAAAATCGCCATGCCGTTTCGCATTGCTTCGATATGCCGCCAGCCTTGCTAAAAGGCCACAAGTCACCGTTGCTTGTGGCTTTAAAATTGTGTTGGTAGATGCTGCTGATGGCTTGGTGTTCAACGGCGTTTCGCAAGTGGTTCAAAATCATGAGGACAAATTGCGGTGTTTGGGGCATTGAATATAACGGTTGTTGTCTGGATGAAAATTAGCCAGGTGCGTTTCTCTATGCCAGCGGACATGGGAACAAGAACTCACGAGAACCAATTGTAGGGCAGTGCGGTACACTAGAAGCAATTGTAAGCGCGGTGCGCGCCGCCTTGCTCATTCGCACACAACGCAAGACCCGAACGGGGGTAATTACCGCTAGAAAAATTCTCACTTCGTTCGGGTAGTGGGGAGGGTCTGGATGCGTCCGCGTGGCGATCTCGTGGAATGTCGTGGGTGTAGGGTATCTGACTGGGAGAAGAGTTGAGTTGCCGAAAGGACGCCTGCATCCAACACAGATTAAATCGATCCGAATCAATAGCTCCATAAACTGGGGCGCGGACTTGGGGTGATTGGGATGATGGCTATTTTTATACATCACCCCAATAAACCATTAAAAACTAAAAGAATCCTTCTATTATATTATATATATTTAAAGATTTAGATAAAATAATAATAAACTGGGGTGACTGGGGTGACTGGGGTGATGGTAAAATGGATATGTTGGTTTAATTTACCACTCCCCCGGTTGGTGAAGGAGGTACACAACAGCTAAAGGGGCCATTTCTGTAATGTATATGTTTATGCTTAAAACCATCACCCAAATCACCCCAATGTTGTAAACTTAACAAGGATAGACACTTCAGTATAAAAACATGGGGTGAAGCGCTTAAATTCTGCGTTACCCACAGCAACCACAGATTGGCAGTAAAGCCGCAGTTGGGCAATTTCCGCTATTTTTTAAGGCATCAGCGTCGTGGGCTTGGGGGAGGGGCATGCAGATGGCGGCAATTGATGCAATCATATCCCGTACGTTACGGTTTTTGGTAATGTTGCTGGCGATGGTGTCCAGATTCCGCTGGATGTCGGGTGGCAGCGTCAGCTTTTCCGCTCTCCCGCCGCCATTGGTTGCATGGGGGTTGATGGAATCATTGATTGAAATTTGGATGAGCTTTGCACCGGGTCCTGCGCAGTCATCTTGCAGGCGCGCATATAGCAGGCGAGCATGGGCTTTGATAAACGATTCGGTTTTGGCGGGTTGCAATCCCTGCGCCAGGCTGATGATGTTTTCAGTGCTGACCCAGACTTGCTCCCCGGTGCGGATGCGGGAGATCTGGGCTTCGTTGAGGCCGCTGGTGCGGGCGACGGCGGCGGCGGTGGTTTTGGCCTGTTTTAACTCTAGGTCGAGTGCATTGGCAATATGGCTCATAATGGTTTATTTGGTTCTGGTTGGCTCTGAGGTTTCGGTATAGGTTTGGATTTTAATGGCCTCGCCAAATCATGGATAGATTTCTGAAGGACGGGGTCATACCAGATATGTTTTCGGATAGCATCCAGATCCAGTTCGCTTCTTCTTCGGGTAGGGAATATTCCCGATGCATCTGACACAATCTTTAACGCCTTAGATAAAATCTCAACATTAACGTATTTAGCTGCCGGTCCATTGCAATCATCAAGCAGGTGTGCGTAGAGAAGGCTAAGGTGGTTTTCTTGAACATCTTTAGGTGTTTTAGAGAAAGCGCGGGCCATCTTGATTAAATGACTAGGTGAAGGCGCAACGCCGCGACCACAGCTCCAACTATTTATAATATCGTGTGGATAATTGCACACTTTAGCGAGTTCGTATGTGTCCTTGTTGTATTTACGTAAAAGTCCGCCCAAGGCGAATGAGAATTTAAGCATAATGTATTAATTTATTGTAGGAGGAAGGTATGAACTCAAACTTGAGCGGTCAAGCTAAAAATATCAAGACTTTAAAAGAATGGAAGCGTATTGCTTAAGTGGGCTAGGGCTTTTTTGAAGCCCAGCGGTTTTTGCCGGCCTTGCGGGCAATTTCGCTGCGTCGCTCTGGGGTTAGTTTGGCGGCGCGGGCTTTGCCGCCTTTGAGACCGCCCAAGCGGCCCAATGCAACAGCGGCAGGATTCTTTTTGGTATTTTTGGTTGTCATGTTGATTTTTTACAGGCGTCTGCACTAATTCATCAAATTTGTAGTAATTTCGGCTGCGACGATTTCAGGGTGCGGGGTGTCGTAGTTGACAATTTCCTAGTCACGAATGGGTAAATCTTAAGACATGATGATTTCGAGGCAAAGAAAAAGAGGGAATATTAAGACGTAAAACCCTTTGTATTTGCCCATTTCAAAATAAATCTAAATAGAAATTGACGGACTAGAATTTATTTGCTCGACGGGAGGTAGCAACTAACTTTGCCATGAATACCGACTATCCGTCAGAAATAGCAAATGATGTAGATACTACGCCTCCGCCGCCGGCGGTGGCAGCGCTCCGCTGGTTTTACACGCGTCTGCACCTTGATATCCGCGACGCGGATAAACTTTTCCGCCAGCGCGGACTGCACCGTCAGACCGTCGAGGCACTAGGGTATCGCTCCAACGTCAAAGCCAACAAGGATCTGCTGCTGGAAATGGAGAAACACTTCCCGATGCTGGTGCTGATGGATTCCGGCCTCTGGCAGCAGTCCGACCGCCCCACTGACCCTCCCAAGCCGAGCGCGCAATACTACGGGATGGCGCTGCGAGAGAAGCGCGACGAGAAGACGGGCAAGAAGGTCCGTGATAAGAATGGCGAGCCGGTTGTTGATTTCATCTGGGATGAACTGGGACCGATCTTAATTCCCTACTTCGACGCGGATGGCGAGTTGGTGCATCTTCGTCCCCACAAGGGGATGATGCGCGGCCGGATGCCCCGCTTCTATGTAGCGCGTCCCTCGGCGGAATGGTGCAAGGCCAACCCGAACCACCGGGACGGGGCGGTAGGTGCCGCCGCCTTGCCGGGTATCACGATGGCCAAGCCGCTGTTCAGCGACATCGAGGAATGGCTGGAAAATCTGCAGGCGCAATATGCGCTCATCACCGAGGGCGAGTTCAAGGCGGGCGCGCTGTGGCAGACGCTGAACGGCCAGGAGCAGACGCTGGAATATCCGCAGGTGCGGCAGGTGATCATCGGCTACGACAACGAGGACAAGGGCAACCCCGACATGCCGGGCTACCAGGAGGAAGACTGGAAACGCTTCGACGCGGAAGTCTGGGCGCGCTACCTGGCGCGGCAGGTGTCCAAGGAAGGCTACGAGGGCAAGGTGGCGCACCTGCCGGACGCGTGGCGGGACGCGAAGGGCAAGGCGGACTGGGACGGCCGGCTGGCGCAGAGATTGCAAGAACTGCAGGTCACTGATTTCGAGAGCTGGAAAAAGCAGCACGGCAAAGTGCGGGCGGAATTTGAGGCAGTGCTCAAAATGTCGCTGCCGGTCAAGGACCTGTGGCAGGCGGAAATGTTTGACTCGAAAGAGGCACGCATCATCAAGAACCGGCTGGAAGTGATCTCGCACGAGCGGTCGCTGCCGGTCGGCGGCGAGGACGAGACGAACATTGCCCGGCGGCTGCAGCGGCTGGTGCCGCGGCTCAAGCGGAGCGACGCGCTGCCGCCGAAGGACGCGAACCTGCTCTACCTGCTGGCGGGCAAATACCAGGAGGTGCAGGGCGGCTATTACATTTTGAAAAACCCGACGGAGAAGGTGATGGACAAATGGATGGGGCATCTGGAAAAGGCGTCGCGCAACTCGGACACGGACCTGAAGCGGGCCTGTGAGATCGTGCTCAAGGGGATTCCGCAGCGTATCAGCGACTTTTACATGAAGGCGCAGAACGTGCTGGTGAAGGCGAACGGCGAGCGCATCCGGCTGGTGACGCTGCACAACGTCCACGGCGTCCAGTCCAAGCAGGTGAAGCTGACGGCGGAGGCGTTCTCCACGCCGAGCAAGTTCCGCGAATGGCTGCTCAACAGCATCAGCGGGGCGACGTGGATGGCGGGCGAGCGCGAGCTGCAGGCGCTGCAGATGGACATCGGCCGCGACCTGGCGCGCAAGGAGATCGAGGAGGTGTCGGTGCGGATGTATCACGCGGACAGCAAGTGCTGGTTCTTCGGCGACGTGGTTTACACGCCGGACGGCAAGGAGGTTTTCGCGGACAAGGCGGACAACATCTGGGTGAAATCGGACGGCGACCTGACGAAGGCTTACAAGCTCTCGGAGCGCGACCACGAGGACCAGGATTTCTGCCAGAAGAATCCGCGGATGCACCCCAAGGTGGCGATGGAGCGGGATGAGCTGCTGAAGTTTTGGGAGGAAGTGTCGGGCGCCTTTTATCAAACGCTGGGCGACCAGTCCGCCTTCCTGTTCCTGGGCGCGGTGCTGGCGTGCGGGGCGGGACCGGAGATCTACGCGGCGTTCAACGGCATGACGGGACTGTGGCTGCACGGCGAGACGCGGCAGGGTAAGTCCAGCGTGGCGCGCTGGGGTTTAAAACTATGGGGTTTCTCGGTGGAGAACGGGATGCCGCTGGCAGATTCCACCAAGGTGGGCTTGTCCATCGCGCTGCAGCAATACGGCGAGGGATTGGTCTGGCTGGAAGAATTTCAGCCGAGCTCGCCGCAGTGGATGATTGAAAAAATCAAGAACATCCACAACCGCGAGTCGGGCATTAAGAAGACGTTTGATGAGGGCCGACGGAAAATCATTTCCTCGGCGATAGTGACAGGCATCGCGACGTGCTCGGACGCGCAGGTGAAGTCCCGCTTCGTCCATGTGCAGGTGGCGGCGAAGAATCGCAAGGCGGATCACTACCAATGGTTTCAGGACAACAGCCTGCGCTTCTACGTCTTCGGGCGGCACATCATGCGTAACCGGAAACAGTTTGCCGACCGCACCGTGGCGATCATGCGCGAGTGGATGGCGGCGGATATGTCGGGCGTGGACGGCCGCGCCAAGCTGGTTTACGGGGCGGCGTATGCGGCGTATGTTGCGTTCAACGAACTGCTACCAGTGCATGGGGAAGTGATGCTGACCCAGTGCCGTGAGTTCGCGGCCTCGGCGGCGGCGGAGAGTGTAAAAGCGGTGAACGAGCAGGTGAACGTAAACCATTTCTGGTATGACCTGATGGACGTGTTTAATAGCGACGGTTTTGGGGTTACGCCAGCGGAACGCCGCCGGCTATTTAAATGGGTGCCGACGAAGGGATTGCCTTGTTCTTTGATTAGCGAGTATCAGCATAAAATTGGGGCGGAGCATGAACGCTATGATTGGAGATCAGGAAAACTCTATTTCAAAATTTCGGCCATACTGGACATCATGCGGAAGCATCTGCGGCTTGCGGGACGACCTATGCCGATAGATCGGCCGGACTTATTAGCTCAGATGAAAACGCGAGGTTATTGGGTGCCGATCCCGCAAGGAAAGCGGGAGCATAAACAAAGATTTGGAGAGGGTTCCACCAAAGTGCATTGCTGGTGCATAAACTTGGACCTCCATGAAATGGGTTTAAATCCAGTCACCGACGAGGAATTCAAGGGAAGCCTGCACCCGGAGCCGACGGAAGCCATGCCGGACCCGTCCGACATCTGGCTCTCGGAAAGTAAGTGGTTGGACCCGCGCAAGGGGGACCTATTCGCGCTGGTGCACTCTTTGAACTCAAGTGAGTCAGAAACAGGCAATTCCTCTAAAGAGCAATGACATGAATGACCATGACTTGTTTAATTGCCGACGGCTTCCCGCACGACTGACAATCAGCCAAACAGCATTGATGCTTGGTTTTAACTCTGATGCGATTGATTATTTGGTGGACATAGGTTTGATTGACGCGCTGGGTGGAGCACCGCGTGGTGTTCAGAGGGTATTTGCTTCAGTTTACATCGAACAACTGGGACATGATATCAAGTGGCTCGCCAAAGCGACGGTCAAAATCCGGCAATATCACCAGCAACGAAACATTGCTCGGAAAATAAAAAGGGAAATGCTGGTGCCGTCACCCACGCCTATCTGATCTGGTCTAGAAGTTATTCCTCAATTTATGTTCACTTCAATTTCGAGCCTGTAAGCTCGATGGCGCTTCGGTTTCAGATTTTAAAACCACATTTTGGCCGTTTTGAAATACACTCTCGTAATCTTCCAAAGATGGCAGTTGGCCTTGGGCTTTTCTGGCGTAGGCCCGATGTACGATTTTGGAATTCTGCCCCAATGCCCGTTGGGCATAACGCTCAGGATACCCCGCATTAGCCGACCGTTCCGCCCAGGCATATCGATACGAATGCAATGTCACTCCTTGAATTTTCAGACCATCGCAGCGTTGTTTGAACTCGGTCGCTCGATCTGCTTCCCGGACTTTGATGAGATATGGGAACAGCGGGCCGATGCGTGGTCGGCGCAGAATGATCTCCCATGCATGCGCGCCGAGTTTTGTGCCGCCCATGTTGGCCGTTTTTTTACGCGCATAAAAAAACGAACGATTGATGCCGTCAAAATCCTCGGCTTTGAGGCTGGCAATGTCGGATTGGGAACCGCCCAGATGCCAGCATAATTCATAAAAATCGCGTCGCTCTGTATTTTGTTCGCGCTGGACGATGCGGCAATGCTCGTCCCAAGTGATGGCGCGTTTTTCGCGATGGACAATTTTCGGGAACATTTTTCGCGGCAATATCGGGATCGGTAGCCAGCCCATACCCAGACAATGGTTTTGCAACCGGCGTAAATAGACGTTAGTGCAAACCTTGCCCGCACGCAGGACGAGCAGGAGTTCGTCTGGAAGCGTTTCGATCACAACCCGATGCCGGATCGAAATGAACGCCTTATCGCGGATGGCGGTCTGCCAGCGCCGCAGGGTGGGGCCTTGCTTGTCCTTGATGATATCATCCATGACATCCTGCCAGGTGCGCTTGGTGATGGCCGAATCCGTGCCCGCCAGATAGGCCATGCCGATTTTACGATTGAGCAGGGGATGGCGCAGAGCTTCGTTCTTATGTAGGATTAATCGCTCCGCTTCGGCGCGGTTTTTGGTTTTCAGACTCTTGCGGGAACCCGTGATGATGTCCTTGTAATAAAAGGCACCGCCCCGGTTGCCAAGTTTGACCAAACGAAATCTTTCGTTCATAACTCTCTCCAGTATGTGAGAGAGCGAAACCGCGCCAAAAAGGATTGCGCTGGTATGGCGCAGTATTCTGCCGGGATTCGGCAGGGGTAGCCTTTTTGGTGCACATTTTGGTGCACAAACCGCCTCCGGAATTAATTAACTCCCTACAGCGCAGTCGCTTGAGAGCTGGAGGCGAGGGTCGGAATCGAAGATTCTTTGCCCACGCCAATTGGCAACGCAACTCGTTGTCCGGCACTAAGAACCCAGTAAAACCAAGCATACAAAGGCTTTTTCGCATTTCAAGAACTATTTGCCAGAATTGATTTACTACTCACTTACTATCGTTCCACTATTTCTCAGTATTGATTTGCTGGAGCTTTTGCTGGAGGTGAAAAGGTGAAAAGGCACCTGATTCTTAGCGTTTTTTAGCCTTTTCTGGGGTATTGAATATTTTCCATCTCTCTAAGGCGAGCAGTTTGAAAATCCCAAATCTGGGCGGGCATATTCAAAATTTGGTTTAGCACTTGTTTCTGCCAGTCAGCCACCCACCAGCCAAGCACCTTTTGCATTTGCGGTGCGAAATCAAAATCACAAATCGCATATTGTTGGTCTGGCGTAAGCCGATGGTAAGCTTTGATGAGCGTTTGGGCGATGGCATCTCGGTCGCAGGGAAAGTCAGGTGTCAGTGAAAGCTCTTTGAATACCTTCCAAAATAGCGGCCAGTGGGTTTCCGGCGAGTGGCGGCCATCGGCCAGCCCGCCGAGCAATTCAATTTTTTCCGCGAGTGTCGTTTCTGCAAAAGCTGCGAGTGAAAAATCAATCAGCTCAATCTCACGATCCCCGGAATTTGTTGACGCTTCGCCCATGACCAGATTTTAATCCTGCCGCCATCGGCTGGCAGCAAAAAATCGAGAAGTTTTTTTGGCCGCTTTTTGCTTGTTCTAAAGTTTGCGTTGCGAAATTCTCGTCACATGAAGCTCAACGTCATGACACCGCTGCCGCTAGACTGCGACTTCTGGATTGGCTCAAAGTTTTCAGATTCGGCTAATGGCGTGCTTGTTTTAGGCGAATCAACTTACGGTGAAGACTCACGGTATTCTCAATATGTTCCAAGTTGGTGTCGAGGCGAGTTATCCAAGCCAGACCGCACCTTTAGCCGGATTTTTAATGCTTTTTCTGGAGCAAAAACATCTTCAGCCAACAATAAAAAGCGCGAGGCGTTTTGGGCGAGTATCGCATTTGCCAACTTCGTTCAGGAGTCGGTCGGTTCAACAAATAAGGACAAGGCGACCCCGAAACATTTTCGGATTGCTGCGAAATTGCTACCTGGATATTTACGCCACATCAGTCCCCGAGGTGTGTTAATTCTTGGCAAAGGGCAGGCAGAATATTCAGAACCTATCATCTGTAGCGAAGGAATTCCGTGTGTCGTTTGTCCTCATCCCACTGGTTACGGAATCAAGACCACCATATTGCAAGTAGCTTGGAATGAACTCCAAGCCAAAATCAGCAATAATTAATTTCCACTCAATTAACCATGTCAAATCTTGTAAGAAATCCACCTTTTCTTTTCACCTACTGGAATCCATTGTCCAAGGACTCCAACCTTGTGCAGAGTTGGTTTGATTATGTCCGCGACGTATCGGTTGCAAAATATACCGCCGATTCGGTTGGGCGTTACATGGAGCAGACATCTAGGGAGCAGATCAACGCGATAGAATCCACCGGACGCAACATCTGCGGTGCGTTATACGAAGGCTTCTCCGGCTTGCAGCGCCAATTGGGCGATGTCCAGGATCAATTGGGCCAAGTGACAAGACAACTAGACCAAGTTGCTGGTCAGTTAGACCTGGTGCATGACCAACTCCGAGGGGTCAACCAACGGCTTGGGCTGCTACTAGATGAAGCCATTACCAGCAATATTTTACAGCAGAATATCGCGGAGCTATTGCGCATCCCAGACAGCCAGAAGCAGCGTCAGCATCACATTGAAATGGGGCTGAAATTTCTGAAGAATGCTCTAAAAGACCAAGACCTCTATGCGGATGCATTGCATGAGTTGCTAGAAGCTGAAAAGTTGATGCCATATGATTATTTCGTCCTGCACCGGATCGGCATGATTTACTTTTACGTTCCTGCGCTGGGAAATCTCGACAAGGCGTTGGATTATTTTACCAAGGCGGCGAAATATGCGATTGTTGAAAGCCACCCCGATGCCGCCCGGTTGAACAATATCCTGAACAAGAATGTGGGTCGGAAATTTAGCCAGCAGGCAGGCCATTCCGCTGGCGATCTAAATGCGCTGGCCGCTGAATCCTATCATGAAGCTGGAACATTGCTTTACGCGTTGGGGCGGTTTGAGGAAGCGGTTAAAATGGCCGAAAAATCGGTGAAGTGTCGACCCGAGGAAGGAAAATATCTTTTTTTTCTAGCGAAATTTCAGACAAGGCTAAACAACTCTGATTCAGCCGTCCTGCAACTTCAAAAAGCGATTGAACTTGTTCCAGAGATGGCCGTTGCCACGCTTGGCGACTTTGATTTGAATCGGTCAAAATCTATTTTGGATTTGCTCGAAGGCCTCAACAACAGAGTGAATTCGCAGTTAGATGGCGAAATCCGACGACTTGAGAAATGGTTGGAAGTCAATAAACAGACCGATGTCTCCGATCTCTCGGAATTGATATTCAACGCCAAAAACAGCTTAAAAGAAGGTGACTTTTCTCAAAAGCGGACAATGTTATCAAAGTTGGCAAACTGTGACGACGCCATGCTCGTCATATTGCCGGATTTCAATCAACGCATGGATGCCTTCAACAATGACTTCATTGGACAAGAACGAATCAAGATGAGCCTTGTGAAGTCCATGGAAGTTGCCATGCGCAATAGTGCGACGCTTTGTCATAGCTTATTTCTTGGTCCGGTCGGAATGGGTAAGGGAACGCTCGCTGGCAACCTCGCAAAGTTTATGGGGAAAAACCTCCATTCGCGTAGTAGCCAGAGCATCGAATACCCTAGTGATCTCGCGGGACTGCTCACCAATCTCGAGGAAGGCGATATTTTACTAATTGAAGAAATCCATCGTTTGCCAAAGATGGTCGAAGAATATCTCTATCGAGCTGTAGAGCATTTCAAGTTGGAGATTATCACTGACCAAGGGCCGAACGCCCGTAGTGTGCGGCTGAACCTTCCACGTTTTACTCTTATTGGCACAGCGCTTTCGGTTGACCAGTTATCAAATGAAGTGCTTTCTCGTTTTACAATTGTCGAATGCATGGATTCCTATACTCAGGACGAGCGAAATTCACTCGCACTTCGCTTTGCCACTCAGCACGACAAAACCCCGGAATCCGCTCTCAAAGCTGCAAAAAATCAAAATGCTGCAACCCCGCGTGAGATATATCAGCAAGTATTAGCATTTGGCGTGTCAGCATCTAAAAAGCAGCAGTGAGCACAAAGCGGAAGCAGTATCGTGTGCCAGCTAATCATGCAATCGGCTCAGTGGCCAGCCAATCGCTCAACGCTTCACCGGTTGGACGACCACGTTTAATCCAGTGGAAGTAGGCAGCCTCTTGCCACTTCTGGTGTTGAATTTCTGACGTGCGATGATGAGCGATCAATGATTCGAGCGTGTCTTTACGCACATGATCGTTGAACTCATTGACCGACACAATTTGGATGGCGTCAGTCGCTTTAGTGGCTCTCAATCGATTGATAAATTTGCCATCAGAAGTCACGATCACTGAAGGCAGGGGAAGCGCAAACAACAAAGCCCAGTCAAACAAATCTCCGCGTCTATTCTCCGCTGAAGGGTCATAGGGCGATGATTGGTTGATTGCCATGTGGACGAAATGGGCTTGGAGATGTGTGACCGTGTCTAGCCGATCTGCTAAATCTGGCACGTCTGTCGGTGCTGACCCTAGAATTGACCTCAAGTATGCCTCTATCTTCGGCAGTGTGCCGAGATCCGCTTTGCCATCCTTATGTAGCGTCTGCATCTCAACGATAAAATCAATCCACGTCTGGCGTTCATTAGCGAGTGTGTTTTTTATATGCGCTGGGTCTATTGGCAGTTTTTTTCGTTTGCCTGACGCATCTTTGTATTCGATTCCTGCCAATATTTGGCCCAACGATTGCGAATCACGGAGCAGTTTCCAAATGGACTGGTGGTAAATCTGGCTATTGCACAAATCAATACTCAAATCTGTTTGGAATCCGGCAATTGCAGATAGCTCGCGCCCCCCAACGAAAATAGGCCACTTGGGGTCGAGGAGGCGATCCAGTTCTCCAAGCTTGCAGTGCCATTTGGTGAATTTTTCTGGCGAGTTTGGTAATTGTTCAAAAAGTTCTGCAAGTGCCCCGTCAGCAATTGAAAAACGATATTTCCACAATCTTGGAATTGCCGATGAAACATTGATTTGTTCGATCTGTGGTCCGGCACTGCTCAAAAAGTGCCTGATTGTGCATGTATCTAGCAAAATTCTCGTGAGCATGGCTTTGTTCCTTTCTAAAATATTCGATTCTTGATTTTCTTCCCACTCGACTGGTTTGCAAGTCTTTTTCCCCAAGTCACCCTAGTTGTTAACATTTGATGAGGTTTTGCTGGAAGTGAAAAGGTGGAAAACGCACGAAAATCAGGACTGCGATACGGCAGTTTCATGAGCTAAAATACCTCTTTGTTGTGAATTTCACGGGGCGAAACTGCCTTCATGAAATATCATTCTGATTTAATTCGCACACGGGAACTTCCCGAAACCATCAACATCCATCTCACTTCGGCCTGCAATTTTGGCTGCCGATTCTGCTACGCACAATTTGCGGAATGTGAATCGACCAAGATTGCGCCGGACCGGCTCCGATGTTTGATAGAGGCGATCTGCGGCGCTGAACCGCTTCCAAACAGACGCCAGCGAAAAGTTAATTTTGCCGGGGGCGAACCGTTGCTCTACTCCGGGCTGCCAAACATCATTAAATATTGCAAACAACTCGGACTGGTGACTTCACTTGTTACCAACGGTTCGTTGCTGGATGAAAATATAATTGCCCGTCTGGCCGGGACTTTGGATATTTGCGCGATAAGCATTGATAGCGGCATGGCTGAAACCAACGACGCAATCGGCAGATGTGGCAAAAGCTCTCGGCCTGACGCGCAGTTTTACCAAACAGTTGCTCAACGAATCCAGATGGCGGGGATTCGGTTTAAAATCAACACCGTGGTCAATCAGCTGAATCTGTTTGAAAATATGGGCGGCTTGGTTGCAATGGTAAAGCCTTTCCGTTGGAAACTGTTTCAGGTAAAAAAGGTCATCGGCCAGAACGACAAAAACTTCGCGGATTTGGCAATCAGCGTGGCGGAGTTCGAAAACTTCGTTGCACGCAACCGCCAGCTAGTGCCGTCAAGCGTTCTTGTTGTTCCCGAATCTGCCGACGATATGACTGGTTCCTACGCTATGATTGCGCCGAATGGATGTTTTTTCGACAGTGCCAGCGGACTTCATCGCTACAGTCGACCTATTCAGGAAGTGGGAATTGTTGAGGCGTTCCAAGATGTGACATTCGATGCGGACAAATTTATGAAGCGTGGGGGTTCGTATGAATAATTCCAAAAACGACGGCAAGAAACAGCTGCAGCGAAAGTCCACGTCGAATTCGTTTGGTGATTTGGTTCAGCAAGCTCTCAAGGGTTCGCAAAACGTCAAAAAAGCATACGAACAGTTGAGAACGACCTATTTAAAAGAGGTGGAATTTAAGGATGAATCGAAGAAGCAATACTGGAAAATATTTCCGGAAACAATTTTGAGGGTTCGCGAGAAGCCGCGAGCGCATTTAGACGAACGCGAACGTCACAATGATTTTTTCTTTTCGATTAACTCCGAAGCCGTTTGTTTCATCCGGAATCTTTGGTTCGCACACCAGTTCTTCTCAAAGCCGATTGAAGTTGAGAAGTTCTTAAAGACGACCAAGCCTGCGGATCGACAGAAGATGTTCGAGCAACGGGTCGAACAATTGAAAGCGTTGGCTGGCACTTACGCCGGATGGCTGAAGGCATCGAGTAGCATTTCCCGAAAACTGGGTAATTTCAAACCGACGAAGACCGATTTGCTTGCCGTTTCGGAAGTTGCGACCGATTTGTCGGAAGCCACGACTTCATCGCCAACTCCTCTAGGATCAGCCGCAGTTGCCGACATGATTCGAGAGGTGGAGCAAAGAGCTTCCTATCAGGCCGGCAACCCTGATGACGCCTGTGAGAAAGCGCTGTATTTTCTCGCGCTTGGCCGGCCGGACATCGGTCAGATAATCGCCAGCGAAGTGCTAGTTGAGAATCCCGACCACGCCGTTGCGCTCTACACGAATGCGGTTCTCCTACTCGATGCCAGTGAACGCCATCAGCGGCAGGCGTTCATTCATGACATCATGCATCCGCATGATTTAGAGCCAATAGAATCTGAAGAATTCTATCATGCTGACCGCCATGCCAAGGAAGGATTGCAAGCGTTGGAGAAAGAATCGCAAGCTTTCTTATTGATGCTGAAGGCGCGCCAAAACTGGCCCAAGCGATTTCACATTCACTGCTACGACCTTTCGCCGGATATGTGGCAACACAAGGTGGAGAAATGGATACTGCGGCGTGCAGCACGCTGCTTGACTGATGATTCCACCGGACTTACGCTTCCAAAACGCGAAGATGCTCAATCTGCATTAAAAATGCTCCGATGGATCATAGCCGACATCTGGAAGGTTCAAGGACGATCGTTTTTTCTTTCAGCCTGGTTCGGCGGACTGGGCCATTTCATCATCGTCTCTGCCCACGTTCACAAGGAAGTGGCGCGAGCTTGTCTGAATAAATTAGAAATCGCGCTTGGGCATCCGAAGCCGCAAGAATCTGACTTAATTTGGCGTGAATACGCCATGGAATTGCCGGTTTCCCAAGAGCCAACTTTGGCGGAAACTCTGATACCTGGAGTGAAGAATTCTCACTTCTGCCAGGCGGTATTTGCGATGAGGCCGGTGGCAGAGGCCGCAGATCTTCTTCGGCGCGTCACGCAAGCAGGTGTCTGCGATGAACTTGATCGCAGAACCGTCATGAGAAGTATGACGATGCGCGAGGTGGTGCTAAGTTTTGTTCGTCATGGATGTTTGAGCCAAGCCATCGAGCTGTGCCGAGAGATGGTAGAACGCAGTGACTGGCCAGCTACAAAAACTGGTGAAAAGCTGCGAACATGTTGGAGCTATAGTAATGTTTTTCTTCTTTTTGAGGATTCGCGGGCGGCGTTTGAAAAAAAGGATATGCCGACGGCCGTAAAACAAGCTGAACTCGCACTCCAACTCGCAACTGATCTGCTTACGAGCATTGCTGACGAAAAACCCCTGTTAAAATATATCGAGCCTGATGAGGATGGTTGGTTGGAAACTTTTGGTGATTTCCTTTGCGGGCAGCCAAATATCGTGACGGATACCAGTCCAACGGACTTCTTTCCGCCGGTAACACGATGGAATCCGCTTCAAGTTGGCCATAAACCATGTTGGGATAATTTCGTGAAATGGTCTGAAACCGAATATCGTGGAGGCAAGTCGCTGCTTTTAGCTTACGGACACTGGCTTTCAAAGAAACACGGCCAAAGTGAATCGCTATTGTCAATTTGCGATGAGTTTGCTGAAAAGCTTTCAGCATTGAGCCGTGCTGGATGAACTACGCTACTCCGTCGCTATTCATCTTCTCCCGGCTCATATGAAATGATGATCATAATTAGACAGCCGCAATACAACGTCGTAAAACCAACGAATGAAAGTTCATGCAATGATTTAAGAAGTGGTCGGGTTGGGAGATGATAAAGCCATGATACATATTGTAGGCCATTGCATGTGACCATTAATTTTATCAGAAACTTTTCGAAGGGATCAAGTTGCGGTGTTTTAAATGGCAGAAGATTCATATAGTCATTGGCTGATTTTTATACCCTGCCATTATTTTCCCTCCACGATTTGCTGACCTGCTGAGTCGCCTTTGCGAGCCATTCCCGGTTTTGAGACAATTCCTGAATCTCCACCGCGCAAAAATACTTATGTGCATTGGGGGCTGGCCGGCCTAAAGGTTTGAGCAGGCCGACTCTCATCAGCACGGAAATCTCGTGTGGCAAAAACCCTAAAATCTCCGCCGCCTGTTCCATCGTCAGGCGCGCTGGCAGCCTCAAACAGGTTAGAATGGATTTATCATTATTCATGGCGACCCTCCTGATGAATTTCGCGGTTTTTTTGGAGTCGGCACCTTCGGGCGGATGGCAATTGGAACGGAAGACTCCGCCGGCAGATTGGAATTAACAGAGTCGTCGGCGGCTGATGCAGCTCGGGCCCGTCCATCGCGCAGCCATTGCCGCAGTTTTTCGATTTTTTCCTGTTCGGAGACCGAGAGGGGCACGGTTGCCCTAATCGCGTTAACGATGTCAGCGGTTTTTAGTTCACGTTTGGCCTGGTTGTAAACCAACCACCGCGCATCATTGATTGCACTTTCGATTTCCGCACCGACATACCCGTTGGCGGTCTCGGCGAGCAGGTCGAGATTAAATGAGTTTGTTTTTTCGCCGCGTTTTTTTAAGTGAACGGAAAATATTTCTTTACGCTCGGCCTGGTTTGGTAGATCGATAAAGAAAACTTCATCAAAACGACCTTTGCGCAACAGTTCAGGGGGCAGATTCGCAATATTGTTGGCCGTAGCCACGACGAAACAAGGGGCGGTTTTCTCCTGCATCCAAGTAAGAATGGTTCCAAAAACTCGCTTGCTGGTTCCGCCGTCATGGTCACCTTGGGAAAAGGCCTTGTCGATTTCATCGATCCAGAGAATGCAGGGCGAAATTACTTCGGCGATTCGCAGGGCTTTTCGCACCGCGGCTTCGGAAGCACCGACCAGGCTGTCGAAGATACTGCCAAAATCCAGTCGTAATAGTGGAACTTGCCACATGCTAGCCACCATTTTGGCAGTCAAACTTTTCCCGGCACCCGGAATGCCGATCAGGGCAATTCCTTTGGGAGTCGGAAGTTTAAAATCACGAGCATCCTGTGTGAAGGCCCGACGGCGCAGTTCCAGCCATTGTTTGAGCAAGATCAATCCACCGACCGTCTCGGGGGTTTCTGAAAAATCAACGAACTCCAATGCTTTGCTCGCTTGAATAATTCGCTTCTTCTCCTGCAACACGATGGCGACTGCGTGGTCGTCCAATATGCCTTCTTTAATAATCGCGCGCGCAAAGGCTCGTTGCGCCTGAGCGGCCGTTAATCCAGCGGCTGATTGGATCAGGCGTTCCCGCCCCAGTTTATCAATGGCAATTTGGATTTCCGGATTGCGAAGTAGATTGGTTAACTCCTCGTTTAATTCCTGCGGGGTGGGTAAGGGCATCTGAATCACCACGGCCACATCTTCTAATTCTCTGGGCAAATCAACAAACGGACAAATAACCACCATCGATTTACGGATAAATATATTCCGCTGGGCAGTATTTCGGAGACAACGTTTGACCTGAGGATTATTCCACACTTCATGGAAACCATTAAGCACATCAATGGCGTCGGCTGAAGATTTATTGATTTCCCCCAGCAGGGACAGTGGATCTTTGGCCGGCATGCCGGCAGAAGCTGGGCGGGACTCTTTCCCCATGCCTTCAACAAGGTCACAGGTGTTTAATTTGATGGCGAGATTTTGGCAGATTTGTCTTAGTGCTGCCATCGCCCGCTCTTCTTCCATGGTTTCGATGACAATCAGCGGAGCCCGCGCCATGAACATTTCCTCGACGTGATTTTTCCAGTTTGAATCAAGCATAAGAGCCTCTCTTGTTTGGGGTGTTTTCCAATTGCAAATTGGTCGGCTTGATGCCGGATTGAATAATGTGGCCATCCGATTCGATGACGACTTCGGTCGTCGGTGTGGATTCGAAATCGAAAAACGAATAGCGGTCGGATAGAAAATGAATGGTCTTGTTAGCGGAACCCCGTAGTGCGCTGCCCACATGTTGTTGCTGGACGTAACGACCGGCGATCAAAACATCTACGTAACGGAAGAATGTCGGGATCCCGGTGGCTGCCTCGCGGGGAGACAGATGCGGGAGAGTGGTGATTTCGTTCCAGGCATACCCGGTAAACAAAACGACACTCAAATTGGACTTTGATCGTAACGTGGCCAACAATTCTGATAATGCCAACGGCTGCGAAAGCGGTTCTCCGCCGCTGATGGTTACTCCTTGAATATGGTTACCAAGAGCCAAGAGATCATCGGCCAACTTTTTCACTTCTAGCAGTGTGCCGCCTGTGAAGTTATGGGTGTCGGGATTATAGCAACCAGGGCAGTGCAAAGGACAGCCTTGCACCCAAATCACCGCTCGGGCACCCGGTCCGTTGGCATAACTGCATTTCAAAAAATGATGGAGGCGTAGTTTCATATCGCTATCAGAGGTGTTGGCGGATTTGGTTTGGCATCGTGATTTGCTCTGATTCGCTGGCTTCGGCGGTGAGTTCGCGAGAGACAACGCCGCCGCCCAATGCCTTTTCTAATTCCTTGGTTATAGCGAGACAGCCTTCGCCCTTGACGCCGGTGACGTGGACTTGAACTTCGCCATTTTTGTCGATCAAAACTTCAATTTCATTAATTTGCATATTTTTGTGTGGTTAGTTGTTGATGTTGAATTTGTTTGATGAGCCTGATATCGATTCATTCCATTCGGCGCAGCACTAGATGTATGCGCCCGTCCTCTTTCCGTTCGTCAGCCAGGGAAAAGCCTTGGGCGGCCAGTTGATCCTTGACGACGAGGTTGGCATAACCCTGATTCACGTTTTCCAGGAACTTCTGTTTATTAATCCCATCCACGCCCATCCAGTCCGCCACGCAAACGTAGTATTTTCCTTCCTTGCGGAAGCCGACGTCGTAGGCAGTGGTCTTTGACCGGATAAGGACGTCCACTCCGGTGTGACGGCCATTAAAGCCGCGGGCAGAAAGATTTCCTTGTTGCGGTTGATAGTCCAGCTCACGCAAGACCCGCATGAGTAAACGTTCGTCGCTAATTTTGGTGGTGATACGGCTGAAGTGTGACATAGGTTATTTTTGGTTGATGGTTAATGTTATTTGGAAATAGGCTCATTTCTCGCTAGGTGGTTTTTTGCTGTTGCGCGACGCGCCCGTTGATCGGCGTAAAATTAGCGGAATAACTTTTGACGATGATGCCGGCATCTTGCTAGCCGGCGTAGAAGGTGGTTGTTGGGCCGGGATTTCCGGTTCCGCGGGCGGCGGTGGCGGCGAAGCCCTGGAAATTAGCGACTCGATGGACGCAGGTATGACTCGTCTTCCGCGACGTGGCGGTTCTTCATCCGTCCCGCGTGTTCCATCAAGCGGCCAATGGTGGATAACATAAAGCACAAATGGGAGCAGCAGGCAGGTGCATCCGAGTGCTGTAAATCCCATCACCAGAAAAGGTCCCATCGTGGTCATACCATAAAAACTCAGGCCCGCGACGCAGGCAGCGATGATGCCCGGCGAACCCATCACGTTGTTTCTGCTCAACGCCTGGCGGGCGCAGAAAAATGTTGCAATGCCGCCCCCGGCGGCGACCACAATGACTGCGATGTTGCTTGGCGATTCCATATCAATCATATCGGTAGGAAAAATTCATACGGGTGGCTGGATGGTTAAAATTTCCTTGGGCCGGCCGTTATTGGAATCTTGCCGGTCAATCCGGATCAGCCGGCGTTTCAACAGCCGTTCCTTGATGCGTCGACCACGCCGGAAACTCCAACCCAATTGGCTGAAATGCTGGGTAGTCCCAAGCGTTGGCGCAGCCGCAATTTGATTTAGAAGGGATTGCTCGTCGGCGGAAACCTGCATTGCGGGCGCTTCGATGCGTGGTGCGATGACGGAGATGGGTTCGGCACCGTTATTGGAAGGGGTGATGATGATGGGACCAGCGTCGTGGTTTTCGGAGAAAACACTATCCTGTTCAAGTTTTTCCAGAGCCGGTTGCATACGCCGCGCGATTTCGGCAGCGCTGGGATAATCACCGAGGTTTGTGTGGGGAACTTCCACCAGTGCCGGGCCGCTGAAACCTTCGGAAAATAGAAATGCGCGGCGCTTTGGCATCGTCATGATTTGGCGCATGGAACGGTTATCGAGGCCGAGCATGACCAGTGCCTCTTGCGCATCGCGGGGATTCGGGCAGCGGAAGAACATAAGCGAGGCGGCATTGCTTTTGACGCTGTCGTCCAGTTCAGCAAGCATCTGGGTGATGATGATAATTCCGACACCTTGGGAACGAATTTGGGTGATGAAACGTTTGGCGGCACGTATGTAGCCGGAACCGGTTTGCCCGCTCATTTCACGCCCGAACTCAATGGCACCTTCATCACTAATATAAAGATGCTGCAGGTCGGAGCTGTGCCCGGTTGTGCTGCCCTTCATTTGAATGTGCAAAACGCGCATGGCCGTCAAAAAATTATGGATGCGAGACGGCAGACCATGATATCTGCGAACCACCAATTGAAATCGGTCAAAGACATCTGGTGCCCGTCGGACACGGCTCATCTTACCGAGCATTACGTTGAGTGCCCGGAGAGCCTTGGCCACTGTCGCCAGCTTCGGCCGGCGCTGTTCCTTGGCCATCTGTAGCAGAATGCCAACAAGGTCATGAAGGCTGGGGCCGGGTTCGCCCGGCTTGAGTTGCCGCCAGATGTTAACCATGATTTCCGGCAATTCACTCCAGGCTTCCACTTTCAAATTAACAACTTTGCCGATCTCGCAGAACAGATCTGACCAGTATATTTCCGGCTGGCCAAGCGGTTCGAGGAGGTTCACCAGTTCCTGATTCGCGTCAATGACCAGGGCGCCTGGAAACTGGGCAAGCAGTCGGCCGCCTTCGTCCTTATGGTCGGCAAACTCGATCGTAATTCCTTGAGGCAATAGGCGAGCAATAATTACCACCGCCCCGGTTGTCTTGCCTATGCCGCTGGAGCCCGTGATGATAAGATGTTTTCCAATTAGGTCTCTGTGCAAACTTACGGGCCTATGGCTGGTCAGTTCGGAGCAAAAGGTGACCGCCTTGTCCTCCGGCACGAACGGGAACGAAACCACTGGGGGTTCCAGTCGTCTTGCCACCAGCATTGGCACCAAGCTATTTCGTAGTTGGGCGCGAAATTTGGCGGCCGCCGGCAGTGGCGAATTGCCAGCCCGCCACGCGTGATAATAACCCGGATGATTCACCAGGCCGAGTTCCTGCATCATCACCAGCAGTTCCATACTCTCGGCATACTGCTGCGTTCGGAAATCGAAAGGTTGGTTTTTCATTTGTTCCTCCCTTGGTCGTAAGCCTGCCATGAATCCCATCGGGACCGCGCAATCAGGAAATGTTCCGGACAAAATGTCTGGGCCTTTCCGTCAGGCATTATCAATTCGCGCTTGCACACGCGACAGACTGCGCGCCCGCATTGACAGAGATGGGTTTCACAATCAAATCCACCACAATGAGAGCATTTGATGGTAATCGCTTCTGGGCGAACAATGATACCGGGTGTGGTGCGCACGCGAGTTTCGGTGTGAACTTCGCGGAAGCCGTCGCCCTCGCGGAAAAAATCTTGCGCCTTCTTTCCAACGATATCCTCCGGTGCAACCTCGGTGAAGTGAACCTGCTGCTGATAGGAATGGCGTGGGGCAAATATTTCGCCGGCGGCCTCTTGGGCCGCTTCCTGGGCCGTAGCACCTGGAGCTGGCGCGTCCGGCGACTCCGCCGGGCTCGGCGCATCCGCGCTGAGATTCAGGATGAATTGCCAAATTCTTCTTAAGGTTTCCATAACGACAAGGCGTGAATTAAAGTTGCGGCAAAAAGCACCAAGACCGCGCCATAAAGAATCCGGCGGATTTTTTGTTGGTTGCCCAATTCCCTGGCGGCGAACAACGGCAAAACGGCCGGTAAGGTGGCGGTCAGAAAAAAGCAGCTTGCGACCACCCAAGCCTTGAATATGCGGTGGGGCACTTGCCAGTGCTCCACGGGAATGACCATCGCCAGAAAAATGGCGTTAAGAAGAATGAAGGCCTGAAGCAAGACGGTCCGGTTTCCGCGCCGAAATGCCAGCCAGCAGAACAACGTTGACAGCCCGAGGACGACGGAGGAACGCAGCAGAAAAGAAAACACAGCCGGATGCAGATTACTGGCCCAATCACAGTAATGCTCAAATATGTTTGAAAGTGCGTCCTGCTCGAAACCGCTCGAGGCAAGCAGTAAAGGTGAAAAATAACCATCAGATATCCCGTCAAACAACCCGCAGAAAACCCTTTTTTGAGGGGGGTAATTTAATAATAAGGGCTGTATTTCTCCCGCGAATAATTTTGGCAGTAGATTTTGCCGCGTTTGGCAGTAGAAATTACTTTGCTGTTCAAACCAACTCCAGACAAGCAGGATCAAGTTATTAACTTTTGAACCGAGCTGTGGCGAGAGGTTGATAATTTGTAAATTCATATTCCAGAATTTTTTCAACCATCGTTCCCATGCGCTGAAGGAGCAAACCAAAATACTACCGAGAAAATTTCAGAATTTCTTAGAAACGAGTGAGCCTTAACACGAAGGCCGAATCCTAAAATACAGACTGAAGGTTAAGAAAATGACTACGAGGTCCGTGGAGTGATTTGCAGCCAGAAATCGCTACTAGAAATTTCGCAAGTGAAGTTTTTTTTAGAAATCGGAACCTTGAGGTCCTGGCCCGAAAAGTCTAGTTGCTCCATGACTTTGTTGGGGATAATCCAATATATGCTGAAATACGTTGCCCCACGTTTGGGGTCCTCTTGGCGGTTGAAATCAATGGTTCCGCAACAACGCTTCAACGCTTCAACTTTGACGGGCGTTAGATTGAATTTATGTATGGCGGCAACCCAAAAAGATTCCCAAAGGCACTCAGGAAAGGCGATCAGACATTTTGGGGTCAAGGAAAAGGCAAACCATTTATCTTCACATTTTATTCCTAACAAACGATGAATCTTTGACGGCAACCGGAGCCAGGTTTTGTTGATCCGGCTTTTGAGTCCTACAACGCCGCGGAGTATTTCAATCCATTTTTGTTTGGTGTCAGAATCTTCTTTGAGTGCGATATTGTCATCAGGTGCTGGCGGTGGGTATGAATAATCATGAGCCGATACCATTTGCATGGCGTTGGAAGAAAGCTCAAGGTTGATGCCAATCCAACTGAGGTGATTTGAAACTTGTTCAAAACCACCAATGACATAATTAATATGGCTTCCGATATAATTAGAAAACTCGCCGCGAATTCCAGCCAGTTCTTTTGGCGGGACCAATCTAACCAAACCCAGGCAATTCTTTGCGATGAGTGTGCGGGTTCTTATTTGGCCATAAATTTCCGGGGTCGCTTCACGCAAGGTTTCGGCCTCAAGTGGGAAACGCAGTCCGCCGTAATTTGAATTCATCAGGTTTTTGCAAATATCGGCGACACCCTTCCATCTTTCGAATTTTCCGAGATGAAAATCTATTTGATCCCGCTCTACCAGTTCGAAAAACCCCCACCACACAGTCGATTCGTCGAGGACTTGGTCGCTTGTCTTGTTGCCGGAATTGGTGGAAAGGCTTACTTCGCGTTTAATTAGCCGCCAAAGTTTGTCCATGGCTTTCGCTTTATCCTGGAGATGTCCATCGTTTCTGAATCGATTGAGATAATACAATGAAGAAAAAAGAACGGGATCAAGATAGGTGACATGAAAATTTGCAATATCGTGGCGTTTTATGAGCGACGATTCAGGCGTGACTTGGGCGTAAACCCATGATTTAAAATGCTCGGCCAGTCTTTTTTTAGGCGTTTCTAAATCCTTTATCAGAGATTTCAACTCTGAAGTTTGATTAATTTTTTGAGCCGCAATTAGCCCGTCAATAAGGCTTGAAAGATAATAACTACAGCGCCTGCCCCAGAGGTTGAATAGCCATCTTTCATAATCACAGTGATGTCCATTCTCAAGTCGAATGCCATTCGGTGGTGCTCCTAGTAATGCAGAGATTTTTGGGTCGCCGACTAGCTTTTTGACACTTTCATGGGCATCGGATGCGCCACAAATATTCAATAAAATATCCGCAGATTGGTGGGCTTTCTGTAATAACCGCCCGTGCCAATCGGCAATTTCTTTCTGCGGCAAATCTATGGAGTATGAAGTCTGCATTAACAGACAACGCATTTTCCGGACCTGACAGAATGTGAAAGCCTTGGCGTTTGGGAGAGCGATTTGAAGCTGGCAACGACAAAATGAAATGGCATGCCACCGGGCGTTGGTCCTCCAGTTCGGGTATAATCGCCACGCTCAACTGCACATGAAGGGAAAAGGGCAGCCAATGCCTCCGCGAATGAATGCAATTTATTGTGAGGGCAAATTATGGCGACATCAATATCCCGCGGTGCAGCCTTTTTACCATTGCTGGCGGAACCAAAAATCCATACTTGATTAACACAATACGGTTTAAATAAATGCCGAATTGCCCGCAAAAGCTGTTTGGATTTGTTACGGGCTTCGGGATGTAGAAGATTTAATGCATTCATATCATTTAAAACTAAATCCACACAAACCATAATCCAGTCAGGGGAAATCACCAAGCCTTAATAATTAAACGAATTTTTCATATACTGCAACCCGGTGCCGGGTGTGTATATAAAACTGTCTGCGGCGTTAGTTCGAAATCCGTCTTCGGGCTGCGCAGAGATGATTTATTATCGCCACGATCCAAGTGCAGGCGATTGATGTTCTCTGCTAGCACACAAGCGCCACCAACTTTTTGATGAACTCCTTAAGTCGCGCCCACCAGGACATCCGCGTCACCGGCTTGCGCTGAAAGATCGCGCCGTATTTGACCAAGCCGATGGCGGTGGCGAATTCCGGTTCATCCAGCGTGGAAGCCAGACCGCTGACCGCGTTGGCGTGACCGAGGGTGGCCGGCAGCTGGAAGATTCTTTCCGCCACCGTCAGAATCTGCGGCACGCGCGCACAGCCGCCGCAGAGCAACAGTCCGCCATTCAGCCATTGGGCCATGCCCTCCTTCTCCAGCTCTTCAGCGATGACCTTGAACACTTCTTCGATGCGCAGCGCCATGATCAACTGCACCCGCTCGACCTTGACCTGTTTGACTTCCCACCCGCGCTCATCCGTCACGCTGACCAGTTGATCCCGGGCCGCCTCGGTGACGATGGCGCAGCCATGTTCGCGCTTCAATTTCTCCGCCCGGTGCAGCGAGATCTTCAGGCCGATGGCCAGGTCGTTGCTGATGTGATCCCCGCCGATGGTCAGCACGCCGGAATGGCGGATGATGCCTTTGGAGTAAACCACGTATTCGGTGGTGCCGCCGCCCATGTCGATCACCAGATTACCCAGCTCCTTTTGCTCCGGGGTCAGCAGCGCGAGGGCTGTGGCCAGGCCGCTGAAAACCACATCCTCCACCTGCAGCGAAGTCGCCCGGACCAGCCGGATGACATTTTGCAGTCGGGTGGTTTTACCGTGGATTGTGTGCAGATCCACCTCCAGTTTCGAGCCGTGCATGCCGACGGGATCGGTCACGCCGTCTTCGCCATCGACCAGGAAATTCTGCCGGATGGAATGAATGATCGTATTATCCAAGGGCAGATTGACGGCCTTGGCGTTATTCAGCACATCCTCGACATCTTCTTGGGTGATCTCGTGGTCGGCGTTGTAAACCCGGTGAAAGCCGCGGTTGTTAAAACTCCGGAAATGATTGCCGGTGACGCCCACGTAAACGCTCCGAATCTCCACGTCCGCCATCTGTTCAGCCTCGGCCACGGCATCGCGGACGTCCTGTTCAACGTCGGCAGGATTGATGATCTCGCCTTTGCGCACGCCCCGGGAGAGCGACTGACCCACACCAATGACGTTCAGTTCGCCGGTGGCGTATTGCTCAGCCACCACGACGCAGATTTTCGAAGTGCCGATTTCGAGCCCGGCAATGATGTGGGAACTATCAGCCATTATTCCTAGGTGGATGTCGGGGTGATAACCTGCTCCTGCGCCTTTTCATCGGCCAACCGCCGCCTGAGCAACGAGGCCGTGAAGAGCAGCATCCCCAGGGCGCAGAGGTTGAGATACAGCGGTTCATGGTTGGGATCCAATCCCGCCACGCACGGATACGCCACGCCGAGCAAAATGAACATCCCAACCATTCCTTTGCCGACCGCGGGCGCCGCCCGCCAGAGCAGCCCGGCGCAAAGCAGGAACAAGGGCAGCAATACCAAGACGAAAGTCCCCCAGAAGCCGAACAACAGATCACTGAAGTCGGCCAGCAGGCCATAAGCAAAGGCCGTCCCGGTCACGAACAGTATGGTCAGCAGCACGGCATGCCGCACTTTGGCGATGGTTAGGGATAAGGCCAGCGCCGCGAACACCAGCAGCCACGCATTTTCCGTTTGATTGAGCACCGCGCGCGTCGTTTCTCCGGGTTGAGCCAGTTTCGGCAGGGCGATCCCCATGCCTTTATCGGTGAGCGCATGGTCGAGGCGATAGGTCAGGACACAGCCTAAATTGTCCTTGGTCGGCTTGATGTCTTGGGGCGGCATGCAGCCATCCGGATAATTCAGCTTGGCCTTGGGCAGGTCCGGCAAGGTCAGCGTGAGCGTAAAGTCGCGGATCTCCCGGGCTTCCCGAACCTGAAAATTCCAGCAGGACAAACCGCGGCTCTTGAACGCGACCCGGAAATCTAGCACCTCATCCGGCGTCACCGGCCGTTCCAGCACGAGACTGGCGTCCTTGATCTGCATCTCGGGCAGGACATCCTGGCCGTTGAGCGTCGCCACGAGGCCGTCATACATCGCGCCCTGGGCCGGCAAAGGGAAGGTGAGTTTGATATTCTGAGCCGCGTCGGAGGGGTTTCGCAATTTCCAGACGAAGGCGCAGTCGGTCTCGTAGCCGTCGTAGAAGGCCGAACCTTTCTTGCGCGGATTCTGACGGAGTGTCACCTGATGCCGGACGCTGACAAACGGGTTGCCGGTCACGGTTTTGCGCACTGTTTTTTTCTTCAAGAGCGCCGGCTTGGCCGGATCCTCGGATTCGATGCGTTCCGTGACTTCCTCGGTGTGATAGATGTCCACGTTGAGTTCGCCCTGCACCTGTTCCGCGCCCCAGATGGTCTGGACGGCATTGTAGTTCGCCTGCGTGATGCGGCCGTGCGTTCGCTGAAAATTGGCCACGCTGTGCTGAAGATAGGAGCGCAGCACGGTAATTGTGCCGGCGAGCAGCGCCACGAGCAGCAGCGCCCACGTCAGCCGCAGCAAGTTCCGGTAAAGCGTCCACAGCAGACTGGCGCCGCTACCGGATTCAGCGACGGATTTAGGTGGTAACAAGGCGGTCAGGAAAACCGCGAGCAGGGCGGCCCCGACAAACAGGGCGATGGTGGGTTCAATTTGGATCAGGTCGCTGGCGCGGCCCAGGATTCGGGAAACGATGGTGTTCATGGCAGGTCATTTCGATGAGCCTGCAAAGGGCGCGAGGGAACGCGAAGATAAATGCAAATTTGATCGCTAACATACCGGTCATTTCCGCAGCCATAATTCGTGTCGCTCCGCACTTCGCGGGCGAGGTTTATTGTTGATTGGCCATGACGCGTCGAAAAATCAAAGAGACTGGTTCAGGGACGCATCACGACAGCATGGCAACGCGCGCTCACACGAGCGGCGCAGGAAGGTTGAGGAACCCGGTGCCCAAGGCCTTTCAGCCGAGAGCGAGGCCATTAAAAGCCCGTTCCGGAAAAATGTCAACCGGCATCGGGTAAAAGAGGCTGTTTTTCGGAATAAATTTATTGCGGACACAAAAATGCGATGGGCGATTCTTTCGTCATGCGCATGATGGCCTAGATATCCTCCGGCTCCAGATCCCAGTCGCAAACGGCGCAGTCAAAATGCGGGTAGGCTTCAAAGAGCACCCGGAGAAACGGCTCTGGCAACCGTCCTCATTGGCACCCAAATCCACCCTTCACTTTGCGGCACTACATCGTCCGGCGCTTCGAGCATGTTGGGCTCGGTGGCGAACAAATGCGCGACCAGAGCACAGACACGGGCATCTTCCAAGTCGTCAGGTTTCAATTTATTCCGCCCATTCAAAAACCGCTTAATCGCTTTGGATTTCCGGCAGGCCGTGGGATACGTTTCGATGACGCGGAAGCCATGGCCATCCGTCCACACTCCACAGCTTTCAATCTCCGGGGCGAACTTGGCGAGGACATGCATCCCTTTGGTCGACTGACTGCCAATCATGTCTTTGACTGATGACAACGGGGCAAAATTATTCTCAAAAAGGTGGCGCTCGGTGTGCCGATACAGGTAGCGGTTTAGCCCGGAGGTTGTGGGGGGTTCCGCGTGGCCTTGCCGATTTACCAAGGCCACAAACTCATCTGAAAATCCCAGCGGCGTATCTATGGCCATCGTGATCGACATTGCTTCAGCCGAAAATTCCGCGCCGCAGTTTGCGAACAGTGCCTTGAGCCAGTTGCTGGCCGTGGTAGCGTCGGCGATACACTTCCGCAAATTACCTCGCCACGGCTTGCCAACGATGGCCGTCGTGGAATCCAGGATCACTATGGCATCACGACTTTCCGGGTTGCTGTCGCAGTTCCACCCGCCAACATCCCAGCCGATAGAAAAGGATTTAAGTTTTGTCGGATCAGTCATAATTCTGCCTCTAAATGTTTTCCATTTTTAAGATTGCACGGCCCACACAAGGTTTGCAGGTTTCCCAAAACAGTATGGCCACCTTACATCATAAACACCTCCTCTCTCATCAATGTCGAGGAAGATAATGTCGAAATGCATCTTTTTCAGGATAGGCGGGCTGTCAAGCTCATCCACCTTGATCAAATAGTCGGTTCAATTCCTCGAGATCGGTAGTGTAATGCGAGTCACTCAGGAACTTCGTTTTAGCAACAGGCAATTCAAATTCCTGACAGATGGCTCGTTTAATTTTTTCGGCGCGCAAAGCTTTATCCAAATAAACATGAAATTTTTCAGACGGTTTCATGAACAACACTCGGCCGCGCGGCACGTCTTGGTATTCTAATTCTCTTAAGGCCGGATGTTGTTCCTGAAATTTCGGCCAATAATGGACATGATCCGTTCGCCCATTGACGGCGTCACCGTAGTCCTCACCGTCAGCCAAGTTGTAGGTGGCAGCCAGAACCCGGCCATGGAACACCCAAAAAATTCCAACTTTACCGGTCAGTCTTTTGGATTGCCCTGATTTTGTCTGGCCGCTTGCTGATTTTGATTTTTCTCTCATATTTTACCCCTCACTAATAGCCGAGCTGGTTTTCAATACAATTTTAAAGGCTTCATTGTGGGCACAGGAACGCGATGGGCGAATCTTTGGTCATGCGGGTGATCGCCTGAATCTCCTCCGGCTCCAGATTCCAGTCGCACACGGCACAGTCAAAATACGGGTAGGCTTCAAAGAGAACCTGAAGAAACACGCCCGGATCGCGCGCATCACAAATGCGAAGTGGAGCATTGGCCAGCCAGCCGGCGGAATTGGTCATCACCGGGAAATCGCTCTCGAGAAAATATCCATTCAAAAAATCCTCCGAAAGCCGGCTGCCGCGAACCATCTGGAAGATGATATTGGCGACGGGACTGCGCTCCTTGCAAAACATGATGAGGTTGGCCTGCTTACTTTCCATCAGCCGCCAAAAGGCCACCGACTGGTTCATGTAATCTGACCGGCTGGGAGCGCGAACCAATGCCAGCAATTCCTCCCGCACCCGCTTGGCGCCTTGATCCGCCGCAAAATCAATCTTCAGCCAGGATTTCTCCTCATCGGGCTTGGCGGCGCCGTAATAAATTTCCTCCAGCACTGCGATGGATTGATGGACCAGCCAGCGTGGCTCATCTACGCCATTGAGATCGGGGATTTCCTGTAGACGGCGAGGGGCGGGTTTCATGGCAATTTTGCCGCCCATTTGACGATGCAGCGGACATGGGGCAGTTCGTTGGCCACATCTGCCAGAATGCGGGCGCGGATTTTCAGGCATTCGCGCAAGACCCGCAGCGCGTCCTCGCCCATTTCCTGGCCGGCGAACAGCTCGGAAGCGGATTGGGCGAAGTTCAACCCGATCTGAACTTCGCTGCCGGTGAGCGGAACCCCGAGGTCGTAATTAGAGAGGAGCAGCCGGCGCTCTGGATGCTTAGTGTGGATGCAGGAATCCAGAAACCAGGTGCGTGACCCGTTGGTGTCCGCGTGGAGCAACTGCAGCAATTTCTTCTCGAGCTGCCAAAGATCGAGCAATGTTTCCTCGGAAATGTTCAGGGTCCGCAGGGACGTTATCTTGCGCAGAAATACCAGGTAGCTGTCGGAGTAGGCTTCGCCTTCGTAAACGGGCAGTTCAAAGCGCTTCCGCAACCCGGCCAGATAGACGGTGGAGCGATTCAACATGATGGAGAGGTCGCTGAAGTCGCGCATGATTGTTTTTTACCCTAATTTTTGATTCACGCAAATGTTTCAAGCCAAACTTTTCCCGCCGTTGGTTTTCATGCCATTTAATCGGCATTTTCATCCTCCGGATTCAGGCAGCGGACCAAGGTGTCCTTCTGGCTGGCGAGGCTTCTGATTCGTTCCACCGCAGAGACTAATTCGGCGGGAAACTCACAATTCAGTAATTCCTCTGCCTTCGTGAAATCCCCCATTTGCCGGGCGACTTCGGCCGCCATCAATCGATTGCCGCCATAGTTTTTAATATCCAATAACCCGATAAATCGCTGGAGATTTTCCTGATAATCCGCAGCGGCGGGTGCGGCGACGGTTCCGCGACGAAACGGGTCATTGGCCTCCCACCAGAAGCGCATCCGAATATAACGCTCTTTTTTCAGATCCAATGGTGTCAGGGTGGACAATGCCCGGCGATAATCTTCGAGGGTCGGCGATTCGGCAAAGGGGGCTTCCGAATATTTGGGTTTTGGTTCAAATACCTCTTCCTCCGCCACCTTCTTACATTCGTCCGTCCAAAATAGCTCCCGAGTTTCCGGATGTATCCGCAGCCACGGCTCATCTGGCAGCATGTCGGCCTCACGCCTGCCGTCCGTCCAATAAACGGCGCCAAAAGTGTTGCCCGAATTGAGGGTGCTGATTTTTACCAATTTTCCCGAGGTCGGGATGAGCAGAATTTCGTTAGGTCCAGGTGTCATAGGTCATGCTTGATTGCGTTGGCTGCTGATTAATGTTCCGCCAACAACATAAACGTGCCGGTATGACAAACGTGGTCAGGGGTGGCGAAAGGAGTTCTTTTTTCCGGGGGGATGTCCACGGATGTCATACCCGGAGGGCTAGGCTGGAGCCAAAATGAGCATTTCTGCCGAAAATTGAACCTGCAACTTCCCAAATCACTATGGTCACCATCCATATTCCACTCACCGGCGCGTTTGACTGCAAAATCATTGAACTGGCTGACCGCTGGCAGGAGGCCAAACCAGGCGACGAATTCAAACTGTGCCTGTATGACACCGGCACGGTGACGGTGGATGCGGCGCTGGCGTTTTATGACGTGGTCCGGTCACGGCCAAAGGGCATCGGCGTGCATATTCACTCGCATGTCTGCCTGATGGGCAGCGATGTGTTGATCTGGCTGGCGGGCGACACCCGGACCTTACGCGGGGAAGCGTGGGTTCATTTCCGGGAATATCCGCGCCATTGGCTGGAAAAGTCGGATTTCCAGAAGTTCACGGATAGTCTGGAGGGGCGGGATTTGCAGTTGAACAAGACGCCGTTTCAGGAGAATTATCTAACGGTGGAGCGGCTGGTGAAAAAACATCTGCCGACGTATTTGTGGAACCGACGGGTTTGGGGCGGTGAACTGGAGGAATGGAATATCATTAAGCCGGCGATGCCAGCGAGCCTGCTGGTGGAGCCGGAGAAACCGGCAGTGAAGAAAACGGCGGTGAAGAAGCCGGTTACTCGGCGACCGGTGAAGAGCAAGAGCCAGCCGAAGCAGTTGGCGTTGCTTTAAGAACGTTTTGTAAATGCTGCAATTCAGATGCGAGAGCACTCATGTTCTTTTGAATTTGCTTCATTCGGCCTTCTAAGCGCTTCGTGTCTTCTTCGGACGGCATGTTTTGTAATTGTTCTTTCAGTTTATCATACTTGGATTTCTCGTCAGCCCATGAAGCTCTGAGGCTGGCCATTTTCTCTTCTTTGCTAAATGGATCCCTAACACCAAATTGACGGGCCAAATTCTGAAGCATGTCACTTAGCTTTTTTATGGGCTTGTCTGGATAGGCAAGCTGGTCCCTTATTTCTTGAAATTGCTTTAGGTCTTCACGTAGCGATGTTGACAGAAACGAGAAAATGCGTTTTTTTGCTTCGTTCGAAAATGCTCCTGCAGGAAGAGCTATAATTTTTTCATCACGACACGCAAAATTTCTTTGGCTTGAATCTAAGTCCAAAAATCGGACCGCCAAAACAGGAGAATTACTCTTTTTACTCCCAAAATTCGAAAACGCGCTTTGAACAATTATATCTAGGTGAAGAGGGATAGGTTGTTCGTTGTTGATAGTAAGTATTGCTCGAATTCGACGGGCAACCCTTGCTGCGGGTTTAATCTTTTCACGATCCAAGCAGCTTTCAAAAAAAGATAATTCGACAATTTGTCGAATTGTTTCCACATCACTAACCCCGGTGATTTCGAGGTTCTCAAAAAGCTTCTCGGTGTTCATAAACTTAAGATCGGTATCGGGCCTGAAAGACTTGCCCAATTTCATGTAGACGATTGGCGAGAGCTTGGGGACGGACGACGGTGGCGTGGGCGCCCCAGCTCAAGACCCAGCGCTCGGCTTCTTCGATGCTGTTCAACCGCAACCGCAGGCGGAGCTGGCGGCGCGGGAGTTCGGTGATTTCCTGGCTGGTGTGCCATTTGCGACCGCGAATGAGGTCGGCTCCCCAGGAATCAAAATCCACGACGATTTCGTAGTCGGCGTCGCCCTTGAACACGCCGAGGCTGCCTTTCAGATGTTCCGCGAGGTTGAATTTCTTGGGGATGGTAAAACGTTCCGTGGTAATTTCCGGCGATTTCAGGCGGGGCAGGGCGAACGTGCGCATGGCCTCCCGCTTAACGTCGAAGGCAAACAGATACCAGTGGTTGTCAATGCAGCCGAGGTGATAGGGATGGACAAACCGGGTCTGGGCCTTGTCGGCATCGAGGTTGCGGTATTGGAATTTCAGAACGCGGCGTTCTTTCAAGGCGCGGGTGAGGACTTCAAACGCTTCGAGGTCAGTGTCCTCGGGTGCGAACGGCCGGAAGGAAAAGGCTTCATCCAGATTGTTGAGGGAATATTTGGCCGAGGAATCGAGTTGGCCGGTCAATCGTTTGAACGCCAGCGCCAATGGCTGCTCAAAGGGCGTGCCCCGGTATTGGGCGACCGCCTTGTGGGCGATGAGCAGCGCGAAGATTTCCGCCTCGGAAAAGGGCAACTGGGGGAACTGGTCCACCGGCTCGGTGTAATGGAAGCCATTGCGCTGGTTGTCAAATTGGATGGGCAGATTCAGGCGGTCGCGCATGAAGTCCAGGTCGCGCATGACGGTGCGCACGGTGACTTCAAACTCTCGGGCCAGCTTGGTGCAGTTGGGGAAGGACTCCTCTTTGATGAGGTTGTGGAAATGCAACATGCGTTCCAACGGCGGACGACTGAGCAACGGCGATTTGGTTTTGGCCATAAAGTTTCTCCCGAGGTGGATTCCTTTATGAACCCTGTGACATAGAATGTCAAGTGGGGAGCCAGAACCAGCGGAGACCAGAGACCGGAGCGAGGAATAGGGAAATTGAGGAGGAGGAAGCGAAGGAAAAATGGCTATGACCGCATTTGTCATACCCACTGGTTTAATCTGGTGGCTATGAAAACTGAATTCTTCCTCGATTATCCCACGATTCTCGCGAATCAGGCGCGTCCGGTTCACTTCGCCATCCGGTTTTTGGCCGACACCGTCAGTGTGCCCCGGCCCAAGCCGGCGGCATTTTGCGCGGTGCTCGATCGCAGCGGTTCCATGGCCGGTCCACCACTCGCTCACGCCAGGGAGGCGGCGAAGGTTGCCGTGCGCAACCTCCGGCCCGGGGATCGGTTCGGGCTGGTCATTTTTGATGATGAGGCCCGGACCGTGATCCCACTGCAGCCGGCCACCAACAAGCAGTTTTTTTACGACATCATCGACCGGATCGAGGATGGCGGCCAAACCAACCTCACCGGCGGCTGGATGCTGGGCCGGGACGAATTGCTCAAGGCGGAGGCGGGCACCACTAAGCGGCTGCTGCTGCTGAGCGATGGTCAGCTCAATCACGGCATCGTGGACCCAATCGCGGTGAAGCAGGTGGTCGTCTCCGGCTTGGAACACGATGCCGTGCGCACTTCCTGCCTGGGCTTCGGGGACAATTACAACGAAGACCTGATGGCGGAACTGGCGCGGGCGACCAACGGCCAGTTTTATGACGCCGACTCACCTGACACGTTGCCCGCCATCTTCGCCTCGGAGCTGGAAGGATTGCAAAAGCTTGCCGTCCAGAACCTCCGGATCCGAATTCAACCACTGGATTTCTGTGAGAAGTATTCTCTGATGGGCCAATATCCGGAGCTGTCGCTGCCGGACGGCCGGATGGAATTCGCCGTCGGCGATCTGGTGAGCGAAGAGGAGCGCATCGTGTGTTTCAGTGTTCAAGCGCTGGCATTGCCGCTCGTCAACGGCAAGCCGCCGTTTGATCTGAAAGGTGAACAGTTGCTGAGTGTCGAGGTGTTGTGGGACGAGATTTTGGAAAAGGGTGTCGTCTCGCGAACGCTGAACCAGCAGATCCGGATTCAGGCGACGCAAGACCCAGCCGAAGTAATCGTTAACAATGTTGTGGCTCCGTGGGTCAGCCTGCAGAAGGCGGGAATCGTGGCGGCTGATGTGACCAAGAAGATGGATCAAGGCAAGATCAACGAGGCGCTGGCCGCCCTGGACAAAACAATTCAGGAGCTGAGCCAATACGGCAAACTTGGCGCCGAAGCGATTAAGGTCTTGGAGGAGATGAAGGTCAAAATCGCCAATGATGGGTGGAGCCTGCGGGAGCGGAAGTCGTCCCGCTATCGCAGCGCGAGTTACATGAAGATGAGCTCAAAGGAAATGTGGTCGCCCAAGTGCGAGGCGCCACCGAGCTTCAAGCAACAGAAGCCAACTGACCCTGGAATCGAGCCCATAGCGTCATGAAAAAGCAGCTATTCCATCCGAACAACCCAGACTGCGGACTACCAGCCACGAGTTCGGAAAACCCACCGTCGAATCAGCAACCCTGTCTCCGACTGGAGACCAGTCCGGAGGAGGCGGAACAGATGGCTTTGAGGTCGGCATTGGAAAATTATCACCGGGCGGTGGCAGAGCAACCTGACTCCGCCTGGGCGTGGTATCAATATGGCGATGCGTTGCTCGGCTTGGGCCGGGTGGAAGAATCCGTCCCGGCGCTGCGCAAGGCGGTGGAACTTTCGCCGGAGACAGCCCTCTTCCATTACGACCTTGGGCTGGCGCTATACGACTTGAATGAACCTGAGGCCGCGAGCGAAGAGTTCGCCGGCATTGTGGCCAATGATCCCAAGTTGAGATGCGCCGGGTCGGGACTGGTTTTGGCCGCCATCACCAATCTCGCGCTCAGTCAGGAAAAATTGGGCCAGCGCGACGAGGCGATCCAGACCCTGCTGCCGGCATTGGATCATGCGGTGAGTATTTTGTTCAACCTCGGGTTCTTGCACTTTCGAGCCAAACGGTATGACCTGGCTTTGCCGTATGCCCACGCCGCCTACATTCTGAAACCAAACAACGAAGACGTGGTCCATCAATACGGAACGGTCTTGATGGAAGTGAAGCGGTTGCGGGAAGCGGTCAAGGTGCTGAAACTGGCGACGGAGCTGAATCCCGGCTGCTGTGGGGCGTGGTATGACTTGGGGCTGGCCTATGCCCGGCAGAAGTTATTGAAAAAGGCGCGTGGGTATTTTTTGAAGGCGCAGGAATTGGATCCGGGGCGGCCCTGGCCGTATTACGATCTGGCGTGTCTGGATGCGCTGGAGGGGAAGCGGGAGTCGGCGTTCCGGAATTTGTGGATGGCCGTGGAACTCGGATTCCGGGATGCGGGTTATATGCGCCGGGACAAGGATTTCCGGTCACTGCGACGGGATAAGCGGTGGAAGGAGTTGGTGGAGATGATTGTCCGGCTGGAAAATTCGAAGAACTGAAAAGAGTCCAAAATTGCATTTTCGATTTGCGATTGGCCTAAAAATGGCGGCGTATTAATCGAAATAAAAAACGAACTAATCGCCGGAAAGGTCATCGTAAAAATGGAAGCAACTGCTCGCGCGCGGTGAATGCGTCTTCGACCAATTTGAATTTTTCTTTTGCCGACGGCCCGCTGTTAAAGGCGTGAAGTGGCAAGGAGACGCAGCCAGCGTTTGCAACAATCCGTTTTCCACCAGGAGCTTTTTCTATCTGAGCGCCATGGCGTTCGGCTTGGCCTTCCAAGTATGCGCCGATGTTTAACCAGGCATCAGGTTCGGGTTTAATTATACTCCCAGCAGCAAGAATCAGGCGTGCGGAAGGTGCAAACGGAAGAACCTCATATAACCAGTGCACGTCGCCATCCACTAGGTTGCAAAATGTTGGGCGCAACGCCTCGGGTATATCTCCCATGACGGTAGTGGAGCGAGGTGAAAGATCAAGGTGAGCGGCAGTGCGGGCTTCGTAACTGCAGCCCAGCAAACGAAGCGCTGTTTCCCAAGGCAAAAACCACTTGTGCCAAGAAACGCCCGGTGTGTGAAAGTAGTTGAGCAAGCGATTCGCCCATTGGGAATCGTTGGTGATTTGGCCCCAGCGAGCGGGGTTGAATTCTGTGGGTGATGGATTAACTCCTACGGTCAGCACACGGGCGGTGCGAATGTCGCCGAAAAATGGAATAGGCCAGCCGATCGGGTTAAGTTCGGCAAACGTGGGATTGGTGAGTTCCACTTGTTGGCGCAAGCTCAACAACCAGCGCATTAATTCTGGATTTGCAATGCTCATGTATTGATTGGTCAGTGTTGTATTGCCAGGCGTTTGAGTTGGTCAACAAGCTGAACCATGCCGAGGGTATCCAGTCCGCAGTATTCTTCAAGCGCCTGACGCACGTGAATACGCTCGGCATCGGGCACGTTGCCAAAAGTCACCCGGAGAAATTCACGGCTGGCCGCGCCACCTTCCTGAATCGTTAGATGGTCGTAGCCGCTCCCAGTGAGCGCTGGGAGGACGGCTTTCATCGAAGCGCTGCCGTGCTGATCTGGGTGGTAGTAACGGAAACCGCGGAATGGCAGCAGCAGATCCACGCCGCGCGGCGTGACCTTCCGCAACCACGGTTTGAATTCCGGCTGCAGTTCGCAACATTCTTTCAGCCGGCTGGTTTCAAAGCTGGCGTTATAGGTCACAACTGACCCGGTGGCGGGCAGATCTTTGACCAGCTGGCGCATGAATTCCGGGCGGGGGTCGGCGGTGCCGTCGGCTAAGTGGGAGACGTGTTCAGGAGCAGCACCGGGTTTGCGAATGATGTGCAGGGAGTATTGAAACGGGATTTGCTGGTAGGGGCTGGCGCCGTCGAACAGTGGAATCGCGGTGCCGATGGTTTCGAAATCGAGATAGCTGACGGGGTATTCGAGCTGGCTGAGAAAGGCCGCAAGGGCAGGGCGGTCGAGGTGCGGCTGGCCGGCGAGCACGGCGGCGCGCTGGATGGATTGATTGTCGGTTAATTCCACGTCGGCGGGGATGTCGGCGATTTTTTGGATGCCGCGCTGAAGGAGGTTGAAGGCTTTCTGGCCGGCGCGATAGAGGGTGAAGACGCTGGTCTCCGGCAGGAACGACCAGCAGCGGTCGTGCAAGGCGCAGGTGTAGGGATTGTCGCACTGCGGGCCGATCGGGATTTCGGGATGTGACTTCGCGCCGATGACGCGCTGCATGGCGTTGATCTGGTCCGCAATGTCGCCAGTCATGGCGGAGACGGGCTGGGTAACATCGGCGAGGGTGAAAAACTTTTGGGGATCAATGGGGCCTTGCCGGACGAACTCGTTGTTGATGTGGGCGAGGAAACATTGGCGGAGTTTGATGCCCGCGCCGGTGAGCACGAACGCCTGAAACGCGATGTCGGGGAGGTGAACCTCCTCCTTAAGTGACGTGGTGGATTTGACTTCGACCAGATTCCATGCATCGTCGGCGACGGGCACAAGGATATCGGCTCGGGCGTAGCCGCCGCCGAAGGAGAAAGTGGCTTCGTAAATCGGGCGGCGTTGGTTCAAGGCTTCGGTGGTCCGCCGGATAGCGCCGTCAAAATCGCCGGGTTCGGTATCAATCTCGATGCCGCCGGGGAACAACTGTTTGGCCAGTTCGCCGACCTCGTGGCCCTGATCGAAGACGGCCTGCTGCGACTCGTCCGGCGCGGGAATCTGGTCTTTGGCGTTGTAGCGGAACCAGAGGAGCTTTGAGCATTGCCGCCCCATCATGAAAGTGGACTTGGAAAGACCTGGCAGTGGCATTCATAAATAAAAGCAGAAGCGAGAAATTGGGAAAGCTGAAACTTGAAATGCTTTCGATGCGGGAGCAGACTCGCGAGGTGCATTCACTGGCGGACATGGCGATAAAATTAAACCGCTCGACGGTTTATCTTTCGGGACTGCAAAAGCGGTTTGACTTGCCGGTCTTCGAGGGCGTGAACTACCTGGATGCTTACCAGGAATTTTTCCGCACGGTGGTTTATCTCCGCACATTTGGCATCAGCGAAGAGACGTTGCGCGATTTATGGGTGCTGGAAAAAAAGCTGTTGACGCTGCTGCATGTGGATTCGACCGGGAGCCGGACGTGGTTTCTGGATGCGTGCGGTCGCACGACACATCGGGAGCGGCGCTTGATGTTGAGTAATTTTGATCTGGGCATCCCACTGGATGCGCGGGAAGTGCAGACCGGCCTGGATTTCAGCGACCGGCTGCCGGAATTGTTTGAGGGCAAGGCGATGGGCGAGGATGCATTGCGCGTGTTGGATGAATGTCTGAAATTGGAGAAATCCATCCTCAACGACGTGCAAGCGGAATTACCGCACGTCAGGGAAGCGGTGAAATGGGCGGCGCATTTGCCGAAATAATCATTCCCAGCGGGAAATGTAGTCAGGCCGATTCACGAACTTGAGAGCTGTTTATATCGGAAGAATATCTTTGGGATTTCAACATGATTGGTTTCGCCCCTAGGGACGCATAATCAGCTGGGTTGCAGGTGAGGACGATCACTTGGAGTCCGCGCGTGGCGGCCAGATCCAACATTCTCTGAAGCTGATTTACGCGCTCAGGATCAGAGTATGCGAATGCATCATCGAAGATCACAGGTAGGCATCCGCCGTAATCACCCGCAAGAACCTCGGCCATCGCTAGGCGGACTGCAGCTGCCGTTTGCTCCTTCGCACCGCCGCTTAGCGTATCGAAAGCAAATAGAACACCGCCCGAGTTGGGTCGGGAGAGCCGCAGGCCTGTGAAATCGTTATTTTCCAGATCAACCTGCACGCGCGCCCCAGCGCCGAAAACGCACTGGAGATAACCCGAAATCTTGTCCGCGAGCGGTTGCGTGAATTGCTCTGACAACTTCTTTTGTTCCTCCTCAAACAACTGGTCCAGCAATGCAATTGCCTGCGACTGCCTCAGCACACTGTTTCGATGGTCGGTGGCGGATCGAGCCTTCACCTCAGCGGCCGCCAATTCGGTCGACGGGTCTTCACTGCCGTCTGATACAAGCGCAGCCTTGGCCACGGCTATCTGTTTCCCGGCCTCGTTTTGCTCGCCGGTTTTTTCTTTGATAGCGCGCGCAATCCGGGAGCGATCACTCTCCAACAGTTCCGGTTGCAGCGAGGTGATGGCGTCGGTGGTCTTTTTGAGAAGTTGGGTTGCCGCCTCTCTGGTGGTTTGATATTCGCCCAGTGTCTTACTTCGGACCACGTCCTCTCCATGTGTTTTTAGTAGTAGCTCGAGTTGCGCAATTAATCCAGTCAGCTTGGTTCTTTGCTGATCAGTCTCAAGCCGCTTTTCCGTTAATGATTGTTCAGCAGATGTCAGAGTTTTACCCGCACGTTCATAAAGAGTTTTGCTTAGGGTTTCCTGTTCGTCGGCCTCACTTAGTTTCTTCTCAAGCGCCTTCGCAAAGGATTTGGCGTTAGCTTTATCGTCCGGAGCCGAAACCTCTGACGCAAATGCGGCGAGACGTTCAACGTTGGCAGTAGCGGTCGTGAATTCATTTAAGGCAGCTTGCAGCTCTTCGTCGATATCCTCCGCTCCCATACCGTCCAGTTCGGCCTGGGAAGCTTTAATTTGGGAGCTGATCTCGTCACGGCCCGCATGAGCTTCCACTGCCTCCTTTGTGGATTGAATTCCCAAGGAATCAAGATAGCCCTGGAGATCTTTCAAAGCCTCGGCTTCGGTCTGGCGCGCCTCGGCGAGACTGGTGCCTCCGCCAGGTTGAATACGTAGACGAACCGTGGAGCCAATCCGAACCTCGGTGTCTTCAGTAAGAATTTGCCGGTGCCCCACCTTGATGGATTCGCCACCCGCTTTCACTGGTTTGTCGGCATCAATGACTTCGAGCCCCGTCGCCATTGCTTGGAGTGCTGACCGGGCATTGGAACATAAACCTTCCAGCTTTTGAATTTTTGCCAGTTTGGCTTTGTCTACGTTCGGTAATTTTGCCAGTTGCTTTTCCAACTCCGCTAGAGCGGTTCGACACTTGTAGATTTTCTTTGCTTTAGTAACAAGCTTGGCGTGGATTTCATTTTTTTCGAATCGTATGATGTGGGCCAAGGTCAGGTCATGTCGGAGCCTTGCGGCGCGAACCGCCTCCACTGCGGCGCGATAGGCTGTTTCCGCCGCCGCCGCCTCGTTTTTGGCTTCCTGACTGGCTTTCGCCAGTTGTTTGATGGCTTCATCCTGCGGTTTTAGGTTCGCCTCAAGCTCGGAGATTTCCCTGCGGGTTGTGACAATTTGTTGGTCCGCCTCGGCCAACGCATTGTGCCGATCGGTCGCGCCTTTCGCCGCATGAGTTTGCTCAATTTCTTGTTGTCTCAGTTCGACAAGCTGTCGCGATTTGGCCTCAGCGTCTTCTTGTTGTTTTGCCAGTCCTTCAAGGATGGTGATGCTCTCGGCCAGAATCCGGGATGCGCTCTCTAAGTCGGCGGCCGCTGAGTCGAGCTTCTGAACGCGATCCTTTGCAAGCGTGAGCCTCTCTTGGGCAGCAACGCTGGCACGCTCGGCACGTTCCAGTTCTGATCCCACCTTCGGTTTGCCCGCTTGAGTGAAAATTTGTTCCCGGACATCGGTAAAATGTTTCGCCACTCGGGCATCAAGCTCGGACTGCAGGGCGGCGGCACCACCCATCGCCTGCAAGCGTTGTAGTAATCCACTTTGTTGTGCGGTCGCATGTTCCGAAGGATCATTGCCAGCCTGACCCTGCCAAACCCAAAGATGTGCCCATTGGACCGGGATAGCTTTGCCGGAAATGCCAGCCTCCACGCTAAGTAGACGGGCCAACTCACTCTCGGCGGCATCGCCCGATAGCGATACTTCATTGGAAGGTGCCAACGAGGTGCTGCCGGTAGAGCCAAAGCGCTTTTTTAAAACATACGTGTTCCCACCCGATTCAAACGTCAAGTCCACCTCCGGATGCCCAGCGTGCATCGAAGAGTTTACCGCCCGATGGTATTCTGTGTTGCCTTTAGCTTTCAGAAAAAGAGCGCGGTGCACCGCCTCAATCAAAGTGCTTTTGCCGGCTTCATTCGGACCGCCGATGAGTGTGCGCGAAGGATCGAAGTCCAACTTCAACTCGCGATGCAACCGATAATTGCGAAGAGTGACGGAGATTAGGCGCATAGTGTTATGGCTTCAATGTGTATTGCAAGCGGCGTAAAGTTCGCGCAAAGCGATACGCGCAACGGCAGCTTGGTCATTCTCCAACGAGGCCATGCTGGCCACTTTAGCCGCAACACGGGCAATCAGCGGGTCGTCCGACCGCCGGGTGAGTCTGTCTAATTCGGCGGGAGACGGAGCGATGACGGTTTGATTATCGAGCTTGATTCTAAGTAGCCGGGCATTCCACGATTCAATCATCCGTTCGAGCTGAGCGGAAGCTTCGATGCCCAGAGAGCCACTCAAATGCAACCGAAGCAAGTCTTGGTTCGCACGGCTTGCAATTTTTCCATCCACCAACGTATTCAGGTGCTCGATCCCGGCATCGTCTGGGAAATTAAAGTTTAGTTCATGCCATCCAATTTCGCCGGTATGGATGCACTGAATTTTCGGAAGTTGACCGCGACTGGCTTCGACCACAAGGATGTTACCGGGATTGTGCTCTTCCCCTTTGACGAAGCGATCCAGTTCCGGCGTGCCCGAATACCAAGCCTTTTCAGCAACTTGCTTTGAGCCGTGCCAGTCACCCAGCGCGATGTAATCAAAGTCCTTTCCGGGGAGCCGGGCCAGATCAATTAAATTTGGCGCGCTCACATCGGATTCGTCGTCGTCCGGTAGCGTCCCAAAGTTCAAAACACTTCCGTGCGCGAGAATAATTCTGGGTTTGTTGCCAAAGCGCTCACCAAAATCCTGCGTCGACCGTAACCATGTGGTCGGATCGTTGGCCTCATGCCGGCGCAACAGCGGGCACGGAAAAAGAACTGCATTTTCAAGTTCAACCGGCTCGGCTTTGAGCAGCACTGTGAGATTCGGGGCGAGTTTGTCGCGCTCACGTTGGAAAAATTCCTGGCCCCATAGGCTGCCGGCGCCCCCATGGTCGTGATTGCCCGGAATTGCAAACACCGGAATTTTCATGTTACCGATGGCGCTACACGCTGCGGCCACCGTGGATTTGGTTGCACCGGGTGAATCGAATAGATCACCTGCGACCAGCGCAAACTCAGCGCCATGTTCCCTGGCCTGATCGGCGATTCGCTTGAGGACGGAAAGCCGTTTATTTTGGAGGATCGCACGCTTCTGGGAATCGTCCACCCCGGCAAACGGCTTGCCGAGTTGCCAGTCGGCTGTATGCAGGAATTTCATATACAAACTATTATTATTTTGCCCTCCCTTGTGGCGTCGAAGCAGCCCCTCATGCTCCGCACCGGATCTCTATTTCATTGCACATAACTTTGTATAAAGCTTTTTCAAATGTTGCGGTGACAAATCTAAAATGGGCTCATACATGAATGAATTGAGGTGAATGTTTTCAGGTGTCATCAGGTTCACCTGTTCGAATAACTGGATGGCCTCCTTGTCAGCGGGAAAATCGGCCTTGAATCTTTTAAGCAACTCAATCGTTTGATTGCGTTTTATAGCCGCCCAAAAAACATTGTCGTTAATCCTGCGGATCATCACTTCTTCAGCCTTAAGTCGGATAGCAATCGAAAGGACAACCTTGTCTTCCAGCGCATGTGTTTCAGCCTTGTCGGCGGTAATTTGAGCGGCGACCTGTTCGATTAATACTTTGACCTTCTGGGCAGGATTCGGCAATGACAAGCCCGCCTGATCCTGCAACACACCTTTAATTACAGTCTCCAAGTCAGCCACTGAAATGTTGTTGGTATCTGTTTTCAGATGAAGCAGAGATGTCAGTTTGAGAAAAGTGGCTTTGTCCCCGGAAAACTCGGCCAGATTTCTTAAAAACGGGACAGATGCGATTAGCATTCGATCGTTCGTCAGATGCTTTTTCCAATATTTGAATGGCGAATTACCATAAAATTCCTTTTGAAGAACGACCTCCGTGTCAGTTTTACTCGCAAACATTCGATTGTCTTGAGATAACTGAAGCCTTCCCGATACAGTTCGATAAAAATCAAAATTGTGACTTAAAATTAGTTGCCTAAAATCAGCGTGCTCAGAAACCTCTTTCAAATACTCAATGATGGCATATTTGTTTTTGTAATCGAAGGAATCCGCAATGTCATCCACAACGAAAAGAGTTTTTAGTTTCGCCGTCTTCCTCGCTTCAACTTCAAAGATGATGTTTAGGATGTATAGCGCGCGTTTTTCACCATTGCTGAGCACCTGTAAAAGTGAATCTTCCTTAACCGCTGCTGTTGCAGAACTCTTATCGTTGGAATCTTCCAAGAAATCGAAAGCAATTGCTGGAGTGTCACTTCGCAAAATCACGTCTACTTGATTTTCCATGCGAACGACAAACGGAACAGAAAAACGTTCATTGAATATGCTGATGACGTCAGCCCATTTTGTCCTGTCTTTTTTTGCCTCCTCAATAATCTTTGCAAGGTTGGCCTTCCCGGCATCAAAAGCACTAAGCAATTCAAAATATTTGTCTTTTGATCGAACAAGATAGGCTATCCACAGCTTCTGTTTAAGCCTGTCTGGATTTGCCAACTCTGGCAGCACAATCTGGTTCTGCTCCAAACACTGACGAAATACCCGCAGCTCTGCGTTCTTAACCAGCTGTTTGTCCATTGCCTCAAAAGCCGCCACCAGCTCGGCATCAGTCAATATTCTCTTTTTCTCGCACTGGATTTCATTCTCCAAATCTTTCAGCGAGCTAATTTCTTTCTTTTCTCCGTTTATGCGCAAATAGACGGAATGTTCTGCTTTGAAAAAACCATTCGTGTTTAGGTTTTTCGCAATTTCGGCTGCATTGTTATGAGTAAACACTCCCTTTTTAAAGAATGTCGATTTATTCAACAACTCATCGTATTTCTCAATGTAGACCTGAAGTTTTTCACGAAAGTCGACATCTGCCAAGAGGACAGCCACCTTTGGATTAAAAATATCGCTATAGATAACATCTCCCAACGGCGTGTCCTCCTCTTCTTGGATTTCCTCTTTTATTCTCCCCAACGCGCGGTAGAAATCTTTTTTGTCATGCGTAATAGAATCAGACAATTCTTCTCGGATTCCATCCTTGAGACCGACTCTTGGCTTTAGCTCCTCGATTAAAAATTCGGCTTTCTCGTTAATTCCTTGATGAATTGCGTCATATTTTTTACGCAGCTCGTCATTCACCAATAAAGTGGAAATCTTTTCGCTTTTGTATCCTTGGTTGTATGGCTCAATAACAAACACGCTTTCGGGAGGCAACTCTTTGCTATTTTCGTCCAAAATGCTCCTCGCAGTCTTTCTTTCAGGCCAAACTCGGTCAGTTGAATTGTTTCCTAAACTGAAATCTCGGAACACATTTGCGAGGGAAGTCTTCATCACACCGTTTGGAGCGTAAATGGCAACGACATTACCACTTTTATCAAAATCAAATTCAGCTTTCAGCTTCTTGATTCCATAGCAATGCTCTAGATTGACAGTTACTTTTTTCATTCTGATATCCTAAAATATTTTCTTATGTTTTGCCTAACTTTCCGTGCGTTTTGAATCGAAATTTGGTTGCATACATCGTCGCATCCTTGGACGAGTCACTGCAAGAAATCCTTCTCGCTTGCCTCTCGACGTCCCGAATCTGTCGACTCCAGGCAGTCGTGAATTCGCACAATCGCTCATAGTTCTGAACGGGTTCCTTCAAAATTGCGAGGCTTTTCTTCGCCCTTTCTTTCAGCCTGTTTTCCTCGGCGATTCTAGATTGCCTGTTGATCCTTTCTATCCTAAGAATCTTGTCGTTTGTGTTGTAGCTGAACCACAGCAGCTTCGAGTATGGCCGCCCCATCAGGAAGGTGGATTTGGAGAGACCTGACAAGCGCGATGGTTTCATAGCTGTTGCGTATTATCTGTAAGGGTTTCTGGCGAAAATGAGGTTGTGAAGTAATTGGTTTAATTTTGTAGTCTTTTTGTCTGCCCATTCTGTTTCATGTTGCCGTAGCTGATTGGGCTCAAATTGATCATCAGTTTCTCCCTAATGAGCGCAATTTCTTCTGGGCTAAAATCTTTTTGCAGTAAATGTTCGATTAGCTCAACTTGCCTTGGCTGCCCGAACGCTAAACGGTAAATTGCCAGAGTTTTGAGGATTGCGGCGAGTTTGCCGTGGTCGCGGCTGAACGGATATAGAGGAATAATCCGCTCAATCTTGAAGTGGTCAGCGTCCACATACCAGTAGGGAACAAGTTCACACTTGCCGCGCAGCACACGCTCTGTTTGGTCGGCCAGTGCAAACAATGCATCCCAAGGATCGGTCAAATCGGGTGCGGTTCCTAGATGGGAGCCATATTTTCGGGCGACTTCCTGACGAATGACCAAACCTTTGTATCGGTTAATCCGACCCTCACGCTGTTCGAGATCAATCGGATTTCCTGGCAGATTCCAGTGAACAATCTTCCGGCAGTATTGGTGAAAGTCGAGACCTTCCTGGCCGATGGAGGTCGTGGCCAAAACAAAAGGTCGAAATGGAGAATTAAAATTCTCGCGAATGCTGGTGGCGCGTTCCTGGCCCTGCTCGGTTTCGAGTTTCTGGTTGCCAAAATCCACCGCGTAATGGCAGCGCATTTTGTGAGGGCGACTGCGAAGAAACGAATTGAGGCTGTCCACATTGACACTGGTAGCCGTGATGTTCACGGTTTCCCGAAGCCGAGTTATGGTGGCCTCCATGGTGCGTTTCTGGTCTTTTGTTAAATGTCCGTATTCATCTAAGACGGACTGCAAACAGCCATCGGCACCGTAGCGCAACACCTGCCGCCAATAATCGTTGGCTGGACATGTGAGGCGCACTGCGCAAATGGATTCAGGCTTATTAAACAAATTGAGAAAGGCCGCGCCGATTTCGAAGGCTCCGCGCAGTTGGTGCTTTGTGACCTTTCCGTGACCAGAAGGAAACAGCCTCAACAAGGTGCGGAAAGCGGCTATGGCCGGCGACCCTAGCGCCATATCGGCCAAGACGTCGGGCAAGTCAGCCGGCATCCGACCCAGGTCAATCTCGGCCGGGTTCATGAAAGCATCCCGGAACGCAGCAAAATGCCGTCGTTTACCGCTCTGTTCGCTATCCTGGGATTGGTGGAAAACAGAATCCTCTTGGAAGTCGTCGTCATTGAGCCAGTGTTTGATGACCGTGTTAAAGGTGCGATCTGGGTGGTCGAGTAACAGTGGCGCGGCCCAATACCAACGGTCAGGGGATCCCTTTGCGGTTTCGTATTGAGACAACCCAAGTTGCGTGATGCGTTCAGCGATGCGCTTGCGAAGCTGCTGACGAATTTTCTCAAGAGACTGACCGCCCATGAGGGCGGACATTGGATCATATAGGCTAGCCAACGTGGGGCTGGGGTAAAGGCAGCAGAAGTTGCTCATGCTCCGAGCCAAGGCTGTGTCGCCGTCCTCAGATCGAAAAACCAAGAGTGGCACGGGATGCCTACGGTAGTTCTGCTCTTTTTTCGGAGGGAAGTATTTGCGCACTTCCTTCTCCCGTGCCTCCCGTGAAGCTTCATTGCCGATGGTGCGGCGCTCCACCTCATAGGAAACCATGGTGGCAATCATGCGTGGCACCATGACCCAGCCTGAAAAAACCAAGGTTTTGGAAAAACCAGCCGTGTTCTTGAATCCGCCCTCCAGCGGGTAATAGGGCAAACTGGGAGGAATCCAGAGCAGTTGGGCCCCTGCCGAACCAACGGCTTCCTCGACCAACTTTGCCAGCCGCGCATGGCCTGCGAACGCCGCACCGGCGTCATCGGAAGTTTGGCCCACCACTAGTTTATACCGGTTTATGGCGCGGACATCGAGCCATGCATCCTTGTTTTGCCTCAAGACAGCGTGCACAACATCGTTTCGTCGGCATACTTTGAGGAGATCTTTCAGAGCATAACCATCCAAGAAAGACAGGGGATGAGGGGATGATTTGCAATATTCGATCGGTTTGGCAATAGCGTGTTTACGGCCCTGTGCTGCCTTTCCCAGCGCCCAAGCTACGCGATCCGTGGCCACAAAATTCTGAACATCCGAGAAGCCGCAGGGCATTCTATTGTTTTTCCAATCGTCATTGATCATCGCGCTGGAATCGGCGGCGACAATCTGCCGCTCGGTGCGACAAATGATGGATCGCAGTATTCTCTCCAATCCGTCCCGATGTTCGGTCGGGATATTCACCTCGCCCTTTTGCAGATTCAATAACTGCCGATAAAGGCCGGTCCGATGAAGCTCATAGTCCTCAATGACTTCTTTATCCTCATTCGTCAGAAACTTCAGCACAGTCTTAAAATCGCGGTAATGATCTTCGCCATTGGCGTTGTCCATATCGCCCGTGAATGCCTTGAAGGGGGTGGCGGACAATAGAAGTATGCGCGCCTTGCTACTCCCGAAAACCTTTTGGGCAATGACCGCCTCCTCATCCTGGCTATGAGGGTCAATTAAATTCCGGAAGCGTTGGAACTCATCGAGGATGAAAAGATTAGCGTCAATGTAGTCAAGACAGCTATCAATTAGAGCCCGCCGAAGCGCCCGGCCGAACTCGTTGCAGGCGCGACGGTGAGTGGCTTCGTTGTTTGCACGCAAAAGCGCGGCGAGACCCTGAGCCGTGTCATACAGAGACGGCTTGCGATCCACCCGCACATTAAGCAGTTCACGGGTTAGGGGAAAATCCTCCGCACGTAAAACGCGATTTCGCAGGAGGGAAAGCAACCGCCCCGGCAGGTCAGGGCGGAGTGTCTCCCACCGGCGTTGGTTTTCAAACCGCGTTCGTAAATCATCTGCTGTCTGCTGAACTGTGCCACGGAGCAGGCAGGCGAGACCGTTACGCAGACTGTCCAATTTGGAATCGGCACACAGCAGGGTGTAAATAATGGCACGCTCATCCCAATTGCCAACGCCATGAGAGATATCAAAGGAAGTGGCCGGCGTAAGCGTATTAAGAATCAAGCCGACTTTTTGACCTGCACTATTAGACTGTGGCTGACGAGCTAGGTAGGAAATGCGACGCGCTATCCCTGTAGCCAAGTCTAGGTCAGGGAAGACATTCAATTTGCCGATGTTTTCACCGGCAATGACTTGATTTGAGCAGATGTAGGTGACTTTGAACGGGTCGAAATTGCCTTTAAGTCGGCGCTCGCGCAGGGCCATGGCGATGATTCCTTTGGCTACGACGGTTTTACCAAGGCCCACCTCGTCGGCAACCAGCATGCTTTTTTGCTTCTGGCTGAAAAGCCGGGCATAAACGGTTTCGACCGTGACACGTTGAAAATCTTTCAAACTGGCCAGAGCTTCCTCGATGGTGGTGAGATGTTTGTCAGTTGCCATTCCCCGCCTCCTTTTCTCGGTCCGCCGGAATGAGCGGACGAAATATTTCCCAAAAATCCAAAAATGCCGCAGGGATTAGCGGTGGCCTGTCGGGTTCTGGGATTTTCAGGCGCTGAATCACGCTATCCACGGCGCGCATTTTGTCCGGATCGCGGGAAGCCGCCACAATCATGGTCTCGAATAGAGGAAGCTCGGTGGCCATGAAACCGTCGCCGTCAATTCCATGACCTCGTTTACGATCGGCCGGGGATTGTTCAAAATCCGCCTTGGAAAACTCGTCAGCGAGCAGAAAACGGAGGTATTCGAAAAATTGGTCGGTGTTGGAGACAATGTCTTTAACAATCCGATCTAGCCGTGTGGACGGCAGGCCGCTAATTTCATACTGCAACAGAAAATGGCGGAGGGGTTCCTCTCCTGCGCTGATGGTAAACGCGACAAATTGCGAGAGGTCGGCCTCGGTGATATTCTCAAAAACCGGCTCGTTGAGGTTGCCAAACTGCATTGGCTCACCTTCACCGGCAGTGCCATCGCGGTTCTTCATGGGGGACATTTTCAGGGTCAGCCCATCGGGAGCGCGCACGCCACGCAAGTCCAGACTAATTGTCAAATCGTAGTTCGATTTATTGGCAGCCGGGGATAAAGTCCCAGCGAGAGGGGCCTTGGAAAGGGCAAATTCCAAGAGGCGAACCTTTCTTTTCTGCCCCGCCAGCAGATCATGCCGACCGGCAAATTCTGCCGAAAACTCCTCGAATACGTTCAAAGCCCGGCTGGGTTCCAACAAATCTTCGCATACCTCTTCGAGGGCAATAGCGCGGCTGGATCCCGATAACTCCACCATGAACTCGACGTTCCGTTCGCGGGCTGCTTTGGTGGCATTGGCAGAGCCCACAAACCAACGGGTCTGGTTGGGCAGTTGATACACGAACAACTTGGCGTGCAAATCCTGGGTCTGGCAATCGAGTTGGGCGCCGTCATCCGCCTGGCGCTCGCCCTCGACGACACGTTCAGTCAAGCAATGGGCTTTGAATTTACCGACGGTGGCGGGTGGCAACTTCTCCAGTTCCTCGCGCCGGCTGAAAAGCCAGAATTTCCCCTGGACTCGCGCGCGCAATGCCAGCAGCGTGTCGTCATCCACAAAGGGTGACATGCAAAGGGCCTCGTCAGCATTTGCAATGTGGTCCGGATTCACGGAGTAGCCGGGGATTCCGCTGGGATGAAAACGGAGACGGTCAAAATTCTCCGGCACTTCAAATTTGACCTTCGCCAAATCGCGAACGAACGGGTGATAATCTCGGAGGGGACGGATCCGGTGGAGGTAAGCCAGAAAATCCACGAGTGGCCGGTTATCGCGGCGCTGACTGGAGGCCACTTTGCCTTCCAAGGCAACAGCGAGGTCCCAACTGCGGTCATAGGTGAGGTTGCGGCTGAGGACCAGAACGCGATAGAGGGGTGACTGCCGATCATCCTCAGGCCGGTAGCGGAGCATCCAGACTTTAGGATGAAAGGACGAAAAAGCATTATCCATCTTCACGGGCACGATCATCTGTTCCACGAAGGCGAACAGGCGGTTGTAGCGTTCCGGGACATGAAGCTGCCCGTGCTGGAAATACACCGTGACGATCTCCGCGGTGCGCTTGATCGCTTCGAGCAACTGGAATCGTTCCCCTTGCAACTTGCCCTCCAAAGTCTGGCGATAGAAAAGCGCTACGGGTATGGAAAGCAGTGTATTCAAGTCGACGCTATAGGAGGCGGCGATGGCCCGTTCAAGGCGGTAGCCTTCCGGTGGAATCAACAACCGACCGTAATCCAGCCGGTCATTTCTGAATTCAAGCATGATTCCCCTCCTTTCCGGATTCGGCCTGATGGATGTCGCCCACGATGCGCCAAGCCTGCGGGAGACGATAATTCAACCGATCGATGCCGATCCAGCCGGAGACTTGCTCACTACGATTATCGATGCGCAAGCGGGCATGCCCGTGCTTGTTGTTTTTCTCCTGACGAATAACGCATTCGTCGAACATTGAGTTTTGAGGAGGCAATGAGCCAGCCAGTTCAATCCATCGCTCGACGAATTTCTTCGTGAACCCTCGAACCCGACCACCTGCCTTTAAAACGTAGGCCCACATGGCTTCGGAATCCCACTGCGACCAAGGAAAGGCTCGCATGCCCTGCCGCCACGCGGCCCACTGACTGGCATACTCACGCGCGAGGGTAGAAGTGCCAAAGCTCTCCTGGAGTAGACAATTGTAGCGGATGTGCGCACCGTAGAGCAGTTCCCAAAAGAGTTTTGCCCGCATCACAATCTGCCGAAGTTCGGGGCTGGGCAACTTCTTGATGAACGGTAAGGTTGCCAAGTCCGCGAAGCTAGCGTTCTGGGACAGTGCAAGGAACTGATCCTGTGCCGAGGCATCCATTAAAATCTGGCCCAAGAGGCTTTGTGGCCGGGTAGCGACAATCTGTTGACGTAAAAAGGACGCCTCATTGCGGTGCAAAGTTATGGCGATTCGCTCAGGCCAATCCGGTGCGGTGGGCAGCGTTATGACCGGACTGCGGGATACTTCCTCGGCGTCCACGTCATCGCCACGTTCTTCCTTGCATTCTTTCAGTAACAGGCTGATGGAGGGGCGGTGACCGCTGTGGCGATAGCAATACTCATCGCGAGACAGGTCGGTTTTGATGATGCCAAAGGTGCGGAGGCCATTCCAATAAACCGAGGATGGCTGGCGATGAACATCCCGGTCGGCCCGAGTGCCGAAACTGACGCCGATAATACCGAGGTTTTCCTGTTTGCTATATTTTTCAACCAGCCGGATGCGACATTGTTTTTCCCGCTCGGCAAGGAAATTGGATAACGACTGATTGCGCCGCTGACGGTCGGTAAGATCCTCATAATTTTTCAAGAGTCGCGGGACTATTAGGAAATACTTGGCACGAGTCTGGATGGTGGAGATGCCAGGGAACAGAAGATCCGCGAAAGCATCGCGGATAACGCCAATTCCAAGTTCGTCCACGACCCCTTTCTCGGCTAGCAGATCGAGCACCGTGCGGACGCGGTCGCGGTGTTCCGATGAAAAATCAATCCAGCCTATGGAGGAGATCATAGATTGTTATCTTCGGTGAAAATCGCCATCAGATCTTTTCTATTCCACGGACTGTTGTTGGATGTGGCCATAAATAAGTTTTTGAAATCGTTTTTTTATCCACAACTATAACAGTAATCCTCTCCAGGGACCGTGGGTTTACCGCATGAACGACATTTCTGGAAAGCGGTAGGCGATTCTTTGATTTGTGGAGGAAGTTTAACCTGAGAAACCAGATTTCGATTACCTGAACTATGAACCCTCGCTATATGTGATTGAAGTCGGTCTGGACGCACCGGCGAATGGCAATAGGGGCACTCTTCCATTCCGTTTGGAAGGCGTTTGGTGGAGGCAACCTCATTTGGAGTTCTGGCTGAAGTATTTTCGGCTGGTGATGGATTTACTTCCACCGGAGCGGCATCTGTTTTTATGACTTCCTTCAGATCGCCGAGGTGGATTCTTGTGAATCGAATCGTGGCGATGGCATTCGCCAGGGTAATGTCCAAAAGGGAACCTTCAACTTGCGAGAACAACTGCTTCAAATTGCTGCGCGACCCGTTGGCGAGCTTGAACATGGCGGAATGGTTCGGGCAAAGCGCCAAATAGTTCTGATAATGGTGCTGCTTCAGCTCCGGCAGAAACTCGACCTTTTCAAAATGGTAGAGTCCATCATCTAATTTAAAGGGAAGAGGTTTCAGGCAAATCTGGCAGAACATGATACCATCGGGATTCGTATATTGATCCCGTAGGTATTGCTCTGCTTCCTGCTTTACTTTATCCCGATTTACTGACACCGACCGAGGCCGTTCCTCAACGAGACGCTCAGGGGCTCCCTTCGCCTGCTGGCTGATTTTTTCATCTCGGCGCACCGGCTGTTTGGGTTCTTTTTCAGGAAATTCAGCCACCGGTTTGTTTTCGTGTTCCGACAAAATCCTTTCCTGTTCCTCCGTTGGCAGCGTGGTGAATCTGCGGGCGCGGTCGAGACTTTGCGTGTCGCTGAACCCTAATGCCTTTGCGTTTTCGATTTCGTGGGCAACTTCTTTGGGCTGAGTTTTATTTATCTCCCCAAATTTAATTGCGGTTAGCCAAGTGTAGCCCTCGTCATACGGAAAGCCTTTTGGAAGCAAATCGCGGGATGCCTCGGAGGGGCGAACAAATCGTCCGTCTGTCTGGGGAATCCATTCGGTATCTTTCAATATGCACGCAATTTGTGATAACTCTTGTCGACAGTTGTAATGAGAGTTATTTCGATAGCTCGCCATGAGCCAGTTGGTATCCTTTTCATTACAGGCGGTTTTCCACATTAAACGCGAAAGGGCTTCGTTTTTTAATCCCAAAACCTCGGCAATATCTTTAATGACGTAGTCTTTATTAATACCATAATACCCCGACCATCCTCCCGGCGACTGGTATACCAGTTCCTTCACTGCGGGATTATTATAACAAGAAGCCGTTTCAAACTGCAGGCGGGTTTGGACGCCAACCACCTCCGCAAATTTGACAAGTCTATCCACTGGCACCGTGCATTGCAGATACGCATCCGATAACCCAGCTTTGTTGGTTTCCTTTCCCAGCGCGGTAAAATAGGCAGTTAAGCCAGTTTCCATAATTGGGCTGTCCAGAAAAACAGCGTCTGGCTTACCCCATTTGGAATCGGTGCGCTTAAAAATGAAATAACTAGAAAAAATATCCGCCTGCTTCTTATCCTTTTCCAAAAGAGCGACAAATCGTTCCAAGTCATTCAGGTCCGGCTTAAAAGCATCACCACCCTTGTATCTGTGCTCCAGGATTGCCTTAACCTGGTCAACCTCACCCACCGCATGGACGCCCATCAACCCCAAAAATGCCTTGGCTTCCTCCTGCTGTGTCTTGCTTTTGCCTGAGGTATACACCTTTGCGTCCACGCGAGGCAGGACTTCATCATGAACAACTCCGTCACCCGGGAAAAAACATTTGGCGCCGAGGCCATGTTTGCCGTTAGCGAGGCGAATAATTAGCAGCTGTTTTAACTCCTCAACATATCTATTGTGAATCCACTCTGATTTGACTTTCAGATCAGTGTAGATTACCGCATAGAGCCCCTGGAACCATTCAGCCGGTTTATTTTCAAGCCAAACAAAGAAATCTTTATCCACGCCCCGAACCCAAAATTGTCGCATCCCAAGGTTTACCAGTCGTGGCTCAGCGCTGGTTTTATTAAAAAGCAAATCCGTCAACTGCTCAACATCCCAGTCCTTTATCGCTAGAGCAGAGAGAAAGCGATCCGCATGGCTATTTTTTTGTTGAGCAGCCACCGCCCATTGTGGAGCCACATCTTGATACTCAACTAAATACTCAAGGTCGCTCTCACTTAGCAATTCTTTGAGCGCCGACTTCGCTTGCAATAGATGTTTAGCCGGAGCATGGGTTTTTGAATAAGTAGGAGTTAGCGGCTGCTCATTCATCATCGCAACAATCAGGGCTCGGATGATCTGATATTGGTTCGGAAGAGCATCCTGTGAATTTGGGAGGACGGCTAAGAAATCTGTGTTCAGCAGCCCCAAATCCCGGATGGTTGCCAATGACGTGGCGGCCAATTGACCAAGCTGGAGGTAAAGCGGATAATTTACCACAGTATCCTTCACGCTCGCCCTGTCTATCGGTGTGATAAACGGAGCGTGGATATGAAATCGCAGTCCAGAGACCTCCTTTTCCGCAGGGAAAAAGACAGCAACTAGACCGGGGTTGGCTGGAATTATCCGCAATTGATTGGACAGTGGCTTCGCGGAGTTAAACGCACTGAAATCCGGTAGAAAATCCAGTTCGTAGGCCAGAAACAGGTGTTGCTTCTCCACTCCTTGAACCGGGGCTGAAAACCGAAGGAAATGGGAGCTTTTTAGAGCCCCGCCGTTGACCTGGGTGAGAATTTCTATGTGGTATTCCGAATGAGGCTTGCGGCGCACCGAACCCAAGGGTTGGCTACCTATCTGCCACTGAATTGATTGTAGATTTGTAAGGAAGAGCAAGGTCGTTTCCGCCAGTTCTTCGAGGCCAGCCTTGATTTCCGCAAAAGCGTCTTGTGGTGCTTTTTTTGGATTGTTTAAAGGGAATTCAAAGCGGGTCTTGGTGCCCAATTCTGGTTTGGGGGCGATCTCAGTTGGCAGAACGAGTTCGGAAATCTTGAAGTTGTAAGTGGGCGACCAAATGTGTGGCGTTTCCGAGTAGGCGAAGACGGCTTTAAACCCGACCCCGAAGCGCCCGATTTTGTCATCGTCTCCAGCTTTAGTCCCTTCGCCGATGTCGGTGATTCCCAACAGATCCGAATCAGTAAATGCCCGGCCGTTATGGTTGAACGTAAGTTTATCTTCCTGCAACACGAAGGACACTTCAGTGGCTTTTGTATCTTCCGCATTCTGTAGCAGTTCGTAAATGAAGTGAGCCCGATCCGGGTAGAGCTCCTCTACGATTTTCCGGATGCCGAGATGTTTCTTGAGCACATGTGCTAATGGCTGCCGGTCAGCGCGAACCTCCTCGATAAAGTTCATATCATTTAGGCGTGGCAATGTTTATGGTTCCAAACAGGATGGGCTGGGCGTGAATGTCGCCCCCCTCAGCGAACTGACGAAGCTGAGCCATCCGCTCGCTAAAATCTGCATTGGCGCGGATCAATTCACTCTGTTTCATCAAGACGATTTTGTCATTGGTCGCCCGGTTAATCTGATCTTGAACGGCTTGGCAACGGGCTTTGTGGCTGACATTCAAGCTGTGGATGCGGTGTTCCACCAATTGACGGTTTTCAGCGATATGGTCGGCCTGTGCCGCGATCCATTTGGCATGGTGATGAAGGTCAAGCTGGTCAAATTCCGATTGTGCCGGCAACACCGGCTGATCAGAATCGGTAGCCGCCTGCAAAACGGAAAGCAGCTGATCTCCCAGCTCGGCATGATTGGCCACCGAGACGATTAGCTCGTCGGATTTGACACCACTTTTACGCCAACGATATAGAGCGAAATGGTAATTGCCCGGCGGTAAGTCAGCACGTTGCGCATCGACGGAGACATAAGCCGGGTCATTAAACGTCTGCAATGCGCGGGCAGCCTGACGCACCAGCGGATGCAAGACGGAAAGATGCTGATATTTGGGATCGGCAGTTGCGGTTTCCTGGTTGAATGTGACCGCAAGGGTTGGTTGTCCGCCTTTCAACCATTTTTCCCACTCGCGGTCCACGAAATCCAAACTTCGCGGCAGTTGTTTGAAATCCTCCAGAACTTTGAGACGGGATTCCTGACTCAGACGCAGGGTTTTGAGGTCTTTGTCGCCGAGGAGATGCTCCGTTTGGGAGCCAAGCCGGTTCGCAAGATAGGAACAAACACAGCGATGGAGGGATTGCGGGGAAAGCCAATGACTCTCGGCAGCGGCAATTTCCTGCTGCCAGGTTGGATTGGGCACGTTGAGGCCGAATAGCTCAGCTTCCCTTGATTCCAATTCCTGTTCCTCGCGCATCTGACTAATGCGATTATCGGAAAGCTGCTGGAGTTTTGCCTCTCGTTCCTTGGGCGTCAGGTCAAAACTTTCCGCAATGTCATGCAATTCCTGGGTAATCTCGCCGAGAATTTCTTCGTTTCCACCAATGGCATGTTGAAACACGCCAATCCGCATCAGGCATCGGGCGTAAATGTCGGCATCCACTGTGCCGGGAGTTATCAGATTGACGATGACGACGGCTTCGCTTTTCTGTCCATAACGATCGATACGGCCAATGCGTTGTTCAATCCGCATCGGATTCCACGGCAAATCATAGTTGACGAGGAAATCGCAGAATTGGAAGTCGAGACCCTCGCAACCCACTTCGGAGGAAAGCAAGATATCGAGCGCAGTGGCGTCCTCCTTCGGCAAGGCGAACCGTCGTCGCAAGTCGGAGCGTTCCTCTTCCGGGACGTCGCCATGCACCAATCCGTAGCGCAGTCCCGCTGCGGCAGTATGCTTTGCGAGATAGGCAAGGGTGTGCCGAAAGGTGCTAAAGACAAGGGCCTTATTATTCGGTAATTTATTCTTGTCTGACAACACCTTGATAAACGCCGCCACCTTCGGGTCGTTTGAATCCAAAGTGCGAGCCTGATCACACACGGCCTCAATCTCTGCGCGAATATTGTCGATAAAACTCAAATCCACATTCGCATCACTGTCACTGGCGAACATCATTTCGAGCTGGTTTAATTTTCCGGCTAAGATGTCCTCTAAAAGGGGCGCCAGTCCGTAAAGACAACTGGCCGCCTGGCGACGGATGGTGGTCATCATGAAGGCAACATTCTGCTGCCCGTGACACATCACCAAAATCCGGGCAATGATATTTAGCAGATCATCGTGAAGTGTTTTCTGCTTATCGGTGAAGGAAACTGTAACAGTCTCGGCCTTACGGGTGGTAAACTCGCCTATGTCCCGGCGACGAGTGCGGTTGATGAGTGGGCTAAAGGTATAAAGCTCCTCGATAGCCCGCGTGATTCCAATGCGATCCACATCAGAAATCGAATCTCCACTCAAGCGGTCGAAGAGTCCTTGAAACGAAGGCGATTCTCGAATGAACAATCTTCCCCAATCCGTATTGGCGACTTCAGCCAGACAGCGACGGGCTTCAGCGGGCCACTCCGGTTTGGCGGCACGACAAAATTTAACCGCAGTGTTAATGTGCCGGTTCGGAGCCGCCATTTGTTGAAAGCTGGCCTGGTCAATGACCAAATCTGGACGAAGCGCATTGAGTAGAGTGAACAGATCCTCGCTGCCGAGTTGCACCGGCGTTGCGCTCAAGAACAGGACTGCCTGTGCGCTGTCACAAAAGTAGCGGACAGCCTGATGTAGGAATGTTTGTGAGTTTCGGATGTGGTGAGCCTCGTCTAAAATCACCAAGTCAAATTTTGGCGGCGGATCCAGCTTCAGCAAGCCCGGATTTTTTGACTGGCCTGCGACGCCATACACCAAGTCGGAATCGAACAGGGAGAACGGCACGATGGCTTTGGCATACTGATCAGGCCACTCGCCTTCAATGTTGGTTTCCCGAATGCAGTGGCGAAGCAACTGGCCGTTCAGAGCAGTAAAGCGTTCACCGAAACGCTTCATTTCATTTTCCCATTTGCTTTCGGCCACGAGTGCCTTGGGACAAATGATGAGCACCGAGGTAAGATTGATACGTGCCCGGAGCTCCTTGATTATCAATCCGGCCTCAATGGTTTTACCGACACCGACTTCGTCAGCGATCAACAGGCGGGGACGGTCTGCCCGGATGAGCTTTAGAACCGGACGATACTGGTAAGGGACGAACTGAATCTTGCCCGATCGGAGAGAAAATAGATTTGCGGTGGACGGTGAAAGGATTTGTAGACTGGTTAAGCGAGCGCGCAATTCGTCTGCCGGGATCAGTTGACGGTCATCGCCAACATTTCCCAATGCCTGCAACTGGCTTTCGTAATAGGTGGCCTTGGCTCCGTTCTGGAATACTCGATAACGCCGTTCGCCACCCCCCGGCAAAATCTCGACGATTGGCAAAGAGAGTGCCGGGTTTGACTTGAGGACGACAATTTCACCCACTTGAAACATGGCCATGGAAACTCCCAAAGCCGGGATTTCAGCTGTAAAAGGTTGGGCTGACGGCGTGGCTATTTGTTCGGTTGCCGCGGCTTTTGGTGCCTGAGGTTGACTGCCACCGCCGAGGGCTGCCATGGCGGCGACCGCCTCGGCTTTGCTCGCGGCAACGGCCTCCAAAGCTCCCTGACTAGCGCCCATGAGTTGAAGCAAGCGTCCCAAAGTATCGGAATCACGGTAGGTTTCGCTGGGAGGCAATGTCTCGGCAGAGAGATGCATCCATTTGTTCCGAACGGTTTGTAATTCCTTAATCCAAGTCCGGCCCTCACGAGGCAGATCATTCTTGTCCGATAAATCGAACCAATTCTGATCAAACACTCGGAGCAAAGCAGCAAAATCCAATTGCTTGAGCGATGAGTGGCCGCGTTCCTGGGCCACCCGTTGTTGCTGAAAACTTAACCGGGCAATCACATTTTTCTCCCACCAAGCGTCCGAAAGCTGCGGAAGTTTTCCCCCCAGAAAGCGGACCAATTCGGGGGTGGCAATTTGCATCAATTGGTGCATGTTTTTTAGATATGTTTAGCAGTTTTTTATACAAAGATTCTAAATCCTTGATAGCGGGCAATTCGTTCTTGCGGCTCCATGACGAGCCGATATTTCTCGGTAAACTCGGCCTCGGTCAGTTTCAAAACAGATTCAGAATCCATGTTGAAAATCTCAGCGTATGGAGTCAGGCGTTCTATCGTTATGCGTCTGTTATGTAAAGAGTTCATTCGTAGCGCCCGATGGTGCAGGCTGGCCAATAATGGCAAATGGGTTTCCAGACGGGGCAGTCGGTCTGACTTCAAAGAATTTGTGGCTTGAGAGACTGGAGTGAGATTCCAAGGCAAGTCGTGGGCAACAAAGCTCCATGGCAGAAAATGATCAATACCAAACGATTCAACTAGCGGTTTTGAGGTGTAGATATCAACAAACCAAGCCGGCCGGCCAGAGCGTTTGAAAGTATCGCGCACATCCACCCAAAACTTACGCGCGGCAATCAATTTACGTGACGTCGGGGCGTGGAGCTTATTAACAATTCCTGGGATGTTTGGGTTTTTACTTTGTAGAAATTGACAAAGTCCGTATTCGGCAAAAGCACGGATGATGCCGCTATGAACGTTTAGAAAATCAAACCATTCTGAATTCATTTCAACAAAATCACCGTCATTAGTCGTGCGCAGCCAGTAGATGGATGGTGAACGTGTTTTTTGGCTATCGACAGCCAACTTTCGAGTTAGTGCGTCTTTTTGTTGATCGGGGCGCCTAGCAAGTTGATTTGTAAAATGGGTTTGGAGGAGTCTCGTGGGAACATACTGAACGCAACAACCCAATTGGTCCGTGGCCCAAGTGGACGAGGAGAGGTAAGACAATATTGCCCCTCTGGGACTGTCATTTGCAAGATCGGAAGCGGACTGAATTACGCGGACTTTCTCTTCAAGCCCATCCCCTACGCCGAAAGATAAACGAAAGAAACAAACCGGATGCCAGGCCCGCACTGCCATCTGGTGTAAAACTTCATTAACAGCAATGCTCTTACTATTTCCTTCCAGCACCAGATCGATTAAAGCTAGGAACCAAAAGTATTTGTAGGACATCCGCGTGTGGCGAAACATGCGGGTGAGAATGGCCCCCTTATCAGGACTCAAATCTGCCAGGAATTCAAAGCCGTCATTCTCTTGCATACGAAAGTCATGGTTTGTTGTGAGTATGGCTTGTTTGTCCAAATAAACATTTTTTTTGATTAGTTTCTACTAAATAGCATTTAAATTAGGCCTTGCCTTCTTACTTCCTGTTCTGCTTTGAGCCAGTCGGTTAATGAATCGCCCGCTTCACCGCTAGCTAATCGGCCCTGCGAAATCTCGTATGCTTTTTTCCTAATAATGTCTTCTGCCAGTTCCCGACTAACGTAAACAACTTTCTTAATGGTCAGGTTGTTGGGCCGTAAAACTATAATCGCAGCTCCGTGTGGCAGGCTATTAAAGTCACTCTCCATTGGCTCGGCATTCCATAAAAACTGCAGTGGCTCCATAGTTGTGCCTTTAGGATTAAACTTCCAAAGCCACCTTTCTTTTTTGAAATTCAGTTCGATATATTTGGTGACCAATTCCCACCAGATATTGGAGTCAGAAAGAGCCTTTTCTGCACCGTCTTTTCTTGCCCCATTTATTGACCCAATTAATTCGGATAAAGTTTTAAACAAATAATCCCTCGCAGTAATCGTCAAACAGAATTTTACAGGTTCACTGGTGTCAGCTGGATGCGCTGCAACAATTGCTTCTTGGGGCAGGGGCTTACCTGCGGACTTCCAACATTTCTTTTGTAAGTCAGGGATGAATATTTCAACATCGTGGGCATCATGGATTGGAGGGCTAACCGGCAATCCCACTCGACTCAGATTTGCCAACCACGCTTGTTTGAGGGCAAGACTATGAGGAAGACTCAAGCGCGCAATTCGCTCATATTTATTCTGATGTTGCCATTGATTAAATTCTCCCAAAGTTACAGTTTTAACGGTCTGAGTTTCCCACAATACGCGAAAATCTGCCCCCTTATAGCGAAGCCATCTCATCCGCTCACCCAGACTAGCATTGCTTACAGGAAGTGCCAATGCTTCCAGTTTTCCTGCAAGCATTATTACAGAAAGGTCTAAATCAGGTTTTCTGCCCGGAATTGCATATTGCAAATCGCAAGCCGAATTCAAAACAATATAAACTAGATTTTCAATTCCGTTCGCAAATATGTCTCCCAGCATCAATAATGGCGGCGCATCTATCTTTTCGCTCCCGCGTTGGATCTTCTGCCCACAAGATCGCGGGTGAGGTTCAGCGGGGCCAATATTAATACCAGGCTCTGTTAATACAGCTCTATAAATTCGTTCTAATGGCGTTGTTGGTTGACTTACAAATGGCAGATGTTGAGTAGTTAAATCAAGACGATCTAGTGCTGACACGGCCTCTTGAACTTTTGGCCCATCTCGAAATTCATGGCTTAAAACAGAGCCAAATAAATCAACCATATATTTTCCAAGCGGTGCACCATCTTTTTGTAGGGCCACATGCTGAAAATGCGCATAGTCTTGGATGTCTAATTGAAGAAACTCTTTTTCAACATCTTTCGAGACTTCGCGTAGCCTATCTCGCAACGTGATAAAAAAATGTTGAAAATGTCCGATATCGCGACTCCACACACAACTTGGGGCAAGCTGTTGACATAAAATAGAAAAATCTGCCGCATCAACTTTCCGTATGAAAAGAAACGACCCGCGTAGGTAATATGCCTGTTCTCGAAATCTCTCAGCCTCATCTCGGACGCCATCCAAACTCGAAAATAGAACTAGGAACGGTGTATCTCCGCGACGAAGCGCAAGAGATTTCGCAATTGAGTGTGAGCGAAGTTCACTGGTTATTAAATCAATTGCTTCCGCACCTTCTAAATCATAGTCCAGAAAAACAAGCTGAATATCTTTAAAGTGAATCTCTGTTTCTTGCTCGTCACGTGGTGCCGTAGGTAAATCAAAACATTCGACATCAAGACCCAATTTTTTCAGATTTTCCGCTACCTGCGTAGGATACAGTAGTTTCTCCTCTGCATTCAGGAATAATTCTTTGATGGCCCCTGCTAGGCCACCTACAAAATGTGAACGTTTGCGCCACATTTCCAGCAAACCGTCACTTTGGAAAACATCTACGTCGTCACAAGAAATGCCATGGGATACTAGCTGCGCCAACCATTCCCCATTTAAACCAACCTCAGCATAAAATGCGTCTACGTTGTCGACCAACTCGACCAGGTTGCGATCGTCAAAGGCATCATCAATAACGGCGACCTTCTTAATCCCCGCCAAGGAAAGACGGTTTTTTAACACTTCTGGGGTGTTTTTCATCGAGTAAATCTGCCTACTTTGGCAATGTTAGAACAAATGTATTACGCTTTTTTGGACTGAAACGACGCTCGTCGGACAGTTCAAGAGTCGCTTGATGGTAGTGAGCTATTTCCCTTGAAATATATAGCCCCAAACCCTTTCCTTCTCCGGGCGGTTTTCGGGTAAAAAACGGTTTAAATATGTGGTCAGCGTCTTCATCTGAAATGCCCGGACCATTATCTGTCACCCGCAATGCGCGTTCATCTATATCGACTTCGATGACTATTTCTGGTTTAAATATGCGCTCCACACGCTGCTGCTGTTTTAGCCAATAAATCGAATTGCTAAGTAGGTTTTCAAGCACTTGAATTACCATACCTTTTACCATCTTTACCTCCAATGGCACCATACGTGGAAATACTTTGACGTGTCCTGCTAAAATATTGTGTCTCAGGAGCTCCGCTGCATGGCCATCTAAAACCTGTTGTGCCAACACAACAATGTCGAATGTTTGCTTGCGATTGCGGCCAGATGTCGTGGTCGGATCAAGTGAGCTCAGGCGTTTTTGTAGTGTTTTAAGTTGAAGTTCCAAGTTCTGCAATGAAGCAGTAGATAGCCCCTTACCTGTGCCTCGCCCATCAGCGAGAGTTCCTAGCGCGTGTTGCGTAGCCCGGTTCAATTCATGGGCTAGAAACTCGACCATTAGGCCTAAACCAGCAAGGTGTAATACCTGTGACCTTCCACGCTCAAACTCATCCGCCAAGGCTTGCGCCTCCTCCATCATATTTTCCAGGTTGTCAACAGCCTCGTCTATATTCTTAAATATCAACTTTTCTTCCGGAGTCTCCGAATGGTGCTTGCGAAGCTCGGCAAGGTTTTTACGCAGCGACTGTTTTTCCTTATCCAAACGTTCGCCAACCTCATCAAAGCTCAATCTCAACCTTGTTCGTTCTTCGTTATCACAAGCGTTAAGAAATTGCCTCAATTCAGCTTCCAAAATATGCCGTAGTAGTTTTACAAGAGCCTGTTTTTCTGGAGTCTCGCGCAATCCCTCTCGGTTGGTTTGGTCGGTGAGTGCAGGATTTTGCACAGCACTTATTGAAACGCGGCCTATAATCTGTTTCCGATTAACCTTAAAACCGGCTGATGAATACGCCTTTGGATCCATGCGTAGCCAATCATCACCTTCATCTCCATATGGGAGCACACGAAATCCATCGCGGAATACCATCAGGCCACCTGACCATAGGTTAATTATTTCGCCTATTGAGTGCCCGCTAATCTCTTTTTTCTGTAATAACCGTCTGTTAAACCAGAATACCTCCATACTAAATGGCCCAAGCGAGCGTAGGACATCTAGCGAGGTAACTTCTGAAGCTGACAAAAGATTTGCTCCGTTTAGGATAAACGAACGCTCTTTCTTCTGTTGCCGATAGTCCACCTTTCCACGCAAACACGGGCCATCTTTTTCCACACTAAACTCTGCTGATACATAAGCGTGGCAATTATTAAGAATCATCCGATCAAAATCTAGCAACGGGATGATCTCTCCGTTATATCGTAAAATAATTTGATAGCGTTTTTCCGGCTCAAACGGACTGTTAAACTTAGCAGCTTCAACCTTTGCAAAACTATTAACGATTTGTTTAGTCCAACTTGCATTGAGAGCACGAACGGTAATTATTGTTCCCTTTTCGTCAGGATTCTTTTTAGCTAGACCCTTTTTTGGCTCAATATGAACATCCCCGACAAGCTCATCCGAATCGTGAGAGAATCTCGACCAATCAATTTCAAGGACATTCCAATGGGGTTCATGCTTTTTTGTGGTTTCTACTCGCACCCACTGGCCCAATCTCATGACAGCTAGTCGGCCGAGTCCCTTTTCACCAAGAATTGGCCGCTCTGAATCAATACCGCTTTCTTTGATTGCTTCACGCTCTTTACGGCGATGACGTGTGCCGATAGTCAAATACACATCTTTTAAATCGGCTTCAGACATGCCATCACCAGTATCAATGATTGCAATTTCATTTGCTGCTTCCACAGCAGCGCGAAGGGCGACGGCATCCTGCGCGGCAATAATTTGTGCTGCACAATTGTCGGCTCCTGGTGCAGATTTGTCTAAAGATGTGACCAAGGACTGTTTGAGACTTTCCAAGGCTTCATTGTAAGATTTGCTCATGAAGGCTTGTTTCGGCTTGGGAGGCAATTGAGCTATTTTTGAGGGCCATTCACCAGGCCACGTAGGCAATCTGACCATCACATTTACTTTAACCCCATGCACTGATTTCGCGTCGAACGAATTCTTAATCAACTCATAGAGTGCAACCGCATCATTGCTTATCAATTCGGCGCCAAGATGGAGCAATGTTCTAGCTGTGATTTTGAAAGACATGTTTTTTAAATATCAAAGCCGTTTTTTGGTTTCGGGAATTATTTTGCCTGGTCCGGTGGTTTTATTCAAAATATTGCTAAAAAGCGCGTCGAGGTCGGAAATTTCTGAAAACTTGGACAGACTCACTCGCAGTGCCCCCGATGAAATCGAATGCGGGACGCCCATTGCGCGCAAACACTTTGATCCATCGATGGCGCCAGAAGAACACGCCGCCCCCGTTCCCACTATGATGCCTGAGATTGCCAGCCTATCCGCAACCTCTTCACCGTCTTCACCGGCTAGTGAGAAAAAACTAGTATTGGGAAGCCGAGCGACGGATTTTGAATGAATTATTGCCTCTGGAAATGCTTCCATCAATCTTGTTTCAAGGTTGTCCCGCAGATTCCTGATTTTAACAATTTCTAAATTTACTGCTTCTGAAGCAGCTGAAGCCAGACCAGCCAAGGCTGGTGTGTTTAATGTGCCAGACCGGAGTCCCTGTTGCTGTCCTCCACCTAAAATCAATGCATCAAGCTCAATTCCAGGACGGATATACAGGCCGCCGATTCCTTTGGGGCCATGAAATTTATGGGCTGAAAACGAAAGTAAATCGATGTCCTGCCAGTCGCTCTGGAGATCGATGGGGATTTTTCCGATAGCCTGGGTGGCGTCGGTGTGAAAAACCGCAGATGGGCAACGCTCGCGAATTAACCGCCCAATATCGCCCATGGGTTGCAAAACCCCCGTTTCGTTATTGGCGGCCATGATGGAAACCAGAATCGTATCGTCAAGCAGGGCAGCGCCAAGGACGTCCATCTGGATGAGGCCGTGACCGTCCACTGGTATTTCCATGATCTCAAAGCCGGCGCGGGCCATTTCTGCGGCGGCTTCAGCGACTGAAGCGTGTTCAATCGCACTGATGAGAACGCGACCGGCTTTTCGGCTCCTGGCAATGGATGAACAAACCCAGTTGTTGGATTCCGTAGCTCCAGAAGTAAACGTGAAGCAATCCGGCTCTTCAGCGTTTAAAAGCTTTGCCATCGCATTCGCGGCATCACTTTGCGGCTGTTCGGCTCCGGTAAAAGCGGCAGTTGAAGCGGAAGCATTAAAATAACAGTCGGTCAGGTAAGGCAACATGGCCTCGACAACTTTCGCAGTCGGTTGAGTCGTTGCGTTGTTGTCGAGGTAAATCATGGCCGCGGCAGTTCTTCGGATAACGGGAGGCCGTAAATGAGGCGCAGGAGTTGGACAATCAAGGGGACGTCGTTCATGTCGAGGAATGGAACCTGAACAAAGACCGGCTGAGGGGTTTCCCCTGTCTTGGCAAGCATGTGACCTTTCCCGAGGAGTTTCTCCGCGCCGGCGTTCTTCTCTCCCATGGCGACTTCCGAGGTGCCTGTGCCATCGACTTTGAGGATCAACCGATTGCCCAACTGTGACCGGAGTTGCATCGGCATGACGGTATTGTCCGGGCGCTGTGCCGCAAAAATGAGGAAAATGCCGGCACCGCGGGCCTTCGCGCCGAGACGGTTCACGATCTCTGGAACCCTTGCCGCATAATCTTCTGTCTGCATCCAGTCAGCAAATTCGTCATGGATGACCCAGATCGTCGCGAGCTTTTGACCAGACCGCCGATATGCCTGAATATCCTTTACCTTTGCTTCCTTGAAGAGCTTGTAGCGATTTTCCATTTCGGCGACCAGTTCTTCGAGCGAGGAAATTGCAGAGTCCGGATCATCGATGATTCCTCCGGAGCCTGCGGTGACATGAGGCAGTAACTGAAGCGGTATATAATCAACGCCATACTTGGCATCGATAAGGAATAACTGCGCGTCATCGGGTGACCGACTGAGGGCAATGTAAAGAATGAGGTTCTGGATCAGGACCGACTTGCCGCTTCCAGTGATGCCAGCGACTAGGGTATGGGGCTGGTTAAATGGATCCAGGAAGAGTGGCATTCCATTCTCCTCGCAAATACCGACGAAAAGCCGTTCTGCGTGTGCCGGGGAAGCCTGCGCTTCGGTCTGCTTGCGTAGCAACGCGAGGAAGACCTGGGGAGTGTGGAGAATCTGCCTGTTCGGCCGCGCGACGGCAATCGATACACGTCCTGGTTCGGGAGTAACGCTGATGATGCGCAAACCGCTGGAAGTGTAGATTTCTTCGGCCTTTGCTTCAACCGCAGGAACCGTCATGTCCTTCGAGCCATGCAATTTGATGATGGCGGCGTTCGGCGTCAGGATGGGTGCAAAACCTTCTGCCAATTTGGCAGACAACCCACGACAGAGGAGTGCCTGTTTCAGGTCGGTGGTGGTTTTTTCCAACCACTGGTGGCCTTCCGCCAGTGAGCTGGTTGCCCGCGCGGCACAATACTCCAGATAGCGAGTCAAAGCTTCCTTGGGCTGATCCCAGGCAATTGCTGGAGACTGCGGCGCGCATTGGCCTATTCCAGTCTCCTCAGTTTTAATGGCTGCCGGCGGCACCGGCGCAAGGCTCGTTGTTTCAGTCTTGCCAGGGGGCAAATTCCCGTCATTGTCGGGATTCTTGTTGTCGGGATCTTTGGGAACTGTCTCAGATTTCTTCTTCAACGCGATGGATAAATCGCGAATCACCTTATTGTTGAATCCCGGATGCCCGTTCTGGGCTCGCAGGTGCGTAGTTTCGTCAACCTTGTCGCCGCTGAGTTGGAGCAGGAGCGAACGGGTCAGGTCTGGTCCAAACACTTCCTGCAATCCTTGAAGCGCGGTGCCTTGTTGAGTGGAGATTCCTTTGCAGGTCGAAACTTGCGTTTGAATGTCCACCGGGGAGTGGACGAAGATGTGGGAATATCCCCATACGCTGAAAGTGCATTCTCGGTTGCGGACGAAGGAGCGCCATTTCTCGGGGTCGAAGGAGGCGGCACCGCTCGTCCCGATCGTGCGAGAGAGGATCATGTCGGAGAGGCGGGCCAGCCAGAGTTGTTGATCAAGCGCCTTTGGCTCGGAAGTAAGCGCTTGTGAAATCTGGGTGAGGGTATCAGCCAGCTGTTTCTCCGAAGTGGTTTTGGCACCCGATACATCCCCTGAAACGAACTTGGCCTCAGTAAGAATAATGTCGAGGTGTGGTTTGCCGTCGGCGCTATATGTTGGCGCCAGGACCAGCAGGTCAGCGATATTCGCGCCTTCCTTCTTTCCCAGCCAGTGGCTGTAGTCGTCGAGAAAGCACCACGCCGCCGGCCTGCCAAGCCCCAGCTCTGACTGAACCAAGTAGCGGGAAAGAACCATTCCGAATAATTCGCTGGTGTTGTTCGCTCGGCGTGCGGCCTTGAGGACCAGACCCCCTGAAATGGCATTGGCATCATTGATTAGGCGTTGCACGAGATTGGGAATAATTTCAGGGAGGGTGCCAGCTGGCAAAATAGCCGCGAGCCGTTCCTTAAGCGTGCTCACCAACAGCGTGTCGCGAGCCTTCGAGGAAATAATCAGGTTCCGGCCCTGGGTGGTGCTCTGAATGTAGCGGATTACCTTAACTTCCTTCTGTTCCAGTAGGCGACGATCGAGTAGCTCGTCTTGGTTGATGACCCACACGGCCAGTTCGTGAGTTTCGCGTATGATCCGCTCGACATCCTTGTTGTCAAAGTTGAGCGTGCGCATCGGCACTGGGCATTGTCCATTTGACCACGCGTTGTCGGCACCGGTAGCGCAGAGGAAAGCTATTGAATGCAATAGCGCCCAGCCGGTTTCGGTCTGCGCCGGACAACAAAGCAGAACCCGAACTTTCGGGTCTCCTGCTTGGAATGGCCGTGTGCGGTTCCATTGATGGGGACGAAGCTGGTCCGGGACGACGGTTCGGCGTTCGATCCAATCCCATTGAACTTTCGCCTCGGTGGACAACAGATCGCGGCAATAGGCGATATCGGCGGGCTGAGCGCGGCCTTGGTGCTTTAGCCGGCTGGCCGCCGTAATGTTGATTCGAACCTTGGAGAGGAAACCGTCGTTTGAATCCTCATGTTCTGCATCGTCCCCATCTGCGCTTGCCACCAAATTCTTGTAAAGATGCCGGAGATGATTGTCATCGTGATGGGCGAGGAGAACCTGACACGTTATCTTTTCATCTTTTGCATCTCGATTCCGTTTGTTGAGATATTCCACAAGCTTGCTTGGCAGCTCCGGTGAATCGCAGTTATAGAGCAGGATCGATAGGTTGTCTCGTTCGTGTGGCTGAAGGCGGAGGTATTCATCTATTTCCGCGATGATGGTTTTCGCCGATTCAACCGCGTTGTCTTCGCATGACCGGGTCCGCTTTTCACGTTCGACTGGCTCGTGGAGCGTGTAACTTCCCAACGCTTGACTGACGATGAGAGGCTGTGGGTCCATCCCGTCCCAGCAAAGTGTCAACTCTGGTTGCAGGGGCGTGGAGGTTAGCTCTCGCATCTCGCGAAAGAATAAGGATCCAGCGGCGCCGTCCGAGAAGGCGGGTATTTGCGGGGAGAGCAGGCTGATAATCGTTTCGAGTAACTGTCGGTTGCGGGCAGTTGCCGCTTCCATTCTGAGAGGGTGCCAAGGACAGATAATGGCAAGCTTGGGACGATGACCCGACCGGTCGATGGTCGCGCTCCCAATGCGGAGAATCGAGTGGAGAATCTTTCGACGGGTGCTCTCGTGCGGAACCTGGCGAGAACGATCCAGCAGGTTGCGATAGGCCTCGACCATTGGCGTAACGTGTGAAGCATCGAGCGCATCGCTAGCTAACGCGGCAATTGATTGACCGTAGCAGACATTGAATGCTCGGAACGCCCCTTGCAGCTCTTCGATGAGCGGCGTAGCAAGCCAGCCGCCGGATACCGCCTGGGAGATGGTTTCTTCAAACTCCAAAGCCAGCGAACATATCTTGGTTTGGGCCGGGATAAAACTGCCGCGGCCAGAAGCGCCTGGAGATGACGCAAATCCGCTGATGGAATGGAGCGAGATGTCCAAAGGCACCCCTTTGCGACCGACACTCTCGTAGTCCCCAAGCGCTTCCGCTAATGCCGTTTTACCTGAATGGCTTCGGTAGCGCACCAGTGCGTCCAGATCGTCACCTTCCAGGGCTAGAACAGAATCTTTGGGGAAGAGCCAGGTAAAAGGGAGGGTTGCGAGACGCTGTTCCGATGTGTCATTCCCACGCTGAAACACCGTGATATGAAACTCAAATCCCCTGTTGCGGCCACGCCCCTTGTTTTTGCTCTTCGGAGTCTTAGCGAGGATTGGTTTGACCTTGGTAGAGTATTCGGGAAGCAACGTGCGCCTGAATTGTATCTTCTTGCCCGTGTGCTTCTCCAGTTTGCCATAGTGCCGTTCAAAAAACTCGCAGGCCTTATGGTATCGGCTGTCTGGTGAGATGAAGTTTGCAGGTTTATTCTGGTTCGCGCCTTCGATGACCACCCAAGTATCGAGTCCAGGTTCTCTTAACCGAAGGGTGCGCTGGAGGCATTCAAGGATTCCGTCAAACAGGTCAGAACAGGTGATGCGGCGTCCGTAAACAAAATCTTCCCACTCCAAGAGCAATTTCAGATCGAAAGTTGAGATCGCTTTGACGTAGGATTCGAAGAAGTCTTTGAATTCCTGAGCGGCCTCGCCGCTCTTGCGGGGGTTACTTTCGAGCGCCACTAAGACGCCTTCGTCCTCCGCTGACGGGTTGATTCCCGAAAAAGTCAGAGCATTTCTTGTCTTTGCCGCGAAGTCCGTCGATGTGGTTTTCTTTTGTCGGTCGAAGCAATTGCGAACGTGCGACCAATCGTGGTTGAAGAGTAGATCCTCCGTGGCTGGACTGCGCGTTCCCGCCGCCTCGATGTATGCCCCGAAAGCATTCAGTGTATCGTCGGGTAATTTTGGGTTGGCGTTGACGTCTCTTAACCTCTCTAGCGTATTGCGCAATTGGTCGGGATCCAAGAGCAACGCATTTGGCTGACGCTTATTTAGGTAGCAGTCCTGTCTTTGGTGCTCCTCAAATCGTTTGCGCCATTGGGAGGGGTGCGCCGATTTTTCCGGGCCAAGCGAAAGGAAGCACTCCTCGAAGAGGGGCAACTCGAGTTTCGGCAGACGCAGACCGGCCGCCTTGAGTAACGGTGTGCCTGCGTTGTATTCACCGATAACATCGGCGATATACTGCGCCGCCGTTCCAGTCGAGAAGCTACCACAATCAAAGAGCCCTTTGATCATCGCCCTTACCTGCTTTACGGTGCCATCGGTAAGTGCGATGCCGGCGATATTGGATGCGACTTTCGTCCAAGTGTCCGCCGCCTCTTCAGCCTCCTTCAACTGATCAGCCTTGATAGTCACCTTGTTGCCCAATGAAGCCGCAACATCCGGATCCGCATCTGTGGTAATAACGACCTTCCCCTTGCGTGGAGCATTTCGCACCCCTACAGCATTCGTAAACCGTATAAGGACCTTATCGGTGTGACTTGCTTCTGCGGCCGCGGCGAGCGCAAAGGCGTCCAATTGTGCCTGAGTAAAATCGGAAAGCACATAAAGTGCTCCCGTGAATTCGCTGTCTTCCAAAAGTGGGATGAAGCTGGACTTGGCGAACTGGTATGCCGCCGCTCCAACGATCTTGTCGGACTGGCTAAGCGTGACCGGATTCGCGGTTGGTGAAACTTCCGGCGGCGTTTGAGGTGCGATAGACATAACTCAACTTTATTGTCGAAAATAAGGGTTCCGGACGTAGGTGCAGGCGTCGCTCATACGCTGGGCCAGCCCCAGTCCGGTCAGTCGCCGACTAAAGCGCTCGCGGTTCTTTTTGAAATCCCCTTCGTCATGAAACCAATCGGGCAATTCTGAGACAGCTTCACGCGGACCGATGACCAAGTGGTAGCGTTGGTTCAGCTTGCGGAGTAATTCCTCTTCTTCAATCTGATACGTAACGTTCGCCAGAACGAGCGCGCGAAGCAATTTATCGGTTGGGGCATAGCGGACCTTATTTGTTCCACGCTTATCTGTGAATCCAGCGGCCTGACCCAATCCCTGAATGGCCCCCATCACCCCGTCGCGGAATCCGGATTCAGCCCAAGAAATCACATTTCGCCTGACTTCATCCGGGTGTGCGGCTTTAATCTTATCAACTTTGATGGAGCACATTTCAGACATGTGCTCGGCAAGCATTTCGGCTTTCATCGCGTCATTTAATTCAGGCGATGCCAGCTTTGCCGTGAGTGTCGGGTTGGAAATCAAAGCCTGCTCCACCAATTGCCGGACCGCTTGAAGTCCAAGTCCTTCATTTTCGTCCTTTGTGGCGATGGAGGCTCGTCGGGCCAAGTCCATTTTTGTCCCCGGGATTTCACAAGCGCAGACCGGCGATTGTTCTTTTCCAAGCCAATGGTTGGCCGTCTCGATGGAGTAAATGTATAGGTTGAACGCGATGATTGGCTTGAGATGTTCGAACACATCCTGGTCGGGAAGCCCGATGGAAAGAAGGCTCAGGACGTCCTGCGCCAACCTGTCGTAAGCCGGGTGAGACTTGTAAGGTAAATAAGTGCCACCCTTTTCACTGCCGCGCTCGGGTTCGTCCCCTGGCAGAAGGCTGAGCAGAAGTTTATTCCGCACCGTCTTCGTATCAAAGAAAGGCTGAAGTTTTTTCTCTAGGGCGTGGCGGAGGGGATCGGAAGCCCGGCTCAACATCAAGTAAGCCAGTTCGCCTGTGCGGGTGAACAAGCCGCGGTCGCGTGCGAGCGTCGAGTCATTACAGGGCTCATACAGTGCGGCCGGACCGATTGGAAACAAGAGTTGCCACGTCCATTTGCGGCCGGACCCGGCATCCATTGCGATGCGGCTTAGGAGGGACACACTCGAAACCAGATCCCGGAACGCGTGAAAGCGTTTACGCAAGTAGGAGAAGTCTGCCGTGAAAACATCACCTACGGCCGCCCGCTTCTTCATGTCAGTCAGCCAGACCGCCCACGCCTCGTCGTCACTGCCTTGGTATTCGTCACGGATTTGTTCCATGCGCGGATTGTTGAAGAGCAGGCTCCGTAAGTGAATTGAAAGGTTGGCCTTGTAGCGACAATCATCAATGGGTTGCGTCGGGTTGAGCAATTTTCCGTTTCGGTGCATGGCTTCAGCCATACTTAGAAATTCCAAAAGCAGAGCCGAGGCGGGTTGGCGCTCTAACCGATGTCCCCAGATGGCTTCGTTAAACCAACCATCAAATTCCACCTTGGAGCCTGCGTATTCTTGCGTGTTTTGTTTAGCGGTGATTTTCATGGCTCATTCTGCGAGATGGATTGGCTCCTTGTGGATTTGGCCGGAGCCCAGGACGTCCAGCCGTTGCAGGACTAGCGGATTTGGACGAATCTGCAAATCGCGTAAACAGCATTGCTTGAGAGAAAGGAAGTCTTCGTAGGATTCTCGTGAGAAACAAGAAGGCATGGCGCCACCTGCCACCCGCATGAGAAACTCAAACCGGGGCAGTGTGAGTTCGAAGGAGAAGGTCTTCTCCGCACATCGAATGACTGCTTTCGGCACAATGCCATTGGGCTCGACGGAAAAACCGGGTGGAACATCGGTGATGTCGATTTCCTTCAGTAAAAGATCGCTCACAGCTGAGGTGCTGAGGTCAAGACCGGTGGTTATGAAGATTTGGTGTGTATTCTCATCAAGCAGGAGACCTGTCCAGACGCGATTGAGTCCAGCGGCGAGCTTGCGAATGTGGTGAATGGATGGGGCTTTACCAAGCCGGATCGGGTCAAGAAAATGCTCCACGAACTCTCCAGCATGGTGAAATACAGTGGTGGACCAGAGATTATAATTTTTGACTTGCTCGCTCGTGGCGTGCAACAAAAGCCTACGGCGCTCATGAGCTACCTCTGCCAGAAAAGCGGCCGTTTCCTTTTCTTCGTTGATCTCGCCCCGGATGTATTTGACCAGCATTTCACCAAATGCCGGGTTACGTTGCTTCAGTGGATCAAGAGCGACGAACTCGGCGTGTTCTTGTTTCAACTCATCATCGCGGTCTCCAAAAACGATGAGTTCGTCGAGTCCGTTGGTGGTTTCCTCGCCAGCATGAAGCATGGACAAAAAGCGATACGCTTCCCTTCGGCCACGTTCAGATGGTGAGAGGTTATAGCCGAATAGATTCAAATGGAGCGCGGCGATTTGCGTGCTGTGTTGCGCCAACAGATTATTGTTAGCCAGACCGGGTCGTATGACTCCGTTGGGAGCCTTTGGATGGCCAAGGAGCGCATTGGTGAGGAGGATGAGAATTGCGCGGATTGGAAGGTGATGACCGGTAGCGTCTGCGATGCGGGCAAAGGTGAGCAATCGTTGCCTTACGGCGGGATTGGTTAGCAGGGCATAATTTGCCGGGATGGGCGATTTTGTGCCGAAGAGCGGGGTGTTTTTTTCCTCCTGCAGACACTTCCATTCGGATCGTGAAAAGATACCATCAAGACAAAGCTCCATCAGCAAATCGCTGGGAAAGCGACACAGGTTAATTAACCTCAAAAGAGGAAGAGTGGTCGAATCACGCAGTCCGCTGGCATGCACAGCAATCAGTTCCCGTCCCATGGTCTTGAGCTCCTCCGAACATGTAGCCGGCAGGGCACGGATAGTTTCATGAAGCTGGCCATCGTTGACAGCCAGAACAAATGCGTGCCCACCTGTTCCGTGGCAGTGTGCGGCCGCTTGCTCAAGCACGGAAACCACATCCTCGGGGCAAGCTTTCCGCCAATCGGTAACATCATAAATCAAGGTTACTTTCCGAGTGCCGGCACCTGTGGGAATTTCGAATGTCTGCAGTTTGGCGGAAGAATCAATCTCTACGCTGGTATCCGTCAAATGATTGACAAGCTGACGGCAGAGGCTTGTTTTACCATCTCCGGCGGTGCCGGTAAGAACTATCGTCTTGAAGTTGCCGGTATCTTTTGGAAAGCACTCCACGATATCTGCCCAAGCCGGGTGAGAAAATGACAGCGGGGGTAGGCCTAACCGGTGGGCGAGGTCATTAACGTGCTCTGCCTCCTGGGCATCGCCTTCAGGCACCGGGCTGTATAGCCTGAGTAACCGGATCCATCTTTCACCTTCGGTCATAGCAGTATGTTGTGGCTTATTTCAGAGTTGGCAGAGCAGGCATCCCTCGCGGCGGCGTGGCGCGACATCAAGACCGCCAAGCGTCTGGGCCAGCGATCGGTTTGGTTGGTGTTTTGCAAGGCGCTCCTGAGTCTTACGCCAGTTTTCCTCAATTTGAATCATACGAGCCGGTTGCTCCAGATCCGCGAGTGACTCGTCACCGCACCAATAAAACACATTGCCATTTACGCGGTTGGGCTTTTCGTAAGCCTTGGCTTGCTCGTAGTATTCGGGGTAACGCTGTTTAAGACGAACCCATTCGATTTTCTGCTGGTAAAAACAGAAGAAGCAGCCGCTCCTAGTGCGACCCCATTCTGTATATGGTGGCATTCCCAAGCCGGAATTCTCAAGGATGCGTTGAACTCCCTCGTAATCAATTCCGTCATCGCGGAATGGAAAAACAGCACGAATATTTGGTTTATGACTGATGTAGCCAACACGTTCTTCATCCGCACGAATACCAACGTAATTAATACAAAAGTCATCACCAATATATTCCTCGAAAGGCTTTAGCTTCATCATTCTTGTGCACCACCTGCGGTGGTTTGATGGGAGCATGCCTCCGTATTGGCGCAGTAAGTCGTCAAATGTTGTGCCAAAAGTTGTGCGCACGATTTTCGCCCCAAGGTATCCTTCCAAGCGCTCCAAATACTCATAGGTATCTGGCAATTCTTTGTCCGTGTCATGAAAGATATATTCCATGTTCGGCACCCGATCTCTAAGGTGGACAGCAAGCGCTGCGCTGTCCTTGCCACCTGATAGGCTTAGAATATGCCGCACTTTAGCGGGATCTTTAGGCCAACTTTTATCTTGAATTGATGTCTTTTTAAACATGATTCACGATTTTGTAGAATTATCCCCTGCGTTGAGTTGCGTCCAAATTGCACGCATCGCTGCGGCCAGTCCATGACGGCCGTGCTTATTCAAAATCTCCTCAATTTCGTTTTCGACCGGGCGAATTCGGTTCTCATCCATGCCATCCCAATTTACCAGGTCGCCCACCTCGGTGCCGTCGCTCTTGGTGATAGCTATGCGGCAGGCATGGCCGTTTAGTTTCTTGGTGGTGCCTAGCAACGTCATTTCGGTGCGTTTGAAACGGCCAGCCGCGATATGCAACTGGTGGTGGAATTCCGTCTCGTCATTATCCAGCCAGCGCTCGGGCGATTTGCGAGCCAATAGGTTGGCCACAGATTCCACCCACGCGCGATCGTCCAGTGCGATATCACCAAGTCGGAGGGCAAAAGCTTTCAGTGTGGGATCAGTGACAGCAACGGCGAGTTGAGCCGCGCGGTCGGAGATCAGCCTTCTTCCATTGGAAGTCTTGGTGGCCACATCGAAGGCCGCGTAGATTGCATTCTGAAGACGCTCGATCAGCTTCGGGTAAGCGGTTCTGATTTCGTTTAACGCGGTCCGCAACCGGGCAGCCAGTTCGTCCGGGGTTTTGAGACCATCTTTTCCGATGGGCGGAAGGCCGCACGCCTCGGGTAGCGTGGTGAAAACGAGCTTCATGGGTTCACGACCATCAAGCAGAGCCCGGCGGACTTTGACAGCGGTTGCTGTCAGGTGATTCGTCTTTCGGCAATATTCGGGAACTTCCTTGCCGATGAAAACGGCCAATGGACGAACGAGATCTATCAAATCTGTCTTGTTAGCATCCCGAGGGTCAATTTTCAGCAAACGCAGCAGCTTTGAAAAGATGTCGGCTCGGACTCCACTGAGTTTACTATACTGGAGATGAAAAAATTCCGGCTCTTTCATGATTCTTAGAAACACATCGCCAGTGACCTCGTGGAGATATGTCCCGTCTTCATAAAGCGCAACATGCTGATGATGGGTTGCCAAATAAATAGCCAGGATGAACGGCTGCAGGCCTTCGCGAATTCCAAATGGAGGCCTTGAAAGCGCCTTGAAAACATCCGGCACCGGAACCAGGGCATCGACGCCTTGAGACTCAAGCGTTTTGGTGATCAAGGCAAGTGAGGGGAGCAGCTTACATTTATCCGCATCCTGTTCTGGCAACTGGAACATCCAGCCACCCTTACTTTCAACATGGAACCCACCCTCTTTCAGAATTGAAAGATAGAGAGCCATTTCGGGGGGGCGCTTTGAATCGTCCAACCCCAATTGAGGCTTGTCAGGTGCTGTTGCCATGGCTTCCGCCAACTTTGTTCGAGCCCCGACCGCCGCGCTACTGGGAGAGCGGCGATTGATAAGCTCATTCAGAATCCGGGGGGCTTCCGGGTAGATTTTTTTGCATCGCTTGCCAAGAAAGGTCAGCAGTTCCCGTCCGGTGGCCAAATCCATGGGGCTGGAGGTGCCGTTGTAAAACCACTGGATTTGCTTGCCAGTGGGAATGGCTAAATTCTGCAAGCCGCCAAGACGAATCCGGAGATTCCGCCGGGCTTGATTGATCTGACGGGAAACCTCTTCGCGAGCATATCGATCCCCCGAAAGCTGGGGCGTATTCCTCATCACCCATTCCCATGCGACCAAATCTGTAAGTGCCGCGACCGCCAGTTCCGGCGGTTCAACGACAGCCACAAAAAGTCCTTTGACGAGATTGGCTTTCTGGTCCAGCAACGTCTGCCTTGCCAAGCGTTGTTGTGCACGATCAACCGGCAGGATGACGCGAAGGTTCAAATCGGCCCCCTCGCCATTCAGTTGAGGCTGATTGGCAAGCAGTTCGTTTAATCCACTAGCGGGGATGAGTTTAACCTCGGCATAACGCAGGGTGCCAAATTTTGCATAATATGCCCGAGGAACGATATGCTCGCATCGAACATGTTCGCAGAGACGTTTAACGCCATCGCTCTTACCAGATGAGGCTTCGACGGCCTTGGCAAACAACTCATCGAGGTTGACCGACGTATGCGGCCAAAGGCACAAGCCTTTGACTGATCCTCTTTCGTAAATCACACCGCGGGACCGCAGTTTTTTGATGGCCTGGTCGATGGCTCTGGGCAATCCCTCCACGGAAGCTCTTACAATTTCCTCGGTTGCCGGCAGGTCGGATGCGTCCAATAGGCTGAGCAACGCCACAGTTTTAAGCACGGCCTCTTCTTCGTGGGTTTCAACCGGAGTGGATGCCAAGACTGACTCAATGACACCCCAATGCGTGTGTGAATTGCCAAAAGATACGTTCGGCAATAAATTCAGACGGACAAAATCAAACAGATGATGAATCCGATAATGCCCAGCGCTCTCAACAGCTTGTGCTGCGTGTTGCTGAAGCGCCATGGGTTCAGAGGACGACACGAAACTGAAAAGTGATCGTTCGTTTTGGCCGAACCGGCGCATGGTGCGGACGAGAACCGGGAGCGTTGTGGGATGAATTGGAAATATTTTTGGCCCCAATTCAGTCAATGAATTCGGGGCAGTTGGGCCATATATTCCGGTAGCGAGCGCCTTGTTCATGGCGACGCCCGATTCCCGATGAATGGCTTCAGGCAACCGGGCGGTCTCGACATTCAGGGTTGCGGCAATCAGAGCGGCTACCTGCTCCAGCGGCTGAGCATAAACAATTTCCTCGAACCGCCCCGCCACCTTGTCCCATTCACGTTTTGCCACCGAATCCAGGCCGGCGGCATAAGCGGCAACGCCTTGGTGCAGCGTCACAACAATGGCGAAGCCTTTCTGGCCGCTGCGGTTGGCCTCCTCGGCAAGTCTTTGCAACAGGAAAATATCGTCCGTCTCAGGGTTGCGGGCCGCGTGTTCCAAGTTTTTGCCAAGCTCATCAAGAATCAAAAGCAGCCCCGCATGGCCATAGCGTCTTGCGTTCTTTATGCTTTCTCTGACGGATTGCAGGACTTCTTCGGTCTGGGGCCGGGCGCGCCGGTTGGCGCTTGTGTCTCCGAGTGCGCGCAGCACTGTGACGCCCAGTGGCTCATTGTCGCCTGTTGCCAATACGGTTCCAAAAGTCTCATGACCAATAAAATTTCGGAGGTCTTTCGGAAGCTCCGTTTTTTTCCCTTCAGCAATGCGCGCCAAGGCCAATGCAAAATCCGTTTTACCAGAACCATAGTCGCCCGCGATACGCCAAGCACGCTGAGTTGAGTTCGTCCGGAAGCCGGTTGTAATTCGCTCGAATGCCTGCTGCGCCACGGGTGTGAGGATATACCCGACAGACGATTGCGGATCGGCGTAGTCCCTTTCAAGATGCACCGACCGCATGAATCGCGGGTGAACTCGAAGAAGAGAAGAAATTATCATGGCAATCGTATCTTGAAATGGACTAGAGGAATCTTGGTTTTTCGTAAGCGGCACGAAGATCTTCGTGCCCGTTGGTTCTCCGCAGACGGCGGAGTTGTCGCAGATTTGCCGACTCCGTAGTTTGAAAAACCGTTGGCTGGTTCCTAACGAGATCGGCCACACGGTGTAATATTTCACTTTCGGTCATGCGGAGAATTCGGCCGGGGCTTTGGGAACCAGCCACCAAATCCCGCAACATGACGGTTTGCTCTTCAGGAAATGTGACGTTCCACCAAGAGTGAATAAAGTATGAAAATAACTGCTGAGGAATTGCCGTCTTGGGGCCATTGTCAAAAGCGTAAAGGATTTCCCATTTGCCTTCCACATTCTGACGCTCGCCCGCTTCCTGGATTAAACCCAGAACTGATAATGCACTATCGAGATGATCTTCGCCCTTGTTGCTCTTGGGCGGGCGATAGCTGTGGAGAAAAACCTCCCAATGTTGTTTCAGCGTTACGGGGGAAGCCGGTTTTGCATACCGATCAGATTCCTTTCGGAAAGCATCAACCACAGAGCTCGCGCTGAATTCAGCAGTCGGCCAGCGGTTGAACAGGCATTCCCATGCAAAAAATGGGGACTTGGAATTCGTGCTGATGAGCCAATGCAACAGCCAATTACTCGAATGGTCTTCCAGAAACGGATCCAGACCAGAATTGGGATTAAACACCAAGTCTCCGACCTCGCTCAGTTCCCAGCCATCATCTTTTTTGGTGGCAATCTGAAAAGCTTCAATCCAGCATCGCATGGCCTCAACCATGTTTTTGCCAAGTCCCAGCGAGACGATGCCTTCGTCAATATTTGTCAACGGATCTCGGCCCAAGGAAATTTCACGGATGGCCTTGGGTATCCAAGCAATGCGCAAGGCAAATGTCTGATGCCCAGAGAATCGGTAAGTTGTTTCGGCGATAGCGCTCATGGTTGATGGCTTCGTGTTTTGAAAATCAACCAATCGTTAGGGCGGCCTTGGGTGAAGCGTTTGAGTTGAAAATCGCCATGCGTCCTCCTGCCATGCAAAGTGAAGGCGATGCTATTGTCGTTCCAAGAATGCAGGTCATAAAATCCATTGTCCCAAACTTCGATTTTGCCCGCACCGTATTTTCCTTCCGGTATGACCCCATCAAAACTGCCGAATGAGAGGTCATGATCCTCGACTTGAACAGCCAACCGTTTAACGTTCGGCTTGTCAGGAAGGCCCTTCGGCACTGCCCAACTTTTATAAACCCCATTTTTTTCAAGACGAAAATCAAAATGGTGGGATTTTGCATGGTGTTCTTGAATTGCAAACCGCAGCTTATCCCCTTCAGCAGGAGGGATATGCGGGTGGTTTTTTGCAATGTTTTTTTCATCCATGCTCTTCGCCCCGATATGGTGGAGTCATTTATAAAAAAACTCAACAGCGTTGTTTTCATAAGCCATTGTAAGCGGCGGAATAATCTTAACCGATTGGGTATGACAAATATTGACATAAGGTGAACGTCGGGAGGTCCAGCAGCAAATTTGGCAGGCTTAAACTTGAGGCTTGCGTTTCGGCGGCGTGAGTGTCGCTTAATATATGAAAAGTCAACATTGCTAAAAAATAGGCAAGTATTAGCTTGACCGGATTCATTGTGGATTCAGTTGTTGATGCTGGGTGGTAGTTTTATTTTGGATTTTTCCCGAGCAAAATGGCGGCGAAGAATGTTCGCCACATCGATTGTTGCCACATCCATCGGTGTCTGTCCTTCAGCGTTCTTGGCGATTGGATTCGCGCCGCTGGCCAGCAGCAGTTTGACCACTTTGCACGCGCCTTTGTCGGCGGCGATGTGCAGCGCGGTGCATCCTTTGGTGTCGGGCACGTCCACCATGGCGCCATGTTTCAACAACACGCGGGCGGTTGCGACGTGGTCTTTCAGGGCGACATAAATCAGCGGCACGCCGCCAAGATTGTTTTTGCGGTTCGGGTCGGCCTGATTTTCCAACAGCAGTTTGGCAGCCTGATGTTGGTTGTTGATGGCGGCTGAATGCAGGGGAGTCATGGTTTTATTCGTCGGGACGTTGACGTCAAATCCGTGCGCGAGCAAAAACGGGATGACTTCGGTTTTCCCTTCCCACGCGGCGTGGTGTAGGAGGGTTAATACTTCTTTTTCTTCCGGCGGTGCCGGCGTTTTTGGTGGTTTAGTGGTGTGATTCATAACATTTCCGATTGCCGATTTAATTGAAATCAAACCTGGGCTGCGACTTGTCTTCCGCCTCTTTGGGTTTCAGGGCGTCCTCGGGGGTGACGCCCGCATACAGCACAGCCATGATTTGGGTAATGCGCTCGTCCACGATGGAGAGATTAGACCGGATGAGGTGCTCGGCGATGGCGTCGGTGATGTCGGTGCCGGGCAGAATCATGCTGGTGCGGAAGCGGATTTCGCCGTCGGTGTAATTCATCTCAAAACAGCCCAAGGACAGCTCCCAATTGATGCGGGTGAGAAGCTCGGCCGCGGCGGCGCGGCGTTCGGGACGGGCTTTGTTGGGGATGAAGGAACTGACGGCCAGCAGGAAATCGCCATCGCTTTTCTGGCAGGCGACCATGTTGAAATCCCAGAGAACATCGCCGCCGTTGAAACCGCAGAACAGGACTGGACGGTCGGAGTTGCGATGGTATTTCCATTTCAATCCATCGAGATGACGGGCGAAGAAGGCCAGGACGGTTTCTTCCGTGAACAGGGGTTTGGGGATAATATCTGGGGTCTGTGCTTCGGAGGCAGGGTCTTGGGGTTGTTCGGACGCTGGGGTTTTAGCTTTCTTTGGTTTCATGTCCTCAGCTTACGCCGGTGGGTATGACAAAGGCTGTCAGGGGAAAAAGAACTTACTCAGGGCCGGTGAAGCGCCAGCCACCACGGAAGAACAATGAGCAGACCAAACAGAATGCCGGCACCAAAGTTGACCGCTGGGCGGCGGCTGAAGCGGGATAAACTAGTCAGCCCAAATCCCAGTATCCAGCCCGTGACAAAACCGCCAAGGTGGGCGACGACATCGGTTTCCGGATTCACGCCGATCATCACAAAGATGAAAACGCCGGCGAGCAGCCCGGCCCCAATCAGTTTGTAGCCGAAGACATTTCTCTGTTTGGGCAGGATCAAGGAGGGAAAGGTGAGCAGGCCGAGTGCACCCATCACCACTCCGGACGCGCCGAGGCCGTGCAGGGCTGGCCCGTGAACCCAACCGCCAGCGAGATTGCCGCCCATGCCTGTAAGGTAAGCGGCCAGCAAGCCCACGCCCGGGCCGTAACGGCCCATGACCAGTCCCAGAAATAGAAAGCCAAACACCACGTTCATCGCCAAATGCGCGAGGTCGGCATGCAGCCAGGTGGCGGTGAACAGCCGCCACCATTCGCCGTGCGCCAGCGCGGCGTGGGTCATCATGCCTGAGGTGCGCAAATCACTGATCTGACTCCAACCATAGAAAACAATTGTTAAAATGACCCAGATTAAACTGCTCCAGTCGAAGAACAGGCCGGGCTGGAAGATGGGGCGTCGCCAGCGCCAATGGCGATTTTCCAGCTGGTATTGGTGAATGTGGGAAAGCGCGGACGCATGATCGTCCGTCGATACCGTCAGCGTCCAACCGGTCACTTCATCGTGATCGATGCGGTGTTCAATGCCTTGACTGGCCAGAACCAGACTCCAATCCATCGCCTGCCGCCGGTTGCGGACAGGAATCAAGACGTCGAGAGCCGGTGCGTGCATCGAGAGGATGATGAACCTTGCGTGAATGTCCGGCAAGTGAACAGCCACCCTCTGGACAACCTCTTGTTTTTTATCCCGAGGATGGCTTCATGAAGTTACTCTTTTGATTGGGAAGTCATGATTTTACAATTGATTTATTTTCGTTTGCAGCCACCCAACAGGCAGCAACTTCGATTGCATGGAGCAGAGATTTTCTGCCATGACCGGTGCAGGCACGCCAAGGCGGGTTGTTTCCACAGGCCGCACGCAATTTGCGTCCAAATTGGGTGCGCACGAAGTTGTTTATCACGACGACATTATATTTGGGGGCCATTTTAAGCACTTTCTCTAGGTGATCGTTCCAGTTCGAGGTCCACCCTGGATAATAAAATGTCACGACCAAACCGGGGTGTTTTCGGTTTAGGTCTTCACGGATTCCATCTTCATATCGTGCTTGGGTCTCATTGCCTCCGACATATAAGACACCGACGTCATTTAATGATACTGTGGATGGCTTTTGATGTTGAGGAATTGGCCGAAGATGATCCGATTGCGCCTTTAGCAGATTGACATCTATTTCCGGAATTTTCAGGTGCTCAATTTGCTCTAATATATCCTCTACTGCAGCCCAATCACCGTCGGCTCGGTATCGGTAGAACAAACGTTGGAGGGCGGCTCCACATTCTGTCAGTCTACCAATCCGTTCGAGCAGTGCCGCCTCTGTGATGTCTAGATCACGCTCTTCCCAGATGGTAAGAATCTGATTCTTCTGGTGTTTCAAGAGGGATAAAAAATGCGGAATGCAGTCGGTATCCGTTTTGGCGACACCTTCCAAGACATCCAGGATTTCGGTTGCTTCTTCCATCTCGCCATCTTTGAAGGCAGACTTGAGCAAAGACTCCAATTCGTCAGCTTTTTTCGACGGGGATTGACGCTGTGAATCCAGCCACTGCCGGTAACTTGTCCGCAAGGCCACATTTTTAGTTAGAAGACCACTTTCCTTTAACAATGCGAACCCCAGATCGCCGCGTTTTTTGAGGACGTGTTGGATGGTTGATTCTGCAACGGATTGGTCATCATAAAGGGAAAGGTGGCGACAGATGCGTTCCCAGTAGTGTAGTGGAAAAAATGCGGGGGATGCGATTGCACAATCAACCAGGCCCCGGATTTCGTTCAACCGCGCGGGCTCGCATTGCTCGGCTATGATGATGGCCAATAAAAATCTTGTCCAGTCCACCAGTTGCGCACTTTGATAGGCCGCCTCCTTTTGCAGCATGCCGGTTAAACTGCGCGATAGATGGTCTTCGGCTTTCTGCGGGTGTCCTCTGTGAAAAGCGATTAGTCCAAGAACAAAATGAGCATTAGTAGCATGGCCATCATCAGTCACTGATTTTTCAAACAATTTCAACTGTTTTTCCAAGGCCCTGATGGTCGTCGCATTTGCCTTCTCGTCATCCTTGGGCAAGAGAAATGCGAGCGAGCGAAACTTGGCTTCTGCAAGGCCCAAATCTGTCCTTGCATTTGCAGCCTCCGGAAAATCCGACTGCTCCAACGCTTTGACCAGAAGCTTTTTTGCCTCCCCAAATCTCCCTTCGCGTAGATGCGCCTGCCCTAATTTGCGAAGTGCAGCACCTTTGACCTGATCGATGAATTGTTCCGGCAAACCAGACTTCTTCTCTTCCAATCGAGCCAGCAATATCTCCAGAAGGGGTGTTGCTTCGGCAGATGAACCGCGGCGCACGAGGTCGGCGCAAGCTTCGTAAATAGTTTGACACAATCTCGCAGCACGACTTGCTTCTGACGGCAGGCGGGATTGCCCCAATAACTCTCTCATCAATCGCCATTCTCCAGCATTTGCCAAACGGGGGACCAACGATGGCAGCAGCATGACTCTGGCGCTCATTGGTCCATCAGAAAGCAGTTCCTCCCACCATATGGTTTGGTTTTTGACGATTTCTATGACGAGTTCAGATCGAGCAGACCTCAACCGCCCCATCAAATAACCGGTTAAATACCAGCTCCGGCGGGCAACGTTTGAACCCGTAAATTCTCCACGAAGGTCTTTGCCAAAAACAGCATCAAGGAAACCGAGGTGAAAGTATGTCCGGTGACGGTCCGCACCAAGGCTGGTGATCTCCTGCACTAAATCCTCCAAGGCGTCTGAGCTGAGCGCGCCGTCGGTTCCAGTTGCGGTTGCAACCACCGTTTTAATCAATAAATTGTCAAGGGTGGTGAATTCCTCATTTGCCTCGGGCAATGCGGCTTTTTCATCTTCAACACCCTCGTTAGTTTTCGCACCGGGAATCGGCCCGCCCCTCAAAGCAAACACCTCCCGGGCCATTTTTTCAAACTCCGGTCTGGACACAGCCTCCTCGTAGGACCGCCAAAAGGGGTTGTCGGAGTTGGCTACTAATTGAATGCCATAATACAGAAGCAAATCACGGTCGCTGTATTTGCCGCGGACCGCCGTTAATCCGCGCACAAACACCTCAATCTCCGGAGCGAGGGCATCTTCGTCAATCAGCCCGGAATTGTGTGGAGTTCCTTGGGCATCAAGAATGGCGCAAATCATTTCGTGTTGCTTTACAAACAAGAACTCACGAATCACGTCGTCGATGAACGCATTAAAAGGAACTTTTGGAAGCAGCAAAAAGAGCTCGTTGACCTTCCATTCCAGTGAGCGCTCGCGGACGAATTTTTCTCTGAAGTGCCGATACTCGGCCAGACATCCCACCACCTGCGGCATGATGGCCTTTTGCATCGGCGATTCGCCCTGCCAAAAACACCGTATCGCTTCTATTTGCTCATCACGTGTGAGCAGCGACCATAATGTTTCCTTTGAAATTTCAATTTCAGTTTCGGAGTTCATTTGATGCCCTGTTAATTTTCCCGCTTGATGGACTCATGCCAAGTTTTTATCAGCGAATTGTTGCTTGAAAAATTCGACAATCATTGGGTGTATGCTCTTGGAAAACCTTTCAACACGGTTGGAAATCCTCCGTCGCAACTCCGCCTCGTCGCAGGCAACCGCCTCTTCGAACGAGCAAATCTCATGGTTAAGCAATATGTCAAATTTGGCGAGTTTCGCGCTGTTTTTGACTCGGTTGAATAATGTGTTTTTTGCAAGCGCGGCATCATGCAGTTGTTGCTTTATGTTTTCGTATCCGCGCCGGGCGGCAACCAGCTTGACGTCCAGAAAAATCCCCGGCCTGCGAACAGTCGCGGCATCGCCAAAGGGCACCACGAAGAATTGATACATAACCATCCTCCCGGGCAATTCAGGATCGGCTCCGCCTTCCCTCAAGATGGGGATTTCATCTAATTCGGGCGGGATAAATGTGAACCATATGTCCCAGGAAAATCTGAATACTTTGCCAAAACAACGATCGGCGACCTCATAAAGAAAGCCTTCCAGCCCGCGCCCAAGTTCTTTTTGCCAAGAGGTCACTTCATGTATCAGAGCGCAAGTATAATCACCGTGTCGTAATGCCAGCCGCTCGCAGCATTCTTGGAGATTTGCCGGTAAATACCACTTCGTTTTGCGTTTAATCCAGAGTTGGTCTGTCAGCAAAGCAGCGTAATGCTGCACGTAGATTTGCACCCTTCGCTCGGCATCGCCTGTTTTAGATGCCCCTGCCAGTTTGGACTCGAAGAATGGCAACAACTCACCGTAGCTGACAGGTTGGTAGCTCTTGTGTGTTGGGTTTCGGCCTTGCATGTCGAGAAAGACATGAACAAAGTGATCCCCAGCGTAATGCCGTTGAAGAAACTCGTGATATTTCGCCAGCTGACCGGCCGATTCAGTCGCACCAAACTTATTCTCAATCGCCAGCACCAAGCGGTGACGTTCGCTCACAAGCAGAATATCGATGTCCTCACGCTCTGCACGGACCACGGCATCAGACAAGGTTAAGGCGGCAAGTGGCTTTGGCAACTTGAGACCTTTCCGCTCCAGAAGGCCCAGCAGGAACCGAGCAAAATCGTCTTTCAAACCATGTGTGCCAACTGGATCTAAAAGCCACGCCAGAAAATGTGAATGTTTTAACTCGTGGCGTGTCAGGTGAAGTATCTGCATTATGTTGGATGGAGAAAGTCCCTTCCCATCATTTCGTAGAATTTCCGCGTAACTTTCAAATAAGAGTGATTTTGCCTCTGCCTCGCGGTCTGGAACAGGCGGTGTAAATTGGCCGATAACAGTCTGAAGAACACATTCGTATGGAATCGGAATGAAAGCTGCGTCGGCCGGTTTCTCCCCTTTGAGCGTCAAGAAGACGAACTTGCACGTCCAATCCCGATAGGTTGCCTCGATTTTACGCCGATAAATCTCCAATTGCCGGTCGCCCTGATCAATCCTCACTTTGTTTTCAATAACGCAAACGAAGCGGCCGAGTTTATGGATAAGAAGCAAGTCCATCTGGTCCGACTCAACTAGGATCTCAATATCTTTAAGATCCAGTCCATAATCTGCAAGATTATCGCCGTCCTCTTCGCACACCAGTTCTAGAAACGACTTAATATATGCAATTCCGGCTCCGTGACTGCCAGACGGGTTGAGCAACCAGGCGAGAAGACGTGAATGGCGGATTTCAACCTCCGCGACGCCCAACGCCACAAATAAATTAAATGCCTCCGTCCGTTTTTCAATCGCACGTAATTCCTCGCTGTTTTTAAGAAAATCATTGAGGTTAACGTTTGATGCAGAATGTCTTTTCGGAAAGGATCCAGAAGCAATCAGCGCCTCAACGGTTCGACGATGCTGACGATAATATGTTACAGCTTCGTTTTTCATCGGTTTCGCCTTACGGCATGACAAACTTTACAGGCTATCCTTAAGTCGAGCCCTTGTCGGACTGGTTCAACCAATTCTGATTCGGTTATGGTCACCTTCACATAACACTCAAAATTCCAGATAATTAGTATGGGTCTTGCTTTTATTATTTGCGCGAGCGCCAAGATTAATCAAGCCTCGGCATCATTATTTGATAAACACTGAAATCAAGCAGGGCTTGGTTTACACCAGACGAGAGGCTTTGCAGATCAGACAGGTGGGACGCACCAAAATTGATTGCCAAAGTTGACTTTGCGCTTCGAGGGCCGGAACGCAATGGGTTTGACGCAACTAGGAAAAACATATTCTAAAAAAATCCCGACCAATAACCACCCTCTGGACAACCCCTTTACAATTCCTCCATGCCCGCGACGGCCACACCCGAAGTCCTGCCCAACATCAAACAGGACCAGCACACCGATTCCAGTGCCGATCTGGATCCGGGCTACCTCGTCATTTGCTGGAACGACCCGGTGAACCTGATGGTTTATGTGACGCATGTATTCCAGACCGTCTTTGGTTGGAACCGTAAGAAGGCGGAGAAGAAAATGATGGAGGTTCACAACCTCGGTAAAAGCCTGCTGGTGCGCGAGAGTTTGGAGAAGGCGGAGTTTTACGTGCACCAGCTCCAGAAATACAACCTGCACGCGACCATGGAGCGCGATGCGAAATGAAACTCATCCGGGTAGACCATGAGCAATTTCAGTTTGAACTGAGCCGGAGTGAACGACTCCGGCTGGTTCACATCCTGAAACTGTATCCGCTCGTGCCGGAAGCCCATCACCGGTTGAGCAGGGGACGGAAGATTCCCAATCGGGAAGAAAACCAGCAGTTGCTGGAAGAGGCGCTAAAACATCAGCGCGAGGAGAATCGCAAGACACTTGATTCCATGCTGAATGAACCCAAGCGCTTCGTGAAATGCCCTGCCGGTTATCGGGTCGGGTTCAGCCGGGGCGAAATGGAATGGCTGTTGCAGGTGCTCAACGATGTGCGGGTGGGGAGCTGGATTGCGCTGGGATCGCCGTCGCAGCAGGAGGAAGCCATCAAGGGACTGAACGAGCAGAATGCACCGCATTTACTGGCCATGGAACTGGCTGGTTATTTTGAGAGCTATTTTTTGGATGCCATCAGCGGCGAGTTGAAACCCAACGAGGAACCGTCCCTCCCGGTGATGTTAGGTGAAGCCATCGAGTTTCCCGACCCTGAATTGGCCGATGCCGACGGCATGGTGGCCGTGGGCGGTGATCTTTCAGTGGAGCGATTGCTGGCAGCTTACCGGCAGGGCATCTTCCCGTGGACGGTGAATCCCATCACCTGGTGGTCGCCGGATCCGCGTGGCATCATCGAACTGGACGATTTTCATGTCTCGGAAAGCCTGGCCAAAGTCATCCGCAAGAAACCCTTCGAGGTCACGATCGACAAAGCTTTCCAACAGGTGATGCAGGCGTGCGCCACGCCCGAACCCAAACGGCGCAGCACCTGGATTACACCGGAATTTATCGATGCCTACACCGAGCTACACAAACGGGGTCATGCCCACAGCGTGGAAAGCTGGCAGGACGGAAAACTTGTGGGCGGTGTATATGGAGTTGCCATCGGCGGCCTGTTCGCCGGTGAATCCATGTTCCACCTCGTGGACAATGCTTCCAAGGTTGCGCTTTACCATCTGGTTCAGCATCTGCAGGAACGCAAGTTTATGCTATTCGACATCCAGATGGTGACCGCCGCCACCGAACCGCTGGGGGCTAAAGCGATTTCGCGAGGCGAGTATTTGCAGCGGTTGGCGGTTGCGGTTGAACGGGAGTGTTTATTCTGAAACATCAAACATAGTTTTCCTTCGCTGCGTCATCCAATTCGATGCGCTGCTGGGCGAGCGAGAGGATTAGGTCGCGATCCCAATAGGCGGGCGCGGTGAGGGGTTCATTGAATTTTGTTCTCCTCCAGATACTTTTCAGTAGCCTCGTTGTTGCGCGGCCGCTGTCCGTTGATCGGATAAACGACCCCGTTCGCTTCATCCAGAGCGATATAGTGAGCCCAAGCTTTATCGATCAGCTCTGGTTCCCGAATGAGCCGCGTCCGCCAGTTCGGAGTTCCCGGTGCCGGTTGATATTCCTGAATCAATTGTGCACAACTCTTTCCGATTAGTGCCAGGACAAAAGACTTCAGCAAACTCCGCGACGAATGCCATGGCTCTGTGAAGCTTCGAAACTCCCGATCATCGCAAATCAGGCGGTATTTCGGCAGCTCCAACATGTAGAAATAGGAGGGCTCATGTTTGTAGAAGTTTCCAGTCTCGATCGTGAAGAAGGCCCGGCGAATCTCCGAAGTGATACCCCTGCCAAACTCATTCTCGATCACCGTTGCCACCTTCCCCAGCAGCTCGAAGTCGAAGCTCTCCGCATTCGCGTCTTCGTTGATGCAATCCAATGCAAACGAGATCCGGCCCAGCAGGAAATTCGTATCTTCAAGCCGGTGCAGAAGCGTTTTCCCCCCCGGATGTTTAACGAGCAATCGAGCTTTGCGTTGCTCTTCTTCCACTTGATTGCTCGCGAAACCAGACTTCATCGGATCCTTCGCGAGGAAGTCATAGATCGACTCCAATCCTGTCGCCAGCTCGTCCAGTAGGCGGATTCCGCCAATGAAGCTCTCCGGGCTCTCGACATCCGTATTCGCAAAAACATTGCGCACTACCCGCCGCCAATCGTTCATCTTATCCTCGGGGATCTGCGCCCCAGCCTCGTGCAGCTTCATCTGTGCATACAGGATCAGCCGTGGCTTGTATTGCGGTCCTTGTCCCAGGATCACCTCCTCCATAATCGATTTGCCCGCCGACTTCGCCTCGTCGGCAAATTCCCAGTGCCCGCGCTCCTCACCCGGAACCGCCTTCGGTTTCTCGCAGAGTCGCACCAGTCGCGCCCGCAGTTCCTCGTAGTAGGGTTGCGCGAAATCCTTGGCCTCCATCTGCTCTGGATCGTTCAGCAGATCCTGCACGGCATCCGCAATCCCTTTTGCCGGCGAGTCGCCTCTGGCTATCGAGCAGACGAGCGAATGCACGAAGAAGGAAAGGAACGCTCCGTCGATTTTTTTCAGCCCGGACTCCTCGGCCGGACAAAACCGCCAGAAAAAATCCGTCCAGCGGGTATCAACCCGGATCGCGAATTGTTCTTCAAGGGCCATGTCGTGCTCCCACTTATGCACGTTGACCCGCTCGCCCAGCATGGCTTTGAAGCATTCGAATGTCGTCAGCGGTTTCCCGCGCGCGTTCATCTTGATGTAGAGATCATCGGACAGACCAAATTTCTCCAGCTCCACCAGTAAAAACCTCACGGGCGAGGGCTCGGCGCTTATAAGGCGTTCCCATAAATCGACCGGCCAATTTTGGTCGGCGATCTTATCCAGAACAGCCAACATGCCTGCTACGGTCGGATCGAACTCCCACGCGCCCACAAACCACGCATAGTCGCGGATTCGTTGGCTAAGCCGATCCTCCGTCGCCCCACCCTTCACCACCACGGCCTCGTTCACTAGCTTCTTGCAGAATTCGCGGGAGCTTACGCGCGTGTCATAAGAGAATCGTTCAAGAATGGGGGCGTAGGCATCCACGGCTTGGCCGCTCGCCCGTGCGGCATACCAGTGGAGGAGAAAGAGCGTGGTGAGGCGTTGCTGTCCATCCAGGGGGCGGAAAACACCGTTTTGCACATCCCCATAAATGAAATCCAGTTCGACCGGCACACCTTGGACTGCTCCTTGCAGCGCACTCACGAAGCTATCGATTACCTTGGCTTTGCCCGTTCGCCCTTGGGCATAGTCTCTTTGGATGACGGGGATCTGAACAGGATGCCGTTGCAGCAGATTCCAGAATGATAGTCGTTCGTAGTTCGAGGAGGGCGTGCTCATTGGGTTGCTCCGTTCAGGAATGGCTCCAAGGTGGTTTGAATGGCTGAAAGATACGCGTCGCGATCCGCCTCGGACCAAAAGGTAAACTCCTTAACTGATTGAGAGTAATACTTTAGGAACGCGTTTTTGGTCGCCGCAGGAATAAACGTTCCTTGGCGTTCGCGATCAATGATCGTCGCCCGTTTTACAGGGAACACTGCGTTTCCGTAGCCCCGGTTGGTGCCACTGTCGAGCAAGGCCAGATTACTCAGATCATTGATGCTTTCGGGCACCCCACTTTCAGAGAAGCTCTCCAGCACCCGTTTATAAAGAGCATCGAATTCACTTTCGACCATCGTGGGCTTACCCAGATACGTCGCCACATCGTCCCTTAACGGCTTAAAATTGTCGCCGTGTAAGTAGCTGGCGGAATCTTTCAGCCAATCCCGCCTATGAGTTTCCGTTTCCGGTGGTTTTTCCGACACGGAGTGGATATGCTCCACGTCCCAATTTTGGCTTTTAACCCGATTGAACGGGAAACGAAAATGGCGCTCCTGACTCGCCATACTCGTCAGAACATTATGCAGCAATAAAACCGTTTTAACGGCACCTTGGCCGTAGACCAATTGGTCTAGAGGCTCGTTCGGAAGGGTCTTTTGAATCCGCGTCCTCAGTTTCGCTTTGAAGTCGGATTTTCGCAGTCCTTTGGCTTCCACCCAGAGCAATTTCAAAGGGGTGCGGTTGGCGATCAGGTAGCCGATTAGATGGTAAAGTTCCCAGTCTTGATACCAGTCTTGCAGTTGCTGAAAGCAGGCTTTCACCTGGCCCCACTTCTCCAACACTGAGCGCACATCCGCATTGCTAGGGAAATGTCGGGCATACTCACGGAAGAGCTCATAGCTGTCTTTATCCTCTTTACCAGTAATCAGCCGGAAAATGAGGTCGATGCGCGTCTCGGCTGGATCCTCCTTATCGGTTAAAAAATACCAGAACTTGTCGTCGTGCAGGGCAGCTTCGATGCGATCCCATTCGGCGGAGATCTCCATTTTTTGAAGGCGCGCAAAGTGCGGGTCTTTCGTGGTGCCACCGGGCATGGTGAAGTTGGAGCTTTTCAGAAACAAGCCCCGGATGAGTTCGGCGTTGGTCAGGGGGATTTTGCCGCGATTGATGCGGGTAAAGATTCGCACTCCACCGGTGTCGGACGGCTCATACCAAAGCACCCGAACCTTGTGCCGAAACGCACTGATAAACCCGTCTTGATTCAGCCGTGGTCCAAGGTCCCTGACCCACTGAGCAATGGCCTGATAGGCCTTTGAGATGTGGGCGAAATCGATATTCGCATCGTTGAAGTCCACCGATCCGTCGTCTTTCACGGAAAGCTGCTTTAGGAACTCCAGGGTCCTTTCTCTGGATTCGTAGTGGAGAGTGAAAACAGGGTCCTTACCGCGGCCACGCCACATCTCGTTAATATAGTGGGTGATCAGATAAATCGTAGTCAGGCGTTGTTGACCGTCGATGACCTCCCATTCCCCGGAGTCCTCTAGCCAGCGCACTACTAAGGGCTGAAGGCAGTAAAACTCATCCGAATCGCCCGAAACCCGGACGGAAAACTGCAGGATATCATCCAGCAGGTTCCGCACCTCTTCCGGAGTCCAGCGATAGCCTCGCTGATAGGCCGGCACGAAGAACTTGTGTTCGCTTAAGGTCGCTACGGTTGGCGTTGGCTCTATGGTGAGTTTTTCCATGGTGGGTTTCATTCGTCCTCCTTGGCGGCCAACCCGGCGATGGGGGCGAGGGCTTCGCCGAGTTTCAGATACTCAATATCCCACGCGGCGATTTGCTTGCTTGATAGATTAATTGCGTTCGGAAAATTCTTATTGACGCCATTTATGTTCATGACTTGAAATGAGTTTTGGCCACTTTGGCACCACTCGCTTCCTCGGCAAGCTTTATTTCTGTTCCCATGTCAATTAGGCAGCCACATTGTGATTATCCTTATTCGTGAACCAATCGCAAACAGTCGGATGCGTTCGTGCGCGTCAGGATCGCGTTGAACGAATAACTCAACGTGCCGCCGATGGCGGAATGGCTGACCAGCACCAGCGCATCGTCATAACCGTCGTGATCAAAATCCCCGTAGGCCATGACCGTGAGGCCGACGATAAAACCATCCACCGCCAAGTGAACGCACTCTGGCGGCCGTTTGATGATCTTGGTGTCGGGGTAAAATTCCAGCCAGGACTGGCCGGCTTTGACCGCCGCCGAAGCGGACGCGACCTCTTCGCCGCTGATTTGCGGCCCCAAATCCAGCGGCAGTAGTGGCAACAGATTCCGATTCATCGGCAGCGGTCGGACAAAACTGTGACGGGCCGGAATGGCGTGCTCCCAAAAGGGAATGACGCCCCGTTCCAAATGAAACCAGCCCGCCATGCCCAAATCACAATTTGCCGCCGGCGCATAGCCGGCCTTGGACAATCGCTGGAATTCCCGCCAGGTGACGACGTTGGTCGTATTGGCAACCCCTTCCTTGGACATGGTGATTCCGCCCTCAAGTTGCTTGATGGGTTCGTCTTTGAGTTGTTCAAGCGTGAGGTTGGTTGGCCAATTCACCGCCGCCGTGTGGCAGACCGGAAACTCCCCATTCGAATTCCTATGGGGAGCCACAACGCAGCCGGCCAGAATTAAAGAGACCACCAGCGCGACTGCCGTGGGGAGTTTGATATGCATTCTTTTCATTTTGATATTTTAGTCACGGTTGCTCGCGGTCAGACCATTTTGAAACATTTCGTCGTCAGGCCCACCTTTTGCAAAAGTTCGTGTGGCGTGGTGGCGTTCATCTGCTTCATCATCGCCAGCAGGACGCGTCCAGCGGCTTCGGCATCGGCTTGACCTGATCGCGATTATCCGTGCCACGCGTCATCAGGGCACCATCGGAATCTTCCAGAACCACGACAAACTTTTTGTCGGAATAGCATTGCCGCTGATCAGTCCAAAACCCGATAAAGTCAGGCTTTGAAAGAATGCCCATGAACGCGGTCGGGATAAAATAGAAACGATGTGTTTCTTTGAGTTCACCCATGAGGTGACGAAGATAGAATGTTTTGCCCGTGCCCGGTTTCCCCTCAAAAATTGTTAAGCCATTGGTTTTGGCATGAAGTTTCTTAACATAACCCTGATGCCATTCACCGCTGCCACTGCCGTAGTGAAGGCTGAGCGATTCCGGCTTGAGGATCGTTTCAGGAGATAATGTGACCTCTCTAGTTCTGATACCATCTCCGTCAAACTGGATTAGATAAAAAACCCCTCCGGCCGTCGTGGGTTTCGGTTTGTGGTATTTCTTGCTAAACACATTTACCAACCGCTCTGCCTCATCGGTCGTGGCGGCAAACCCTACAATCCGATTTATATCGGCGTAAACGAAGGCGGTGGGTCCAAACCGAAAGGTTAGGTCGTCCCATTCCTTCTTGGGTTCTTTCGCATCTTTGGTGGGAAGTTTACGGATTGAGCGAAATAGAGCATCGGCATGATCCACAGCCATCTGCTCCAAATTCCATGAACCATATAGCCGGCAGGTATGCAATCGCCCACCGCCAAATGCAACTAGGACCGGAACGTGTGGGTTTCGCGTTCCCTCAACGAAGGCCTCTGCGGTGGAGAGGTTGCAAGTCATGCTCACGGGGGCATTGGGGTTCACCTCTTCTGGGATTGCTGGTTTGGACGCAGGCGCAGGTTGTGTGGTCGTTGTCTTCAGAGGCTCAGGCGTTTGCAACATAAGATGATTTTTGTCACAGCATGCATCCGTCTCAACGTCCATACAAAGGAAGTGAATGTCCCCAAACCCTGTCCCGAAAGAAGAGTTTTACTTCGTTTTCGCTACCGAAGGCTTGTTCTTGAATTTGGCCCGGAGCCGACAGTTGAGTTTGGCCAAAACAAAATCCTGATAATCCACGAAGCCATACCGGACTAAACGATTAAGACAGGGAATGTCCCCAGAGGCTTCCCTGTTTTCATTTAGTATTCCGTCGCATCATGGCGGTGAATGAAACATATTTTGACAAACCTCTTGCTGCTGCCCTGTCGGCTGGTTTGGGATGCCTTGTTAATTTTGGCTACGGTTCTGATTGGCATTCTCTGCATTTGGGCGGCCATTTCCTTTTTTGGCTTTTTGATTTTTCTGGTTGTCATTATCAGCGAACCCGTGGCTCTGTTGCTCCCATTCCTGCCGCTGATGTTTTTGAAGCATCCGTGGCCGCAGCCAGCATCGTCCGCCCCTAAAGAAGAATCCAATGAATCATCCGGAGGCAAATTGGTTCCCGCCGTTTTGTTATGAAGGAATTAAAAATTGAGCAGGCGGACGGAGCCGGTTGGCGGGTGTGGTTCAACAGTGGCGATCAGCCGGTTTTGGTGGGCAGGCAGCATTGGGTGGGCGTGGATTTTGACGGAACACTGGCGCGCAATGACAACATCGGCCACAGCGAGCCGCCGTATCCGCTCGGCGAACCGATTCCCGAAATGATGGCGAAGGTGAAAATGCTGCTGACCGCCGGCATCACGGTAAAAATCTTTACGGCCAGGGCGTGTGAACCGCAATACAATCCCATCATTCAAGATTGGACGGAGCGGAACGGCTTGGGCAGACTCGAAGTCACCAACCGGAAAGATTTTAACCTGATCCGGTTTTACGATGACCGGGCAATACCGATTATGAAAATAATATCTAAAGAAAAGCGCAAGACCTCGCACCCGCCAAACAGAAAGACTGACTTTGTGAAACGGGTAAAAACACATTTGGCAGCATATAAAATCAAAACCCTTAATGTTTCCAATAATGGGGTATGGAAAAAAAACAAGCAGCCTTATCCGCATATACTACCAGCAGAGCAAAACGAGTTAAACATTCTCGAGACAATTTCATCTCCGTTTTGGAAGTCTTTTGACAAATCCGGCGTAGAGTTGCATTCCGATTTTCACCACCTGAACTCATCGCAAGCAATGTGTTTCAACCTGTTTTTTCCGTTCATGGGGAAAAAAGAGGTGCTGGCAAATATTCTATTAAATGAGGCAGGAGTTTCGGGCGTAGTTCAAAAAGTAAGAGAAGCAAAGTTTGAGCACATTGTTGATTCGGAAGAAAACACCAACTTTGATTTTTTCATGCATTTGGAACCAGATCGGCAATTATTTTTTGAATGCAAATACACTGAGTCAGGATTCGGCAAAGCCGAATCTGACGCGCGCCACATAAAAAAACGCAAAGATGTTTACATTAAAAAAGGATACCTTGCTGGAAAAGTTTCCGATGAAATTATTAACGGTGACGAGTTTTTTTCAAATTACCAACTGCTTCGCAATTTAAGTTACCTGAGAGAAAAGCATCAAGACTTGTTGTTCGTAATTTATCCGAGAGCTCATGCTGGCCTTAATCCTCAATGGGACAAATTCGTCAACTTGCTTTTACCCAAAATGCGCAGTCGCGTGCACCGTATTTATTTAGAGGACTTGGTTTGCGTTTTTGAGAAATCAGCAGATCAGAGTGAACACTGGCGTCAATTTTGCGAAAAATATCTACCTAATTAGCTTTGTGTTCCAAGACAAAATCGAAAGGGTAATTGATGGGAAGCTGGTGCGCAGCAGCCGGCCTGGCTGGTGGGATGGTCGGGCAGTATCCGTGGTCGTGCCGGAATGGATTGGGCGGATACGGCAAATGGGCGTCCGCTCCATCGTCTGCCTCCTGACCCAAGCGGAATTGAAAAAGTATTACCGCCGCGACGGCGTGGATTTATTGCAACGCTACGCCGATGCCGGATTTGTCGTTGCCCAGGTTCCGGTTGGTGACGATAAAATACCGCCGATGTCCCCACGCGATTTGCAACGACTGGCCAAAGCGGTGAAAAATTTACCGATACCAATCCTCGTCCATTGCAGTGCGGGTGTGGATCGAACCGGCTGCGCGGTGGAACTGCTCAAAACCATTTTGCCGCCTCCAGCTCACTGAAGTTTTCCCGCGTTGGCAAAGGATTCCACCTTGCCCAGAACAATCCGGATGGAGGCCTTGGTCTGTGGCGTCAGTTGGCGGTCAACCAACTCGTCGGTCTGGAGTTGCCAAATCAGTTTGTAGTTCAATTCGCTGAATCGCAGTTCAACCTGACTCTGACCGTCGAATTTGAACAGCCGCCCGATTTTTGCCAATTCTTCGTTCACCCGCATTTTTTCGCCGGCTGGAAGGGACTCTATTTTTGAGCGCTCCAGCAGTGGCAGCGCAAGGGCTTTATTGGCGTCATCGAAAATCATCGCCGGGAATTCATCCAGGATCTGCGATGGTGAACCGCCCAGCATGGCTTGTCCGGCGGTGGCGGAATAAACCAAATATGCCTTAATGGCCGGATATTTTTGCCTAATCAGTTTGAAGTGTAGGCTGGCGGCATTCGCTGCCATTTGCAGTTGTTCGTAGGTCAGCATGGAGGAGAGCATCCATGCAGTTCACCTTCGGTTCAAAGGAACGGAATGTCCCCACTGGCTGTCCCGAAAGAAATAATTTACTTAGCTTTCGCTGCCACCCGCTTGTTCTTAAATTTTGCCCGGAGTCGGCTAATGCGTTTGGGGCTGGTGCGAGGGTCCCAGCCCAATCCAGCGCAGAGAAATTCGTGTTTCTGTTCCCCCTTCAAGCCTAGCTGAAGTGCTTCTTTGTCGAGTTGGCGAAGTTTTTCAGCATCTTTAACCTGTTGCGCCAAACCTTCAGCCAATGCGCTGCCTTGCCGCCCTGTAACGCGGACACGGTGGAGATTCGCAATTTCATCCCAGCGAATATCACGCTTCGGATCAAAGCTCCAATAAGCCGGGATGTGAATCATCGTTCCGTAAGGTGTGAGGTTGACCGAGAGCTTGAGCAGTAGCGGTTCATCGTTCTGCATTCCAAACAAGTTCCAGCGAAGGCAGAAAGCATCAAACGCAGCTTGAAAAACCTCTTTCTGACTACTCATTTTGACAGAAAAAGAGGTTCTCAAATTACGCTCGACATTCATCGTTCGGCGAATCAGGCCTTTGTGGTCGCAGAAGGCTTTGACATCGAATTCAGATTTGATCCGAGCCCATTGCCGGCGAAGCTCGGGATCAGTTTGGACGGGGATTTCATTCTGAGAATACTTGGCTTGGGTATTGACCAGGTTTTCGTAGGTGCCGGTCTGAACATGAAGTTCGTGATCAGCTACCGCAGCGCAGATTTTTTCATCGGGCGGTTCGGGCAGCATGTCGATGAGAAGCCGTTGTTTGGAATTCAAGGACTTTCCCTTTTCCAGAACGGTCAGACAGCCTTCGAATGCATCCTGAACATTGAATGGCCAAAGCGAATAGGGGACGAACATCCAGTCGTAAAGCCCCTTTAATTGTTGAACCCCCTCAGCCTTTAACTTCGGCAGTAGAGCGTGATAGCGATGGACTGCCGCTTCAGCCCATTCAGCCCGGTGAAATGCCTGGGCTTGGAGCTTTTTCAGGTCGAGATCAAGGGCGGTGGTCATGGCTGTGTTGCGGAGCCGAGAATACCGAAATCATGAAGCAACACCAAGCGTTGAGAAAATGTTCCGGGGCTGGCTAGTCCGCATTTTGATAGTTATAAACGATGCTTTGACCGAAATGTAGCCGATTTGGTATGACAACGGCTGACATAGCCAAATGCAGGGCCGTTGTTTTACGTGTCTTATTTGGCTTTAATCGGGAGGTTTATTGTGGACATTTTTTCGTTTCAACGCCGCCTCGGTTTCGGCCACGGATGGATTTAATTGCATGGCCTTGGCAACCAGTTCATGGAGGTTGCGCATGGAGTCCTCCAGCTGGCGGATGCGTTCTTTATCAATCCGGTTGGCCTGTTCCATTTTCACATAGTCATCCTTGAGTGCGCCCAGCTCGGTCTGGGTGAATTTCTCATCAAGGTGTTTGGATTCCATGCCGGCGCGGGAGATGTAAACGTCAGGCATATTGCTGCTGAAACGCCAGCCATAGCGATAGCACAGCTCCTGCCGGTTTAATTTAGTGGCATAATAGGTCGCCGAGCTATGGCGAAACAGATGGTAACGCAGCGGCCGGTTGAGCACACGTTGGCCCAACCGCTGGAGATATTTCTTGGTCGCCGCATAATTGCCGGCAAAGACCGGGTCGGCGGGTTGAATGCCAGCCGCCATTCGCTCGGCCAGATAATCTTTGACCGCCTCCTGCGAAAGTTTCCAAAACAGGGCAATGGTTCGGCCCAGAGTTTTGGAATATTCCTGCTTGAACGCGATTTTCACGAAACTCTCTTTTTCCGTGGGCAGATAAATGTCCTCGAACCGGATGTTGTGAAATTCCTCGGCCCGCGCACCGCTATCAAACAGCACGGCAATCAAGAACCGCTGTTGGGAGTTGCGACACTTTTTATAGAGCCTTTCGACTTCCGTCTCCGATAGAAAGTCGGGAGTCGTGGGCCGATAACGGGTATCCAGCCAACCGGCCAAAGCTTCCGCCTTGGGTGATCCCAAGCGCCAGCGGAGGAATATTTTAAGCAACATTCTCATATCCACCTGGGTGCTGTGGGCATAAGGTTTTCCATTAAACCAATTGCAGATTTTTCCCGAACCTAGCGCCCGCTCAAAATTTTCGATGTCGCGCAATGTTAGGCGGACGGTGGGCTTATTGAATAATTCGAGTGGGGCGCGCAAGGCTTGAAGATATTTCAACTGCCGGGATGCGATCACTTTCTTACCTCGATTGACTTTGCCCAAGCTGAGGTCATCCAGAAAGCGTCGAATTTCTGACTGCACAGATGGCGGCACTTGCCATTGCGGCAGCTTTTGTAGAGCTGATTCGAGACTGCCGTGATCAATCCTAATTCGTTCGCGCATATAAAAACCAGGAACTCGGACTATTTAAGGCTTTCGGGAGGGGGACATAATTGTCTCCTGCTGGGAAAAGGACGGGGACAATTTTGTCCCCCTCCGCAGAATCATGAATCGGTTCACTCCGGCGGCGGTGTTTGGCGCAATTGCAGAATCAGCAGCACGGTCTGCAATACTTCGACCGGGAATTGTTCCAACTCTTTGACAATTTTTGGTCGCAGCGGTGGGCTTTGATTTTCGCGAGAGTTTTCCATACCAATCCGAGCCGCTTGAATCTTAAAAAGCTGTGGTGCGATCGGTTCGGAAGAGCAAAGCCAAGCGCATTAATGTATTGATGTCAGTATGACATTCAACGCGGACATTAAATGACATTAATGCTTTAACTAATTGCCTTTCAACGACTAGCCGCATGACATTAATTCAGGGCTTGGGTGGAACTAAATTGTGGGTTGATTGGCTTGCCAAGGCATGAATGGGGCAGGGGGATGAGGTAAATATTCCCACACATATAATGTGTATTTAATCATACTTCTTGCGGAGGAAAATCCGGTAAGGTCGGTGCGATTTATTTTTGGTGGCCGATTGGCGGTCGTAGAACACCGGCGGCGTTTCGTCCGTTCCCGCCGGCACGGTGTTGGCCAGATATCGCAGAGCGGTGGCCACCGCGTGACCACTGCGCTTGGTTAGCCGCATGAGCCGGGACAGGCTCAGCGGATATTGGTAGCACGGTCGGGTGCGATACAGTTCCCGGTAATAGAGCACAATCTTTTCATACACATGGTCAACCAGACGCTGCTGCTTCAGATCGAGTTCTTCGACCACGCCGGATTTAATCCACGCTCGCTTCTCAATCGTCGTCACCTCCGGCATTTGGCACACGGGGAAAACGCACGAGGCACGGATTGGTGCGGCCTTTGATTTTTACGATGCCTTCGCCCACACGCAGTTGGTCGAGGAAAGTTTCTTCGCTCTGATCCAGAAAGAGGGCGCGTCGGGCCGAACGGATATCCTCCTCATGTTGCAGTCCCAGTATGATGAGCGTATTGCTGTTGCCCATCAGGTAAACCGGGATCAGCGATGGGTGCTGGGTGATACTGACCAGACCTTCGCCGAACCCTCGGATTTCCCTGAACACGTTTTCCAGGCTGTTGGTGCTTTGATGCTCCGACTGACTTCGGGGAAACAGATTGTGGACTTCCTCCAAAAATGTCACGTGGCGCAACTGGTTGGTTTCACCCTGGCCGAGACGATACAGATGAATCCATCGTAGCAGCAAGTCGCTCAAGAAAACACGGAGCGGTTTGGGCAGTTCTTGGTCCAGTTCGATGATGACTGGTTTATCCAGCAGTTCTTCCAGCTTAACCGGATGTCGGGCGTTGAATGCGCCGGAGGCCGGTCCAAAGGTGAAGGTGCGGACAATTCTCAAACAGGAGTCCTGCCACAACATCCTTCTGCCCTTAAACTGCACGCGATCCAATTCCTCGGCCACGTCAAAAAAATTGGGATACTGTTCCATCTTCCCGTCGTAAAAACCAAATTCCTCGAACTTCTTGTCCAGTGCTTCAATTAGAACATCGGCGACGCCTGGTCCCGAGATGTGCGATTTTTCCAAGGCCTCGGCCACGGCGCTGATCCAAGTTTTGGGGTGCACGCCCGGCGGGCCGCGCAGGGGATTCCAATTGAATGGAAGATGACCTTTTCGACCCACCGAATAAACTTGGATGTTCTTTGCTTTTTCGACTGGCTGTGAACGCAGTGTGTGATAACTACGTTTCCAATCCACGACGAGGAAGGGAATATCCTGTTCCAACAGTCCCAGCAACATGAGCTGGGCGACATTGGTCTTGCCACCGCCGGTGATGGAATAAATGCCAATGTGCTTGATGAAATTCTCCCGGCGGAGATACAGTGGTTGCATGGGTTTGCGTCCGTAACAAATTTGTCCTAATAGAAATTCGCCGGCCGAAGCTTCGGGCGAGGGTGGGGGCAGTAAAATTGGGTCGCCTCCCACCGCTGCTCCGAAATATTGATTGGCCAATAGATTGATGAGCGATTCCGCCTCCAGCTTGGCAGCCGGTGTATCGGCGGTGGCATACGACAGCCAGAGCGCATTGGCGCGATTGCCCAGCATGGGCTTCAGTTTCTTACAAATCGTCTTCAGATCTTGATCCCGCATGGTTGAGAAAGATGGAACGCTGCTTGGCCTGTTCGTGGACCTCCCAGGTATCAAGAAAATCACGCATGACCATGACGACATCCCGCCAGCACAACACATCCTCGTTGCGCTGCTGCTCGGCCAGTTTCAAAACTGAATTTTGCAGTTGGGAAACGTCCTTCTGATCCCGCAGATGATAGCGGGCCAGCCGGGTGGAATGGTTGAACTGTTTTTGGATCTCTGATTGCTCCTGGTTGAGATGGTTCAGGTTTTGGTTCCAGATGGCAAAACGGGTTTGAATTTCCGCCGCCATGGTTTCCAGCTTGGTTCGGAGCACGCCGCTCTTCGAATGCAGCAAATTGTCCAGAGCCGTGCTTTCTTCCGCCGATTCTGGCGTTGGTAAATAGTGTGATTCCATGAAACGGAAAGGCTGACGGCCTTTTAATACATTTGCCATCGAAGCGTTCGGAGAAAATTGTCCGAACCGAATGACCACAAGGTTTATTAACCCCCAAGTGGTGACAAAAACGATGTCACTCACCGATAACAACAAAGCCTGGATCTTGCGCGGTCGCCAGCGTGCTGCCGTAGCGAGGGTGCTGCGCAAGCCGATGACCGGCGCGGAGATTTGTGCCGCCGCCAGAAAATTCAATCCCAAGATTCAACTGCGGGATGTCTGGTTTTTGTTGTTGCAGATGCAGCGTCGGGGACTGGTCATTTGTCTGAATCCTCACCAAGTCACCGGTCGTCTGTATTGCCTGACCGATGCTGGCCACGCGGCTGTAGCTTCGGCATTTTCCGTTTCACTGCCCGGCATTGCGGAAGACGTGGATTGGAAGAAATATTCTTTTGTCATCCGAGCCAAGGTTCGCCGGCTGGCGTTGACGACGCTGGCTATGCTCGAAGAGCACACAAGTTTGCCACAGACGGCGACGATGATTCGCAAACAGCTGCGGGATGAGCATGCCGTCGGATTCAGTCCCGTCCTCCGGGCCATCAATGATTTGAAGAAAATGAATTTGATTCATCAGGTCGGCGTTACCGAGGAACGCTGTTGCAAGTTGTATCGCGTCACGTCGGCGGGAAGAAAAATTCTTACCCAGCTCAGAGACTGATGCGAACCGATAAGTATTTATAGGGAGGTTGCCTGTCTCCGGTAAAATGACATCCGATATTTCTCAGCTCGTGGCGGCAATCTGCCCGGAAGTGTTTTGCGAACCCAGAGTGCGCGCCAAAATCAAAGCCATGCTTGGCCAGGCCATCGGCCTGAACGATCCGCTGGCCTATTTGAACGCCGCGAAGGTGGCGGAGCCCGTAGAACCGAATGCCATCGCCATCGAAAAACTGGAAGAGATTAATCCATTCAAACTGCCCGGCCAGCGCAGTCCTATCCAGCAGCATGTTTTAACCTTGGATGATCCCGACGAACCGTTTGAGGCTTTGTACTTCAATCTGCTTGAGGAATTAAAACAGCGTGATGGCTGGAAGGTTTCGATTCTGGTGGACACAGTTAATGGCTCGCCCGGCACCGGTTTCCATTCCGAGATGAGCCGTCAGATCATTCAGCAGCAACAACAGGCGTCGCAATTGTTGTCACGGATGCACATTCAGATCCGCACCCTGTTACAGCAATGGCAAAAATGGCGCGAACAAAAGGAGCGCCTACGAACGTATGAGGCGGCGCAGGGTGATGCCCCCGTGGAAAAGGATGCAGCCCTGTCAGCCTTGCAGATCCGCTGGCGCCGATTATCTGAAACGGACACGGACGCCCCGGAATACGTGGGCAAGGTCAAAAATTTTGACACCTGGCTAAAACTTTCCGAACAAACCTTGCGTCAACGATTGGCCATTGACCGGCAATTGCTGATGAATGAATTGCAATTCCTGAAACTACAATCTTTGTGGGTGAAACCCTACCTGCCGCAGATTCGCCGTGCCAATCTCAAGCACGATCCAGAGCTGGTGACGGCATTCAATACCGCCCTGTTTGAGCTGGTGTTGCTGGTCGAACTACCCGCGGAAATCGAAACCTTGGTGAAGCAGGGCGATCTGCCAAAGATGTTGCTGGGTAAAAAACATCGCCGTGCCCGTCCGGTGCTGGTGGTAGAGCTGAAACTGCGGGCCATCCCGGAGCGAACGAAGGCGGGCAGTCATGTCTTCCGGGGCAAGGCGGAATTCAAATTCACCAGCTTTGCGCTGAATGATGCCGAACTGGCCGTGCTGCAATGGGAGGTGGCGCGCAGCGAGTATGGTCAACTCTTTGGCCTGCTGGAACAATCCATCCCAGAATCCCTCGAAGGCTTGATGTCGGATCTGGATGAATTGCTGGATGAAACCCGCCCTCAACCCGTGAAGGCTAAAAAAGATTCAGAAGATACCAATCCATTCATTGCCCTGTTCTCGTGGTTCAAGCCTACGACAGACCAGGGTACATCAACGATCACAGAGCCGTTGCGACCGGATACGGAGGTGGAGAAAGTATTGCGTTCTTTTGCCTTGCTGGAGGCGCGCCGATTTTGTCGGGATATTTATCAGATCGAGAAACAGGGGTTAACTGCCGGACGAAATTAATGCTGACCAAAATCAGACACGTTTGCGCCAATGACGGTCGTGACGGGCGGCATGGATGACGGCGGCAACCACGATGGTTTTCTCCGTCGCCAGAACTTCGTAAACCACGCGGCAGGGAAAACGTTCCGGGTAACGCCAGCGGATGTTCTTGCGCGGATGCCGCCGGCACTGCTGCAGGGGGTTTTTCACCAGAATGTCAAACACCCGGATAATTTGTCAGTCGTGTGCATCGTTGCTTGAATTCCGAGGTCCGATCAGCCTCGCGTACGGTAATGCGAACGAATGCGGTCCAGTTGCGTTCGCTCTTGCCGGTCGCACGAACCTACGGCTATCCTCCAACATCGTCGTGACAACCGAATTTCTTAGCAATGATCAGATTGCTGGCAGCTGCGGAACCGCAACCCTAGGAGAGGAGGGCGGCGAACCAGTTTTCGTTGAAACTGTGTCCATTCCGAGTGCGGAGGTGAAGATTGCCGAGGCGTTTCAGCACGAATGCGAGGCTCTCAAAACATTGATTCATCCTCGCTTGCCGCGATTGCTGCGGCATGCGGTAAAGGGTCAACATTTCTCCATTGTTTTGCAACATTCGGAAGGAATCACTTTATTCGATTACATCAACTCCAACTTCAGCCGATTTCCGGAGCCGAAAAAGCGTCCGTCATTCGATTTTGAAGACCTGCTGCATATCGCCCGCCAAATCGCCGTGGCCGTGGCTTTCATGCATCTCCAGAGACCGTTCCCAATCATTCATAGGAACCTAAATCCGCTCAACATTCGTGTCATTAAACCCCATGACGAAATTCAACTCCTCGATTTTGGATTCCTGAGTTGTTTTAATCCGGAACGAATTGGCCGACAGCCCAAGAACTTAATTTCCATCAGTACGTTTAACGATCCTTGTTTGCTTAAAGACCTTTGGGCTGACACACGAGTGGACGTATACAGTTTCGGGATGGTGTTGCGATTCCTCCTTTCTGCGTTATCGCCCGAGGAGTCCGAAAATTTGCCGCGACCGGCTGACACAAATCCTGCCGATTCTCCCAACATCCTTCGTACGGTAAAGGAAATCGCGGATCAGTGCTGCTCGGCAAACCCTCAAGATAGACACAAAAACATGATCGTGGTTAGTGAGCTACTCAAACGCATAGGTACGATTGAAGCGCATGTTAAGGCTCAGTTGACCCAGTGTCCCTGTGGCTATGATAACCGGGTCAGCGCAAGATTTTGTGGAAACTGCGGACAGTCGATCCGCGTAATACCAAAAACCCACGTTCCGTCGATGTCAGAGTCACAATTTCTTTACGATGGGGAACCGGAGACCACCATCCTCACGAGTTATCGGGAAAATCGGATTTCCAGTCTTTCCCGTTATCGCATGATGCAATCGATCCATGAGATTGCATCTGATCCGGGTTTTGAAGAATTACTATCGCTTCCGAATCTTCCCGATGTTGCCAAAATGCAGCATCAAAAGGACGCCGTATTGCGAGCTCTTAAACAGATGCGCGGAAGGGCGCTGCTGGCCGACGAGGTTGGGCTTGGGAAAACAGTTGAGGCTGGCATTTTTTTGAAGGAGTTGCTGCTTCGGAAGCTGGTTGAAAAGGTCTTGATTGTGTGCCCCTCATCATTGTTGGCAGCACAGTGGCAGAGCGAGCTTTATGAAAAGTTTGGGGAAATCGCCCTGGTCTTTGGACACGATGTGGACTCAAGCTTGGCTTGGGAGTGTTCTAGCCTGATCGCAACTTACGATGTGCTTGCTCAACCATTCCATGCGGAAGAAGTACTGCGACAACGATACGACCTTGTTATTCTCGATGAGGCTCATTTCTTGAATGAGCAAGAGCACGCGGGCATCTTAGAGATCGTCAAGGCCCTTCAGAAAAAATATTTTCTGATGTTGTCTGCCACACCGATGCACCGTTCCCTAGAAGAACTATATAACATCGTAAGTCTGCTGCGGCCGGGACACTTTTCGGATCTGGATTCATTCAGGCGTGATTACATGGTGCCCGGCGACGAGATGCAGGCCAAAAACGAAAACACCATCACGCTTCGAAAACTGCTGCATCAAATCATGATTCGGAACCGCCGAAAAGATGTGGTTGATTACGTTTTCCCTAAACGTAAAGCGGTCCTTCGACAGTTGACGCTCTTGCCGGAGGCAAACCAATTTTATCAGGAATTCAGGAGCTTTCTGAAAACTGCGGTGGTTGATGTTACGAACATAACTGTATTGGACAGCATCGCTGATCTCGCCGAGCGTTTATGCAGCAGTCCTCACGCTTTTAGCAAGCAGGTCAACCAACTTCGCAGGAATCGAAAGGTTCGACAGGTTTTGGGTGAGGATTTTCTGTATCGAATGGATGATTATGCTGCTCGATGCCCCGATTCAATCGTACAACCAAAAATTCAAGCGGCAGTTGAATTTCTGACACAACACTCTGAAACTGGCCAACGGTCTCTTGCCTTCTCCCAATTCGATGAAACAGCACGATACTTTTACAGTCGCCTTCAAACCACAAATCTAAAGGCACTCTGTTTCCATTACGACCCTCAAAGCAGCTTGGCGGCAAGGCAGAATGCCATTCGCAAATTGGAGGAAACTCCGGGCGGAATTCTAATATGTCCCGGAGAAGCCAGTGAGGGCTTGAATCTTCAGGCTGCTAACTTGATGGTCAACCTCGACCTTCCATGGAATCCAATGAAACTGGAACAGAGAATTGGACGCATTCAGCGTATCGGAGGGAAACGAGACGTCTTAATCGTGAATCTTGTCCTGCGAGGAACCATTGAAGAGAAGATTTACGAGATTTGCGACAAACGAATCCAAATGTTTGAAGCAATCGTCGGCCACGTGGAGGAAATCCTTGGAAATCTTGAAGAAGACATTGAGGTCTTAATCCGTAACTTTTACCTTGATCGAGAGGTGCTCACGGATGAAGGCGAGGAACTCACAGCCGAGGAAAACCTAAGCCGTAATATTGACGAGGCGGAAAGCAAATCCTTGAAGCCTGCCGAAGAAAGTCTCAGTACTATCTATGGGCTGCCAAACTTCGATCCGGCTTTGGCCGAGGAGGAGGAAGAATGAGTTCGTTTCTTGCGCAAATCGGAGGATCATTATGATGGATACCCGGCAGTCCAGCCTTGAGAGACTGGTGGTTGATTATTGCCGATCTCGGAAAGACATCCAAATCCACCGGGCAGCCAAGGGGTCGTACGGTCTAAGATTGAACTCGGCTGAGGCGAAAAGTCAATTCGGCGGCAAAGATGAACTGATCTTGACCTTTAGTGTCGATGACGCGTTTCGACACCCAGAATGGGAGTTAATCAACGCGACGCATCCAATCCTAGATACCATCAGGAACGTTCTAACCAGCGAAGATGATGATCCGAGAATATCAGAAGCTTTTTTTCCACCTTTTCCCCTCAGTCCAGACGGGGACGCACGGCCACCTTACGTTGAAATTATTGGCCCAGTAACAAGATTTGATTTCACGACTGATTACCGGCCGCATTTCATCCTAGCCTACAAGGTTGTCTTTGAATCGGATGAGCGGCAGGACTATGTTCTTCAAGTCTGTTTTGACGCGCGCACCGGAGAAAGATGTGACCAAGCAATCACACATCTTGCACGCCTTCCCATCGTAGACGGCCGTCCTCCATCGATTCCAGATCGCGGCAATTTAGCTGACCTGGCTGAGGTGCTCAAACTGGGACGAACAACAATTGAAGCCCGCGTGCGACCAGAGATCGCATCGCTAACCAGTCAATACGCCGATCAACTCACCAAAGAGAAGGATCGCCTTAAGCAATACTATGAAAGTGAGCTTCAACAGATAAGCAAACGAGACGAAGCCGGACGGCAAAAACTTGGAGAGAACTTAAAAAAGGAAGTTGAAGATTTCGAAAGGAAATACACATGCCGCGCACGCGCATCCTTAGTTTCGGTTTTGCTACTCTGGACCCCTGTCCTCCACTATCACGTTCATGCGGTCTCAAAGAAATCCAATTTTATTGTAGACGGTTTTGCTTATGATGCCTGTGCAGACAAAATATTCTCAGACCGTTGCCCTAAATGTGAAAACGAGCTTCGGTTCTGTCTATGCTGTTCTGGAAAGCACGCTGCCTGTGGGGAATCATCCTGCACCCCAATGGCGACGTGTGGTGTATGCGGGGACACTTACTGTCCGGTTCACGGAAACGATTGCTCCCATTGCGATCAACCGACTTGTTCACAAGACCTGGAAGCATGCAGCTATGGGAAGCACCGGAAGACGGTAAAATTCTGTCCTCAATGCACCCACACTAGTTTTGAAGGCAAAATCATTTGTGCCGAGTGCAGCGAAGATTGTGATCTATGTCTTAGAACTTTCCCAGGCACGATGGTTTTCAGTTGCTCAGTTGGTGGTGAGCGATTTTGTTCCGGCCATGAACGAGCCCCTGATGGTGATCTCTGCTCAGAATGTCACAAACCGGTATGTAATCTTCACGGGAGAGAAACCAAGGAAGGCGTTTGGGCCTGCAATCAGCACACACACGCTGCAACTTGTTGCGGCGATGTGTTTGGTATGTCTCGCCTGATCACATGCATCGAGGATGAATCGGAACTCCTTTGTCCAGCACACCGCCTTTCCTGCGCGGTATGCTCTGGAGCTATTTGCCAACACCACGTTGTTCAAAGCTGGCAAGGAGAGTTCCTTTGCGGCAAAGACAAGGGTCAGTGCATTCAATGTGATCGTCACACCGATCTCCGCATTCACCGTCGGGACCACCTTCAAAGCTGCGTCGTCTGCCATGAAACCGTATGCGCAGAACATTCACAAGAGTGTGCGGTGTGCAAAAGCACGGTGTTTTGCAAGGAGCATCACAACTCTCAGGCAGCGTGCGAATCCTGCGGGCGCGCTTCTTGCGGGACGAACCATTGCAGCACCACCTCGTCGGTCTGCAAATTATGTGGCATGGCTTATTGTCGTCATTGCATGACGGCGGATGGGGCCTGCACAACATGTTCACATATAGAGCCGCTACACGATCTGAAGCAAGTGTTGCCAATTGTGGAAGCGGTCCCGGGATTGCCTAGCGAGGAACTAAAGAAGACCTCTCAAACCATGCTGAAATCCTCGAACGAGTGTTCCTTTGGATCGTCAGTGAATCGCACATACACGGTTTTTATGATCCGACATAAACCCAGTCCATGGCTTTTCTGGAGGAAACCGAAGCAAATGCGTATGGTGGTTAAACGCGATGGTCAGATTGTTTCCGCACGATTGGAGAAAACGATATAAAGCACGACTGAACGGAATATTGATAACCCTGCTATGAAGCTCAGCCTGCGAGACTTGTTTCTTTCGCCCGAGGCTCTGGACCCCGGAAATAATCCCTTGGTCCGGCTGGGTGCTTTGCACCATCTGCGGAGAATCAGTGACAAGGATCAGGTGCGCAGGCGATTGGAGGGAATTCTGAAGGAGCAGGACATCCAAGGACTCCCATCAACAAGTGTTGATGCGAGTATATTTGCTCTTCACGTAGCGGTTGCTCTCGCTCAGGAAGGCAGCAGTGAAGGCGTGGAGTGGTTGCTACGCTACCTAGAGGGGTCGCAGAAACACCAGAAACTGGCGTTTACGGCGTTGCGTAACTGCCGCCAGTTTCCTCTCGCCGTTCTACTCGGATGCGCAGTCGATAAGGCTAGCCTAGAGGCGTCTTATCAGTCGCTCGGCGATCTTGCTACCTTTTCGGAGGACCAAGCGTGGACTTTGGCAGAATCGAAGAATCGTTCTAAGGCGATTGCGATGCTTTCCACTTTGGAATCTGCACTCGATCAACTAAAGAAAGTTGCGAAGCTTGGAAGTCGCCTAGCGTTGGGCACCGTGATTACTGCGCCGTTTCGGAAACCAGCAATCGGGCTCCGTTATACAGGCTTTCTCATTGTTGAAGAGGAAAAGTCAACCTTGAGAGCCATCCCTTACACAATAGCTGATTTAATTAATCGAGAAGATGGAGCGGCAAGGGTAATAGCCTCGGATCTGGTGCATGAGCCTGGCAGGAGAGTAATTGTAGCCTACGAATCCACGGGCCAAGCGAAAGCGAAGGTGCTATACGTGCTGCCATTCGGCCCACCTCAAGATGCTCAAAAACTACTGGAACAGGCGGCGATGTCATGCGAAGGCATCACCGTCGGAGTGATTGTCCACAGGTGGGAAGCGCGGACTGGATGGATGTATCGTCTCGTCAGCGCTTCGGGACAGACCGAAGTGGGCCATGAACATAAAGGCCCCATGACGATCGGCACTTGCTCACTGCTGCACAAAACTTCGACTCGACCCTTTTTCACTCGATTCGCCATTTCCCCAATAGGAACTGGGAAAATATTAGCCTCCTTTGTCCAAAAAACCGATCTCGAACGCGCGACACTACTGAATTCGTGGGACAACGGACATAAATTGGCAGGTCAGACGGGAAGGATAATTATTTCCCGAGACGCTCCGCCCCAAGATCTTGTCGTTTTTCTGGAAACTAAATTGATCAAAGATGCTGAACAAACTTTTCTTGTTAGATTGCCTTCCATTGCTTGGCTTCCAGAACACCGCAGTGCAGTACTCCAGAATTTCTTTGTAAATAGCCAAAATCATTACGCGGTCGTAATCGCTCTATTGCAAATATCCAAAGGCATTACGAGTGCCTTAATAGTACATCCTCAATCAGGAACTAGACAGCTTCGACGATTAATCTCAGGAGTCGGAGTGGGTACCCTTGTTTTCTGGGAACTTAAGGATGCGGAAGACATTTATACTACTTTCCTAACTGATCAATTAGTTCACGCGCAATGTCATCTGTGCCTCGATACAGGGTTGCGAGTATGTGCGATTTGCAATGGTACGGACCGAATTCCCTGCACGAACTGCGATGGAACCGGACAGTCTCAGTGCTCGGAGTGTGCTGGAACTGGCATGCGGAGATCTGATTGTCGGGCTTGTAGAGGAACCGGGAATTGCGGGAACTGTAACGGAAATAAGGTGTTCAGCGTCAGTTGCAGAACTTGCGGCGGAACAGGTCATTATGCAGATACCGGCCGACAATGCATAAAATGTAAGGGGGCAGGCACCGTTTCCCTGGCTTGCAAAGTCTGCGGGGACGGCCCCCAGCCTCGAGGCATTTGTCCGAATTGCAAAGGAACGGGAGACTATCTTCAAGAATGCAGAAACTGCCGAAAAGGACGAAGGGGATGTGAAATCTGTCGCACAGGCGGGATAGTTGCATGCAACAGGTGTAGCGGCACGCTCATCGGTCGTTGTGATTGCGGAGGGGCAACGTCATTCTGTTTGCGTCCAGTTAGAAAGGAGGCTGAACATGGCCTGCGGTAGCGAATGTAATCAGGAGGTTGGGGAAGCGCTAATAGGGGCGGTGACCTCCTTCTGTCAGAATAACCAAGCGTACGCGGGTGATCCCGTCAACGTCGTGACGGGGGCATTTCTGCATTCAGAACAAGACATAGCAATCCCCAGTCAGAGACTGTTTATCGTTTTGGCGAGGCATTACAATAACCAACACCACCGTTCTCTGCCATCACTTCGGCTGCAACCATTTGGCCCCGGATGGAGTTGCAACCTCTTCGTTCGCCTGGAAAGGAATGAAGATGGGACATACACATTCTTTGATGATCGCAACGCCGAGGTGAATTTCACTCGCGGCTTGGATAAGTCCTCCTTTGTTCCTCCTTCCGGATCCCTGGGTCTCCGATTATGGCAACAGGCTGACGGTTCATATCATTTGCGGCAGTCGAATGGACTCACGATCGAATTCGACGCAACGGGCCGCGTGGTTGCACTACTTCAACCAGGTCCGAAGCGAGATAGCCGAATCGATTATGCCTACGATCCTCAGGGCCGATTGACATCTGTAGCCGGCGCAGGGGGGCGCGGCTTGGTGCTCTGTTACGGGGATTCTGATTTTCTCGTGCGCGAGATGCGGGATCATTCCGGTCGCATTTGGCGTTATACCTATAATGAACATCGTGAACTTGTTGGTGTATGTGATCCGGCAAACCGGGTGCGCACTTATCAATACGATCAATGGATAGGGAGCGTCGCCGAAAAACGTAAGGTTTCTGGTCAGAAGACGATTCGAGCCATGCGAAGTGTTTTTACTTTCCAATCAGCCACAGACAAGATGCTGTCGCCTGCGCTGATCACGAATTCTTACACTTCGGAAGGCCGAGTACATTTACAACTAGATTCCTTTGGTGGACAAACCCGATTCGAGTACAATCCATTTGCACGAACAACCGCCGTGACCGACCCAGCAGGGTATACAACACTCTATTGCTTTGATGAGTCGGGAAGCACAACCAAGCTTCGACGCCCCACAGGAGCGATTACTGAGTATGTATTTGACGACCGGCGGAACTTATTGGCCGAAATTCACCCACTTGGAAATACGACGGAGTACGTCGATTTCAAAGATTTAGGCAAGCTTGCCTCGGCCCAAGAGCTAGGAAGGCGAGCGATAGGCAACCGTGCTAATTACCTGCGTTTCGCTCCTGATGATATTATTCGTGGCTACGACGCCGATGGCAATCGACCTCTAATGAGAGATTCAATTGGCCAAACCACTCGCTTTGAATCGTTCACGGCATTCGGTCAGCCACAGCAGATAACTCTGCCTGATGGTGCCGTTATCCGAACTGAATACGAGACGCGCAGTGGCCTACCCCTTAAGCAAATCCGCCCATTGATTTCGGGAAGAGAGATACCTCTACGCGTAATTGAGACATGGGATTATGACGATTTTGGTAACTGTGTTCGGCATTGTTCTTGGGCTGAACCGGAAGACCAGAAAGGCCGCCGGATTACTCCCATTTGTGTCGAGGCATTCGAATATGATAGTGAAACGCAGCAACCTCTGATTTGTAGGAGATGGGCGGAAAACGATAGGGAAGGTTCATTGTTTGCCTCCGAAATTCGTTATTCATGGGATATGCTCGGTCGCGTTGTCGAAACAGTTTCTTTCCGACGCGAAAGCGCGGATGGAACTCCAATCGCAGCGATTAGGCGGTTTGGCTACGACATTGTAGATCGTCGGACATGGGAATCATTCCCTGATGGGACCGCACGCGTATGGGAGTTCGATATTGAAGGGAACGTAATAGAGGAATTTCAAGTCGGCGACGCGAGTTGCGAGTCTCTGCCAAAAGTGCCAATTGAACGCCGTTTGAGGCGTCGGCGATCCCTATACGATGCAGCGGGTCGGATAATTGAATCCATTGACCCAGCCGATTGCGTGACGATCTACAAATGGGATTCTTGTGGAAGATGCGCCTCAGTCCTCTCTGCGTCTGGCCAATTGCGCCAATTCAAATATGACCCTGACGGCCGGTTAGTCGCCGAAATCACGCCAAGCGGAAATGAGATTCGAATTGAATATGATGCTGCAGGTTGCCTCATCTCTCGAACTGATACCTTGGGGGCTGAGTTGTATATTCAGCGTGATGTGTTGGGTCGAGCCATCCGGGTTTCCAGCCGCAAGCAACCGAGTCAACCGGCAACGGAATATCGGTACGATATGCGCGGCAGAATCAATGAACAATCTTTCTCTGACGGAACGCAGGAGAATTTAACATACGACGAGTTTGATAATGTCATTTCCCGAACCCGGGGACGTAAAGGGCAGCCTCCGGACTCCATTGAGTTATTTGAATTTGACGGCATTGGCCGACTGGTCGCTGTAAAAGCCGGAGGCAAAGAGTCTCTCATTCTAAAATATCGATACGAATATTTCAACGACCGGCGGGAAGTGAGAGTCATCGATGCGTTAGGGAATATGACGCAGAGCCACTATGACAGCGAAGGTTCTCTCATTCGTCGCTTGGATGCTGAGGGAAGACTTCTGCAATTTGCGTATGATTTAGCTGGCCGATTGATTCGACGCTGGTCAGTCGACGGCTCTGTGGATTCGCGGTACTTCTACGACTGTGGCGATTTGCTTTTGCGGGCGACCGAACCAGACGTCGAATACGCATGGGATTATGATCAGGCCGGTCGTCTGATTAGACATCGGCAAAACGTGTCTGGCAGCGAATGCTCGGTACACTATGAGTACGACACAGTCGGCCGCATATCTGAAAAACGCCTCGATGATTTATGGTGGGTACGCTACGTATATGCGACCTCTCCACTTCCAAGTGAATTGATATTCCCAAATAACAGGGTGCGTCTCGATTACGATGCTGGCAATCGGTTGGTCAAAGAGCAATGGCCAGATGAAGGCCTAACGGAATATCAATATACCAAGAACGGGTCTCTGGCTGTCATGCGATCCCTCGACCAGGCGGGAAGCCTAAAATGGGAGCAGAAGTTTGAATTTGACGACCGCCAACGCCCTGTTCGTGAGTTCCGCTCCTCGGGTTCTAACGGCTCTCAGTTAATCAGCTATAGTCACGATACACTCAACCGACTAATCGACGTGAAGCACGGGGACGGAACGTTAATTGGCTCATGTTCGTTTTCCTACGACCAGCAAGAGAACCGCACTGCCGTTCACCGCGCGGGGTTTCCTTCCACCAGTTATCAGTATGATCTCGCGGATCGCATCACTGATGAATCCTCCGATGGGGCTCGGCGATCTTATGAGTATGACCGCTGTGGACTTTTGATCAGCGATGGTTCTCGCGCATTCCAATATGATGCAGCCCATAGACTCCGAGAATTAACTACGTCCCACGCCAAAGTTGAATTCCTCTATTCTGCTAACGGAGAGCTCGTTTCAAGCAAGGCAGGTAACTGCCTTGAACGCAGTTACTATGATGGACAACAAGAGATTGTTCGTCATCGTCCAACAGATCGGCAGGACATTTTCTGGAGTGTGAAACCCGAGTTTTTAATGGCGACACGATTCAACAAGTTGCCTGTTTCGCGGATCTTAACAAACGCGTGGGGGGCCATTTTGTCCTCGGGTTCTGGCGAACACTTGCGGGACTACGATCCGTTTGGTGCTGCCTCGGACTCAAATGGCGTTGGGATCGGGTTTGGCTTCAGCTCGAAGCGGCTCGAATCGAATTCGGGCCTTTACTTCAACCGCGCTCGCTTTTACGACCCTTTAACGGGGAGATTTGCTCAACCTGATCCTAAGGGTTTGGTAGATGGTCCTAATCTTTACCGCTATGGTCGGAACAATCCTATAGTTTTTGAAGACACGTCTGGATTTGAAGCCCGGCCCCTTTCCAAGGGGAGAATTGCAGAATTATTGTTGGGTTTGGAATTCACGAGTTTCCCTGGGCAAAAGGACGGCCGAACCAACATTGTCCAGCCGGGTTTTTGGGAGCCACGTCTTCACACAAAACATCTTGATGCGAAAGGGAATCTCTTGGGACGCAGTTTTGTTGTGAACCCTGGATGGTTTGAAGCACGGCCGCACATTAAGCACTTTGACGCAAACTGGAACGTCGTCGGTAGGACCTATATTAAGGAGCCTGGACTTTTCGAATCACGACCTCATGCGGAGCATTATGATGCAAAATGGAACCGACTCGGACGAAGTTACGTGGTCGGCCCTGGATGGCTTGAATCTCGGCCACATATTGAACGCTTTGATGCCAATTGGGAGTTGGAACGAAGTAGTTATGTAGTCGGTCCGGGATTGTTTGAGTCGCGATCTCATTTGGAGCATTACGACCCAAACTGGGGAAGGGTTGGACGCACTTACGTTCATGCTCCTGCGTGGTATGAGTCGAGACACCATTTCCACCATTATGCATGACAGGCAATACGCACCGTGGATAACCGAGAACGATAATAATGCCAGGCCGAGAATATAAACGAATTTGCAAGATACCCGGTTGTAATGCCGAGTTCATTGTGGCCGCTCCGTCAATTGAAGAGGATCGAGCGCTAGGGCTGTCCGAGCCTGAGTATTGCCCCAAACACCGCCTCCTTCAAGTTAGAGCCTATTCAAGAGTTGCGTGTCATCACATTGACCTAAAGATGACGCGTGCAGGCGAGGAACGCGTGCGTTCGGTGGAAGCAGAGAAGGGTATCGGAAACATGGTTTCCCAAGAACTCTTGAAGGCGACATTTGATCCTTGGTCCGAAGGAGAACAAGGGTTCGGCAATGGAGGAATCGGACGGTTCCGACGTCCCGTTCGAGTGTTCGTCGAGAACGACGCGTTCAAACCCATCAAAACAGCGGCCGACTTCAAAATCGCCGAAAAGAGCGGAGAGATTCTAGCTGCTCTGGAGAAGCATCAGGTGATAGTGCTTGTTGGTACGACCGGTTCGGGAAAATCCACTTACATCCCTTGGCTATTATTAACCGGAGGCAATCCGGGACAACTCTCCAGTTGGGCTAAACGGGGGCCAATCTGTGTGACCCAACCTCGGATTCAAGCTACTCGACAGGTCCCAAAATTCATTGCAAACCAACTAAATGGCACGTCGCTTGGCGTAGGTGCACAGATAGGTTTCTCACATTCTGGGGCGGATGAATATGACCGGAGGACTCGCTTAATTTTCAAGACCGATGGCAAGCTGATCAACGACATTGTATCCGGTGCGGTAGCTAATTACAGCATCATCATGATCGACGAGGCCCACGAACGGAGCGTCAACATTGACCTGATTCTGGGACTCCTAAAGGATCAATTATATCTTTACCCACACCTTCGCTTAATAATCGCTAGTGCTACCATTGACCACGAAACTTTTATTGGTTTCTATGGAGGTGAAAAGAAGGTCCCATTCCTTCTCTCCACCGGCGTTCAACATCCGATAGCAAAGCACTGGTGGGGCGATAATGAAGACGACTGGTGGAGAACAGTTAACAGAGGTCAGCTTCCAGTGCGACAGCAGCTCCCGCGCGTGATCGGCCAACTTGTTGAAAATATCTGCCGCAGGTTGGACGGCCTTTCTGGCAGTGAGAAGGCCGACCAAGATGGACACATTCTTGTGTTCCTCCCGGGATCTAAAGAGATTGACCAAACTGTATCGCTCATTAACGCCTTGCGCCTGCCTAACGTGATTGCACTTCCTCTTTACTCTCAAAGGCCCCTCGACGAACAGGAAGCCGCATTGAATCCACGGGCGGAAACACATCCAAAAATCTTCGGAAAACGTCGAGTGGTGGTTTCTACAAATGTGGCTGAGACATCACTGACCGTGGAGGGTATTAAGCACGTCATTGAAACTGGCTACATTAAAGAGTCGTACTGGAGCCCATTGAAACAAATACAAGAATTGCAAACCGTGCGACACAGCAAAGCCGGATGCCGCCAACGGTGGGGTCGAGCGGGACGAGTTTGTCCGGGGCACGCCTATATGCTTTACACGGAGCAGGAGTTCCTCGACTTCCCTGACAATAGCACCCCCGAAATCGCGCGCGCTTCGTTGGAACAAGTATTGTTAACGGCGAAGGCGGCTGGCGTTCGCACAAAGGGAAACGGACCAAATCTGGACTTTGACTGGATACCCCTGAAAAAGGAAGAAGACCGTGTTCGCTTTCAGCAAGAAATGGCGCGTGCCTATACGTCACTCCTTCAGCAGAAAGCGATCGATGCCGACGGCGACCTCAAGTCATTCGGTTTAGAGATGCGTGGCATGCCGGCTGACCTGCACGTAGCGCGGTTATGTATGGAAGCCGAACGACATGGGATGGGAGTGGAGGCCGCAACATTGCTTCCGTTTCTACGACTTCATTTTGGGTTACCGTCATTGCTGACTTGGAACCGAGATTGGGATGCATACCAAAAGATTAGCATCCGACAGAAACAACTCGAGCTAGTGCTCGGTTGCCTCGACGATCTCGACCTATTTGTAAAATTGTGGCTTCTGTGGGAGGGAAAAACGGCCAAGGAACGCGAAGAATGGGCATCGACAATCGGATTAGACATAAATAGTTTTGAGAAGAGTATTTGCGATGAACGGAAGAAGTTACTGGAGGCTACCAAGGATTGGCGAAAAGCCGAAGATCGGCCTCCATCCGTCGCCCGCCTCGATGCATTGCGTGCGCTGATTGCCTATTGCCTTCCAAATGAAATCTATATTCCGATTGAAAAAAAGAAAGTTGATCTCGAGGAGAAAGTCCGCAACAGGTTTGCTTCTCCAGACCTGCTTCAATGGCAAGCGTTTTGGGAAGAGGGCGGCCTATATCAGGAATATGATGACGATCTTTCATTCGAGGAATCATATACGGCCCAAACGGGAACTCGATCCGGTATCTACTGTCGGCTGGAAGGTGCATTCGGCGACCAAACTGAATCCGACCACATCGAAATCGTGCCAACATCGATTTGCTTCGGGCGGGATAACCTCGAGATGATGGTCGCATGTCAGCGACGGGCTAACTTCAACCACCCTGTGCGAACAAAAGTTGTTGGTATGAATAATGTGCGTGTAAATCCAGAGTGGCTGCCTGCAATTAGAGGGAGTTTGGTTGACCGTTGTTTCTTATACGCCGAGATTTCCCGTTGGCGCCAAACCGAAGTACACAATGCGATCAAGTTGCGTCTATTTCTGCCTGAATTGCTCCCAAAGGGTAGCCCTATTACGGTCGTGGTGACAGGAGAAGATCATGGGAATGGTGTTTCTGTGAACATTTCACTGATTCCTCGGACGCTTCCTTCGGTGTTTGGGAACGATTGTGCGGAACAGATGATTTGTGGGCGAATTCCAGCCAATCAACTCGCTCACTTTACACCGGAGCAAACCACCATTGGCTGTCGCCTGTCAGCTGACGTGATTGGGTATGAACCAGCAACAAAAGGTCAGATTTGTGTTGTCGTGGGGAAAACCACGAACATGGAGCGTGCATTCAAAAAATTCTGTAAGAATTTTCGACCCGCCAGACTCGTTGATGTCGAAATGTTGACCATACTTGAAGATCCGCTTGGACGAAACACGATGTTCTTAGTGCGCGAAGTCACTACAGGTTTGGAAATCCCAATGGCAGACACTGACTTTTGCGGTGAATCGGCACCCCGCGCCTTTTACGGGCGGAGATTCCAGATAGGGGAAAAATTTCAAGCGCGCGTGGAAACGATCGAGATGGGCCTTCAACAAGTGCGACTTTCCCGTGGGCGTCAACTCTTGGAAGAATATCTGGCATTTCTCAGACGGGATGACTCGCCCATTGCAAAGGTCGAAGTCAAACGCACCGATGCAGTGGGAGTGTATGTAGGCATCCCTGGCGGCAACAACAATACTTATATCGGCTTCGTTCGTCACGCACTTTGGCCGCCCGAGCTTACCAAGGAACCGGGACAGATCTACGAAGCTCGGATTAAGCCTTTCGAGCGACAGTTCGCAATGGAAGAAATCGTAAAACTCACTGCGAACGAAGAACCGTTGCCTCGCGAACTCGATTTAGGGATCAATTTTGACCTGTTGTTACCTCTGGCTTACGAGAGATTTGCTGAATCTTCAAACGTGGGGGATTTGCTTCCAGTCCATGTCGACAAATGTCTCGACAGTGGTGGACTACTTGTCTCTCTCAATGAGGAATTGAAGGGAATTATTTACGGCGAAGAGTTGGGATTGGACGATACCGGGAATTTGCGACGGGCTCGCAGCTATGCATCGGGCAAGGAAATCAAGGCTCGCATTATTTCCATGAACAGCCAGACAAAATCGGTAAGGCTCAGCCTGCTCCGCATACTGACACCACCTGTATCATTGAAAGTGGGAACATTAATTGATGTGTCTGTGCTACATGTTAAAGCAAATCACTGGGATGAAAACCTAGTAGACCTTACATGTTGCCTAAGCAATAAGTATGCTGTACGTGCTACAGTGCCCTTCACCAAAGAAACCTTTGGTCCCGGACAGATCATTCGGGTTACAATTCTCCATATAGATCGAATGAAAAATTTGATCAAAGCGACGTACGAGGATTCCACCGAACAAGAGACCCATCAATGATCTCGCAAAACACAACACGAAGACAAAAGAGTACGCCAGATTCTCTCGGACGGGGGAATCGTATTCCGTTAAACAAAAGAATAGACGCTCTGATTGCAAAGATGCGGAGTTGTGCTGCAAATAATAAACCGCTGAATTTCAGTGAGTCAGCTCATCGGGAGATCACCGAAGCATTGCGTATTGTCGCATACGATGACGACTCAGCTTCACGAGAACACATAGGCCAGCAAGTGAAAGTGGTATATGGGGATGGTTCCAAGGGATTGCCGATCAAAATCCGATGTCTTTCACCTTGCCAAGAGGAGCGAATCGACGAGAAGCGCTCGCTGCACGTCGGAACCTTGTCATTCAGACATCTTGACTATGACGGCCAAATTGATCTGTATCTTATCCGCGACCGCGAAACTCGAACTCTTTCCAACGGAGAAGTGGACAAATTAGCGTACGACAGAATGAAGGAGCTGGTTCAAGATTCTACCCTTAGAAAAAGCGGCTCACGTCTCGTCCTATTCCAAACCGGGCTGGAACCTTTGATTATTGGTGCCTACCGAGCAGTCATTGAAGAACTTATGATTCGTCGATCCCAACAGCTTCCCACGTTGGTGGTGCAGCCCGTGTTCTTTGCCGATGACCAAAGGACGGGAAACGGCAAGGCTTGGTCTTAGTTTATAACGCATGACCACAAGTAATCCCAATCCGTCAACGGAAGGTGATCGAATATACCTCCCTCCATTCGTGGTGCCCGATCCTTGCACCGTCTTCCGCGATGCGCTGCATTACAGTCCATGGACGGACGATGGCGGCAGCCTTCCTCAACGAGGCGATTGGTCAACCTATCGACTCGCATCGAAGGATATTATCCTTGGGGTGGTCACCCATCGGTTCAACTCCACGACACGATGCTTAGATGTTCGTTCTTACTTCTGTGGGGAACATCCACTTTTCGAGGAGCTGGAGGCAACTCGTGCTTTAATGGCGATGTTGTTGTGTCAGGCATACCAAACCGGGAGCACTTTGCAAATTCACTTTGAGCACGGCATCCCTTTCGATGTTCGCATGCTCATTGAGCGAAATATCGGTGAATCGGTGTCTGGACATTCAACTCTAATTGGCGAAGAATTGGCTGAACGCCTTTTTATCCGTATCAGTGGGTTGTCGCCCCAGATGCAAGCCCGGATTGCCGCCAACGGAGTCGGCGTTGGAACTGTCTGCTACCATGTGCTGCGGGGTACTTGGTCTTCGCGCCAGATCAAAGGACTTCTCGAACGCGGCGTTCCGCTAACTTGGTTATTCAGCAAGTGTCCTGATCCGATTGGAAGCCCAGCTCTGTATGGGCATCTTGTTCATCATCTTCGTGCGCTCTTGCTTGAGGATTATGCCCTGAAGCGCCTCGAAGACCGCCAATTTGGTGAGACGACCAGCAAGCACATATCTGAGACTGAAGGAGAATTGCATTCCTACTATGTCAGCGAACAACCTCTGCATTTCGTGACTACCGATGCCGTCGTCAGAATTGCAGCCAATCGAGAGTTTACAATTGTTCCGGTGTTACTTACGTCTGACGCTTCGCCAGCAAGCATACCCGAGCGCTGTGCCAAAGCTCTCTCAAAAGCTGAAGACCGGGAAGTGATTATAGTCATTCCACTGGATTGTTTTTATTCAGCCACCAGCGGACCTGATTCATGCGCTGAATTGCTTCGGCGCGCAGATGTCCACTGGGTGGTTGTAGGACAAACAATGACTCAGCTGTTGTCTGAGGTTGAACAAAAACTCGCCATCACATCCTCTCAGATGGACGATAACGAAGTGGATGCCTTGAATGTTGATAAGCACACAGATTAGCTCGTACCTGATTCCAAACGAGATTTGGATGTCAGGATATGCAGGCGTCCCAGCGCTCGACCTTCCGGCTCGTGATGCTCTCGACATTGAGCGACGTTGGCGAAAGGGTGTGGTCTTGCGAAATGAAGCTCGCCGATACACAATTTGCTGCGAAAGAATGCAGGCTATTACGCGTGAACTCGCTCTCACTTCGGCTCCGATCTCTGAACCTAACATTTGGCCTTCGTACGAGTGTGGAAGCCTTGGCCACGCCAGAGCGCTCGCCCACCTCGCTGTATCTGAGTATCTGCGCCGCTTTTATTCCTTGAAAAGACCTGGCCAAGAGAAACCTGAGAAGTTACGCGGTCGGCGCATCGAAGCGCTTTTCCATCCGCCAGGCAAAGGCGCGTTCGACTTCCTTTCACTCCTTACTTATATTAGAAGCGAGCCGAAGTTCTCGCAGATATTCACGGCGTCGGCCAAGGAAGTGAAGGTCGCCAGCATGAGCTTTGCGGTCAGCAGTCAGGAGTGCGAGACAGCATTTGAACGGCGCTACTCGCTCATTTCAAAATGTGTTCAGGATAACCTTGGTATTGTCGACGTCTTCGAGGTGGTCTGAGTGTCAACACCAACAGCGATTCACCAAGCTAGGAATCAAAAATGAGTCCGCTCTATCGCGGTGACCAGCGCTTTCTTCGTCAGCCGACGGGGCCCTTTCGCCCTTTCTGCCATCACCCTCGCATTGGCATTGCCAAGCATTGAGACCGCCGTGACCAACGCGCGGTTCGCTTCGGCGTCCGCTTGGACGCTGCCACGCTTGCGCTTTGGCCAAATCAGCGAAAAACTTCAGAAAGCTCGCTTGACATCCGCTGCCACAGACAGAAAATCTCTTCGAAATGGACAAGCCGCAAAAGTAAATTCCTGTCAGGTCCATGGCCATGAAGAAATTCATCAACGATCCCAAGAACCTGGCGAAGGAATTGCTTGATGGTTTTGCCATCGCGCACGGCGACCTCGTCACCGTGAAATCAGACAAGATCGTCTGCCGTTCTCAGCCCAAGCCGGCGAATAAGGTCGCGCTGGTCACGCTGGGCGGCGCAGGCCACGAACCGGCGCTGAGCGGTTTCGTTGGCGAAGGCATGTTGGATTACAGCGTCGTGGGCGACATCTTCGCCGCGCCCGGACCGCCGAGGGTCATTGAGGCTTTACGCCTAGCCAAGCGCGATGCAGGCATTCTCTTCGTCGTCCTCAACCATGCCGGCGACGTGCTGAGCGCCACCATGGCGATGGAAATGGCCGACCAGGAAGGTATCCGATACAAGCTCCTTCTCACGCACGAAGACATCGCCCCGGGCGCCAGCGCGCCAGCGGAAGACCGGCGTGGCCTGGTGGGCTGCATTCCCCTCTACAAGATCGCTGGAGCCGCCGCGGAAGCGGGCCGCAGCCTCGAAGAAGTCTACGCCCTGGCCCGGCGTTTCAACGACAACATGGCGACGCTGGCGGTGGCGATGAAAATCGCCACGCACCCTGCGAGCGGCCAGACCATCTTTGAATTGGCGGACGACGAAATGGAAATCGGCATGGGCCAGCGCGGCGAAGCCGGCACGGGGGCATCCAAGATACTCAGCGCCGACCAGACCGCCGAGCTGATGCTCTCCCGTCTCGTCGTCGCGGTGAAAGCCAAGGCCGGAGACCGCCTGATGCTGCTCCTCAACGGCCTCGGCGGCACCACCCTCATGGAGCTCTACATCGTGCTACGCGGCTGCAAGAAGTTCCTGGACGCTCAGGGCATCTCCCTCGCCGTGGCCCAGTGCGGCGAGTGGCTTACTTTCCAAGAAATGGCCGGCTTCCAGATGTTCGTTGCCAAGATGGATGACGAGTTGCTGCAATACTGGAAAGCCCCGTGCCACACTCCGGCGCTGACGATGAAGTGAGAAAGGTAACCAATGCCTGTGACCATCGGCTATTCAGATATCTGCCAGATGCTGCTCGCGGCCGCGGGCAGGATTCGCGCCCGCCACGAAATGCTCTCGCGCTTGGACAGCGCCGTGGGCGACGGTGACCACGGCATCAGCATGCTGCGCGCGATGGAAGCTGTAGAGAAGACTGTCAACGAAAACACCGTCATCGACCTCAAGGCTTTGTTCTCCTCGGTGGCCTGGGCCGTAATGTCTGTCGACGCCGGTTCCACCGGTCCATTGCTCGGCACCTTCTTCAAGGGGCTGAGCGAGGGCGCGACCGGCCGGAACGAGTTCGATGGCGTCGGGTTGGCGGCCCTGGTCGAAGCCGGCACCACGAAGCTGCAATTGCTAAGCCGCGCCCAGATTGGCGACAAGACCATGATGGACGCCTTCCTGCCCGCGCTGGCGGCGCTGAAAGGCGCCGATTCCGCACAGGGCATCAAGACCGCCTTGCAACAGGCCGCCGCCGCCGCCGCTGAAGGCGCTGAAGCCACCAAGACCATGCGGGCCAAATTCGGCCGGGCCCGTAACTTGGGGGAACGCTCCCTGGGCGCGGTGGATCCAGGTGCCATGTCGGTCGCCCTGCTCTTCGAGGGCTTCTGCGCGGCGCTGCCTGGCGCGGCGTGAAGCACTTCCCTTTCACAAACTATCAGGAAATACGCAGCATGAAATCATTCCGCATGTATCGGTTCTTTGATCAAGTCCCCCAACGTTGCTTGCCAGTGGCCGAAGAAGGAGTAAAATCGCAGAAAGTGGACACGCCGCAAAAGCAATTCTCTCTGAGCCACGAAGCGGGTCATTGAAATCACCCAGATATATTAAACCAAATCTCCCTAATCGCGGAGCGTCGATAAAGCGAATGCTTATCAGTATCAGTTGAAAGGCAGAGGACAATCCAATGATGTCACAAATGCAACCTAATTATTCCGGCACGACGCCAGAGAATCAAATCAGAATCGCGACCGAATCTTTTGAGCAGAGCGCCGCCAATATCGAGGAGTGCGCTGCTAAGTATAGATACGATGCTTGGCGTGTAAGAGTGATGGACGCGCAGAGAGCGTCGATCAATTTTGTCAATTCGATTGGCATGACTGCTTCCCAGCTAGATTCAGCAACGTTACTCCATCAAGCAAATGGGTATTCTTTTTCTGCGGCGCATAACGCCTCTTTAGGCAATAAAACCGCAAAGATAGTTACACCATACTCTATATCTGTTGAAGGAGATAAAAACACCCCATTAAGGAAACAGACTGCGCATCTTTGCTACGAGGATAAACCTATCTGTGTGTTTGAGAGCTTTAGACTCTACGACATCATGTCGGCTGTTTCCTTGTGGTATTTTGAACGGAGGCAATATGATGGCACGCCCCTTCCTGAAAAAGTATTCGTCAATCCCGTCCTTGGTTGTGCTCTCCGTTGCAAATCTTGTTCGCGGCTTCCTTTTTTGAATAAACCTCTTGATTACTTGGATAATATTGAACAAATCACTGGCGAAATATCGGAAAAAATTGAAGACAAAGATTCGCTAAATGTGGTGAACATCTCTACTGGCACTTTGCCGACTCCCCAGGAGGACTTTGAGCTCTTTAAGGCAATCATAGAATCTTTTCGCCGAAAGGAATTCAACAGTGCAAGGTTTAGTATTCAAACGTCTACAACTTTTGACGACTCTCAATTACTAAAGCTTAAGTCTTTAGGGGTTGATAGGTTCTCAGTCACAATGGATGGCACTTCAGATGAAGTGCTAAATAAAATGTATGGAGGAAAAGGACCTAGAACTATAGACGGTTATTCGAAAATGATTATGAAGTTAGAGAGTATATTTCCAAAAGTTGGGATTCATATGATTTTGGGCCATGATTCAAGCGACACAATAAAGAGAACCTCAGAACGATTAGCCAAACAAGGGAAAGCGGCTGTTCATCATTATATACCCAGAATATTTCTGCCGAGTCAGTATGCCATGTTGCACCCGGAGGCAGCAAAAATGGGACTTGAATACTATGTTGGAATGAAGCGGTTCATTGACGATTTGAATGATGCCCGGATGTCAGAGTGGAATTTGCTAAACCCTTTTTATGGTCTGCAAGCAAATGAATTTCGTAATTAACTGGTAAAACTACTCGAATGAAGTAGGCCGTCGAAAAGATTGATTCACTATGAAGCGTCCAGAAAGCATTACCGAGCCGGAACAGGACGAATCTGAATTGCGCCGCGCCTATCACGCGCTTGAAATCGCTCATCGCGAACTACAAGAATCGTTTGCACGAGAACAGCACCTAGCGCGCATTGATGAATTGACTGGCGTCAACAATCGCCGCTCCCTAGTTGAATTCATGGAGCAGGAGTTCAAGGTTGCCATGCGTTACCGTGCGCCGCTGTCTGTAGTCATGTTCGACATTGATGATTTTAAGCAGATCAATGACACTTTCGGACATTCAGTCGGCGATCAGGTTCTGCAATGCCTCACACAAGTTGTCCGCGCCAAACTCCGTTCTGCGGATGTTATCGGACGTTACGGTGGCGACGAGTTCGTCATCTTATGCCCCCATACTAACGCGCAGGAAGCACTGTCAATTGCCGAACGCATTCACGCCAGCAGCGCGTCCATTCGTATGGAAACTGACAAAGGCCCGCTTACGATTACAATCAGTATTGGCATCGCTCAAACGACCCACAGTAGCGTGCCAGGCCCAGGTAAATCTGACACGCTGGAAAATCTTCTCCGGTGTGCCGATCAAGCCTTGTATGCAGCCAAACAAACCGGGAAAAACCGCACCGTCATCTCTGATTCGAAATAGCAGGCAGACTATTGATGGAATTTTAATCGCGGAACGTCAAAATCGGGCGCAACCACCGCTTCATTTCATCGAGCGGAACGGAGGATTTTGGGGCAGTGTGGTGCGCGGCGATCCGGGATTCCACGAGCGCCTCGTCAGCCGGAGAGAGTTCCAGTTCATCCAGTTCCACCGCGCGGCGGATGAGCAACTGGCGCTGCTCAAAGGTCAGCACGGGCAATTCCTGCAGCACTTCGGTAAAACTCATGGCCTGACCATACAACGGCCTCGGGATCTTTTCAACCCTTGTCAATTATTGAAAAGTTCTTCCAACCATTTGTGACCGTGTTTCCGAACCGAATGTCCGCCAGACTTATTAAGGCGGCGTTGCTTCGATTGGGCATGGTCAAAAGAAAAAACTCCGCGCGGCAGCATCGCAAGGCGCTCTTACAGGCTTTGCGCGAGATGCGGATGATGATGCACGACATGAACCACAAGCTGGATCATCTAATCAAGAGCTACCGCAAATTCTACATCACCGACGACTTCTCCCATTCACACCCCAGTGAGTTCCACGGCTGACCTTTTTAGAGCAGCTCATCAACACTGACCGTTTTTGTTTTCACGAAAACGGGCGGAACCGAACTCATCTCACCCAACGCACCGGTGTCTTCACTTGTGCCCTGCAACTTTCCCGAACGTGTGCGGACGTAGCACTCGCCAGCGTGTGCTGGATGCGGTGCATTGTCTTCCTGTCCGGGGATCAACCAAACGAAAGGAAAAATCATCATGAACCTGTGTGCCTTAGCCGGGCAACTCGCCCGCAAAGCCGTCGTCCACGGCACCGACCGGAAGGTCGTGCGCTTCACGCTCGAAACCCGCAGCAGCCGGGAGGAAGGTGAGAAAGACCGCATCAATTATGTGCCCTGTGCGCTGTTCAACCCTACGCCCGAAGCCGAGCACCTGCTCGTCAATGGCGACAAAGGATTGCACGTGGAACTGGAAGGTCGGGTTACTTCGTCGAGCTACGAAAGCAAAGGCGAAAAGAAGTATCAGACGGAAGTCATCGTCTTCAACCGCAGCCTCACGCTGCTCAAAGCCTGAGGCGGCAATCATAATAACCAACAACAGGAGAGCTTTAACCGGCTCTCCTTTTTTTCTGTATGCATCAAAACCAGCAACGCACCCTCAAGATCGAAGCCAGCGGAGATTTTTGGCTAAACAGTATCAAGCCGAAAATCCGCCTCTGCGGAAACTGGCTCGAACACGCCGGATTCCAACCGGGCCAACGCGTCCGTGTCATCTCCACCCGACACGGTGAAATCACGCTTCAGCAGATCAATCCCGCTGAAGTTATCACTCATGCCTGATCGCACCTGGCGACAGTAGTGCGACATCCAAACTCTGTCTGCCGCAGTTGGGGCGATGGCCATAAACCATGCCTGACTGCCTGTCCACCGTTGTGATTCAGGCAACCCGCGCCTGCTCCTTGTCGCAAACGACAGGGAGCAGGTTTTTTCTCAAGTCGAAACGCCTCCCTTCAACTGGAGGTGTCTGTGCGTATGCGCGCACACTGATGAGACTTAAAAACTCGCAGCTAACAACAAAACAACAAAAACAAAACGAAAGACAAAACAGTATGAAAAACATCACAGTCAAATACGGCGTGGACAGCATCACCAAACAGGTTGAAGACGACTTCACGTTCGGCGACTTGCAGGAAAGCGACATGTTCAAAGCCGCACTCGGCTTCGGCGACCGCACCAAGGCGCTGGTCGAAGGCATTGAACAGGACCGCAGCACGGTGATTCCCGCCGGGGCCACGGTGCGTCTGGAAACCGCCGCGAACACCAAGGCGTAAACCGCAACCCCTGACTGGAGAGCCCGCTGCCTTCACCGGCGGCGGGCTTTCCTTTTACCATTATGGAAACCACCGAAATCATCATCCGACAGAACGGAACCCTCACGGAAAGGGTAGTTCGCGAACGCGATCTCGACGCCGAGCAACCGGTGTTGGACGCGTTGACGGAGGGCGTGACGCGCAGCCTGCGGAACGTCTTATCAATATCAGAATGGGGATTGGTGCATGCCAATGTTGGCGTCACCGACACGCTCTGGACGGTAGTCATCGACCGGATTCCGCTGCACGCGCGGTTTCGGCTGATCAACGGCGTGCTCGTGCCGGCGTTTGCCTCAACGAGCGACTTGGAGATGCCGCTGATCTGGCGCGCACCCCAGGAAGTGCGGCTGGCCTTTGTCGTCCGCACGGAGCTGGCGGAAGACTGCGTCCGCGTCACCGGCAACTGGCTCTTCGCCTGCGACCGGGAAAATCGCGGATACCGGCTGCCCTTGCCGAATCTCCATGACGATTGCCTGATCTGCACCGGCAATTTTCAGGATCTTCACGACACCGGCGGCGAGGGCGTCGTCGCGAGTCTGGAGCAATTCCGCAAGTCCAAGTGGAATGCGGATCTGATGCGAACGGTCGAGCGGTCGCAGAAGTTCTTCCGGTTTCAGCCGACGAACGAGACGTTCACGACGCTGCCCATCGAGGCGGCGGACTGGACGGCGCTCTGCGACAAGGTATCCACCGACATCATGGAAAGGGTCGTGCTATGACCACTCCAGCCAAAGGACTGCTGCCGCTGCTGGCGCAGTTGAAGAGCTGTCCGGCGCGCGAACAGGGTCTCACTCGCAAGGAACTGATTGCGACGTGGAACAGCTTCAAAGAAATAAACCTGGAACACGGCGACGAGATCACACCGGCCATGATGGCCGGGTTGGTCTTGTTCGATGAAGAACAGTTTGCGCAGTTGCTGAACGAGGCGGAGCGCTCGCAACTGACCGCCTTGGCCAAATTGGCCTTGGAACGGTTCACTGAAAAATCCAATCCGCCCAACAAACTCGGCAAGGCGATTGCCGCAGCATTAAAGGAATCAATATGAACTACATCATTGGTTGCGGGGGCGTTGGCTCGGCCATCGTCCCATCGTTCTGTCTGTTGAGAACCCTGGACGAAGTCACCCTAATTGACGGTGACACCATCGAACGGAAGAACCTCAACCGGCAGATGTTTGACGCCGGCCAGATCGGGCTGAACAAGGCCCGGGCACTGGCTGGAAAATACGGCTGCCACTTCATTCCGGAATGGTTCAGTCGGGGCAAATTCCGCCATTACCGCACGGACTGGCTGATCTGCCTCGTGGACAATCATCGCACGCGCCTCGAAACGCTCGAAGTGTGTGACGACATCGGCTGCCAGGCCATCTTCGCCGCGAACGAGATGCACTCGGCGGAGGCCTATTATTATCGGCGGGCCTGGAAGAACACCGCGCGTGACCCGCGCGTTTATTACCCGGAACTGACCACCGACCGCAGCGGAGATCCCCGTGCGGCGGCGGTGGGTTGCACGGGCGAAGTGCAGGAAACCAACCGGCAGTTGGTGTCGGCAAACCTGATGGCGGCGGCGTTGGCGGAACACCTGTTCGTGCTGTGGCAGATGAAAGCACCGCGCATGGACCGGGAGACTGTCGAAATGTTGCCGCACAAGTTCGCGGCCAACCTGACCAAGCTCGAAACCTACAACCAGAAAGGAGCGCACCATGAGTGAAGTCATGACCTTGCCGAACCCGGTCATTCCGGCGGAACGCAAATGCAAGTTCGAGGAAGTGTTCGATGCCAACTTTGTCGAACTCATCCGGCTCGTGCCGCTGAATCCGTTCGTTCGGGCGTTGATCCTGAAGCTCACCGGCAAGATGCCCCGGCCGGAGTGCGGGACGTTCGAGCAGATCAAGGACTGGGTGGAACTGAACTGCGACAAGCGGACACGACCGGTGTCGAGTCGGGCCAACCGGCGCACGGCGGAAGGCGGCATCAGCATCAGCGTGGAGTTCTCCGAGAAGGAATTCGGGCGGGCGGATTATTCCGTCCAGCGCTGGGGCACAGAGGAGTTCCACGTCGGGGCGGACGACCTGGTCGAGATGATACAGGAAGCCATTGAGTCGGGCGGAGGCATTGACGAGGTGGTCGAGATGGTCACCGGCAAGATTGATGACGACGCCTGGAGCCAATGCGAACCGGACATGGACAACTACGGGGATTACGACTACAGCGAGCATGAATCAACCGACTCATCTGACAGCGAAACGGAATATTCCACCGAAGACATCCGCAACGCTGTGCTCGCGTTTGTGCGGGAACGTCACCCGGAACTGGCGGCGGAACTGTAAACGAAAGGAACAACATGAAACTCATCAAAATCAATAAACCACAGGTGACTGAAACCAAGGAAGTGCCCGGATTGCTCCACTGCCGCATCGAGTATGAGGTGAAGGGGGCGAAGGGGCGACTGGAGTATGCCGGGCCGAAGTTCACGCCGGAGCTATGGCATCAGGTGCTGTCGTTCTTCCGGTGGACGTTCAAGGAGCATCAAAGCGAAAGCCAGGTGCGCCTCTATGTGAATCCCAAGCTGGGACGCTGGGGCGCGTGGGCGTTTCCGCAGGTGGCGCGAACGGGTATGAATGCGCGGGAAATGCCGACGCCGGAGACGCCGGAAAAAGCGAAGGAACGGTTTGCCTCGTGGCAGTCTGAGCCTTCGGACGACTGGCTCTACTTCGGCACGGTGCATCATCACTGTTCGGCCAGTGCGTTTCAGTCCTCGACGGACGAGCAGAACGAATGGAATCAGGATGGACTGCACATCACGGTGGGCCGGATGGATGCCGAACAGCATGACGTCCATGCCCGGCTGTATCTGGACGGCAACTGTTACGAGCCGGACTTGAGCCAGTTCTGGCCAATTGATCCGGGATTGACAGGGATGGTGCCGCCAGCAATGCATCACGAACTGGCCCGTTTCCAGATGGGCGGGAAGATCACGGTGGATTTTCCCGACGCCTGGCGGGTGAACATCGTGGACGTGCAGACGGAACGGCCGTCATGGATGCCGGATCAGGAATGGGGACTGGAGCGAAGCGAACCGAGACTGCCGCTGGTGATGCGGTTGGATGAGGCGCTGGAGGAGATCCATCATCGCTGTGCGGCCGAGTCGGTGGATGAGGAACAATGGATGGCGGAATTGGGCGCGCTGTCGGCCAACGAAGTCACCCAGATCATCATCGAGGCGTGCCTGAAGCACAATGTCTCGCCGGATGAACTCCTCGCCGAGGTGTCCCAGGGACAGTTTGGATACTAGGCCAGAGAAAAGGGAAGCAGCCCAAAATCACGGGGAGCCTGTGCGTGTCGCAGGCTCTCCTTTTTTTATGCAAAATTGGTTGCTGGAAGATTTTCTTTTTTGCGGTTCCGTCGATTAGAGATCAATAGTTGCGAGGGCGAGCTTTTCAACGACGACTTCCTCCAAATCCGGCTCGTCATTGAATGTTGTATACATGAAGGGCAGGGCAGCATGATGATAGCACCTGACTTTTGCTTCCCCGGCTTGGAGATATTCGGCGTTGTTCATTCTGAAATGCTCGTCTAGCAATCCATATTCGCTGAAATAGAAATTCGTCCGAAAATAACGGCTGCTTCTGTTGAAACCACCTGATTGAGTTTGACAGGTTGGTTGGAATCGACCGGTAATAAAAACCATGAATGACCAAAGTGCCAAACTTGTAAATGGTGGAAACACCGAGCGGTTGCCGAAACGCTGTCAATCCTGCGATCAAGTTTTGGGAAATTGGAAACTAAAATATTGTTCTGCCGAATGTAAAAAACGGCTTGAATATGTGCTCAGGACCTCTGAGGGATTGCTCAGTTCGCTGAACACACGATTTGCATCTTTCAGTTGGAATCCATCACGCTTGATGTTGCAGGTCCTGCCATTTGGTGGGGGTTTCGTGTATTGCTTCTTTTTCGACCGAACTGGCTCCACGAAACCGGCCGATGATATTGGAAAGATGGTCGAAGAACTTGGCACTTACTGGTGGGATGCGCGCGGGGCAACAGGAAGTCGTAGTCGAGCAACTCAAAATGTCTTCACACATGCTGAAGCAACGATTCAGCCACATAAATTTGCCGCTCTTGGGAAGCGGAAAAGCCCGCTTCAGATAAGCAAAGTTGCCCATAGCAGTATTGAGCGTCTCCAGTTGACACACGATGACCTCCTCGCCGCGGATTGCGAAGAAAGGATCAAGACAGCTTTTCGCCGGAAGGCGAAGAGCACGCACCCCGATCACGGCGGAACAGCGGATGAATTCAGAAAAATAAAAGCAGCCAGTGATATGCTTATGGAACTAGCAAGAAAGCCAAAAACCAAGGTAAAAAAAACGACTTCGCTTCCCAATTGCTGGGTATACCACGGCGGGAGATCCGTCAACAAGTGGACACCACCGTCTGCTTCAAAGTTATAATTGAGAGCATCCATTAGTTGTTAAAGATGGTTTAGCCCTGTTGCCGTGGCTCAGATGTTCCAATCAATGAGAAAACAGCAAAAAATGGGCAAGGAAACGAAAATATCCCTTGCCCTATGCTGCTGGCGACGCTCACGCCGCCGATTCCACCTTAACGGCGGCCCGCTGTTCGTAATCTTCCAGCGACGGGATTTTCATCAGTGCGCGTTTGGCATAAGCGCGATGCACGGCCTTGCTGTTGTGGCCCAAAGCCTCCTGCGCGAACCGTTCGGGATAGCCGACGGTCTTGGCGCGTTCCGCCCATGCGTAGCGGTAGCTGTGAAGTGTCACGCCTTGAATACCGAGCTGTCGACACCGAGATCTAAACTCTGTGGCACGGTCAGCCGCCCGCACACGAGACAGATATGGAAACACCACGCCTTCGCTGGGCAGATCCTTGAATATATTCATGACCTCCGCGCCCAAATGCACCAATACCGGCACACCGGTTTTCCTGCGGTTAAAACTCACCGTGCCATTCTGCCAATCTACGTCTTCACCTTTCAGGTTGGCAACGTCGCCCTGGCTCGCGCCCAGATGCCAGCACAACTGGTAAAGGTTCTTTCGTTCGGGATTCACCTCGGCGGCAAGAATGCGCTGGTGCTCTTCAAGACTGATGGCGCGTTTCTCCTTATAGTGGATGGCTGGCCATTGTCGGCGAGGAATGACCGTCGACGGCAACCAGTTCATGTCGACGGCGAAATTATGAATCTTCCGTAGAAACGCGTTGGTGGAAACTTTGCCAGCGCGTAGCACAGCCAACAAGTGTTCTGCCTGCGTCTCGATCAGGACGCGGGAGAGCAGGGGAACAAATGCCTTGTCCTTTGCAGCGGATTTCCACCGCATTTGTGTCGGGCCGGATTTGATCTGGATGATTTCGTCCAGAACATGCTGCCAGGTTCGCTTGGCGACCATCGGATCACTCCCCATCAAATAAGCGCGGGCGATTTGAAGATTGATGGCCGGCTGCTCATGCGCCTCGTTTTTGGCGTTGAAAATCCGGCGGGCTGCGGCTTTGTCCCGCGTTTTGAGACTTTCCTGTTTGCCGGTGACATTATTTTGAATGAAATAAATCCCGGTGTTCCGTTGGAAGAGACGGTATTGTCGTTTCATAGGCATCATAGTTTTTTAAGGATGCCTAGCGTCGGAACAACGGTGTTAACCAATAGTGGGCAATAGTCGCACAATAGTGCGAAATACTGACCATTTAGTGATTTTGCTGGAGCTTTTGCTGGAGATCGCTCCAGTCAGCTTTTGCAAATCATTAAAGCACAATCTGTTATGCTTGGAGGCGAGGGTCGGAATCGAACCGACGGATGAGGCTTTTGCAGAGCCCTGCCTTACCACTTGGCTACCCCGCCTTTGGGGAACGGCAAAATAAATTATTTTGCCGTTGAAGCAAGTTCAATCAAT